>ERZ773178.588-NODE-588-length-43957-cov-14.371783_pt1 | contig 43957 bp, 40 predicted proteins | sample MGYA00580533_ERZ773178 | MGnify/ENA primary metagenome ERZ773178 (study PRJEB29015, sample SAMEA2737859) | human gut metagenome | biome: human gut; feature: human-associated habitat; material: faeces | place: China | collected 2012 ...
TTTTGCCCGGCCGGGGAGCGAAAGCAGTCCGGGCGCGCAGCACGGAGTGCAAGCAGCGGTATGCAGATCTTTGTTCAACACACCTTATATGCTGTATACTAAGACAGTAAATGAGCCGAAAACTCCTTTTTTGCCGTTGTCGGTTGATCAGCTCATCCGACAAAGCCCGAAGTATGCCATACAAATCACCCCCGGTATTTAGGGATCCCCCCCTGTTTACCTATCAGACTGCGGAAAAGGCGGAACCTTACAGAAAAAATGCGAAAAAGAAAAGATATTTTCGATGACGATTGATTTGCCTCCTGTCGCTGCCCGTACTGTTGACCGAATAAGACTTCCCCTTACAACGAAAGAGTAACGAAAGTCTCACTTGCAAGTGAATAATATATAATTAAAACTGCATAACTATTAATTCGCGTGTATTGACTTTGGTCACCCAAATCGCGTATAGTATATACAAGCAGCGGGAAGATTTACCTGAATATCTTGCATTATGCTTATAACATGAGCTGTGTGCAGACTATCCTTATTGCACGAACGCCTCATGCAGCCGAGCGAAATAATATACGCTCTGCGGCCGCATATGAGCCTGCCGGTGGTTCTTACAAGAGAAAAGAAGAAGTTCGTTGCTTGAAAACAGCCGATTTTACAAAAACACCGGATTTCTTACATCTGCGGACAGCGAGAGCTTGCAGCAGAGAAGAAAATGCGCAGGAAAAAAAGTGTAGGGTTTTGGGCAATATCTGCGGCTTATCAGCAATTTTATCAATGCGTAGTGTCTGCGGGAGAGGAGCACGCTGTTCTTGGAATCGCACCCTCCTCCAATATCCATAGCTCTGATCCCGTTACGCTGTCCGTCCCTAACGTCCGTTTCGACAAAGAACTCTTTCGACCGCTCGAAGAGCATATTTGTCGGAACGAGGGACGGATAACGCTTTGAAATACGCAGCTGCATTCCGGTAAATGAATCCTCTTCTTTTCAAAATGCGAAGAGGTTTTGGCTGCAATATGTGTAATATGAAGGAAGAACGACTGCCGCTTTCCCGTCAGGCGAGAAGCGGGAACCCTTTGAGAAGAATCCGTTGAATCAAACGCCCTCGTTAAATTAAGCGGAGAAGTCACCGATATGTCGGGACTTTGAAGCATTAGGATAAAAAAGAATACCCCAGGAGGACGACCGATGAAAAGAATTATCTCAGTGATTTTGGCAGCGATGATGCTGCTCATGATCGCCCCAACCGCCGCACACGGCAAACGTGCGGAAAGCCGTGCCCCCTACGGATATGTGGAGCACGAATATGATCAGCTCCTTGCTTTTATGGAGCAGACCAACTCAGCCGGCGTAAAGAACGGCACGCAGCTGAGCTCCGCATACGATCCCAACGACCCGGAAACATGGGGAGGCATCTTTTGGTACATAGCACCGACGGGATTCATACATGCCGAATACATCTTCTTCAGCACTTATGATTTCCCCAACAGAAATCTTGTCGGAACCTTGAATCTTTCCGGCTTCTCAAAGCTGCGTGCGTTTGGCTGCGCGGGAAACTCCATCACAGCCGTCAGCATAAGTGACTGTCCGCTGCTCGATGAGTTGAATGTCGCGCAGAATCTGCTGACAAATTTCAGCGTAAGCAACTGTGCAGAGCTGCGTCTTGTCTGGTGTGAAGAAAACATGCTGCCAAGTGTTTCAATGTCTAATCTCCCGAAACTGCGCCAGTTCCACTGTTATCAAAACCCCATTACCGAACTGGACGTTTCACCCTTTGAAAATCTCTGGTATCTTTTCTGCGGAAATACTGGGATATCGCAGATCGATGTCAGCCGAAATCCGCAGCTGCGGGAACTTCGCTGTGAAAACACGCATCTGACTTCAATTGACGTAAGCAAATGCGAGAACCTTACGGATCTGTTCTGCAACAATACCGACATAAGCGAGCTGGATATTTCCAACAACCCTGCATTGGCAAGGTTGTTCTGCAACAATACCGACATAAGCGTATTGGATCTTTCACAGAACACGAACATAGACAAGCTTCGCTGTTATGATGCGAAACTGATGTCGCTCGAATGGAAGTGCATTATACCGGGGCTTTCCCTTGACATAACCCTCCTTTCCGAAGGCGACGGCTATGTGGGCGTGGACTGGGAGCGTGTATATGTGAGCGACAACTATTGGGAAAACAGGATAACCGCCGTGGCCACCCCCAACGGAACGTTCAGAGGCTGGTATATGGGTGAATCCCTTGTTTCTTCGAGTCTGCGGCTCCCCCTCGGCGCGGACATCGATATCCCCGCTACCATGCTTACGGCTAAGTTTGACGGTACAACTCCCATTCCGCCCACGCCTACGCCGCCGGTTTCTCCGGAACCGCCCACGCCCACGCCGCCCCCTGCACAGGAGGACGAGCCTACCATATACGGCTTCTGGGTTTCGGAGCGCATACCGAACGATCCGGAGTTCCATACGAACTGGTATACCTGGTCGAGCTTTAACGCCGATTCTCCGGAAGAAGTCACTATGCACTGCGGTATGCCCGCCGAAACGGGGAGCGGATATTCAAGCCTCGTTGCTGCTGCTGCCTATCATGACGGGTATATTTACGGGTATACGGGGCATAATAACTTTTTCAAGGTGCGATTTGACGATATGGTCGCCGGGGAAACAACGCAGCAGTACTTTCTCGATACCAATTTCGCACAGAACGGTGGATTCAATGTTCTCGATATGGAATATGACTACAGTCGGAACAAAATGTTCGCCATCCTGCAAAACAGCAGCGATGGGACGCAGTGCATATGCGAAGTCGATCTTGAAACCGGCAATATGCTGAATCTTGAGAGCGGAGGGATCCCGCTTCCTTACATGAACAACGAGGAGGGCATCCCATACACAATGCAGACACTTGCAATAGACCTGCAAGGCAACGCTTACTGCATGGCGATGGGCTTCTCCGTATCGGAACTTTGCAGTCTTGATCTCGACACGGGAATGTACGAGACACTCATGACCGTTCCGGCAAAGAGCTACGACTATCAGTCCATGACTATGGATCATTCCACCGGACATATATACTGGGCACAGTATGCAACATTTTCGGAAACATGGAATCCGTCCAACCTGCTTTTCAAGATTGATTTGCAGACGATGCAGGCAGAATCCAAAGGAACGATAGGTCACGGCAGTCAATGGACGGGAATGTTCATCCCCTACGACAGCGGTCAGCCCCCCGTAACCGGCATCCTCGGAGATGTTGACGGCAACGGAATTGTACAGATCGCGGATGCGATCCTTGCCGCCCGTCATGCGTTGGGTGTATATTTGCTTGAAGGGGAAAGCCTCATTCTCGCAGACGTGGACATGAACGGAGAAATAACGATCGCAGACGCAGTTCTCATAATGCGCATTGCAATGGGACTGTATGAACCGTAAAACCCCTTGCCTCGTAAAAGCTGCCTTTGAATCGTGAAAAACACGGTGTGTGTACTCAAAGGCGGCTTCCGGGAAAACAAAAAGTGATTTCGCTTCCCCCTCACTCAGCCGGGCAATGGTGATCGGTTCTTGCCGAATTGACCGTTGCCCGGCTGTTCATATAACGAAAAACAAAGAAAGGATAATCAAGATTATGACATGGAGCAAAGATTTAATCGAAAACATTACCGACATAGGAGAGCTTGAAGCGAAGCTCCGGTTTGATCGCAGACTGACACAGCAGATGCGGGCGCTGTGTGAAAAATTCCCGATGTCCGTCACAAGATACTATTTGTCACTTATTGACTGGAGCGACACGGACGACCCAATCCGCAGAATGAGCATCCCCACGTTCCTTGAAACGGACATGAGCGGAGAGTTTGATACGAGCGATGAGGGGTCTAACACTGTGTGTCAGGGTGTCCAGCACAAATACACCGAGAGTGCCCTTATACTGACAACAAATCGTTGCTTCATGTACTGTCGGCATTGCTTCCGCAAGCGGCTTGTAGGGCGTTCGGATGAGGAGATAGCCGGAAATCTTGAATCCGTTGTAAATTATATCCGCGAGCACACCGAGCTGACCAACGTTATCCTCAGCGGCGGCGATGCGTTTACCCTTCCCACATGTATCATCAAGCACTATCTTGATGTTCTTTCAAGGATGAAGCATCTCGATCTCATCAGAATAGCAACGAGATCGCCGGCAGTGTACCCCATGCGGATTTATATGGATGAAGATCTGCTTGCCTGTCTGAAAAAATACAGCGGAAAGAAGCAGCTGTATGTTGTTACCCAATTCAATCATCCGAGAGAAATAACGCCGGAAGCCACCGCTGCCATACGCGCCCTTCTTGATTGCGGGGTTGTTGTAAAGAATCAGACAGTGCTTTTGAAAGGCGTAAACGATTCTCCCGGCGTACTGGGCACGCTGTTGAGAAAATTGACCGCTTGCGGAATAGTCCCGTATTACATATTCCAGTGCCGCCCGGTGAGCGGCGTCAAGAACATCTTCCAGGTGCCGTTTTCCGAAGGATATGGCATAGTTGAGGGAGCAAAAGCGATGCAGAGCGGTCAGGGAAAGTGCTTCAAGTACTGCATGTCGCATCCGAAAGGAAAGATAGAGATTATCGGAAAACTGAACGATGAGTCGATGGTTTTTAAGTTCCATCAGGCGAAAAATGACCGGGATTGCGGACGGGCATTCATTAAAAAACTCTCAAAGGATGCTGCATGGCTTCCGGATGAGTTATAAAGGGGGTATTCATATGTATGACAGGAACTCCGTTACAAGCTTTCAGAATGTGTTCCTCAATCGGTCAATGAACGGAATCCGTATTTACGACAGGTATCTGATTACAGGTGCAACCGGATTCCTCGGCAGAGCCGTATCTCAGAAACTGGCTTCCTGCAGCCTCCCGGTTCGGGCGTTGGTTTTATCCAACGACCCGTATGCGGAGCAGCTTCCAAAGAGGGTTCAACGCGTCACCGGCGATGTTCTCGATAAAGAATCGCTTGAGGCCTTTTTTGACGGCTCGGGGATACACACCTGCGTGATTCATTGTGCCGGTATCGTTTCCGTTGCTTCCAACCCCGATCCGATCATCTATACGGTCAATGTGGAAGGGACAAACAACATCATTCGCAAGTGCAGAGAACACAATGTCGGCAGACTGATTTATGTCAGCTCCGTTCATGTAATGCCGGATATTCCGAAGGATCATGTTATCACGGAGGGCTGGTATTTCTCTTCCGATCTTGTTGACGGGGCATACGCCAAGAGTAAAGCCATTGCCACAAACCTGGTTTTTGACGCAGCACGTCACGGGCTGAACGCCTGCGTTGTATTCCCCTCCGGGATAATCGGACCGGGAGATTTCCAAGGCGGGAGTTTCACAGCAATGGCGAAAGCCTTTCTCAAGGGAAAGCTGCCCTTTGCCGTTCGCGGCGGATATGACTTCGTTGATGTAAGAGACGTTGCAAGCGGCATCCTTGGCTGTGCAATGAGCGGGAAGTCCGGAGAGGGATATATCTTGTCCGGGCGTTATATCACGGTTAAGGAAATGCTTGATATAATAGGCAAAGCAGCGGGGCTGCGTCGCCGGCCTCTCTGCTTGCCGCTCGGACTTGCCAAATTAGCAGCTCCATATTACGAAAAGAGGTGTATTCGCAAGAAGAAACCGCTGTTCTTTACGCCGTATTCGATTGCCGTTCTCGGATCAAACGGATACTTCAGCCATAAGAAAGCATCCGGAGTGCTTTCTTACAAACCTCGTCCCATAGAGGAAACCCTGCGGGATATGACCGAGTGGCTCAGGCAGCAGGAAGAAAGCTGATTTCTTCCGGAAACAAGCCAATCTGATTTTTGAGGAGACGGTTTGAAAAATAAGATATATGTATGCTGCGATGCTTGTGCTTGCAGCCTTTATGGCTTTTGCAGCATACATACTTTAGACCTTCATGTCAGACAGCGGCTGTTCGGATTCCCGAAAAAATCTTTATTATCAGCGGGCGATGAGGCAAATATAAACGAAACTCAAACGAGAGGAGGCGATATATGTGAAAAAGAAAATAACTGCGGGAATCCTGTTGCTCCTGCTGCTGGCAGGAGGTTGTGCACAGCCGGCCTATGCCAATTCCGCCCAGCGGCACTGGAGCGGCACGGACGTTACAGGCGCGGTCGTGACGGGAGAGGATTGCCCCATCGTGGTGGAGAGAGAACTTCTGACCTTCGATGTGCAGGAATTCCCGGAGCAGTATTATCCGGATACGGACAGCTTCCTTGCCTATACCGGGAAAGTCACGGCGGAATACACCTTCCGTAATCCCGCCGACTATACGGTCACGGCCACGCTGGTTTTCCCGTTCGGTAATCCTCCACATTACGGAGAATACATCTATGACCAAGCAGCGGGTCGGCCGTTCGATGTTTCCGACGCCCTGAAATACGGCGTAACGCTGGATGGGAAGCCGATAGAGGCGGCTGTCCGACACACGTTGAAGGCACGGCACACTTCTTTCTCCCTTGATGAGGATCTGCCGAAGCTGGCAGACAGCTATATCTGCGACAGTTTTTTCGTCCCCGATATGCCGGTTCGGGTGCAGAGGTATTCCGTCACGGGCATAGATGAAGAATACGGCGCAGCCACCGCCGCATTTGTCATAAATGCGGACAGCGCAAAAACGCGGGTATTGTGTGAGAAGCAAACCGGCGGAGCGCGGCTGAAGAAGGGGAGTCAAGCCTCCTGTTGGGTACAAAACGGCGATACAATCACGGTATATATCTTCGGCGAGCTGCCGAAGGAGGAGCTTATATGGACACTGTATGAAAACGGCGCCTGCGAAAAGGTTATCGAAGGAACAGTGTCGTCGGAGTTTTCTGAGATGACATTCAAGGACTATGCTCTGCGCGGCTATGACGAAAACTCCGGCATTTTGGAGTCTGACTGGTACAATGCTCAGGTCGAGCTTCTGCGGCTCGGTTCCGAAATATGGGGGAATGGTCTGGTTCAGATTGAAGCCGGGGTATTTTCACTGATGCGGTGGTATGAGTACACCATCACGCTGGAGCCGGGGCAGACGCTGAAAAATGCGGTGACAGCGCCGCTGTATCCCGCCATTGATGCGGACTATACACCGAGCATCTATGCGTATACCTATCTGCTTTCCCCGGCAAAAACATGGACACAGTTCGGGGAATTGGATATCACGGTGAATACGCCCTATTACATGACGGAATGCGGCATTGACGGCTTTACAAGGACAGACAGCGGATATGCGCTGACACTGCCGGGTCTGCCGGAGGGCGAACTGACATTTACGCTTTCAGAGGCAGAGAGGCCGCAGCCGCCGAAGCGGTCGATCTTGCACCTTGTGCCGACAGAGCTTATCATTGTACCGGCAGCGGTGCTTGTCGCCGTTGCAGCCGTGTTTCTGCCGGCTCGCAGGAAGCGAAGAACAAAAAGATAGAGAGAATTGGACTTTGAAAAACCGTATTTCTTCGGTTCTGCCGCCAGCATTGATGTCGTTTTTATCATATTTTCACCTCGCAGTCTTATTACGCGCAGCTATTTGGTGAAAATCCGGGGATTTCAAAAAACAGTGCGAAAACTCCACTCTCACTTTACGCACTTCCCGTGGATGTTACACACTCGAACGGACAGTTTTCGTAAAGAGAAAAGCAGACCGCATCTATTTAACATTTTAGCGGGTACAAGCATTTTTGCCCGACAGTGAGACGGTGCAGACAAGCGAAGCATCACCGTCTGTTTCCCAAAATGAATTTTTTTCGATTTTGGGAAACAGAATCGCGGAAGCAGCCGACCTTACGGATATTTAACCTGTGGTTTTATTCGCTGCCATGCTGTATCGGAAACTCTGCCGCAATGACAGTGCCGTTTTTTGAGCTCTCCTCCACGCGGACGGAGCCGCCATGGATGTCGGCGATCTCCCACACCAGTGAGAGGCCCAGCCCCGCGCCGCCGTATTCCCGGCTGCGAGACTTGTCTACGCGGAAAAAAGGCTGGAAGATGCTTTGCTGATACTCCTCCGGGATGCCGCAGCCGTTGTCGGAGACGCGGATCAGGAGCTTTTCCGGCTCCTGTGCGACGGAAACCCGCACCGAGCCGCCCGGTCGGTTGTACTTGACGGCGTTCTCCGTCAGGTTGAAGATCAGGCGGTAGATCAGCGCGTCGCTGCCGGTCATAATTCCGTCGCCCTCTGCCGTCAGCGTAACGCCGCACTTATCCGAGAGCGGTGCGAGATCCGTAAAGATCTCCTCGATCATTGGAGCAAGCCGGATCCGCTCGCTACGCGCCACCTGCCGCAGATTACTCATTTCCAGCAGGGTCTTGGTCAGCCGGGTAAGCCGCTCCGTCTGCTCCCGCAGAAGGGAGAGAAACTCCGCCGTCTCCGGCTGCATATCGGGATGTTCCGCTGAAAACAGCTCCAGCTGCGCTTGCAGCAGCGCCAGCGGCGTGCGCAGCTCGTGGGCGGCGTTGCCGGTGAACTGCCGCTGTGCGGCAAAGGCGTCGTTCAACCGCTCAAGCATTTGATTGAAGGACTGACTGAGCTGCTTGAACTCCGGCAAGGCATCCTCATCGATCCGCATATCCGCCAAATTGTTCATCTGCACTCTCTCCACCTGAGAAGCAAAGCTGTGCAGGGGCTTGAGTGCGTGTCCGCTGACAAAGTAGGCAAGAATGCCGCTCAATACCGTAACCGCAGCCGTGATGTACCAGTTGGTGGTGCGAAATCGTCCCTGCACACCATCGACAACGATTGTCAGTTCCTCGCCGGGTTCTGCGAACTGCGGGTCGAAGCTCGCCGTGCCTTCATCAGTTATAATAACAGTACCGCCGCCCCGCAGCGCGTCCGCAATCCTGTCCATATAGTACACGCCGGAGGAGCAGAGCATCAGATTCATGGCGATACAGGTCAAACCGATGAGCAGGGCAGTCATCAGGGTGATGCGCCACTGTAAGGAGAACTTCTTCATACGCCGTCCTCTTCCATCAGATAACCCTCGCCGATGCGGTTGCGAACGGGGTCATAACCCAATGCGGCGCGGAGTTTCTTGCGCAATGCGGAAATATGCACACGAATGGAGTTGCTGAAATTGTCCACGCTGTTGTCCCAGACATGTTCAATCAGTTCTTCCTGGCTGACGGGCCGCCCCCGATGCACCATCAGATATTCCAGAATTCCCGTCTCCTTTCGGGTGAGCGTCAAGGCTCGTCCGTTCACGGAGGCCTTTCGCGCACGGGTATCAAAGGTCAAGGTACCGCAGGTCAATATCACATCCTGCTGGGTGAACTGCCGCAGTGTCAGGCTGCGGATGCGGGCTTCCAGCTCAGCCAAATGAAAAGGCTTTGCAAGATAGTCGTTGGCACCTGCATCCAGTCCCTCCACCTTGTCCTCTACTTCGCTGCGGGCGGATAAAATCAGCACCTTTGTTTCCCGGTCTTTCTGCCGCAAGGTGCGCAGCACCGTCATTCCGTCCTTCCCCGGCAGGTTCAGATCCAACAATACAAGATCATAGCGTTCTATTTCCAACAGTTCCAGTGCTTCTTCGCCGTCGCAGCAGTAATCCACACTGTATGCGGCGCGCCGCAGACTGCGGACAATGGTTTCGCATAGAGCGCGTTCATCCTCGATTACTAAAAGGTGCATAAAAATCTCCTTTATATACGTTTATATGTTGCGCTTAACCCGCTGTTCTCATTATACAGGAAACGGATAAATTTTGTGTAAAAATTTTTCTTAACAGGAACCTTATATCGACAATGCTATGATAACGGCACAAACCGGAAGGAGAGCTAAGTATGAAATACGGAATAAAAACTGCTGCACAGGCTGCGCTGCTGGCAGTTGGAATTGTTATGGTGTGTCTGGGAGTATACCGTAACGAGGTGGCTACGGTGCTGAGCAAAGCCATCAAATTATGTCTGGAGTGTGTGGGCATTGGGTAAGAAGTTTTCAAATGTATCACAGGCCCTGTCCCGCCTTCGGGGCTGGATACAGGCGGGGGCAGCCCTATTGACCAACCTGCACCTGCCGAATTTCCTCAAGGGCGGACTGTATCAGGGCGCGGGGAAAACCGTCTGTGTGCCGGGGTTGAACTGCTATTCCTGTCCGGCGGCTTCCGGCGCCTGCCCCATCGGAGCGTTTCAGGCAGTGGTAGGCTCGTCCAAATTCAGCTTTTCCTATTACATCACAGGTTTTCTCATTCTGCTGGGAGTTCTGCTGGGGCGCTTTATTTGCGGCTTTCTGTGTCCCTTCGGCTGGTTTCAGGAGCTGCTGCATAAGATCCCCACGAAGAAGCTCTCCACAAAGAAGCTGAAGCCTCTGACATACCTGAAGTACGCCGTTCTGCTGGTGATGGTCTTTCTGCTGCCGGCATTCCTTGTGAACGACGTGGGCATGGGCGACCCCTTCTTCTGCAAATACCTCTGCCCCCAGGGCGTGCTGGAGGGAGCCATCCCGCTGTCCCTTGCCAATTCCGGCATCCGGGCGGCGCTGGGCAGCCTGTTTACCTGGAAATTCAGTATTCTGCTGGCAGTGATCGTGCTGAGTATCGTATTTTACCGGCCCTTCTGCAAGTGGCTGTGCCCGCTGGGTGCGTTTTACGCGCTGTTCAACAGGGTATCTCTGTTCCAGATGAAGGTAGACAGGAGCAAATGCGTCTCCTGCGGGAAATGCGCCAAGGCCTGCAAAATGGATGTGGACGTGACAAAGACGCCCAACCATACCGAGTGCATCCGTTGTGGGATGTGCGTCCGCGCCTGTCCTACCAGCGCCGTCAGCTTCCGCTACGGCTTTGGAGACGGTAAAAAAGAACCTGCAAATGAATTAAAAACGGAGGAAACAAAATGAACGCAAAGAAAATCATCACACTGCTGCTGGCGCTGGTGCTGGCCGCCGGTACGGTCGCCTGCGGCGCGAAGCAAGCGGAGAGGAATGAGGACACGGACAAGGAGCCGCAGACCGCCGAGGAGGCGGCAGCGCTGTACGATGAGCTGATGGCACAGGAGAACGCCATCCAGGCAGAGAACACCGAGCTGTGGGAGAAGATCTTTCTGTCCGCCGACAAGGGCATGGCCACGATGGAGAACGGCAAAAACTACGGCGAATTTCTGCTGAGCACCATTGAAGCCGCCAAGGAGCAGTTCACCGACGAGGAGTACGAGCTGCTGAAGGAAAAAGCCACGGAAATCAAAAATATCGAGGACCGGCTGGCTGCATTGGAGGAAAAATTCCCCAGCTTATCCGGGACGCCCGCAGAGGATGGCGGCATGAGCGTACCGGCGGGCAGCGACACGACCACGCCGCCCGATGACGGCAGCACCGCGCAGAAGTTCCCCGCCTTTACCGGCAAGGATCTGGACGGAAACGATGTGGACAGCAGTACTCTGTTTTCCGGCAACGCCGTCACCGTTGTGAATTTTTGGTTTACCACCTGCAATCCCTGCGTAGGAGAGCTTGGTGAGTTGGATGCGCTGAACAAGGAGCTTGCGGAGAAGGGCGGCGCCCTCATCGGCGTCAACACCTTCACGCTGGACGGCGATGAGTCAGCGATCGCGGAGGCGAAGGATGTGCTTGCCAAGAAGGGCGCCACCTATCAGAACGTGTATTTTGCTTCCGATGGAGAGGCAGGCAAGTTCACCGCCAACATCTTTGCATACCCCACCACCTATGTGGTTGACCGCAACGGCAATATCGTGGGCGATCCCATCGTGGGTGCTGTTACGGAAAAGAATCAGGCGGAGGCACTGCAAGCCCAAATCGACAAGGCGCTGGCCGCCGATAGGGGCTGACAAACAAAGGTATCTCCGCAAGGAGGAATACGCGCCATAAGGCGGCGGACATCACCTGTCCGCCGCCTTATGGCTATTTAAGATGAAGTGTTTGCAGATCGGTCTCAGACGAACTGCGTATCGAACGATCAGCCGTTTTTACGCTTGATGACCAGCGCGGTTCCGGTCAGCGACAGCAGGGCGCTTACGCCGTACAGCGCCACGCCGGCGTCAAAGGTCTTGGGAGAGGAAGTCGGCTTCTCATCGGGGGTAGTATGGGAGGAGCCGCTGCGGGTATAAATATTCTCAAAGGTCATCTTGCCTACCGCATCGGCATTGTTGATCGCATCATAAAAATCCCCATTGTCTGTTGTCTCCATCCTGGCAGGGAAGATTTCTCCTTCGGAGCTCACAAACCACACCGCATCGGAATACGTCCATTTCGGAAGGCCATCGTTCACCTCACGGACGTAGAAGCCCTCGCTGACAAACTCACTGACCCTCCCCGCTGGGCCGCTGATGATCAGCTTGCCGTCATAGTCGCCCGCACCGTTAGTGGTGACGGCAGCGGTGTACTTCACATCCGTATAATGGGACAAGTCATGGGCATTCACATCACACACCGCAATCGTAAAGTCCGTCTTGCCGGGACCGGCATGGCCGCCCAGCTTCACCGTCTTGGTGAAGGGAACCTCAACGGTAGTAAGATTCTCGGTATAGATGTTCGTGAAGGTCATCTCAGACACTTCTTCGTTATTAAGATAGAATGTCAGCATTGGCTCTCTGGTAGTATTATCTATGTCAAATGCGACATGGTACTCTTTATTGGAATATGTCCAGCACTGATCATCGCCTTGCACTTCGCGGACATAAAAGCCTCTACCAACAAAATTTTGAACCTGAACTGCCGGTCCGGTGATGGTCAGCGTGCCCTGATAGGTACCTGCGCCATTTGTCTCAATCTCGACACTGCGCTGAACATCCGGATATTCAGCAGCATCAATAACGTCATTGACCGCTTCAAATTTGAAGGTTTCCTTGCCGGGGGCACATGTACCCGCCTGCTCCACAACTTTGGTAAAATGGATTTTATACACCGGGTCAGACGGATCCATGGGAACATTAGGAGTCTGCTCTATGAAACCATCCGGTAGGTTCACAGTTACGTTGCCCTCCGCCGCCCATGCGGTGGCGGTCAGCCCCAGTGCCATAACCAGAGCCAACAGCAGGGCGAATAAGGTTTTTCTGCTTCTCTTCATGTGTTTTACCTCCATTATTCGTCGTTATTCTTCCGGCGCGCTCCGCGCCAAGTGAACAAAGCCAGGGCCGCCAGCGTGATCCCAAGGATCACCGCCAGCCCTTTCCAGCATTTACGCATGGCATCGTCTCCTTCCCGTGTTCACGCACGCGCATCACCCCCACTGGGGATAGAAATAAAGTACCGTGTCCGGCTCTATCTGAACGGGCAGATAGGAGCCGTGCTGTCCCTTGTCGATGGACAGATAGGTGTAGTCCTCAAAGGCCATGGGAACCTGCACGATGAAGCCATCGTGGATGATCCGTTCCGTCTCGCCGGGCGTGTATCTCTTGCCGCCGGTGCGGGTCAGATCCAGCATGATCACACCGGAGTATTCCCCGTTGCCGGTCAGTCCCCAGTCGCCTGTATAGACCTCCTCCGGTGTGACGAAGTCGCTTTCGTACCACCAGGTGAAGGTCGCCGTGCCCCAATCGCCCTCCTGACTGCTGTTGGCGTGCAGCTCCAGAGTGGCCAGAGCGGGCTTATCCGTATTGCCCTGCCACGCCCATACCTCCTGCGTCAGCTGGGAGCCTGTGGGGCACGTCCAGCCGATGTCGCTGCCGAAGCCGTCGTTCCCCTCCTGCGAGTAAAAGGTGAAGTCATAGGCCAGCTTCCGGTCATTCTCATAGTCGTAGGGCAGCGCCACGATTCCGGGGATGGGATACCAGCTCAGGGTATCGGGATGACTGTCGGTCAAAAGCAGCTCCGTGGTATCGGTGGGGACAGTCCCCAGATCGTTGGAGATGAACAGCAGGATCGGGTCGCCGCTCTCGCTGCGGTAGAGCACCTCAAGGGTCTCGTAGCCGCCCTTCGCCTCGTTCCACCGGACGCGGTTCACCACCACGGCAGCGTCGGGGTCACGGGGCACCACGCAGAACAGGCTTCCGCTGTCGCCCACCACCCGCTCCTGCGGGATATTCCGAACAAAGGTATACTGGGCGCACAGCCCCGGCGCCGTATCGTTGATCCAGTCCCGCAGCGGGACCGTCAGATCACTCAGCTTGCCGTCGATATCGCCGATATAGGCCACCGCGAAGCGCTCGTCCTGCTGCCGTTCATCCAGCTCCTGCCGCAGCAGGTCCAGAGAGTCATCGTAGGCTCCCGGCTCGCCGCCGTCCATACCGTCACCGTCCGTACCGCCTCCGTCAGGCGTATTCCCGCCGGTCGGCGCATTCCCGTCGTTGATGTTGATCGTCCCCACACCGGGTATCTCCACCTGACAGGCTGTCAGCGACAGCGTCATGGCCAAGGCCAGCAGCGCCGCTGCAAGAAGCCTGACCAGTTTCTTCCCATTGTTACGCATGGGTCGCCTCCTTCCTGCGTTTTGTTGTCACTTATCCCTGTGCGGGGTTAAACATGAGAAGCTCGTAGGGGAACTGCTGGATGGGGAACCCGTAGGCGCCGCCTCCGCCGGTCACATTCAGCACCGGGAAGATATCGAAGGCCGCGGGTACCTGCACAGGGAACATACCCGACACCGTGGTGGGCGCCTCGCCCTTCGTATACTGCCGGCCGCCGCTGCGGGTCATGGTCAGATCTATATACTCTCCGCCGTCCGACAGGGACCAGCTGCCCTCATAGATCTCCTGCGGATCGCCGTAGTCCTTGGTATACCACCATGTGAAGGTTATCTGCCCCGGCTCCGCGCCGCTGCCCTGTGTCAGGGACATGGTGGCCATGGCGGGCTGCTCCGCAAGATCGCCCTGCCACGTCCAGACGTGCGCGGCCAGCTGCTCCGCCGTAGGGGCCGTCCACATGCCGTCGTCGCCCACATCGCCGCCATCCATGCTGTCGTTTTCGGTGTAAACGGTAAAGTCGTAACCCAGCTCACGGCCGTCCTCAGAGGAGTAGGGCAGCGCCACTATACCGTAATAGGGATACCACTTCAGCGGCTCCTCCCCGCTGTTGGTCACGATCACCTCGGTGTCGGGATCGATAGACTCTCCCATGTCGGCGCAGGCAAACACCAGGATCGGCTCACCGCTCTCGCTGCGGTAGAGCACCTCGACGTTATCATAGCCGCCAGTCTTCTCGTTCCATTGGATGCGGTTCACCGCCACAGACGCATTGGGATCACGGGGCACCACGCAGAACAGGCTGCCGCCGCTGCCCACCACCCGTTCACGGGGAATATTCCGGACGAAAGGATACTGGGCACACAGCTCCGGCGCCGCTTCACTCACCCACTCCTGTATTGGAAGCTCAAAATCGTCCGGACCGCCTGCCGCGCTGCTGATGTAGGCCACCGCGAAGATATAGTCCGGCACCTCTGCCATATTCTTCCGCAGCAGGGCAAGGGAGTCGTCATTGTCGTTTCCCGTGTGGATCGTATGATCACTGCCCATATCGTCGCCCGTATTGCCGCCTGCGTGGCTGCCTGTGTTGCTGCCTGCGTTGCTGCCGTCGTTGATATTCACGGTTCCAATGCCGGGAATTTCTATCTGGCAGGCTGTCAGCGATACCATCATCGCCAGAGCCAGCAGCAGACAGAGAATGGGGTTCTTTTTCATCGCTTCCTCCTTCCGCCGCGTAGTACTAGTACTTACCGCTGGAGCCGGAGCCGCCGCCTCCGGAGTGGCTGGTGCTGCTGTCGCTGTCGCTGGAAATTTTCCGGCGGGTCTCAGTGGTGTGGGTATAGTGGTCATACTGCTCCGTCAGATTGAGGCCCTCGGCGGTCACATAGGCGTCCGCCTCCGCGCCCTGACGAACGGACTTCATTTTTCCCTTCAGCATCAGGCACACCAGCAGCGCCAACCCCAATCCGATGCCCAGTGCCAGAGGCAGCACCTTGATCAGCGGCTTGCGGACAGGATGTCCCTGGGCGGCCCGCTCAAAGAAGTCGGCGCAGGTGGACAGATAATCCTCATAGCCTCCTCGATAGTCGTCATCGGCAAAGTCGTCCAGAAAGGCGTCCTCCAACAGCGTTCGGGCATATTTGCCCACCATGCTGTTGGCATAACCGTCCCGGATGTACAGGCCGTAATCTCTGCCCCATGTGCTTTGCAGGAGCAGGATGCCGTCCCGGCCTTCTCCGATACCAAAGTCGTTTTCATTATAGATATTGGCCGCCGCGTCGTAGGGATCGCTGCCGTAGTCCTCGTAGTCTTCCACGGTGACGATATACACGGCGCATCTATACCGCCATGAGATCTCATCGGCCAGCATCTCCAGCTCCAGCCACTCGTCCTCGTTCAGCAGGCCCGCCGTGTCGTAAATGAAGATATCATCCTCGGTCTGCTCCGCCCACGCGGGAACCATCATCGTCAGCACCGCCAGCAGGGCCAGCAGACATGTCAGAATTCTTTTTTTCATCTCAGCCGCCCTCCTTACATCAGCATCAGTATTGCCGCCGCGATGGCACTCACCGGTGCGGCAATGGCGGCGAAGATGGCCCAGAATTTACCCATATCCGTAGGCAGATCGCCCACCAGCTTTCCGGTCTGTCCGTTCATGGCGAATAGGAAATCTTTGCCGTTCCACTTGGTGTGCAGCATCCAGACGGGCAGCAGGGCATAATGCACCTTGCCGCGGCGCAGCTGGATATCCTTGTCCTTGGTGATGCAGGCGTCATACTGCGTAGTGGTGCGGCGCAGCGCGCCCTCCAGCGAGGCGGCGCAGCGTCCGTCCGCCCGCTCGCAGCTCTGTTCCACCGTTACATCGTACTTATCCGCCAGAAAACCCGGCAGATACGCCGTAGAGAAGGCACGCAGCTCCTTGTAATCGTAAGGCTCGATAGAGTCCATGTGGTCGTCAGGCATCTTACTGGACGCGTCCACCGGTACCTTTTCAAAGGAAATGGAGCCGCCGCGGCGCACGTCATAGTGTTCCGTCTCGGTGACCTCGTAGTCGCCGCTTTCGTAGACGTGGGTGATATGACCCTCGTAGTCCACGGTGCCCTCTGCCTGTCCGTCGAACATCCAGAAGGGGACATACACGCCCTTGATCTCCTCAATATGATTGCCATTGGTGAACGCTTTTGGCAGCAGGGGCTTGCCCTTATAGTGGTTCTTCAGGGCGGCCACGGCGTCCTCCTTGCTGAGCTTGAAGGGCAGGACGAAGTCCGGCTTCAGCGCACCGCTGAACTGGCCCGGAACCACGGTGGGATTGCCGCAATAGGGGCAGGAGGTGGCGGCGGTGGAGGCGTCGCAGATCAGCTCCGCGCCACAGCTGGGGCAGGAATAGGCCTTCATGCCGTCGGCCTCCGCGCCCCAGTCGCTGTTGAGGCTGGAGGTATCCCAGCCCTGGGACTCCATCTCCGCCATTTTCTGGCGGTTCTGTTCCGCCTTGGCGTTAGCCTGCTCCGTGGCGGCCACGGCCTTGGCCTCTTTCTCCGCGTACAGAGCTTCGATCTGCGCCACGTCATATTTCGCACCGCAGAAATCGCATTCCAGCATACCGGAGGCGCCTGCAAAGTGCAGGGGGCCGGTACATGCCGGGCATTTATAGTTGGTAATTTGGGATGCCATTATTCTCTCCTTTCCGCTACGGGAGCGGCTTTGGGCCGCTCCCGTGGAAAATGGCGTTCAGATAATACGGTCAGCCAGTGTCGATCAAAGGCTGAGGTTATACGCGCCGGCAGCAATCAGCTTGCCGTTGTCACCGAAGAACAGGGACAGGCAGCACGCGTCATCCTCGGCGGCGTACCAGGTGTATACACCGCGCTGGTACTCCTCTTCATACCGATACTCGGAGCAATCCACGCCGATATGCTCCTTCAGGTCCGCATAGGTCAGCTTTGACTGTGCATCACTTTCAGTGAAGTAGTTCAGACCGCCCAGATAGGTGAAGAATGTCTCGTTCAGCACTTCCAGCGTTGCTCTGTCAGAGGTCACGGTCTGTGTATCCGTGGATTTCATATCAATGCCGGGCAGAGCGCCGCCCTTATCGCTGCTGCCGCCACCGCCGCAGGCAGTGAGGGACAGCGTCATCAACATGGCCAATACAAGTGCAATCGATTTTTTCATGATAGGTTTCCTTTCTTTTACATCGTCAGTTGTTATTCCGCCCAGCTATGGCAGGAAGGATCAGTGCAAAGGTGCGCCGCAGTTCTGGCAGAATTTCTCACCGTTGCTCTTCACGCCGCAGCTGGGGCAAAAAGCGGGAGCGGCAGCGGTCTGCTCCGGCTGCTGAGGAACAGGCTGCTGAGGGGCCGCATACTGCTGGGGCTGCTGGGGAGGCGCAGCATACTGAGACTGCTGGGGCTGCTGGTAGCCCTGTTGGGGCACGTTATACTGCGGCTGCTGGTAGCCCTGCTGAGGCGCGGCGCCATAGGGCCCCTGCTGGGGCTGCTGGGAATAGGGATTCTGATAGGGCTGCTGGGAATAGCCGCCCTGCTGATAGGGATTGTTCTGATAGGGGGCCGCCTTGACAGGAACGCCCTGATATGTTTCTTTGCCGAAAGCCAGCAGGGGGATGAAGATGTAGGGTAGGAAAACCAGTCCCGCCGCAAAGCCGCCGCTCTTGCCGAATGCCCTGGCCAGCCGAACCTGTGTCTGGATGCCCAGAATGATGTTGTAGATGGGGATCAGCAGCAGCAGGAAGCGCATACCGCTGCCCCAGGTGATATCAAACAGCACATAGAGATTGTAGAAGGGAACAATGGCTGCCCAGCCGGGCTTACCGGCTTTCCGGAAAACGATCCACATGCACACCAGAACGAACACGCACAACACGAGAGAGATAATGGTGGGCAGCGGGTTAAAGGTAGGGGGACTGCTGTAAGTGTAATAATCGTAGTAATCGTTCATTGTTTTCTCCTTTCCTAACGCTATCACCGGCCGGCAGTATGCCTGCCGCCTGACGGTGATCTGTTGTTGTCACAGGGGCGTTCCCCGGTCCTGACAGAAGCTCTTGCCGCCGCGCTTCACGCCGCATAACGGGTAGTGATCCGCCTGCGTCTGAGACTGCCGGGCAACGGTGCTCTTACTCCTCCTCTGCCGGAGCATACTCCGCGGAGGCACCCATGAGGAGTTCCTGCAGGAGCCTCCTCAGGGCGTCCTCATACTCGCCGTTATATTCTGCCGTGAAGATCTCGTCCTCTCTCTGGCTGGTGATGCAGAGGTAGCTCTCCGCCCCGTCAAGGACCAGCATCCCCTCCGGCAAGGCCGTGGGCGGCTGATGCCAGTTCTCCCGCAGGCACGCCTCCACCTCCGCCCATTGCTCCGGCGTCAGGGGCGCGTCTATCCGCTCTACCCTTTCTCGGGTGCCCTCGGTGTCAATGCACCATCCGGAGACGGTATACGCGCCGTCCGTCTCCTCCAGATCAAAGTGGAAGCAGTCGTCGTAGTTCGAGGCGCTCTGCGACCAGCGGATGCTCTTCAGCGTGTCGCCATCCCGAAAGGCGTTGGCGAACTCGTTCTCCATGCCGCCGCCGTCCATTATGCGGTCGGTGACAAAGTGCTTATAAAGACCCGAGATCGTGATACCCACCACAACACCCGCGATAAGAATGACGATCATCTTCTTCATGGCTTTAGGGGCGAGGCTGACCGCAGTTGGCGCAGAACTTGCCCTTGTTGACCGTTCCGCATGCGCACGTCCACTCACCGGCGGGGGCGGGCCTGGGCTGGCCGCATTCGGCGCAGAACTTGCCGGTGTTCACCGCGCCGCAGGCACATTTCCACTCGCCGGCGGGGGCGGGCTTGGGCTGGCCGCACTCGGCACAGAACTTGCCGGTGTTGCCGCTGTGGCCGCAGGAGCAGGTCCATCCGGCGGGAGCGGCAGGTGCGGGCTGCACCGCCTGCTGGGCCTGTTGCTGCTGGCCCATGGCAAACAGGTTCTGAGCGTTCATTCCGCCGGCCTGACCGGCCATTCCCATACCCATAAAGGCCATAGCGGGGCCGGCAGCCGTGTTGGAGGCCGCCATCTTCATGGCATCGCCCTGACTGCCCACCAGATGGGCGGCGGCGCGGGTGGGATCCATGAAGGCCGCGTTCCGCTGCAGCTCCTTCAGCATCTTCTCATCTTCCTCGTCCGCCGTCACACTGGACACGCCGAAGGAAACGATCTCGATACCACGCAGGTCACGCCACTTTTTACTGAGGACCTCGTTCAGTGCGTCTGCCAGCTCCATGGTATGGCCGGGCAGCTGAGAGTAGCGGATGCCATCCTCGCCGATCTTGGCAAAGGCGGGCTGGAGGGCGGTCAGCAGCTCGGTTTTCAGCTGGCCGTCCAGCTTGTCTCGGGTATAGGCCTCCGCCACGTTGCCGCACACATTGGTATAGAACAGGGCGGGATTGCAGATGCGATAGCTGTACTCGCCGAAGCAGCGAATGCCCACATCAATATCAATACCGGCGCGTTGATCCACCACGCGGAAGGGCACGGGATTGGCGGTGCCATACTTGTTTCCGATCAATTCCTTGGTGTTGAAGTAATAGACACGCTGATCCTTGGGAGCCTCACCGCCGAAGGTGAAGCGGTTGGCCATGTTGTTGAATACGTTTTTGATGCCTTCGCCCAGATCGCCCACGAAAATGGACGGTTCGGTGGACTGGTCATAGGTGTACTCGCCGGGCACGGCGCACATATCCACGATCTTGCCCTGATCCACGATGAGCATGCACTGGCCATCGGCCACCGCGATGACGCTGCCATTGGAGATGATGTTGTCGCTGCCCTTGGTGTTGCTGCTGCGGCCGGAGGTGCGCTTCTGACCCTTGACAGCCATCACGTTCTCGGGCAGTGCCTCGCAATAAAAGTATTCCTTCCACTGGTCAGCCAGTACGCCGCCCGCACTGCCCAATGCCGCTTTAATCAGTCCCATAGTTATGTAATCTCCTTTTCTCTGTATTTATTTCCGCCTATAATGGAAAACCGTTGCTACTCCTCGATCCACTGGCCGTCCGACCGCTCGCAGCTGACGAACCATACCATGGCTGAATCCTTCACATAGCGGTACAGCTCCAGATAGTTGTTGTCGACGACGGTCACGGTGTACTCCACGTTCTCCGGGCCACCCACCAGCTCCGCGTACCACTCCTCGTTGGCGCAGCCGTAGTACATGGGCCCCTTGTGGAACTCCACGTGCAGCCCATCCAGCTTTTCGTGGTTGCCATAGCTGTCGGTATATTCGTACCATGCGCCCATGCTCCATGTGCCGTGCCCGTCCTCGGTCACGCCGTCAGCGCTCATGAACGTCAGCGTCAGGGACATTTCCTCGTCCGCCAGCTTATACCGATCGCCCTCGATCTCGCCCTCCACGCCGGCCCACTCACCCTCCAGATACCGCCGGTACTTTTCCATGGTGTAGTCCGTGCTGCCGCCGGAGGGCTCCTCATCTCCGCCCACCGGGTCGGTCACATCCACCGGGTCGGTGTTGCCGCCGGGCAGGGGCGGTGTGTCCATCGTGGTGCCGCCGTTGTTCTCCGGCTGCCCGCGGGGGATGAACTCCACCTGACAGGCCGTCAGGCTCACCGCCAGCGCCAGAAGCAGCGCCAGCGGATACCACCGCCGCTTCACAGCTCAGGCCCAGGGGTCCTGGGCGGCCGGGATGCGGATGCCGCTGAGGGGACTGGAATACTCCCACAGGAACCATTCGCCGGTGGAGGGCTTCTGCCGCAGCTTGATGGGGCGGGGAGAGTCCGCGCCGGGTGTGGCGATGAACAGGCGCAGATAGCCCGGTTCAATATCCTGCGGACGGGGATCGGCCAGCACGTTCAGCACATAAGGCTGGGTAGGCACATAGCTGTTCTGAGGCGTGGCTCCGGCAAAATACGCCAGCGGCAGATATTCCTTGCCCCGCAGACGATCCCGCAGGAACTGGCTGTCATAGGGGGTCATAGGACGGGGCCCTCGCAGGAGGTTCATGGCCTCCACACCTTCATTGGGGTTTTTTACATACAGGTTCAATGCGCACAGGAAGCCCGCCACCACCTCGTCCGGGGTGTTCAGGGACAGGTTCCGGAACTCTGCCAGCGAAGCGGGCAGTGCGTTCAATGTCACTTGCATATCTCGTCCTTCCTTTCTCTGATTTCCGTACCGTTCGTCAGTTGTCGCCTCTCACGCTGCTGGAGAAGGTGGCGGCCGTGTAGAACTCGTCGCCGTCACGCACCACGAAGTACAGCACGTAGTAGTCACCCTCGCCGTTGTACCAGCCGTAGGCGTGCTTTTCACTGTTCCAGCTCTTCTCATCCATACCGGTATGAGGGATGCCGTCCTCACCGCCCAGCATGGCCTTGATGTCGTCATAGGTCAGTTTCGAGGACTCGGAGGAACCCATGTCCCACAGTTCCTGACGCACCTTCTGCATGGTGGCCAGATCCGCCCGGCCGGTGGCATCGGGATTGGACTTGCCGTACTCGCCCTCGCCGTTGGAGGTGGTGCGCTCGAAGGGATAGTTCTCCGGCAGACCGCCGTTGTCGCCGCCGTCGGGGATGGCAGCGGCAGCGTCGCCGCTGCCGTTATCGGGGATCAGACTGGTGTCGATCTCAAAGGTGCTGGCGATCTCCATAAAGGTCATGCCGCGATAATACTCCACGGCGCTCTCCGGCATGGGGATGTAGTCCTCGTCTGTCCAGTTCTCGTCGTCCAAATGCCGCAGGTTGGCCAGCAGGCTGATAGAGCCGTCCACCAGGTCGGAATCCACCTCGCAGCTGACATACAGTGCGCCGGTCTCGTCCACGGACAGGATGCCGTCCTGCATCTCGCCGCCCATGAACGTACCCCGCAGCTCCAGACCGGTGTCGTCATCCGGCACGACGCGTGCATACGTGTCGATAAAGTTGAAATCGTTCTCTCCCTCCAGATACATGGCCAGCCAGACCTGACAGTCTCCGTTCCCGTCGAACACCAGCCGCGCCAGGATCTCATGGGCGGTATCGTTCAGCTCCTCGAATGCGCCGGTGGCATCCGTGAGACCCGCCATGCCGTGCCAGTCGCCTCCGTACACCGCGGCGAAGTCATCCAAAGACATTTCATCCGCGCCGGTGTTCCCGCCTGTGCTGCCTCCGCTCTTACGGAACGTCAGCTGCAGGTCAAAGCCGAAGTAGTCATTCACCGTGATCAGGCCGTCCTTCAGCGTACAGTTGCAGATCGCTCCGTCCCTGTCCAGCGTCAGGGCGCCGTCCTTATCCAGCTTCCAGTCGATGGTCGTCGGGTCGCCGTCCAGCATAAAGCAGCCCGTACCGTCCTCTTTCAGTTCAATGTAGTTGTCACCCAGATCATACACCTCGTCCATGGGCACCCACTCATCGAAGGACAGGACCGTCTCACCGATGTACTTGCCCACGGCGGGGTTTGTCTTGCTGGCGCCCTTACCGCCGCAGGCCGCCAGCGTCAGCGCCATCACCAGCGCCAGAAGCAGCGCCGCAGGCTTTCTCAATCTTTTCATCATGTCTCCTCCTGTTTTTTTAGTGTTTCTGTGTTATCTTTACTCTACATTATATTGGCACGTCTCACTTGAGGCGGAGGCCGCATTCGGGACAGTAGGCGGGGAGTTTTTCGTTTGCCGGCTGCCAGCCGCAGGCTTCGCAGGTCAGCGGCTTCTCCATGCCGCAGCTGGTACAGCAGCCGCCCTCATTCTCCGCATGGCAGGCGGGACAGCTCCACGCCGCGGGCGGCGGTGTTTGCGGCTCGTAAGAGAAGCTCACATCCTCCTCGCTGCACGCAGCGCCGTCTCTCGTCAGCCATTTCAAGCCGCTGTCGTCACTGTACCGGATGCGGAAAGCGTTTTCCTTGTGATTGAACGTCAGGCCGCTGAACGTCCCCGTCATGAGGATTCTCTTGTGCTCCTGCGTCAGCTTCACGCTTCCGGTTTGATACACCCACATATCGGACTCGAAATCCAGCTCGCCGTCCACAAACACCTGTATGCGGGAGCTCTCCAACGGGTCGCTGCTCTCCACCTCCATGACGATGCTGCCGTCCCGGCTCTGCCACTTCCCCGCAAAGGGGCTCTGATCCTCCGGCGTATACATCATGCCGGGGCCGTCCACCATACCGCCGGTTACAGGGCCGCGTTTTTTACCGCAGCCCAGCGTTCCGAAAAGCATCATGACCAGCAGCGCACCTCCTATCCAGCCCTTCCATTTCATAGGCAGCTCCTCCGCTTCAGCCGTGTTTTGTGAATGAGTTCTCTACCGGCTCGCCGCTCTCCTGTAAGAACGCCGCACAGTCCGTACACAGGTCAATATCCTCGCCCAGCAGGAAACACCGGTCACAAACCAGCCGTTTGCAAATGGGACACAGGCTGAAATGCTCCAGCGCCTCTGTGGCGGCCCACTCGAAGGCTTCCTCTCGCTCCCGCCGGTACAGCGCCTGAAAAATCACGCGCTTTCCTTCGCTCTCCGGCTGCATCCCCGCCTTGGAGAAGCACACCGGCTGACTTTCCCAAAGGGAGCCGCATACCGCACAGCGCAATGAAAACTGAAACCTTTCCATAGAGGATCTGTCCTCCATGGACGCTTTAATGATGCGGCGCATTCCAGTCCCTCCTTGCTTACGTCGCAGTTCTTTCCCGTACTCACGCTCAGCTATATACACACTTATATGTGGTTTTACGTAAAATTTCTATTACCCAAAGGGTGAATTTTGCCGGCAAACGTGAAAATCGCCCTTAGGCGTAGACAGAGTGCACAATCCAATGTGACTTGGATTGTGCACTCTGCTATCGTCTTTCTTATCTTTTCAGCAGCTCACCACTGCGGCCGCAGCTGGCGAACAGTTCAATATACACCTTCAACTCATCGAACGAATCTACCTCCATCTTTCGGTACAGATTGCGGTTATGAGTCTTTACCGTGCTGGCGCTGATATGTGCCAGCTCAGGAATATCCTTGACGGTATAGCCGTCCATATAGTATTGCAGGATGGTACGTTCCATGCCGGTCAGCGTACCCGCCCTCTCCGCAAAGCCGCACAGCCGCGCCTCCACATCGGGCGGCAGCGCGCCCGCCGGCCGGGTGCGGATCATGGTCAGCAGCTCGTCGATCTCCGAAATACCGGAGGCCACCACCTCCGTTGTGCCGCCTCTGACCGCCGCAAGGCTCTCGTTGATGGGCTTGACGAAGCGGCGGGACAGCACGGTTGCGGCAACCAGCATTGCCAGCAAAAAGAATACCGATCCCAAAAACCATGCGATCTGCGAGTTGCGTTCATAGCTGCGGAAGGCGTTGGCTGTCACAAGCGTCACCACAGCAAGCGGAACGCCGTCCGAGGTGACGGCGTCCAGCAGCCGGTGCCGCCCCAGATAGGACTCCTTGCCATCGGCGTAGACGGTATAGTATTTCCCCGGCTTGATATGCAGCGTACCCTCGGCCGTCAGGCGTGTGCCATTGGTAGCGCCCAGCATAGCCCCCGACAGATCGAGCTTGTCGCCGTCGATGGGCGCCAGCAGGGTCAGCATATTGCCATAGGCGCTGGACACGGTATCGTGGGAAAGGCTGAAATAGAGGTCGCTGATCTCCATGCCGCAAAATCCCCGCGCGGTGCCGCTGCCATCCAGGATCGGCACGCACAGAAGCGTCACATATTCCCATGTATCCAGCAGTTCTGTACGCTTTACCCACAGGCTGCCCTCCGCCGGACGCTCGACCCGACTGGCGGAAACCCTCTCGCTGCCGGGGATCAGCGCGGTATTCAGCTCCGGATTCCAGCGGTTGTGCATCTGAAGCCGTAACCCCCGCGCCGCTTCTGCCGCGCCGCGAAAGCAGACCGCATCCTGCTCCGAGGCCACCGTAGGCTGAAGCCCTGTATAGCGCAGATACAGTCCCGCCCTGAGCACGTCCGCGTTGGGCAGCTCTGTGTTGGCGGTCACATTCAGGCAGAAGAATATCCCGCTGCACGAGGCGGCGCTCAACGTACTGCTCAGCGGCGCGTACAGCCGTTTTTCCAGCTCCGCGATGGTGGCCGGGTCATCGTTGAGCGCGTCAAAGGAAATGCCCTTGGCCGCAAGGAAGGTGTCCAGCTCCCGTCCCAGCTTTTCCGATATGGCCACGCTGTGGGCTGTCAGCTCATCCATCTGCGCATCCAGTGCCGCATATGTATTTTTCTGCTGAATGTCGAGGGCGCTGGCCAGCTGCCGTGCAGGATGGGACAGCACGCCCGTGGCCATCAGGATAGACAGGATGGCCGCTACCAGCAGCAGCGCCATTATGAACCAATACAGCACCAGCCGCACAGCCATACTGCGGCTGGCTGCATACGAATTTTGAATCGCATTCCGAATCGATCGCATGTGCCTTCCTCTTTCACGTGCCGTAATCCAGCTTAAAACTCTCTAAAGTCTCCCAGATCAGGGCGTCCAGCGTATTGCCGCCCTCCAGATACTGTGTCCGCCCTGCCGTCAGCTTCAGCCGTGCCAGATTCTCAAACCGCGTCTCCAGATCCAGATAATTCTCCATCTGCGGCGGGTAGCAGAAGGTATACGCCTCCTGCATTTGCAGATATGTCTCATACAGTGACACATACAGTGGGTTGCTCAATTTTTCCACGGCATCGGGCAGATATTTCTCAAATGCCTCCTGCGTCACCGGCATGTAGCCCAGGCTGGTGACGAATTCCACGTTGCATGCCGGCTCGGTCAGCCATTTAAGGAACGTGATGCACGCCTGCTCCCGTTCCGGGGTAGACTTCACGGTACACATTCCCACGCCGCGCTGCATCACCAGCTTGTCGCCCCCTTCAAACACCGGGCAGGGCATGGAAGTGATCGTCACCTTTTCCGAGGTGTTGTCCGGATACGTCACCGTGTCGGAATAGTAAAGCACGCTGGCGGAAGATGCCACAGATACCACCACATCTCCGGTGCGAAGCGGTTCCGTGGCGTACCCGTCGTACAGCCACAAACCGCCCGTCAGACCTGCCCGGGCATACGGCTCCCAGGCCCGTTCGAATCCGGGGCCAAACCTAACGCCGTCATTCTGAAAAAAGTCCTCGCCCAGAGACTCCACGCCCACCTGAAAATAATTGAAGTGGTAGTCGTGGACAAAGAAGCACTTGCCGGTATCCGCGGCGTACTGCTCTGCCAGCGCGTAAACGCCCTCCCATGTAGTCAAATCGTCATAGCTGGCGCCGGACTGGGCTGCCCACCGGTCAAACAGCGTCCGGTTGACAAACAGCACCTCCGTGGATTTGGCAAGGGGCAAAATCGCCTGCCGCCCGCCGATCATCCCCTCCTCACGAAAGGCAGGGATAAACGCCGCCAGCTCCTCCTCGCTGAAATAATCCCGATAGTCCGCCAATATGCTCTGATCCGGCAGAGCCAGCACCGTCTTGGGATAGGATACGAACATATCCGGCAGCGACGGTGCGCCCGGGTCGCTGTTGGCGGCGGCCAGTACGCTTTTATGAATACTGCCGCTGTTGCTGACCAGCTCCACCTTCACGCGGATGTTCTGCTTTGCGCCCACGGTGCTGTTGAACCGCTCGATCAGGCCGTTCAGCGGGGAATCCACCTCGCCGCCATAGACGTGCCACAGCGTTACGGTCAGTGGTTCCGCCTCCTTTTCCTGCGTGCATCCTGTCACCAACAGGAGCGCCAGCGCCAACAGACACAAAACGATTCTTCTTTTCATGTTAGAGTCTCACCCTTTCGTGAAAAATACCGCGTAATAAGGTATCCCGGCTGCCTGCGCCGTCAAAGCGTACCCGGCCCACCATCTCTGCAGGCGGCAGGGCGAAACGATCCCTGCCGCCTGCGGAAGGCGAATTTTACTTCTCTCCTCTGCGCTTTTTGCCAACGACCCATCCGCTGCCGCTCAGCGCCAGCAGAGACAGCCCTGCATACAGCGCGATACCCGCATCGCCCGTCTTGGGGGATGTAGCGGTATTCTCCGCGCCGCCGTCCGGCTTGGTGTCCGGTCTGCCGCCGTGCCGCGTGGGGATCTCTGTTTCATTGCGCTCAAAGCCGCAGACGGTGCATTCCTCGTGCTTCGATCCGGTTTCAGTGGCAGTGGCCGCCTTCTCTACCTTCCACACGAAGGTATGGGACGCCAGATCCTTTGTGCTGTCGCTCAGAGCCGGGCACTTCTCAGCGGTGCACTGATGCCAGTGGCTGGTATCATCCGAATACCACGAATTACCGTAGGTATGCTCATGATTTCCCTTATACGGATTCACGGTAATAGGCAGGTTGACCTTGACATCGCTGCTGCCGCTGCCATCGTTATACTGGATCGTCACATACGTCCTTTCCCTCTGGAGGTTTTCACCATGGAAGATCGTATAGCCGGTTTCAGGGAGGACAGCCGTGGAGTCATTTTCGTAAACCGCAGTGACCTCCATGCCCGTCGGGTCAAAATCCTCACCTGCCTTGTACTCGGTCTTGGTAGGCGGTGTTGTGATCTCAATGCGCTTCACCTTCTTGACGACCTTCAGCACCTCAAGCTCGTGGAGCACCCGCATATCGCCAGTCGATGGATTCTCAAAGACGCTTACCTCGTTCCCGTTTACGGTCACCTTATCCCTTGTAAGCCCGGTGGAATCGCACCCTGCAACTCTGCCGAGGAATATCTCGATTGCATACTTCGTATCGGCCTGAAAAGTCCCGGAGGTCAGATCATCCCAACTGCCCGCAGCAGCATTATACTGTTTGATTTTAGATGATTGGATCGTAACCCCCGTCTCCATTTTCGCGACCGCGACAGCGGATACGTCTGCATCCAGTGCATACCCGGTAACCGTCAGAGGCAATGAGGTGATCGTTGAATTTGCCAATTCTTCAAAGCCGTTGTTCACGTAAATCGGTTCAGATACAGCATTTTCATACACCCACACCAGCTTGCTTTCGTTGTAACCTCCGCCGGGGTACGTCACATAATCCCACCGATAATCGGCTATGTCATCATGTGCGGTTTCCACCACGAGATACTGGTACCCACTGGTAACCTCCATCAAGCCTTCACCGGTTCTCCCATCCGCTCCGATGGTGATGACCAGGGGCGTAGACAGATATGCGATCCCACCCGGTAATACCATACCAACCTTGAAGGTAAACGTCTTTCCTTCCGCGCTGACGCTATCAGGCAGGCCTATCACCTCTGTGCGAACTCTCAGCGTACCCGTTTCATCCTCTGTCGCTCGCGCCGTGGCGGGCGCCAGACACAGCACCATACAAAAGACCAATATCATGCTGAGCCACTGCTTTTTCATGATTTCTGCCTCCTAACTGATATTTATCCGTTAAACGCGGCAAGGGCCGCGTCTGCCCGGCGGATCCACTCGGTGCGGTCGCCGTAGACTGCTGCGTCCAGTGAGTTGATGGCGGCGGCCGCCTTCTCTCCGGCGTCCTCCTCACCCCGCATGGCAGCGCTGAGTCCGGAGGCCACGTCCTTGATGGCAGTCATCTGCTGCTTCCACGTGTTGGCGGCGTTGCCCAGCGTTTTCTGCACGCCGAAGAGCGTATCGAAATACTTGCTGAGCTTTTCATACTCCTTGAAGTTGTTCACCTCAAGGTTAAAGGCGTTCATGCCCGCGGTGTTGATAAAGACCATCCGCACCGTTGACTTTTTCTCGGTTTTGTCGCCGTTTTTCACCATCTGCTCCTCATACTTATAGTTCCGCAGATCGGCGATGCGGTACACGCAGGCCCGTGTGGTCTTGCCGAATATCAGGATCTTGTAGTCCACCTGTGTAAAGGCCACCAGCCCGATGTCCTCCGCCACATACAGGTTTGCGCCGAAGCGTGTCAGCTTCTGGTTCTTATCCTTTGTCTTCAGACGGGGCACAAAGTAGTGATCCCACAGCTTCGTCCCCCGCGCCACCTGATCCAGATGCGCCTTCACGCCGGGCAGATTGCCATGCACATAGTCGTACACCTTGAAGCCCCTGCTCCTGCAATTCTTTCGGCAGATGCAATTGCCGTCCGCCAGCTTCTGGGTCTGCATCAGGTTGATGTCCGCGCCGCAAATTCCACACTTGTTCGCCATAACATTTTCTCCTTTCCGTCGTTGCCCGATTCGGCAGGTTCCTGTAGCTGCTTATGAAATATCCCATGGCGGGCTCTTTCCTTCACATAGCATAGATCTGATCCATCAGGTACTCGGCAGGCATGGAGCCGTAGAAAAACTGATCGATCAGCCCGTCCTTCTTGGCGTCCCGGATGTCCTTTGCCGTCTGTCGTTCGGTGTTGGCATCCACCATCAGCGCGATCTTGCAGCTGGGGCACAGCGTCTTTACCTCCCCACGCAGTCTCAGTCTTTCGCCGAGTTTCCACGGGGCATACCCTGTCACCTCCATCACAAGCACAAAGGGCTCGTATATCTGGCACAGCTCTACGGTGTCCCTTGGGGACTCTGCACGGATCACCTCGATATCGTAGTCAGAGCTTTTGAAAGCGGCCGCCACAACGTCGGCAAACAGATAATTCTGCATATCGATCACAATTTTACGCATTGTGCCATCCCTCTTCTCTTTCCTGTATATCCGACGGGTTTACCGCGTCCCATTCTATGCTGCTATCGTAGCACGGAAAAGCGGCCCTGTCTGTCCACAAAAGTGAGGACAGACAGGGCCGCTGATTGCGGATGATGCTGTGAATGCACGTATTCCAGTTCAGTTTTCTTCCGCCGTGCCAAACAGGCTCCCCGGCACCACCAGCCGCTTGCTGACAGCGGCAACCATCAGCCGGTTGCGGTTGGGGTATCCGGTTTTCTCCAGCATCCGGTTGATATAGGTGCGCACTGTGGATTCCGCCACGTTCATCCCCGCGGCGATCTCGGCGTTGGTCTGCCCCTCACAGAGCAGGCGCAGCGTCTCCAGTTCCTGATCGGACAGGCCGCAGGAAAGGGTGTTCCCCAACTGCACTGCCGGCGTGCTGTCCGGCCAATAGCTCTTTCCGGAAAGCGTCCCCTCGATCACGCCAACAAGATCGCCGGAAGGGGAATCCTTATACCAGAAGCTGTCGGCGCCGATTTTTCTTGCCCGCGCCAGAAACCGCCCCTCCAGCATGGAGGTCACCATCACAATTTTGATCCGGGGATAGATCTTCTTGATCTCCTCAGCGGCGGTTAAGCCATCCGAGTCGTTTTCGGTGCAGATATCCATTAAAATCAGGTCGATATGACTGTCGCCGCACCGCCGGAGCGCCGCATCAGCACGATTCAGTGTGCCCGCCACCCGGCAGTCTGCGCATTTTTCCACGCAGGAGCATAGATACATTCTGGCAAGCGCCTGATCCTCAACGATCAATATGTCTCTGACAGCCATTCGTTCCCCTCCTCCAAATTCTCCCGATTTGGTATTCCTATCACCAGCGCGAACTCCGGCAGACTCTGCATCGTCATGGTCCCGCCGATCCTTTCGATCCTGCGGCGCAGATTGGACAGACCGCCGCCCTCTGTGATGGTCTTTTCCGGCGGCTTTCCGTTATTTCGGATCAGGACGGTATATCTGTCGCCATCCTCCCAGATGTTGGCGATCAGTTCGGTTGCCTGCGCGTACTGTATGGCGTTGCTCAGGCAGACCTGCATGGCGGCATACATCAGATCCGCCGCGCCTCCCGCCGGCTCTGTACCTCTTATTCTGATGGCCACGCCGCTGCCGGCCGCGCTTTCATACAGCGCCTCCCTTGCCGGCAAGCGTTCTGCGTCACGAAAGACAATGCTTTTTTCCCATTCCCGCAGCACAACGTCTGCGTTGATGCCGCCAAGGTCTCCGGCCAGATATTGCTTCGTAACGGTAATACAGGCGGCAAGGCTGTCGTGCATGGCGGATTTGGCGGCAAGCTGTTCCCTCTCCCGCGCCACCGCCGCCACGTTTTCCGAGAGATGCCGCAGCTTTTCCGCGTCCTGTTCAAGCCTTCGGTTATCCTCGGCCAGCTGCTCCAGCGCCCGGTGCAGCGCCGTAACATCTGCGGCGGTCAGCTGTATATACGTCTCCCCATATCGGTCGGTCACGGCCGCCTTCTCAAATTTCCATACCAGCCCGTCCGGAAAGCGGTAGGTATTCTCCGTGCTGGCAATGGGCATTATGCCCTTTGGCGGAGAGGCCAGCGCCTTTTGAAGCTCCTCCAGATACTGCATATCGCTGTTCAGCAGATACTGGCTCAGCCGATACATCTGCCGGTTGCACAGCACGATGCCGCCCGAGCGGTCAAAAAAGCATACGGCGGTGGGCAGCCGGTCAAAGCTCTCCTTGATGGCGTTAAACCCGAAGCGTCTCAGCTTATGCATCCTCCCGCCCCCTTATCCCTGTGCGGATCAGCCACAAGCCGTCCTCCTGCCGCACCGTCACCTCCAGGGAGGCGATCGCCGACAGATCGGCGGCGCACTCCACCGACAGATCCATCGCGCTGTCGGAAACGGAGATAAACAGTGAGTGCAGATCGTCTACCGTGGTCTCCGCGACGATTTCCAGCAGATCGAACAGACGCACGACCTCAGAGGCGCGCATCGGTTCCGTTGTGCGATAGATCACGCCGCACTCCGTGCCGCAGGCGGTCAAGGCTCGCACGGCTTCGTCGACCGTCAGCCGCAGCTCCTGCTGCGGCAGCCACTGGTACTCGCTGCTGAGGAAGTACAAATTGGCGCTGCGCTTGATGTAGGTGCCCAGCAGCAGCACCTTCTTCAGCAGGCTTCGTCTCTCGGCGGGTCCGGATCTCTCGCATTGGGCAAGCATCTGCCGCATCTGGGCTGTCTGCCTGCTGTGCTTTGTCTCCAGTTCATTGTATATGCGGTTCTTTTCCGTCAGCTCATGCAGACTTTTCTGCACAAGATAGGCATCCTTCAGCTTCTTCTTGTTGCGCTCCATTTCCTCCTTGTTCGCATTCAGCCGGGTACGCAGCTCCGCCAGCTGGCGCACATTGTCCTGCCAAACGGCGTAGCCGCCGCTGATGGGCGCCGAGGAAATACGCATGCCATCGGGCCGAACGATCCGCTGCCCCTCCTGCGGGCAGGTCATATCCTCACCTGCGGCACGGGAGCGCAGGACGATCCGGCCGCTGCGATCCGCAATACAGGCCGCCAGCGTTGAGGCCTCAAACAGTTCCACATATCCCGTGTTGGACGGTATCATACGGCAGCGGATACAGCTTTCATAGATGGCGGCATACAGCAGGCAGAACATCACGTTCATATCGCCGAACCACCACCGAACAGCCGGAATACCCGACAGATAGAGAATACCGTACAGGAGCATCGCACAGCCCAGCACAAACGGCGTTATCCGCTTTCCTTCACCACTTGGGATACGGCTCTTTCGGAACAGGCAGACAAGGGAAAAAGCCATACAGACCACCATCCAGCCAAGGCAGATAAAATACAGCGGGCGGTAGGAATATGTGCCGGAAACCGGCAAGCCGGGGACGCCGCTTTTGAAGGCAAATACCTGCTGATGCAGGTCGTTGGTGATCACCAGCAGAAACAGTGCCGCAGGGATGATCGACAGCATACCGGTCCCTCGGCTCAGGCGGTAGTCCTCTGACTTTCCCATGGACAGGGCGATATACACCCACAGCAGTGGAAGGAACAGCATCGGCAGATAGTAGAGATACCATATGTACCGCCCCGCCGCCAGACCGGTGACAAAGCTGTATTTCAGCGTCCGCAGTATGAGCCACAGCAGCATCAGCGCCGCCGTCAGCCGCAGGCAGTGCAGCGCCTGCCGCTGGATAATGCGCCGGTCAAGGGAAAAGCCCCACAGGGTAAAAAGCAGCAGATAGAGCGCTGTCCGGATATGGTTCACGGCGGGGCCGCCGATGTCGAATTTCGCCAGCATCCGACAGGCATAGGCTATGGCGATTGCCGTAAACACGAAGACCGTCGGCAGCAGATGCTTGGTGGTCGCTTTCAAGAGGCAAGGCCCTCGCTTTCTTCAGGCTGTATCCGCAGACACATTTTAATATATTTAAATATATAGCATAAAACGCCGCCCGCCGCAACTCTTTCCTGCCGGATGGGAAAGGCTGCGGGAGACCGCTCCTGAGAGCGCCCTCCCGCAGCAGGCCCGTCAATATGTCCTTTATGGCGGCGGGAGGCCCGCTCCTTACGCAAGAGGCGGGGCATCATGACGCAGAGACGAACTCATAGCTCGCCCTTTTCCTTCCGCGCCATAAGCCAGACTGTCATGTCCCGCAAAGTCTCCCCCACGGGGCGCGGCTGATACGCGAAGCATTCCGATGCGGCGGCATGGCTGAATTGCCCGTTTGAGGCAAGGACGGCAACGGAATAGGGGGTGAAAAACAGCGGCTTTCGATCCTTCAGACTCCGGCGTTCGCAGTATGGAGCTGCCAACCTTGCAAGGCCCAATGGCAGACAGACGGGGCGATATTTCAGCTTTGCGGCCTTTCCGACAAGCTGAAGCATCTTACGGATCGTAATGTAGTGGCCGGACAGGATGTAGCCCTTGCCGGGCTCTCCGCTTTCGGAACAGGCCAGAATGCCTTTTGCAACGTCCCGTACATCCACGAAGTCATACCCGCCGCGAACGGCAAAGGGCAGCCTTCCGGCCAGGAAAGACCTTACCATGGAAGTAAAACTCCCTCCCTGTACGTCACCCGGTCCGATGATGCCGGAGGGAAAGACAATGCCGGCATTCAGCCCACGCTCCGCCGCGTCAAAGACCAGTTCGGTTGCGGCCGCCTTGCTCTTTGCGTAATCGCCGTCTACAAGACCCGGAGAGAAGTCAGCGCTTTCCGTGATAACGCAGCCCTCCGGTTTTTCCGGTATGGCATGAACGGAGCTGACATAAATGAATCTTCCCACATCGTGCTCCATGCATTGACGGAGGACCCTCCATGTGCCGCCCACATTGACCTGATAGAGCTTCGGGCCGGGTCTGGACGCGACGGAGATAATGCCTGCGCAGTGGATCACACAGGTACGGCTGTCGGCGTCCGCAAAGAAGTCCGCAAGAGAGCTTTTATCACACACATCGCCGGCGACGGTACGAACTTCCTTTGGGAGCAGGCTGATATAGGGGTCGTTATGCAGCACAAGCGCACGCACCTGAGCATCGTGGCGTACCAGCTCCGCCGCAACGGCTCTGCCGAGGAAGCCGGTAGCGCCTGTAATAAGGTATTTATCAAACATTCAAAAAGCCTCCTCTCAAAGTAATTGTACAAGTGTTGATTATTTTTCACAAGTATAGTATACTTGAAGTGAAAAGCAGAAACAATCAGCACTTACCGTACAGCTGAAATTAAATCAACACAGCCCGCCGGTGTGTTGAGGAACGTGATGATCTTTTTGAGGGAGATTTCCGGATGGCGAAACTGGATGCGAGGAAACGCTATACGCAGATGATACTCAAGCAGTCTTTTTTGAAGCTGCTGAAGGAGAAACCGGTCAATAAAATCACAGTAAAGGAGCTCTGCGAACTATCCCAGATCAACCGGGCTACTTTCTATACCCATTACAGCGACTGCTTTGCACTGCTGGAGAGCATTGAGAATGAGCTCATTGATGAGTTCGAGAAATCCCTCCGATATGTCAACTCCTTTGATGTGGCGGCTCTGATCGAAGCCCTCTATGCCATGGTCGATCAAAATCAGGAAGCCTGCCGGACACTCATTCTGGGGAATACCAGTTCGGCTGTCATTGCGAAAATGATCGCTTTGGCAAAACCGGACAGCCTTGCTTATTGGCACAGGGAATTGCCGAAGGCCAGTGAAACCGAGTTGGAGATGATGTATACGCATCTTTCCAACGGGTTGATGCATGTTATTGTAGAGGGCTATGACAAGTACAGTAAGGAGGAGATGATCCGCTTCGTCAGTCAGGTAGCAAAGGTCAGTCTTTTGCTGTTCCAATAAAAAAGAAGGCGCGCAGGAAGGAAATCCTTAAGACCGCTTCATCCTGGACGCCGAAAAGGACGCAGCATCAGCTCAGCCGCCATCCGCCCGCTATGGAGAGCCTTTGTCTGGTGCCCCGGAGGGCAAAATCAAAAAGGGAGGGCAACAAGCAAATGGTAAGATCAGAATCCCGCGCAACGCTTTGTAATGATCCATATGAGATACAGCTCATGCAGAACCTCTATGATTCCGCTGTAAAGCAGCTGTCGCTGAAATTTGAAATACTGAACAATGAGTTCAAGGTGCTCTATGCGAGGAACCCCATCCACCACATTGAAGGACGCGTAAAGTCTGTGGAAAGCCTTGCGGCCAAGCTGCTGAATAAGGGGCTGCCGCTGACCATTGAGGCAGCGCGGGAGCACATCAATGATATCGCCGGTGTCAGGGTAGTGTGCAGTTATATCGACGATGTGTACCGGGTAGCGGAGATGCTGGAACTGCAAAAGGATGTCAAGATCATCAAAAGGCAAGACTATATCCGCACACCAAACTATAACGGATACCGCTCATTACATCTGGATATCCGGGTACCGGTGTATCTGTCAGACAGGACGGAGCTGGTAACTGCGGAAATTCAGATCCGCACGATCGCTATGGACTTTTGGGCCAGTTTAGAGCACGATATCCGGTATAAGGTTGATAAGACAAAGCTGCCGGAGGGCATCAACGAGGAGATGCTTGCATGCGCGGGCAAGATCGCCGAAATTGACCGGCAGATGCAGGAGATGTATCGGAGGATCAAATCCGCGCAGGGAAATACGGATTGTTAGGGGATATCAGATCCTTCATAAACGGCATATTCAAAAGGCGCTGCGCCTTTTCACCGCAGTACGGGGCGTGATGATATCCGGGAGCACCGCCTTCAACGGCGGCCGCTCCGCCAGAAGCAGAAACAGGGATAACATATCCGGATAAACGCATATGGAAAAGAGAGGGAGTGCAGCTGCACTCCCTCTCTTTTCCGGCTCATATCCGCATCTTTTTCAGAAAGCGATTTCTCCTGACATTATTCCGCCGCATAGATGACCGGATCAAGTATCCCGGTTTGCACATAGTATTTGGGACATTTGACATGCGCAATGTGCGAAGCGTCTACATATACGCCCGAAATCGCGCATAAAGTGAACCATCAAACGCTCCGGGAAGAGGGACAGCGATGGAAGTATTTCTGATTTTTCCCAAATCACCGCAGGCGCAGCAGGAGCTTGCACGGGCGCTGGCAAAGTTCCAGTCCGGTCAGGTGCTGAAAAATGTCCGGAAGCTGCCCTGCTCCACGGAGCAGAAGCTGGAACTGGTAGACGCCGCCGTGAAGCACCTGAAAGCGCAGAAGTAATACATAGACCATTTTGCCCCAAAAGGTTCATGGCTTTTCCGCCACCTCAACCGCCGATTGTTCCGCTGTGAGAGGATAGCATTTTCGATGCACCGGCTCGCATACGTAGCCAACCGGATACCCTTGTCGGCGCGGAACGTGTTCACCGCCTTGATGAGCCCGATGGTACCGATGGAGATCAGATCCTCCTGGTCATCCGCCTGGGTGTAGTACTTTTTCATAATGTGCGCCACCAGCCGCAGGTTGTGCTCCACCAGCAGGTTCCGTGCCTCCATGTCTCCCTCGGCGCACCGCCGCAGGTACTCCCGCTCCTGGGCGGCAGTCAATGGCTTGGGGAAGGACCCCGTGCCGCCGGACAGATGCAGCGACAGGAACAGGCTGTTGCACAGCAGCAGCAAAAATGCAGAGATCATACACGCATACCTCCCTTTTCCATGAGCGTATGCCCCTGCGGCAAGTCCCTATGCCAACAGCGGCCGCCCCCCTGAATGGAGAGCGGCCGCGCCGTCTGTTATTCGCTTTCCCGCTGGGGGTGATAGGTGCTGACTATGGCCGCCACCCGCTCCTCGATGTCGCCGCAGTTGGCCTCCGCCGCCTCCTTCAGCGCCGTGAGCCCGTCGAAAAACGTCTCGTACCGGAACGGCACCGGCTTTCCGATGTGGATGAGGTCGTTGGCCGTTTTCTCCAGTCCCTCCTCCGCCATCAGCTTCTCCTCGTACAGCTTCTCCCCCGGCCGCAGGCCGATGTATTCGATGCGGATGTCCTCGTCCGGCCGCAGGCCCGACAGGCGGATAAGGTTCCGCGCCAGCGTGTCGATCTTCACCGGCTCGCCCATGTCCAGCACGAAGATCTCGCCGCCCTTGGCGTAGACCCCCGCCTGCAGTACCAGGCTCACCGCCTCGGGAATGGTCATAAAGTACCGGATGATGTCGGGATGCGTCACCGTCACCGGTCCGCCGGTCTCGATCTGCCGCTTGAACAGCGGCACCACCGAGCCGTTGCTGCCCAGCACGTTGCCGAACCGCACCGCTACGAACCGTGTGCCTCCCTGCATGTCGCTGTGGGATTCCTCGCCCCGCCCCAGCTCCGGCAGCAGGCCGTACTCGTCGGTGCAGCTGACCCGATCCATGGCCTGCACCACCATCTCGCACAGCCGCTTGCTGGCGCCCATGATGTTGGTGGGGTTCACCGCCTTGTCCGTGCTGATGAGCACAAACCGCCGCGCCCCGTACTTCAGGGCCGCGAACGCCGTCTTATACGTGCCCAGCACATTGTTTTTGATGGCCTCGTTGGGGCTGCCCTCCATCAGCGGCACGTGCTTGTGTGCCGCCGCGTGGAACACCACCTCCGGCCTGTACTCCTGAAACACCGCCTGAATGCGCCTGCTGTCCCGCACGGAGCCGATGAGCACCGTCAGCTCCAGCGCCGGATACTTCCGCCGCAGCTCCTGCTGAATGGCGTAGGCGTTGTTCTCGTAGATGTCGAAGATCATAAGTCGTTTGGGGTCGTGGGCCGCGATCTGGCGGCACAGCTCGCTGCCGATGCTGCCGCCGCCGCCTGTCACCAGGATGGTCCTGCCCTGGATCTGGGCGAAGATCTCCCCCATCTCCACGGAGATGGGCGGCCGCCCCAGCAGGTCCTCCACCGCCACCGGCCGCAGCTTGTTCAAGGACACCTCGCCGTTGGCCAGCTGGTACAGCGCCGGCAGCGTCTTGAGCTGGCACCCCGTCTCGCTGCACAGCGTCAGCAGCCTGCCCCGCTCCTGCATGGACAGGGTGGGGATGGCGATGAGGATCTGGTCCACGCCGTAGCGCTCCGCCATCTCCGCAATGACCTCGCGGCCGCCTACCACCGGCACGCCGTCGATGGTGCGGCCCCACTTGTTGGGATCGTCATCGATGATGCAGCGGGGCACGGCGTCCGCCGCCTCGCTGGTTTTCAACTCCCGCAGCACCGCCTGTCCCGCGGCGCCCGCCCCGATGATCATGGCGTTGTGTACTGCCCTGGCGTTTCTCCGCCGGCTGGCGGACAGCAGCCGGATGAACCGATAGGCGAACCGGATGGCCGTCACCATCAGGAACTGTCCCAGCGCGCCGATGACGTAGTAGGCCACCGGCATCCGGCACACAAAGGCGTTCATGCCCACCCAGTGGAACACGCAGGTGATAGCCGTGGCTCCCAGACTGCGGGCCAGCTCGTTGAAGCTGGCGAACCGCCACAGGCTGTTATACAGCCGCAGCAGGAAGAACACCGCCAGACACACGGCGGTGTACACCGGCGCAAACCGCAGGAACGCGGCCAGATACTCCGGCGGGATGGCGCTGTACCGCATGTCATAGCGCAGCCACAGCGCCAGAAAGTAGGCGGCATTCACCGCCAGCGCGTCGTACAGGAGCAGGCCCAGTGAGACGAATTCCCACCGCTCCATTCTCCTGTGAAGGTTCTTTTTCTCCTTCACATTGATTTCCCCCTTGCGGACAGCCGTGCTGCCCGTCCGATGATAGATGCCGCCAAACGGCATACACCGTTATTCTACACGGTTCCGCGCTTTCCCGCAAGTCCTTTCACCGAAATTTGGCGTTTTTGGGCGAACGCGCTTTCCCCATTGCAGCCCTCCGCCGGATGTGCTACACTGGTGACAGAAATCATTTCCCATAAGGAGGAATCACCATGGAGACCGCACGTTCCCGTTTCCTGCGCTATGTCACCTATTACACCACCTCGGACGAGCACACCGGCGCATCCCCCTCCACGGAGCGGCAGAAGGATCTGGGCCGCGTCCTGCTGGCGGAGCTGGAGAGTCTGGGTCTTGCCGGTGCCCACATGGACGGCGCCGGCAACGTCATCGCCACCCTGCCCGCCACGGCGGGCGTCACCGCGCCGGTGCTGGCCCTCATCGCCCACATGGACACATCCCCCGACGCCTCCGGTGAGAATGTGAAGCCCCGCATCGTCCGGTATGAGGGCGGCGACCTGCCCCTGTCCGACGCCGTCTCCCTGACGGAGTCCCTGTGCCCGGGCCTGTCCGCCCACGCCGGCGAGGAGCTGATCGTCACCGATGGCACCACCCTGCTGGGCGCCGACGACAAGGCCGGCATCGCCGAGATCATGGCTGCCGTGGAGCTGCTGGAGGGCCGCCCCCACGGCGAGGTCCGCGTGGTATTCACCACCGACGAAGAGATCGGCTGCGGCGTGGACGGTCTGGACGTGGCGGAGCTGGCCTGCGACTACGGCTACACCGTGGACGGCGGCCCTCTGGGCGAGATCGAGTATGAAAACTTCAACGCCGCCTCCGGCGACGTCACCTTCCGCGGCGTAGGCGTCCACCCCGGCAGCGCCAAGGATGTGATGGTCAACGCCGCCACCGTGGCCATGGCCTTCCACGCCATGCTCCCCACAGACGAGGTGCCGGAAAAGACTGACGGCTATCAGGGCTTCTTCCACCTCCACGCCATGTCCGGCGACGTGACGGAGGCCCAGCTCCACTACATCATCCGCGACCACGACCGCGACCGCTTCGAGGCCCGCAAGGCCCTGTTCCACCGCTGCGCCGATGCCATCAACGCCCAGTACGGCCCGGGCACCGCCTCCGCCGTCACCACCGACAGCTACTATAATATGAAGGAAAAGATCCTCCCCCACATGGACCTGATCCATCGGGCAGAGGATGCCTTCCGCAAAAACGATGTGACGCCGCTGTGCGTCCCCATCCGCGGCGGCACCGACGGCGCGCGGCTGTCCTGGGACGGGCTGCCCTGCCCCAATCTTTCCACCGGCGGCTACAACTTCCACGGCGTGCGGGAGTGGATACCCGCCGCCAGTCTGGACGCCATGGCCGCCGTGCTGGCAGATCTGGTGTCCGGCTTCGCGCAGTAAATCGCGGCGTCTCGCCGCTCCTGTTTGGATAATTGGATAATGTGATAAAGGAGGTTTCCCCATGATCTCGATGGATATGCTCCACGATGCCCAGCAGGTGCTGGCCCCCGTCATCAGCCGCACCCCCATGGTGTCCACCAAGGGCATCGTCCCGGGCTGCGACTTCTACCTCAAGGCCGACTGCCTGCAAAAGACCGGCGCGTTCAAGCTCCGCGGCGCGTACTATAAAATTGCCACCCTCTCCGACGAGGAGAAGGCCCGCGGCGTCATCGCCTGCTCCGCCGGCAACCACGCTCAGGGCGTGGCCTATGCCGCCCGCGACATGGGCATCAGGGCCACCATCTGTATCCCCGAGGGTGCGCCCATCTCCAAGATCGAAGCCACCCGCAGCTACGGCGCCAACGTGGTGCTGGTGCCCGGGGTGTACGACGACGCCTACGCCGAAGCGGTGCGCCTGCGGGACGAGCAGGGCCTGACCTTCATCCACCCCTTCAACGACTACCGTATCATGGCAGGTCAGGGCACCCTCGGCCTTGAAATTTTAGAGCAGCTGCCGGACGTGGACGCGATCTTCGTGCCCATCGGCGGCGGCGGTCTCATCGGCGGCCTCGCCTACGCCGTGAAGCACCTGAAGCCCGCCTGCCGCGTCATCGGCGTCCAGGCCGCCGGCGCCCCCAGCATGGCGGAATCCCTGAAAAAAGGCGAGATCATCACGCTTTCCAGCGTGGACACCATCGCCGACGGCATCAAGGTCAAGACCCCCGGCGACCTGACCTTCGACATGTGCCGCCAGTACGTGGACGAGGTGGTGACGGTAACGGAGAGCGAGATCGCCAGCGCCATCCTGACGGTGCTGGAAAAGCAGAAGCTGGTGGCCGAGGGCGCGGGCGCTGTTGGCATCGCCGCCGCCATGTATCATAAGGCCAGCATCGAGGGCCAGACCGTCTGTGCCCTGCTGTCCGGCGGCAATGTGGACGTGACCATGCTGGAGCGCATCCTCACCCGCGGCCTTGCCAAGGAGGGCCGCACCGTAACGTTCTCCACCGTCCTGCCCGACCAGCCCCACGCGCTGGCGTCGTTCCTGGAGGTGGTATCCTCTCTGGGTGCCAACGTGCTGGACGTGAACCATGAGCGCCGCAACACCCGCGCCGCCATCGGCTCCTGCGTGGTGCAGCTGTCGCTGGAGACCCGCGACAAGGCCCATATCCAGGAAATTATTTCCAGCCTCCGCCGCGAGGGCTACGAGGTGGAGGAGCAGTCCTGACGCGAACGCGCCGTTTCACCTTTCTGCCGAATATGGTTGGAAATAACAGCCGTTCCCATTTTGTAAAAGCACGGCAAAAGCCGTCCGCTCCACGATGGAGCGGACGGCTTTTTATTTCCGGTTTACTTCCGATCAATTTCCGGTTTTTCTTCTGGATCTGCTTCATGAGGAACTTCCTGATTTTCTCACCGCATCACCGGCACGGACCGCAGCTCCTGTCCCGGGCCGGTCTGGGCCGGATCGGGCCGTGCCAGCACGTAGAGGTCGGTGCAGCGGCTCTCCGCCGCCATCAGCGCCTGTGCCGCCGTGACGTTCAAATCCTTGGTTGGCGGCTTGAATCCCAGTATACCAAGCAGGTTCGCCACGCCCAGATACATCAGCACGGATGTCAGATACGGCGCATAGCCTTTTCCTTCCTCTCCGAGGATTCCCTCGCCGATGCCCTGCAGCCACGTAACAGCGTTCTCCAGAAGGAGCTGTCCGCGTCCGGGATGTTCAACTTTCAGACCGTGCGTCACAATCAGTGAAACCACGAGCACCACTGCCATCATGATCCATGTAACCACAACGGATTCTGATATGCCGATCCCGCCAATTGCAAAGGCTGTCTCACAGTTCAATTCCTTGATCAGGGTCGCACCCAGATCTCCCATACTGTCACTTCCTCTCTCCGGGTTGTTCTCCCGCGGCTGCCCCGGTTATTTTTCTTTCATTTCCCGATGCCGCCACGTGTTCTAGTTACTGTTCACGCATACGTGCCCAGTAACGTTTTCGCCTGTGTCTCCACATTCTTCCCGTCTGTTCCCGATCTTACTCCCAGAAATACAAATGGTAAAATTATATTTTTTTCCTATATCCATAGATAAAATGAATGGTGATAATTATTGGTAATCGTTATTGTGGCTGGACATTTCTGGAAAAATACGATAAAGTGTGACTATATTTGGTAAATACACGTACAGATATAAAATCAGATAAACACTGTTTCAATCAGGCAGAAACAGTCCGACATACAGAAAGGATTTCAACTACATACATGGACATCAGTTTCGACTACTACAAGGTTTTCTATGAGGTGGCTCGATGCCAGAATATTACCCAGGCGGCTTTGAATCTCTGCCTCACGCAGCCAACCGTAACAAAATACATTCATAATTTAGAAGATATGCTTCAGTGCAAACTTTTCAACCGCTCCCAAAAAGGCGTGACCCTGACCGATGAAGGGCGGATCCTGTTCCGCCAGATCAACCGTCCCTGCCAGCAGATGGGACGAGCGGAAGAGCTTTTAAAAGAATACACGAACAGTCAGAGCGGCAAGGTTTCGATCGGTGCGAGCGAGCTGACAATGCGCTTCTTTCTGCTTCCTTATATTGAACAATTCCAGCAGCGTTTTCCGAATGTGACCGTGCAGATTCATTCCAACTCTGCGCCGATCACCGCTTCTTCCTTAAAGGCCGGGGAAAATGACTTTGCCGTCATCATTTCTCCGATCCACGAGATCATGAAGGATCTGGATCTGGTTCACGTGATGCCGGTTGCCGAGTTCCAGGACATCGTCATTGCCGGAAACCGTTTTTCCGAGCTGCAGAACCGCACACTCTCCCTTGAAGAGCTCTGTATGCACCCACTTGTCAGCATGGAGTCCGGCCATCAACTCTTTCTATCACATCATGTCATACAGCATGTACAAGACTT
>ERZ773178.605-NODE-605-length-43302-cov-29.446412_pt1 | contig 43302 bp, 34 predicted proteins | sample MGYA00580533_ERZ773178 | MGnify/ENA primary metagenome ERZ773178 (study PRJEB29015, sample SAMEA2737859) | human gut metagenome | biome: human gut; feature: human-associated habitat; material: faeces | place: China | collected 2012 ...
GCTCTTTTAATCTTGTTGCGACCTGTCCATTCAAGACATCACGACGATACTTTACACACCATACGATATGATACTGTATAGAATAGACATAGCCTCTTCCTTTAACAACTTCCATATGTTTTTCCCTCATCAATATTATAACATATGTATATACTTAAAACGTCATATTTATCATTTATTTTTAAATTATCCATCTAACATCTGCGCAACTAATTTATCTCATGACTAAAGTCACGAGTGTTCTTAGATTGCATTATAAAAGAACAGACTATTTTTTAGCCTGTTCTACTATTTCATTGATTCTTTCTAAGACAGGTTCAAAACCTGTTTTTTCTGTACTACTGATACCGAAAATATTCTTCATTGGCAAATGAAGCTGTTGAGAAATATCTTTCAACGCACGAACACGTTTTGTCTTAGGAATCTTGTCAACTTTTGTAGCTACAATAACGATTTGAATTCCAAGACTTTGAATCATTTCAATCATATCTAAATCATCATGCGTTGCGCCATGTCTTGCATCAACAAGTTGTACAACACAACAAATCTGCTCTCTTTGGTTAAAATATGTATCCATCATTTTACCCATCTTGATCAGCATTTGTTTAGACATTTTCGCATAGCCATATCCAGGAACATCCACTAACATCCAAGTATCATCAATCTTAAAGAAATTGATCAAACGTGTTTTACCTGGTGTATTTCCTACATAGGCAAGTTTTTTCTTATTAGTCAATGCATTAATAAAGCTTGATTTTCCAACATTACTACGTCCAACGACTACAACTTCTGGTAGATCAGATTCTGGCCATTGTTCTTTTTCAACAGCACTAATCACAAATTCACTGATCATACTATTTTACCAATGCGTTATGTAACACTTGAGATACATTTGAACAAGGAATAAAAGTAACTGCATCTTTTACTTCTTGAGGAACATCATCTAAGTCTTTTACATTTTCTTTTGGAATCAAGATCGTATCAATTCCAGAACGATGTGCTGCCAATGATTTCTCTTTCAATCCACCAATAGGAAGAACATTTCCTCTAAGTGTAACTTCACCAGTCATAGCTAAATTCGCCTTAACTGGAATATTAGAGAAACAAGATACCAATGCCGTTGTCATTGTAACACCAGCACTCGGTCCATCTTTAGGAACCGCACCTTCTGGTACGTGAATATGTACATCATTTTCTTCAAACAATTTAGGATCAATTTTGAATTCATTTGCATGCGTACGAACGTAGTCTAGCGCAATACTAGCACTTTCCTTCATGACATCACCTAATTGTCCAGTAAGAACAAGTCTACCTTTTCCTGTAAAGCGAGTTGCCTCGATTTGAAGGATATCCCCACCAAAACTTGTATAGGCAAGTCCTGTTACAGTTCCAACTTGATCTTTCTTTTCTTTTTTACCATAGTCAACTTTTTCATTACCCAACCACTCATGAACTAATTTTTTAGTCAATTTAATGCTACGTTTGTTGTTTTTTAAGATAGCAAGTACTGTTTTACGGCAAATTGTCGCAATTGTACGCTCTAAAGAACGAACTCCCGCTTCACGAGTATAGTAACGAATTAAATATAGTAACATATCATCATCAATTTTTAACTGAGACGCTTTTAAACCATTTAATTCTATTTGTTTAGGAACTAAGTGATCCTTGGCAATATGAACCTTTTCTGCATCTGTATAGCTTGATAATTCGATAATTTCCAAACGATCTCTTAATGCAGGTGGAATATTTTCTAAATAGTTTGCCGTCGCGATAAACAACACTTTTGATAAGTCATAAGGCTCTTCAATATAGTGATCTGAGAATACTGAATTTTGTTCAGGATCCAATACTTCAAGCATTGCACTTGATGGATCTCCCTTATAATCACTTGCCATTTTATCAATTTCATCAATCAAGAACACAGGATTCGTAACGCCTGCCTTTTTCATACCTTGAATGATACGACCAGGTAAAGCTCCTAAATATGTTCTTCTGTGACCACGAATCTCTGCTTCATCGCGAACACCACCAAGTGACATTTTCACAAATTTACGATCTAAAGCTCTCGCAACACTTTTTGCCAAAGACGTTTTACCAACTCCTGGAGGACCTACCAAACAAATAATTGGTGCATTCAATGAATTTGTCATTTGTTTAACAGCTAAATACTCTAGAATACGTTCTTTTACTTTTTCTAAACCATAGTGATCTGCGTTTAAAATAGCTTCAGCTTCATTTAAATCTTCATTGTCCTTCGTTTCTTGCCACCAAGGAAGATCCATTAACCAATCAATATAAGATTTAATGACACCTGTTTCTCCACTTGCCATAGGTAGCATTTCATAACGACTCACTTCATCCGATACCTTTTTCTTAATGTAGTCTGGGTATGGATTTTCAGCTAAACGCTTACGAATCTTAGCTGCATCTTCATCTTGGGCAACTGTATCCCCTAATTCTTCACGAATGACATTCATCTTTTCACGAAGATAGTAATCTTTTTGTCCTTGATCAATTCTTTCTTTGACAGTTTCGTTGATTTGTTGTTCAACTTCACTCATCTTTTTCTCTTTAGCCATATCTTGAAGCAACATCATTAGACGATCATTTACCCCTAATGTTTCAAGATACTGTTGTTTTCTTTCAATATCCAAAGGCAATCCTTGAACAGCTTTATCACTTAAGAATTCACCGCCCATACCCTTTGAAATTTCCATAACAATTTCTTTAGTCACAAAACGATCTTGACCTTGCATACGATCAAGTTCATCTGCGATCATACGAATCAAAGCTTCTTCTTCAACAGCGTCCTGTTTTTCACTTTCAAGAATTTCAACTTCGGCTAAATCACTTAGGCTTCCATTGATCCAATTGTTTAGCTTAACACGCTTAATTCCACGAAACTTTACACGTAAAAAGTTATCAAAACGACGAATATGACGAACTTCACATAAAGTTCCTACAGGATATATATCTTCTTTTCCAGGATTTTCTTGTTCAAGTTCTTTTTGAGAAAATAAACAAATCTTTTTATCATAATTATCCTGTGCATTTTCAACAGCATGTACAGAAGTATCCCTTCCTACATCAATCACAATTTCTTGATTTGGATATAGGACAACTCCTCTTGTACAAACTAAAGGATAGGTATTTAATTCCATACAAAAACCTCCTTATATTAAATATGGAAAAAGACGCTAAGCGTCTTTTTTCTTTAACATTATACTACTTTACAGAAGTTTTAATGAAGTCTAATGCTTTTTGATTTGCTAAATCTGCTTTAATACTTTCTGGAGAAATCAATGATTTGATTTTTTCTACTTCCATGTTATACATTTCAGACATTGTAGTAAATTCTTTTTCTACATCTTCATCACTAGCTTCAATACTTTCAGCTTTAACGATAGCTTCTAATACTAACTGAGTTTTAACACGAGCAGCAGCTTCTGGACTCATTTGAGCACGGATTGCTTCTTCAGTTTGGTGAGTAGCTTCTAAGAATTGTTTAGCAGTGAATCCAGATTGTTGCATACGACCTTCGAATTCTTTGTACATACGATCAACTTCAGCATCGATCATTACTGCAGGGATTTCAACATTAGCGTTGTCACAAACTTTTCCTAACAATTCATTTGTGAAATTTTCTTCAGCTTCTCTTTCTTTTTGAGCAGTTAAATCAGTTTTTACTTTTTCTTTGTAAGCATCTATTGTTTCAACATTTTCAATTTTTAATTTTTTGATTAATTCATCATTTAATTCAGGAAGATCTTTATATTTTACTTCGTGAACTGTGCAGTGGAAAGTTGCAGGTTGACCAGCAAGTTCAGCTGCTTGGTAGTTTTCAGGGAAAGTAACTTCAACGTCTTTTTCTTCACCTTTCTTAACTCCAACTAATTGTTCTTCAAAACCTGGAATGAATGATCCTGAACCAAGTTCTAATGGATAGTTTTCTCCAGATCCGCCTTCAAATGCTACACCATCTTTTGTTCCAACAAAATCGATAACTACTTGATCACCTAATTGAGCAGCATCGTCATCTTCACGAACAACCCAGTCAGCATAACGATCTTGAACACGTTTAACTTCGTTTTCAACATCTTCTTCTGTAACTTCTACATCCGCTTTTTTGATATCTAATCCTTTGTATTCACCTAAAGTTACTTCAGGAAGTACTGTACATGTAAATACTAATACGGCTTTTTCATCATCAGCTTCTTTAACATCTAAAGTAGGACGAGCTACTAAATCGATGTTGTGTTCTTTGATTCCTTCTGATAATGCTTCATTAGCTACTTCTTCACTAGCCATATCATATAATGCTTTTGAAGAAAGTTGTTTTTTAACTAAAGCATCAGGAATTTGTCCTTGACGGAATCCTTTCAAATTCATGTGAGATTTAGCATAGTTTAATGCTTTTTTCTGTGCTTTTTTCCAAGCTTCACCTTCTACTGTTACTTCTAATTCACCAGTAGAATTTTCTTTCAAAGTCCAAGTACTAGTCATTGTTTTCTCCTCGCTTTTCAATGGATAACTCAATATCCTCAATTCTTTCAAGACCTTGTTTTTTGACAAAACCAGGCCATTCATCGGATTTCTGCATTGCATCATACACAAGTCTACAAATACCTTTCGCAAGCTGGTAAGGATCTTTGTCTTCTTGATCGAATGGTCTTTCATATAAAACTAACTGCATCAAAAGTGACATACAAAATTGAATCATAGTAGGATCCTCATTTGTAAACCAACTTTCGAATAATGAGCTAGCCTCATTGATTGACTGATCTTGCTCCATAGGTAAAATAGCACTTGGTATAAACGTAATGTTCAACCCGGATTTTATCAAATCAAACGGATCATCAATTTTCTGCTCCATTAAAGCTTCAATCAATGTACCCTTATATTCATCAGGTAAATCTGAATCTAGTAATTCCTGAACTTCATCATGACACATTCTTAGATTCATGTTTTCTAAAATAGAAATCGCATAGATTTTTTGTTCTAGAGTACCATGAACATAATCCTGTAACTTGCTGAAATCCATACTCTTACTCTTTTGTTCCAAATAAGGTTTACATTCAGACTTATAATATTCCAATAACTCCAATGCATCTTCTGGAACATAAGGCATGTTCAGTTCCTGACAAATCAATTCGTACGCCTGGGCATAACTTTTTTCATCTATCTCTTTTTTTATTTCTTCGATTAAAGAATGATAATATGCGTTCACTTATACCTCCATGCGAAACATTAGTATTCTACCATAAATATCGATAATAATCAATTCTACGCATTTCTAAAATACAGAATCCGTAGAATGTCATTTAAAGAAAAAAACTCTCCTTTTACAGAGAATTTGTTTTCCTACTTTTTTCTAATTCATTTAACTTCTTGAATTCAGCTAAAATACAAATAACCGATACTACAAAGGCTACAAAATCCGCAATGGGAGCCGCGTATAAGATTCCATTCAATCCAAAAAATTTAGGTAAGATCAAAACAAGTGGAATCAAGAACAACACCTGTCTTGTCATCGACAAAAACATTCCTAAATATGCTTTTTTAATAGATGCAAAGAAGCTAGACGATAACATCTGTACTCCATCAATACATACTAGCATTAGATAGATTCGCATAAACATTGTCGCAAATTCAAAATAGTTCGCATCCCCTGATCCAAATATAGATAATACAGTACTTGTGCAGAATTGAAATAAAGCCCAGCCAATAAATGAAACAACCAAATTTGCACTGATCGCAAGCTTGAACGTCTTTTTAACACGCTCATATTTTTGGGCTCCATAATTAAATCCAATGATTGGCTGCATTCCTTGTGAAATACCAATGATGATAGCTAATAATATCGCATTGGTTTTCATCACAATGCCACAAGCAGCTAAAGGAATATCACTACCAAACTTAGTAAATTGCCCATAATACGTCAATGAGTTATTTAAAACGATTTGCACAAACAAAATCGCAATCTGATTTAATGAAGCACTCATTCCAATGGTTGCCATTTCCTTTGTATCCTTCAAAGAAATACGTAAACTCTTTTTATTAAATTCAATATGTTGAAAACTCTTAATATACCAGGCGGCAATAAAAAACGAAATCACTTGACCAGCTACTGTGGCAATGGCAGCTCCAGCGACACCCATATGAAATACAAAAATAAACAAAGGATCTAATATTGTATTCACAACAGCACCCGCAACCATACATGTCATTGAATAGTTTGGTGACCCGTCTGCACGAATCAAGTTACTAATCACATTTGTCGTAATCAAAAACGGAACACCCAAAGTTGTAATTCGTGTATATTCAAGTGCCAAAGGCATAATTGTACTTGTAGCCCCGAACGATTTTAATAGTGGTTCAAGAAATACAAGTACTAAGACAACATAGATTACTGAGCAAAGTACAGACATACTAATACTATTCCCAGCAATACTACTTGATCGTTCTGGCTTCTTTTCACCTAGATATAAACTAAATAAACTTGCTGAACCAATCCCAATCAACAATGCAATCGCAAGCGCAATTGTTGTTAATGGAAACGCCACATTAGTTGCAGCATTCCCTAGAAAACCAACACCTTGACCGATAAAGATTTGATCCACAATGTTATATAGTGACGATACAAGCATTGAGATAATACTTGGTATCGCAAATTTCTTTAACAACGACGACTCTTTTTCATACCCTAATGGATTTTGCATACTAATCAAATTCCCTCTTTCTAAACTGCGCAATTAAATGCTTATTTCCCATTGAATGCTCACGAATCACATTCAACTCATTTCCTCTTTCATCAAACCAACCCACAAATTCATAACCTGGCTTTGTAGCCGGCAATAAATGAATCGTATCCGAAAAATACGTATATGACTTTGGATTTCTTCGACTACTTAGTCCACCATTTAAATCATACACAATCTTATATTGACTTACTTGCCAATGAGCATATAAAGTACAAGACTCATGAATGGGTTCATCCAAGTTATAACGCCAACGATAATCACAATCCCAGAACCATCCATCAAAGGTATATCCAACTCGAACTGGCGGCTTTAAATCCCCCAATAAACCATGTTCATCCGTACATACATCCATATAATTAGCTCCACCACACGTTTCAAAGTGGACAACTGGACACTCTTTATAAATAGCTGTCAATATAACAGGTTCATGAATGCCTGCTGGTACACTCGTTATAATTTCACCATTCAACTGCCAACCTACAAACATAACACCCTTCTTAAATGCCGGATACAACAACAATTCTTCTGATTCAATACATGTATATCTCGGATTACGACGCGACATAACTCCACCATCCACATCATATTCAATGGGATACCAAATAGGAATCCATTTATCATATAAAGTTACAGAATGAGGAAGAACACCACCTGGATTTAATCTTTTTGTACACTCTTTATCTATATACCAACCAACAAATTGGTAACCTTCTCTTTTCTCGCTCATCAAATATCACCTGCCCATTATTTTATCACAAATAGAAAAACTTCTAGGAAAATTTCTAGAAGTTATTCAAATAATTGTATAAACTATTCCCAAAAGTCATTTCCATAAGTTCATTTGCGATTTCTTTACTTTGAATCCGCATAATATGATCTTCTACATCTTGTTTACCCAACAAATTAATATTTCCATACCATACAATTTCCTGATCAATAATCGCAAAATGTTCACAATTATCTTCTGCAGATTTTAGATAAAAACCAGATTGTCTCATTTCTTCTAACAACTGCATTCTATAATTTGAACTTCCAAATCTGATCTTATCTGGCATCCAAGAAACTATGGTTACTTCAACTCCATCTTCCATCTTGTCTTTAACCAATTTAGTAAATTCTACAACTCTATCGCCAGATAATGAAGGACTGGATACAACAATATTTTTCTTTGCACGCATTAAGTCATGACTATACATATCGTAATAATTACTTGCATCAAATATAGATTGGGAAATTTGCAATTCATTTTTTATATCATTCATATCCGAAATTAATTCATAGCCAGATTTTTTGTAGGCCTTTAATCTTTTTCCGTACATTCGATCAAACATCGGAATATGGACATCTACATAATCATATACAAGTATTGTATCTTTTTTATCATACAGTCGATGAATTCTTCCTGTAAATTGTTCTATAACACTACTACTAGCTACAGGCATTGCTAGAAACAAAGTATCCAACCTATCAAGGTCAAATCCTTCTCCAACAAGTGATCCTGTCGCAACCAATATCATAGTTTTGTCTTCAGGCACACTTTTCATTAATTCAACAATATGATTATTTTCTTTTTTTGATTGACTACCTATCAACAAGAAAACTGAATCTGCCACACCTTCTAATTGTTTATATAGCTTCTTACAATGATTTACATATTTTGATAATACAACAGGCGTACGTTTTTTCTTTATACATTCTTTTATATCCTGAACAATCATTTGATCCCGCAAATCATTATCTCGTAATATTGAGTATGCTTCATTGGGATTCTTTTCATCTTTCATTATTCCTCTTGGTGCAACCACATGTGTAAACCGAGGATATAACAAACGAGGAATCCCTTGTTGTTTTGCTTGTTCTTTTGCAGAATATTTATGTCGTATTGGACCAATAAGCATAAAATTCATCTTATCCAATTGATCCGTTCGATCAACGGCTGTAACACCATACACATACTTAGCTTTAATTTCTTTTAAAACAGCACTTTCTGTATTTGAAGCCGCATGATGACATTCATCCACAATAATCATGCCATACTCATTCACCAGTTTATGAAATTTCCCCTTTTTACATATAGAGCCAGCCATTGCGATATCAATTATACCTGTCATGGAATCATGAGATCCTTGTAAAGTACCTATCAATGATTTTCTCTTTTTAATCAAACCTTTAGGTGTCGTATATTCAGGTAACTCTTCATTTATATCCAAAAATGTCTGCAACTTATCTTTCCATTGTTCTAATAAAGATGAACTCTCCAACAAAATTAATGTATTCACTTTCTTCGTTGCAATTAAATCTGCACAAAGAACAGTCTTACCAAAAGCTGTAGTTGCTAATAAAATACCATTATCATGCTCAATCATTTTATTTAGAGCCACATCTTGTTCTGGCTTTAACTCACCCTTAAAAGTAACATCAATACTTCTTCCTTGTTGTCTTTTATCATCAATCATCATTTGAATCTCAGCATTCTTATTATACGAAAATAAAGCATCATAACATCCTCTAGGAATTTGTATATATCCACTATCGTGATCTTCACCAAGATAAATATATTTATACATGCCAAAAGTAGAAATTCCCATACCTTGATTTTTATAATAAATAGGATTACTAATTCTAGCCAATTTACGAATTTTATTTTGAATAGACACACTTAAATTTGAAGTATCCACATAAATACCATTTGATAAAGTGATATGCATTTTTCCATTCACTTCATTCTTTTCAAATTCACTAATGGAATCCCATGGCTTATCATTTAGATTACCACGCCATTCTTTTATCTTTTCTTCTATAAACACCTGTGAAAGCTTAGGCTTAGACCACAATGCATTCCATTGATTTGAATAGGCATTCCAATTTTCATCAATAAATGCACTGTTGCCATCTTTCAATGCTCGTCCTTGTAATGGCAATGCGATTAAATTTCCCAGACCACCCTTTGGCATACTATCTTGTGCTGGTATCATGCGATCATAGTATTTAAATGATTTTAAATTCACTTGTTCTGCCCCTTTATCCAACAAAGCATTCCCAAAATTTCTTACCAAAATAGATGAAATCGGTTTATCAAAGAAAATCCAAATATGCGCTCCTTTACCTGATCTAGAACGTTCAATCAATGGATCAATTCCATTTAATTGACAAATCTCACGCATCGCATCAACTTCTTCTTTCCAACTCTCATCTATATTCGCAAAATCATTTCCCGCATCTTTATCATGATTATCAAAATCAAAGACTAAAAAGCGACACGTATTATCTTTATGCAATGGATAAACACCAATCACTTCATTTCCTTTTAAATGTGACATAATACTATCAATTGTCAAAACTTTATACTTTTGGTAATGACAATCTTGGCAACGAAATCCTGCATTCCATTTCTTACCACAACCGTCTGACCAAAAATTAATACATTGTGGATAGTATCCCGCTTTATTTGTTTTCTTGTTTTCTACTCTTTTTGCGTATACGTCTGTACGACCCCAAAAACGTGCAAAAAATCGATTTGCCATATCTTTTGTGATTTCATTTGGAAAAACAATACGACTTCCTTGATTCGTTTCAAAAGATTCTGTATTTGTAGAATTCTTTAATTGAGCCAATTCTTCCTGATAAGAAATTCCTTCTCGATCCAAAATGTTCTTCAAGCATTGAATCTCTTTTTGTAAGTCATTTATTATAGTCAAATTATCATTCGTCTGTTTCACAAAACCACCTACTCTTTTCAATACTATTTTAATTGAATTTGCAAATAAAAAAAACACCCAAGACTCCGTTAGTTAGACGGAGAGGAGTGTTTTCAGAACACATCTGCAAGTAGTAGTCTTGTAGTAGTTCTATGTATATCATAGTCCTTTTTACAAACCACTGTGTTAACACAAACACACAAAGACAAAAAAAACAAGAATAAATCAACTTTAACTACTTTTAGTATGCTAGTTCAATATGTTTTAATTCAAACTATTATTTTCAAGAGACATTCTTTTTAACTTTTTATCTATTTGTTTTGCGATTTTATAATCTTCTTCAAATTGAAAGTTATGTTGAACAACCGGATTTTTCGATATATATACATATACCTTACCTTTATTTGATAATTCAATTTCAATACCTACATACACTTTTTTTAATTCAATAAAAATACTTGTATTAAACGTACTAATTAACACTCTATGCGAAAATAATGGTGATTTACCTTTATATCTAGCATGTTCATAAACTATTTGACTTCTAACAACATCACAAAATTTGTAAGTTCCTAAACTACCATCACAAATTGTGAATTCTTTATTCTTCTCATCAAAAAGAATGCTGTCAGCTATTTTATTGATATACAATGTTGGGTTGCTCATTATTTCTTAACTCCTAAATTTTTTACATAACATAAATTGCATCCATGCCTACCACTAATATTTTACTATTATCTTAGTCTTTCTACCATTTAAATATAAGACAGCAAAATTGATTTTCAGATTAAGGGCTTTGCTTACAAGAAGGTATCAAAGAAAAAAGTGCTAATAAAGCACATTTTCAAACAATAGTCTTGTAGTAGTTTTATGCATATAATAATCCTTTTTACAAACCACTGTGTTAACACAAACACACAAAACAGATAAAATTTTCTATTGATAATTCAATCAACATGATTATAATGAAGTCTAAATTATAGATAAATCGGAATTTGCTAAGTTGGTAGTAATTTTTTGCAATAATGAAGGTAAAGGAGAGCATTTTATGAGTACAAGAAAGACGATAGGGGGGGCTTTGGGAGCTATCATTGTATTGATAGTAGCTCAAATATTAGCTCAGTTAGTGGCAAGTTTGTTTGTTTTGGTTAAAATTCCAGAAGGTATATGCAATATTATAGCAGGAATTATATATGTTGGATTAGCATTTGTTTTAATTGAATTATTTTCAAAAAGACTACTTAAAATAAAAACAGAAAATTTGGGAATGCCAAAATTTTCAATTAGAGTTAAATGGATTATTGTAGGTGTATTATTACCTGTGACAGTAAAAGCGGTTTATCTTTTTTTCTTTTCTGGAAAGTACGTTTCTTCTGGAATGAATAGTAATCAGATTTTTTCAATACTGAGTGCTGGTATTGCTTTTACAGGCATAGCCGCTGGTTTTGTTGAAGAAATGGTTTTTCGTGGAGTTATTCTAAATCTGTTAAATGAGAAATGGAATATTAAAGTAGCTGTATTAGTTCCATCAGTTTTATTTGGGTTAGTACATATTATAGGAATGGATTTTTCCATTATAAGTAGCCTGTTGGTTCTTATTGCAGGAACTATGGTAGGAATAATGTTCTCAATGGTTGCTATTGAAAGTGGTTCTGTTTGGAACAGCGGAATTGTTCATTCACTTTGGAATATTTTAATTATTGGCGGCGGTTTATCGATAAGTGAAAAGGCAGATGAATATTCGGTTATGACATATGTACTTGATTCAAAAGACTTTGTTTTCACTGGTGGAGAATTTGGAATTGAATCATCAATTATTGCACTATTAGGTTATGTTATAGTTACTTTAGCAGCAATATGTATGATTAAGAAAAAAGCAAAAGTGTAATAAGTATCAAGAAAAAATCCAGTTTATTAAATCTTAACATCAATATTTTTGATTAAACCTTTTCAACAAAGAGACATAATGTTTCTTTGTTTTTTTATAAAGGTTTTCAAAAAGGTTTTCAAAACTATCTATAAACAGAAAAAAAGCCCTTATATAAGGACTTAATTTACAAGATGGCGTCGACGGAGGGATATAACTCTTTGTCTTTTTATACCTCAGCAATACTGAATTTCCCTTTACATAAAGCAGGGAATTATAATAATTAACAGCATTCCATTTAAGTTTTCTGTACAAAGGTTTTCAAAATGTTTTCAAATAAACATTTTTTTATTTTCTAAATTCTCCTATGATTCTTATTTTTTCACCATCTTGTAGTTTGAAATGTGTCTCGTCCACTCGCATTATAGAACTTTCAATGAATTTGATGAAGTTATAGTTCATAAACATGATCCATGTCATTGCATTTTTTTCAATGATTCTCCATGTCGGCTCTAATGCATACCCCGTATCACCTTTATTTGTAGAAGGAACAAATTCATTTGTTAAGTCAAACAGACTATTTGCTACAACCTTATAAATGCCCTTATCCATTTCCAGTTGTCTCATTTTGATTCTTGTGCGCAATGCACGAGGCGAATTAAATTCTTTTTGTTTATCTTTAATATATTCTTCAATAGAATCAATTACAGGTTGTATTTCATAAACTTCACAAGTAAAGCTTCCATCCTCTTGAAAAAGAGCACCTTGTTCCTTCATTACTTTCAAAAAAGATTTTAGCATTACATCTTCAGGAAAAATAGAGTACCAATCTCCCATTTTATTCTGTACCTTTATTTGATATGGCATAAGTCATCCTCTTTTCTATAAAATAAGGAGAGAAAAATTCTCTCCTTCATTAGTTCTATTTTCTACAGTCGAAAGAAGAACTAATCTTCTTTTCGAGCATGTTTTCCAGTAAATGCAACACCAGCTAATCCTAGAACGCCACTTAATGCATAGAATCCTAAAGCAGTTTCTGCACCCGTATTGACTGTACCTGTCTTTTTTTGAGATTCAGACTGAGTTTTCTTAGCTTCCTCTTCTGCTTTTTTCTTTGCCTCTTCTTCTGTCTTTTTAGCCTCTTCTTCGGCTTTCTTAGCTTCTTCTTCTTTTTTGATCTTATCTAGATAAGAAGTCAAAGCTTTATTCGCTTTATCAAGCTCAGCTTTTGCAGCCTCATAGTCACGACTTGCATTTTCCAATTGTTCTTTATTGGCATTCCATTGAGCTTCTACACCTAAGAACACATTTAAAGCAGTTGCATATTCCTCGTATGCAGTTCGCATAGAACCCATTTTTGAATACAATCCAAGCACAACATCATTGTCACTGTCAACAACATCCATGAATCCTGTTGGATCTGCACATAACTTCTTATAAGCTTCATATGCTTTTTCGACTTGTCCTTTGACATCTTCGATAGAAGCTTGTTCATTTTCTAATTGACCAATAGTTTCATCTAATTTTGCAATAGCTTCGTTGAAGTCTTTAATTGCTTTTTGATGTGCACCAATTTGTTCCTGAGTACTTGCAATCTCTGCTTTCAAATCTTTTAAACTCTTTTGTTTTAAAGTAGCTGTTTCAAGACTAGCTTTTGCAGTCTGTACCACATTTGCTTTTTTAGCCTCTTCTGCTTTTGCAGCTTCTAACTCATCTGCTTTTTGTTGAGCTTCCTTTTTAGCAGTTTTTAAAGTTGCCTGACTTGCATCATACAATGCCTTCTTAGTGCTTTCATCCTTTAGAGCTTCGCCTAAAGCCTTTGATTTAGCATCAACATCTTTTTCTGCTACATCAAGATTTGCTTTTGCAGTTTCGATACCCTTATTTGCTTCATCTAAGATATCTTTTCTCTTCTTCAAAGTTGCCTGTGCATCATTTACGATACCTTTTTTGTTTTCAACATTCTGATCTGCATCCTTCTTCTCTTGTTGAGCATTTTCAAGAGCTTTTTGTGCCTCTGCACGATCAACAGTTTCTAACTGTGCTTTTTGTGTTCTTAAGCCTGTGATTTCATTTGCCATATTGAATGCAGTATCATCATTGCATAATTTGTCGAATGCCGCCTGCTTAGTGGCTACATTTGCATCAGCACGTGCAGTCGCATTGGTTGCCTGTGTCACCTGTGTTTGTACAGTTGCTACATTTGTTTGTGCATTTGTCTGAGCCGCAGTCTTAGTGCCTAAAACTCGTCTCTGATTTTCCAACTCTGCCTTCAAGGCTTCCAATTTTAGCTCTCCATCTTTCAAGATACTATCGGCATTCATCAACTTGTTATAGTATTCATTGAACTGTTTCTCAAATTCATCGATGGTCATCGTATTGGCATCTGTAATGTTAGATGAATATTTAGGATTATCAAATACCTGTCCCGCATTGCATCTGTATCCATCTGGAGCAGGTGTCTTTGAATAGATATATCCTACACCAGATACAGTATAATCAGGACTTACCAAAGCTAGATAGTGACCTACCTGAATATTACTGTGTCCAACAGCCTCCATAACTTCGTTATATTTAGCTTCGTCATTATTGACATCAACAATCGTCCATCCTTTGGCAGTGATATAATCATAGACTTGCTTTTCTGAATCATACCATCCCTCATAAAGTCCTTTATCGTCTTCTGAGATAGGAGATCCCATAATGTTTTCTCCGACATTATAAAGGTGAGAGTGTCCTGGCTTTTTTCTGTTAGCAGTAGCATTAATCTGCACCTGTGAAATGGCAAACAATGTTGGATTCACTTTTAAATCCTCTAAGTTTGTGAAGTTTGTATCACTCGTTCTTAAAGCGTTTGCATATCGTACCATGCTTAATGCACGCTTAAAATTTTCTAAGCTTGTCGCATCATTTTCTGCACCGATATTCGTACTTCCACCATTTGCAGTGCTTTGTGCCTCTAAGATTTTTAAAGCATCTGTGTATCCATAAGCCTCAAAGAAACCCTTTGATCCTTGTTCGATTTTTGCTTGAGCTTGTTCTTTATCTGTACGTAGTTGTGTGACTACCTTTTCTTGTGCAATGACCGCCTCTTGAGCTTCACTTACCTTGCTTTGTTGTGCTGTAACATCCTGTTTTGCTTTTTCTAGATTAGCTTTCGCAGTTTCTAATTCTTTTTCTTTAGATGCCTGATTAGCTTTCGCAGTTTCTAACTGTGCCTTTGCCTCATTTAATGCAGTTTCTGCATCATTGATAGTTTGATTTAGCTCATCTAAAGCCTTTTGCTTCTCTACAATTCGTGCATCTAGATTAAGAATTTCCTGGTTGACATCTGAAAGGCTTTTTTCTGCACTTGTTACAGCATTTGCTTTTGCTGTTTGATTTTCAAGTGCGACCTGTAGATTTGTCTGTGCAGTGACTAATTCATTTTCTGCATTTTTGATATCTGCCTCATACTGAGCTTTGATCGTAGGATCACTTGCTCCATCATAGATTGCCTTTTTTTCGTTGTAGTTAGCTACGGCAGTATCTAATGCTTTTTGTGCCTCATTCACACTTGTCTGTGCTTCTGCATAGGCTTTTTGTGCATTTTCTACATTCTGTGTAGCCTCTGTTACTTTTGCTTCAGTTTCTGCCTTTTGTTGTGTCAAAGTTGAAACAGTGTTTTGTGCCTCTTCTAAAGCTTTTTGAGCTTCTTCTAAAGCTTTTTGTTTTTCTTCAACATCTTTTGAAATCTCTTCTTCAGATGTTCCGCTTAGTAAAGCATTATATTTTTTCTGTGCTTCCTGTAATTTAGAGTTAGCATCAGCAAGTGCATTTGTTGTTTTATCCAATTGTGTCTGCAATGCCTTTTTCTGTTCGTTGGCTTGTCCTAATTTCTTTTGATTTTCTTCTAGATTGGCCACTTGTTTTTCTAACTCGCTTACAATAGCTTTCTGTGCTTCTAAAGAAGATGCATCATAAGTGCTCTTTAATGTATTGACATTTGCCTTTGTAGGTACATAAGTGCCTTCATTGTATGTATCATAAACTTTTTGAGCTTTTTCTTCTGCTTCTTTTGCTTCATCAGCTTTCTTCTGAGCCTCATTGATTTTTTCTTGTAACAATTCTTTTTCTGTCTTTTCAATTTTTGACTCTTCTTTGTTGGCAGACGTAGAGTTAATATCTGTTCCATCGGCTGTCGCACCTTTTGCAAATACACTCATTTGCCCTGCCTGTGTTAAAACCATGCTGGCTGCTGCCAAACTTGTTAATACTTTTTGTTTTTTCATTAAACTATCCTTACCTTTCCTTTGAGTTTGAGATATCAAAAATACAGATTCATTAACAATTAGAAGTGTTCTTTTCAGCTTTAAGTTTATTCATGAAATCCAATGTTTCATTCAACTCTTTCTCATCAAGATTTTTTAAAGATTCTTTAATACTTTTCAAAATCTCTAGCTCTTCCAAAGTTATATTTTCCATAATATACTCCCCAAGTATCTACAAGAAACATTAAAGTATCTTTCATAAACTTGGTCAAACGATTACGTTGATTAAAGATACTTTTCTTACATATAATTATGAAATAGAAAGGTTTATTACAATGAGTGATGAAATAGGAACACGTGTTAAGAAAGTTAGATTACGTAAAGGAATCAGTCAAGAACAATTTGGAGAAATAATAGGGATTAAAAAAGCAGCTGTGTCTAAAATTGAAAATGGTGAAAACAGTCTATCAAAAGGAAATCTATTAGCCATTTGTCGCCAATTCAATGTAAATAAAGAATGGTTAATCAATGGAAACGGTGAGATGTTTACCCCTAAATCAAAAGAAGATGAAATTCGAAATTTCTTTGAAAACGCAATTTCTTCTGATTCTGATATTGCAAAAATTCAAAGAAAATTCATATCCACTTTAGTCTCACTAGACGAAGAAGAATGGATTGTATTAGATCGATTCATGAAACATTATATTTATAGTAAATAACAAACTTTACTATCCAATTTAGTAGAACAAAAATAAATAAAGCGATACAGAACACAAACATGTGCTACCGTATCGCTTTTTCTAATCATTCATTGTTTTTAAAATTGTTATATTCCTCGACAACCTTATTTACATCCTTCATATCATCAAATAACATGTCTAATATAACTTGCTTAGTAGGCTCATCTACAGAAGAAACACTATCTTTTATGAAATTAATTATAGTATTTAATGCCTTTCTATTCGATGCTTTAGCTGAAATCAATTCAAAAGGGCTATAATCTTTATTTGTAATTCTATTTCCTGTCGAATCATAGCAAGAACTAGTTATTTCTTTCAATTCTATTTTTTTTCTACTTAATTGATTATGATCATCCCACATATAAACAAAATCACCCATTTCAAATTCATCTTCTGAAAAACACTCAAAAGGTACACCAATTGCTTCAGAGATTTGTAGAACCATTTGTGGCGTAGGATACATTCTAGCATCAAAATATTTGTAAACAGAGTTTCTTGAAACATTCACTTTTTTTATTAAATCAGCAATTGATACTGAAAAATGGTTCAATACATTTCTCAATCGAGCTCCAAAATGTCTATTGATATATTGCACTTTATCCTCTGAGATAATCACTAAATTTGTTTTATTTTCCATGTCATAATTATACCGCAAAAATGTTGTAAATTTATAGAAATTAAAAAAAATTAAAATTGATCGTTGTATTTATGTAAACCACGGGTTATATTATATATGTAAACCATGGATTACATCGTATATGTAATCCACAGTTAGAAAAGGAGGATATAATCTATGTGTTCAATTAACAAGCGAGTACTTATTGCTTCTCAACCATTTATAAAAAAAACAAATGCTAGAGAAGTCATTGGATGCAACCATAAAGCCATCAATGTATTATGGAACAAGGTATGCGAAGAATATGAACAAGAGTATGGTCCAGTACCTAGTTATGGAATACCAACATCATATTTCTTATCTAAAGCACACATAAGTATTGAAGACTTATTATTAGCTGAAGAAGCACAAAAAAAATTCAATACCAATTCATAATGAAACTAGTATTGAATTCAATTACAGTGCCATAGCACTTATAATTATACCGCAATCTAATTATAGGCAATATAGGCATAAATTTCAAATCAAATATGCATTTGCTATGGCACTTTTTACCTAAACTAAAGGAGAAAAAAATGCCAAATTTTAAATTTACAAACATCAAAGAATTTGGTTCTTCTTACATTCATGAGAAGGACACTGAAGATATCGTACAAGATATCGCGCCTATAGGAACTACTATGCTTTATGCAACAATGAAGCAAGGAAAATCGCTCCTTGGACTTTCTGAAGCTCTAAGTGTTGCCAACACAAATGTAGACACTTGGCTTGATTTGAAAATAAAAAATGGTAATGTCTTATATTTTGGGCTCGATGATTCAGATAAAGTACTAAATGAGCGTTTAAATAAATATTGTGACAATTTGCCAAACTTTTACGTCGTTAATTCAAAAACTTATAGAGAATATTGTTCTACTCTTAATGGTATGTCTAATGGAAATAAGTTTAATACCATAGTCAATGATTTTATTAGCCAACATGGATCTGTATCACTTGTAATTGCTGATACATTTGAAAAAATCAGATTCAATAAAGATAGAACATATAATTCTGAAGTTGAAGAAGTTAGCATTTTAAAACAAAACGCTCAATATTATAGATACAATCTTTTATTGATTCATCATGCTACAAAATTCAAAGATGGTAATTTATTCGAATCTTTTTATGGATCAAATGGTCTAGGAGCTGAAGTTGATGTATTAATTACACTTCAAGATAGTGGTGATTCTGACTATCAATATTTATATGCAAGAGGAAATGCTTTTGAAGATAAAAAGCTCCTTATTCATAGAAACGATGATCTAAAATATGAACTAGCTAGTATCAATGAAGCTGATTTAGTTGAAGATTTTCCTGATAAAAGCTATTTAAAAATATTGAAATATTTCACAAAACAAAGAAATACAATTATTGACAATTCAGAATGCTTTACGTATCAAGGAGAATACCAAGACTTTATACAAACTTTAGACTTAGATATAGATTCACGTGGATTGGGTAAATTATTAAAGAAATATGAGCAAAGATTAAACGAACAGCATATATATTTCAACACAAAACATCTTCGAAATGGAATGCATTTAACTATGATTATACCTGCCAATATGAATGATAACGTTTCTTTCTTTGAAGATGGAACATTTATTATCGAAAAAATTGAGGAACCCTTAGGTGATTAATCATGGCGCAGTACAAAGATAAAAACGGGCACTGGTACATTGTTTGTACCAGTCCCATTACTCATAAAAAAACTACTATAAGGAAAAATCCATTAAAACATACAAACTTTCAAACTAAAACTGAAGCCAAAGAATATGAATTCTATTTTATTCACAACAAAATAGATCATAATATTCGTTTTGGACAATTTTTCGAAATTTATAGAAATGACTATAAGCGAAGAAATGTTTCTGACTACGATATTCAAAGTCGGTACAACACATATTTTAAGCAATTTGAAAATAAAAAATTGATTAATTTCACCAAAAAGGATATTGAAAAGGTTGCACTTTCTATGAAGGAAAATGGTTGTTCTATTAGCTACATCAATTACATGACAACTTACTTTAAATCTATTATGAATTTTGCTGTAAAAGAAGGTTACATTCCAGTTAATCCTTTCAACGGCTATGAAAAGATCAAAGAAGTTAAGACATCTAAAAATGATAAATTTCTTCAATATTGGACAGATTCTGAAATACAAACTGCAATACAATCTATCCCTAAATGCTTTGATTCAACAAAAACTGATATCACTCAAATACGTCATCTGATTCTATTTGCATTTTTTACCGGAATGCGTTACGGCGAAATACGAGGATTAAAATGGTGTGATATAAATTTTGAAAAACGCTTAATTTACATAGATCGTCATATTAATAAAAAAAATGTGATATTGGATGGTCGTAAAAATGGAGATTATCATACCCTTTATATTGATGATAATACTATGGACGTATTAACAGAAATAAAGGCCAGATACGAAACTAAAAAAGAGTTTAACAACAAATGTTATGTATTTCATTCTGCAACAAGAGGACTAAATTATCCATTAACGACATCAACTGGAAATAAATATATGAAAGCCTTAGCCGAATATAATCACCTTCTACACATTAAATTTCATGGTTTAAGACATTCTTGTGCTAGCTATTTAATAAGTGTAGTAGGTTTAAATGTCTATGAAGTTGCTGATCGATTAGGGGATACTGTTAAAGTAACAATGAGTGTTTACGCTGAATTATTCAACGAAACCAAAAAGAATGCTGCGACTAAAATGAGCCAATATAAGTTTGATTGTTGACAAGCAAAAGGATTAACATTATATGACTAGACTTAGTAAATTGCATTAGAGAGATTTGATGTTTTTGCTAAAGACGAAAAGTAATTTTACTTCTCGTCTTTTTTTTGGGTTGTAGGGCTGTGCCCTGCCGAAAGGAACCCCAGATGGACAAAACGCAGTTTTGTACACGGGGTGTATTTCGCTCCATTAATTATTAAAAAAATTAATGGAGATCAGTTAGTTTTTCTGACCACAAAAATAGGACAAAACAACAGGATAATAGAATCATCAGAAATAAAGAAAGGTGATTCAAAATGGCAAGACAATTTCTGCAGCAAAATAATCTGCATAATGTAGTAGGCAGAATAGAATATATTCGTGGTGACACAGGTAAACAGGAATATATGATGGCATACTATTCAACGATGACAGATGAAGAGTGGAAAGACTTGGCACGCTACAACCAGGAGCGCTTCAAATCAAACAAAAAAGGATTTAACAAAAATAAAAAATGCAGTGCAATCGAAGCTCGTGAACTCATACTGCATATTCCCCATGAATACGCAAATCGTGACCCCAACGAGCTTGCTAAGCTCGTTGGCGACGATTTTAAAAGAAAATTTGGAACTGATTGCTGTTTAGCTATCCATTGGAATAAATCAAAAACAAATTACCACATCCACCTAATCTACAGTGAACGTGTGCGAGAAAATAAAGTGGCATCTCGTAATATGTATTATGATGCAGAATGGAAAAAATGCAAAAAGGCTGATGCGGTCAATGTTGTTCATAAAGGCGATGTCATCTCAAAATGGAGCGATAAGGACACTAGATTTAAACAGAAGTCCTACATACAAGATGTCATCAAGCCGTATTATGCTTCTAAATTCAAATTAGAAATGTATAAGGATGATGGTTTGCATTTGAAGGAGCAGAAGGAATATAAAATCAATCCAACATCTAGCATTGAATATATTGAGTTACACGATAAAATTGTCGAATATAACAAAAATGTGCGTACTTGGAACAATATGGTAGATGACGTATTAGAGCGGTCGCCTGAATATTGCGTATTACATCCATCTGACCACAACACTGTCGTTAATAAATCTAAAATGAACCTACCGCCAACCAAAAAACATGAATACACACAGTTTATTGATGTAGTAATGAAGCCTGCAGTAACTGCCCATAAGGAACAACGCAAACATCATAAGGAATACTTGAAGTATATGATAGAACGAGTCAAAGAAGCCTTAAATGCGCTTGTAGAACGTTTTAAATTGAATGCTTCAAAACAATCAACTACATCTAATATCAGTATGAAGAACTATAAACAGATAACAAAACAGAAACCTTTTAAACCACAAATGAAGAAAAAAACTAATAAGGATATTTCTAAATTTATAAAGCACCAAAGCGATTTTGAAAGAGACTAGTAGTATATTGTGTGATTTGTGATATTAAAATCAGGAGTTATTTATAAGTCATTAATCACTAATCACATATCACACATCATATAATTTTATAAAAGTAATTTTATAAAGGTTTTCAAAAAGGTTTTCAAAACTATCTATAAACAGAAAAAAAGCCTTTATATAAAGGCTTTTTACACAAGATGGCGTCGACGGAGGGATTCGAACCCCCGACCGTGCGCTTAGAAGGCGCATGCTCTATCCAGCTGAGCTACGTCGACAACGCATATATTTTATAACATAATCAAAATATATGCAAGTCTAAATTTAAACTTTAGTCTAACTGGTCAAAAAAAGAAAGAACCAGTTTATTCACTGATTCTTTCACTATTTCTACATCATCCTCATATATATTTAAATAGTTTCTACAACGGTAATATATTTGTTTGCGATTTGGTTTAAGTTACTTTTTTGGATTTCTGGATTTGATGTAAAAATCATCATAGTTGCTGGATCATATCCTTTTTCTCGAACAAGATCAAAATCCACTTTCATTATAGGTTCTGACTTTGATACTTTTGTATTATTTTCCACCAATTGCTCGAAGCCTTGACCTTCCAATTCAACCGTATCAATTCCAATATGAATCAAAATTTCTACGCCTGTTTCAGATAGTATTGAGATTGCATGCTTCGTAGGAAATACGGATACAATTTCTCCATCACAAGGAGAAACGATGATATTGTCTTGAGGCACAATCAAAACGCCATCGCCTAACGCCTTTTGAGCAAAAATTTCATCACTACAAGCCGCAATGTCTTTCACTTCACCTTTTACAACATTTACAAATTGTTCTTTCATATTTTTAAATTCCCTCCATTTGACTTAATTACACTTTTATACCAATTAAAACTCTTCTTTTTATAGCGCTTAAACGTTCCATTTCCTTTATCATCTACATCAACATAGATCAATCCATAACGTTTACTCATTTCTCCAGTAGAATTAGATACAATATCCATTGGAGCCCACATAGTATATCCTATTACTGGAATACCATCTTCAATCGCTTCTTCAACTTGTAATAGGTGCTGCTTTAAATAATCAATTCGATAATCATCCTCTACAGTATCGTGCTTTAATTCTTCCTTGACCCCAATTCCATTCTCAACAATAAATAATGGTTTTCTATATGTATCATACAATTTATTCAAAGCTATTCTTAACCCTTTTGGATCTATTTGCCATCCCCATTCCGTTGATTCAAGGTTTGGATTCTTTATACCAGACATTTGATTTCCTTTTGTGATTTCACCAATAAATCCTTCTCTAGCCCATGCTAACGACATATAGTAACTAAATGAAATAAAATCAACTGGATATTGTTTCAATATATCTAACTCTTCTTTTGTCACATCTAAATTAACATCTAACTTATTAAATAAACGCTTCGAATAATATGGATATTCACCCTTCACAAACAATTCTAACGCAAACGTTTCACGATCTCTTTCTAATTCCATCGCCGCAAAAACATCATCTGGATGACAAGAATATGGATAAATAGGCGAATACTGTACCATACATCCCACTTTAGCATCAGGGATGATTTCATGACAAGCCTTCACTGCTAAACTGCTCGCAACAGCTTGATTATGTAAAATTTGATAACCATATTGATCTACATTTTCTCCCTTTGGAACAATCGTACCTCCAGAATGAAATGTTAACTTAGTTACTGAATTCACTTCATTGAATGTTAGCCAGTATTTAACTTTATTCTGATAGCGTTCAAATACAGTGCGAACATACTTTTCAAAATATTGAATACACTTTTTATCAATCCAGCCATTATATTTTTTTGTCAAAGCTAATGGCATTTCAAAATGTGATAGAGTGACTAAAGGTTGAATCCCATTTTTCAAACATTCATCAAATAAATCATCATAATACTGCAATCCTTCTTCATTCGGGATTTCATCATAACCATTCGGATAGATACGTGGCCAAGAAATACTTAAACGATAACACTTGAACCCCATTTCTGCCATTAAAGCAATATCTTCTTTATAATGATGATAATGATCTATAGCTTTGTGTGATGGATAAAAATCGAATTTTGTATCCATCATCCCTTGTGGATCAAACAAATAGTTAAATCGTTTTTTTCCAGGAAGGATATCCGCTGTAGATAATCCTTTACCTCCTTCATTATATGCACCTTCAATTTGGTTGGCTGCAGTAGCTCCACCCCAAAGAAAATCTTTACTGAACATTTTTCTCACCTGCTTTATTAATAATTACAGAAATCACAAAGCCAAGTACAATAGCAACAACAATTGTGATAATACCATTTACAAATGTTGGTCCTGCCAATACTGGAATTGAAGTTAATCCAGCAGGTGCCATACCGTATGAATTAACCCCTAAAATACCAGATACTAAACCTCCAATACCTCCAGCGATGCAAGTTGCATATAACACTTTACGATTTACGAACGCTACTGAATAAATAGCTGGTTCCGTAATTCCTAACAATGCAGTTGTTCCAGTCGCAACACATACTTCCTTTACATCTTTTTTCTTTGTAATGACCGCATATCCTAAAACCGCACCTGCAAGAGCCATGTTTGCGGCAAAGCTAGGACCAGCCCAGAAAGTGTCATATCCAAGAACCATATAATTCGCAACAATAACTGGCATTAATGAATAATGTAAACCAGTAGAAATTAATGGAACCATCAATGCTCCTAAAATGCCACAAACCAACCATTTATTTGAATTTACAGTTACTTGTAATAACCATGCCAAACCATCTGAAATATATTCTGCAACAGGACCTAAGGCAACAAGCATAAGAATAGCTAATACTAAATATGTTAATAAAGGTTCTAAGAATGTAGAAACGGCTTTAGGAGTAATTTTATGAACACCAACCTCAATATATTTCTGTGCAAACACACACAACAATGCTGGTACAATTGAATTTGTATAAGTAGCTACACGTACAGGTAATCCAAAGAAAGTCAAATATGTTTCCTCTCCTGCAATCCCAGATACATTCAAATATACTAATGATGCCATGACCGCCATAGTCATGTATGAATTTTTAACTCCAATACGTTTTCCTGCTGAATGCGCAATAATAAACGGAATAAAATACAATGGTGCCTCAGCTAATAGATCAATAATTTTATAAGTAGTACCATTTGTATCTAACCATCCGAATGTTGAAATCAATGTTGAAATTGCACTTGTTAAACCTGCTGCAATCAAAACAGGAATAAGAGGAACAAAACAATCTGCCAAAAGATTCATAAATTTGACAAATGGGTTTTTCTCCTTCTTATTCTCAACCAAGGTTTCTTGTTCCATAGGTGTATCTTCAAATGTATACATACTATTGATTGTGTCAAACACTTCATCTACTTGTTGACCAATAATAACTTGTACGCCACCCTTTTGATCTTTTATACCAGGAACTTCAGGAATAGCTTTTAAACTTTCTTTATTGATTTTTGATAAATCCTTTAATTGAAAACGCAATCTTGTAGAACAATGTACCAACTTACTAACATTTTCTGCTCCCCCTACATTTTCTATAATTTTTTTACTTAATTCTTCGTATTTCATTTTTACTTTCTCCTTTGTACGAAAAAAGATCTGATTCGCAAGAATGGTATCTATTTCTCGCAAATCAGATCTTGCCTGCCTACCAGTAACACTCTGATTAACTGATTTTTAATAATCTACAAATATGAATTGTTAAATACATTTTTTCATATTCACTTAAAGACTGACCATATTCCTCTTTTAATTTATCATCTAAAATTTCAATCACTTCTTTTGTCTTCTCGACAACATTCGGATTCAAAGTAAATATATTATCTTCTCTTTCCTCTATTTGTGAATGATTGATATAACGCAATGCTAAATATTTGGCATGTGTGATAAATCTTGAATAAGACAATCCAGTTGTATCGAATTTTACATTATAGTAATCTTCAATCGTCTTTGTGATATCCCTAGTAATTCGTAATACCTTTTTAGCTATACCTGTATCCATACCTTTGCTGCTGTTAGCTATAATATGAATTGCAATAAAACCACTTTCGTCGATGGGAATATCCATATCTAACGTTGCGTTGATATAATCCAATGCCCAACATGCAATCTCATATTCTTTTGGATACATCATTTGAACTTCATCCAACATTCCAAAGTCCAATACAATTCCTTCTGAAAATCTTTCTATAGCGCTATTAACATGATCTAAAAGTGTAACATAAATACCCGAATTCAATTCTGTTTTTAATTTACGATTCGCATATCGAATAATTGCATTCGTAATTTCAAATACTTTTTCAGGAACATCTTCTAGGAGTTCGATCAATTCATCTGTTCGCGATTGATGAGAACTAAAAATCTTTTCTACCTTCGCATCATCCACTTTATCACCTGCATGCTTATTAAAGGCAATTCCTTTGCCAATCAAAACACACTCTTCCTTTTTGTCATTAAAAGCTATCAGTGCACTGTTATTTAAAACGCTTTTGACTATCATTTCTTATCTTGCCTCCTAAAAGAAAAGACCCAATACATAAAAAACTTTATATGTATCAGGTCTTGCAATAATTTACACCCTTTAATTTCCAAGTGATGCTCTTTCGATAACACCTTGTACACACATGTTATCATAGCGGTTACATTTTTTCAAGATATAAATTTAATTATTAGTCTAACTCAAAAGCACCCGTGTACAACTGATAGTATTTACCCTTTTGTTTCAACAAGTCTTCATGATTACCACGCTCAATAATATGACCTTGTTCTAACACCATGATCGCATCACTATTTTGGATCGTTGAAAGTCTATGTGCAATCACAAATACCGTTCTTCCTTCCATCAACTTATCCATACCTTCCTGAACGATTCTTTCTGTATGTGTATCAATGGAACTTGTTGCTTCATCCAAAATCAAAACAGGAGGATTGGCAACGGCTGCACGTGCAATGGATAAAAGTTGTCTTTGTCCTTGCGATAAAGATTCTCCACCTGCATGAATCATTGTGTCATAACCATGTTCTAAGTGTTTAATAAATTCATGCGCATTCGCAAGCTTACTAGCCGCAATACACTCTTCATCACTCGCATCTAAACGACCATAACGAATATTATCCATAATGGTACCGGTAAATAAGTTTGTATCCTGCAATACAATACCCAATGATTTTCTAAGATCTGCTTTCTTGATTAGTTTTACATCAATACCATCATACGTAATGGAACCCGATTGAATATCATAAAAACGATTGATTAGATTCGTGATTGTTGTTTTACCAGCACCTGTAGCTCCTACAAAGGCAATCTTTTGTCCTGGTTTCGCAAATAGAGAAACGTCAAATAAAATCTGTTTATCTGGATTATAAGAGAAGTTCACATTTTCAAAACGAACATCTCCACGTAGTGGAACCAATTCATCTTGTCCATCTTTTCTTGGATGATGCCAAGCCCAGTGATCATGATCAATTTGTTCTAAAGTCACGATACCATCATCCACTTCACTTTCTGTATCTATGATTTCATAAATACGCTTAGCACCTGCATCCGCCATAATCACTGCATTTAACTGCATACTAATTTGTCCGATTGGATTGGTAAAACTACGATTTAACTGTAAGAAAGCGGCAATGCCACCTAATGTTAATCCTGCAATATGATTTAGGGCAAAGATAGAACCAACTACCGCAACAAGTACATAAGAAATGTACCCAATATTCATTACGATTGGCATTAAAACATTTGCAAACGTATTCGCATTCGCACTTGCTTCAAACAACGCATCATTTACTTGATCAAAATCTTTGATGCTTTGTTCTTCATGCGTAAAAACTTTAATGACTTTACTTCCTTCCATCATTTCTTCAATAAAACCATTTTCCACACCCAATTGTTTTTGTTGGGCAATAAAGTATTTACCTGATTTTGCCGAAATCTTTTTGGAAGTATAAACCATCAATAAACCACATGCGATTGTTAAAACAGCTAATGGAACATTTAAGATAAACATAGAAATCGTAACTGAGATAATCGTCATTAAAGATACAATAACTTGAGGAATACTTTGAGAAATTAGCTGTCTTAAAGTATCTGTATCATTTGTATACACTGACATGATATCACCATGTGCATGTGTATCAAAGAAACGCAATGGCAACGTCTGCATATGTTCAAACAATTCATCACGAATATGCTTCAAAGTACCTAACGAAATTGTGACCATTATACGATTAAATCCATACGTAGCTAAGATACCTACGCCATAAATCATCACCAATTTCATTAATGCATTTAATAAAGGCACATAATTGGGAACTGTTTGTGATAATAGCGGAACAATGTAATCATCAATCAAGCTCTTTAAAAACATACTTCCATATACATTGGCAATACTTGACACAATAATTAATACAAGCACAATAAAACTTTCAATTTTATAAGAAGTGATTGTTTCTTTAATTACTCGCTTTAAACTATTTGTATCTCTATTGTTCATCAAAATCACCTCCATTGTTTTGTGCTTCAAAAGTTTCTTTATACATCGCATTCGATTTTAATAATTCTTCATGTGTACCTAAACCAGAAATTTTTCCATCGTCAATCACAAGAATCTGATCTGCATCTTGAATACTTGAAACACGCTGTGAAATAATGATTCGAGTTGTATGTGGAATCTTCTCTAAGAATGCTTGTCGAATCAAAGCATCTGTTTTTGTATCCACTGCACTTGTAGAATCATCCAAAATCAAAATCTTAGGACTCTTCAATAAAGCTCTTGCGATACATAGACGTTGTCTTTGTCCACCTGAAACATTTGATCCACCCTGTTCAATATACGTATCATATTTATTTGGCATCAATTGAATGAATTCATCTGCTTGAGCCAATTTACAAGCCTCCATAATTTCTTCATCACTCGCATTTGGATTTCCCCAACGCATATTCTCCTTGATGGTTCCTGAAAATAAAACATTCTTTTGAAGAACCATCGCGACATTATCACGAAGCACTTTTAAATCATAATCACGAACATCCATTCCCGCTACTTTAACACTCCCTTGTGTTACATCATATAAGCGTGGAATCAATTGTACTAAACTCGATTTACTCGATCCTGTAGCTCCAAGAATTCCTAGAGTTGATCCTGATGGAATGTGTAAATTGATGTGACTTAAAATGTCTTCATCATTTCCATAATGGAATGAAACATCCTCAAAATCAATGGTTCCATTCTCTACTGTTTGAATACCATTTTCAGGACTTGTAAGATCTGATTCTTGATTTAATACTTCAGCAATACGTCTTCCACTCGCAATGGACATTGTCACCATGACAAAAACCATACTCATCATCATTAATGACATCAAAATACTTGTTGTATAAGTAAATAGAGACATCAACTCACCAGTCGTCATATTTGAAGCCACAATTTGATGAGCCCCTAACCATGAAATCAAAAGAATTGTGCCATACATACAAAGCTGCATCACAGGAGAATTAAACACTAATAATTTTTCCGCTTTACCTTGAATACTAAAAATAGTCTCACTTTCTTTACGGAATTTTTCAATTTCATGATCCTTACGAACAAATGACTTCACAACACGAATCCCTAAAATATTTTCTTGAATACTCGCATTTAAAAAATCATAACGAGAGAAAAGTCGACTAAAGATGGGACTTACAATAAAAATAATTCCAAACAAAACAACGCCTAAAACAAGTACGGCAGCCACAAAAATCAAAGCCATTTCTTTATTAATTATAAACGCCATAATCAATGAAGCTATCAACATAAGTGGTGCACGAACACAAACACGAATCATCATCTGATATGCATTTTGAATATTTGTCACATCCGTCATCATACGTGTAATTAATCCACTTGTTGAATAGGCATCAATATTTGAAAAAGAAAAGTTTTGAATATTACGATACTCCGCTTTTCTTAAATTCTTCGCAAAACCACTCGATGCGATTGCAGCATGCTTTCCACTTTTAGCACCTGCCCACAAAGATACAAAGGCTGCCACCAACATCAAAAAGCCATAAAACCAAATTGATTTCATATCCCCTTTTTCAATGCCATTATCCACTAGGATTGCCATCAAAAACGGAATAAATACTTCAAGTATAGCCTCAATTGATACATATACCGGACTTAAAATTGTATCCTTTTTATATTCTTTCACTTCATTCAATAAAGTTTTAACCATAATAAACCCCCTTATTCTAAATTTTGAGCAAGTTCTTTCAAAATTTCCAACAACTGCTTTCGCTTTTCTTCTCCTAAGGCATCACTAAATTTTGATTCCATGATTCGAATCTGATTTTCAATATCCTCATGAAGATCCTGCTCTTTTTGTGTTAATACAATTGTACGAACTCGTTTATCTTTAGGATTATGTTTTCTTTCAATAAACCTCTTTTGTTTTAAACGATTTAGAATTCCTGTAACTGTTGGATTTGAAATATGGAAATGCTCTTCAATATCTTTTTGAATGACTGGATCCTTATCCGTAAAATGAAGATATCCCAAAACATCACGCTGTGACTTTGTTAAATCATACTTCTTTAATCCTTCATTCATATGTTTATCCATTTTTTTCTTGATCAAACTAAAATAAAAACCAATTTCATCATTATCACGCACTTGTATTCACCTCATTTTCATAGCATGCTATATATTTATATAGTACGCTATATATTTTGCTCAGACAATTCCATTTGTCAATTTTTAATTTTTTAGTTATCATACTTATGTATGAAAAAAAATGAAGAATATATAGTAACATGTATCGATGATACAGATTTAAATAGTGGTGTTGTTAAAATTGACGATATGGTCGTCTTTGTTCCAAACTTATTAATTGGTGAAAAGGCAAAAATCAAAATCGTAAAAGTCAACAAAAAATATGCTTTTGGCATAATTACTCAACTTTTAAAGCCAAGTATAAATCGCCAAGAACTTACTTGTGAAGTTGCTAAAACATGTGGTGGGTGCCAACTTCAACACATGAAGTATGCTTATCAATTAGACTATAAATATAAACATGTCAAAAAATTATTTGAAGATATTGAAGTCAAGCCAATACTAGGTATGGATAATCCTTGGTACTATCGTAACAAAGCACAGTTTCCGGTTAAAATCAAAGATGGTAAAGTTCAGATGGGTTTTTATCGCCAACATTCAAATGACGTTGTGACATGTAAAGAATGCAAGATTCAAGATTTTACAATCAATGAAATCTTTGGCTTCATTCAAAAACATATCACAATTGAAATGGCAGAAGGCTTACGCCACATCTTTATCCGCCACTCAAGTACAGATGAAATTCAAGTGGTATTTATTGGTAAAAATGAAAAGAATATTTTTTCTTTGTCTAAACTATTAAAAAACACATTCTCAAATATCACAAGTATTGTATTTAACTACAACACAAGAAATGACAACGTGATCTTAGGTGATACATATAAAGTCTTATATGGAAATGACTACATCATTGAAAAATGTTTGGGTAACAAAGTGAAACTGCACTTTAAATCCTTCTTCCAGGTCAACCCTATACAGATGGAAGTTTTGTACAATCAAGCCATTAAAGCCGCTAATCTTTCTGGAAACGAAACATGCATTGATATGTATGCAGGCACAGGTACCATTGGTATGGCTGTCAGTAAACATGCAAAAAGCGTGATTGGTGTTGAAATCGTTAAAGAAGCCGTTGATAATGCCAACGACAATACAAAAATGAATTACCTTGATAATTGTCACTATGTTTGTCAGGATGCCACAGATTTTGCACACGAACATAAAAACGATAAAATTGATGTCGTCTTTATTGATCCACCAAGAAAAGGAATGACTGAAAATGGTATTATAGACACAATAACAATGCAACCTGATAAAATTATATATGTTTCTTGCAATCCTAAAACGTTATCACGAGATCTAAAAATTTTTAAAAATTATGGATACCAATGCGAATATGTTCAACCTGTAGACATGTTTTGTCAAACAACCGGACTTGAATGTGTTGCCAAGCTTGTTAAAATAGTGTAATATTTTAACAATATGAGGCCGTGGTGGAATCGGTAGACACGCTACTTTGAGGGGGTAGTGAGTAATGCTCGTGTGCGTTCAAATCGCATCGGCCTCACCATATAGACATCAAAAGTGCTTATGCACTTTTTTATTTTGCACAAAAAAAACTAGGCCACAATAGCCTAGTTAGTCTTTACTTGGAAATTTAAATACTTGCTCCCCCTCTTTTGTCACTAAGTATTTTCCACGTGCAATATATTCAACATAATCTGGATTTGTCAGATTCTGTTTTGCCTTCTCCAATTCTTTCTTTTTAGAAGACAATTCTTTTTTTTCTTTTTCCTTTTGAACAATACTCGACTTTAACTCATGCGTCATTGACAATTGCTGCAAACCACCCATGATTAAAAAGCCAGACATAACCAGCATTGCGATATACACAAAGAAATGTTGAACTTTTTTTCGTTTTCCCTTCATATTTTTATCCCCTTTTTACTATAGCATATAATAGAAAACGATTTCAATGTAAATTATTTCACACGCATAGCTAAAATCGCAATATCACTAGGATTTATACCAGAAATACGACTTGCTTGTCCTAATGTTAAAGGCTTGATAGCTGTTAATTTTTGTCTTGCCTCCAAAGATAAATTATCCATATTTTCATAATCCAAATCGGTTGGAAGCTTCATTTTTTCCATCTGTTGTAAATGTTTCGCATCGCGCTTTGCCTTGGCAATATAACCAGCATACTTTGTTTGGATCTCAATCTGCTCATTGATTTGAGTTTCATAATCCAATCCCGTATATTTTGCCAAGCCCTTAACTGTAATTGTTGGACGTTTAATTAAATCCAATGCACTACATCCATGTGCCAATGGATCAAAGCCTAAGCTATCAAGATATTCATTGACCTCACTATTCGGTTTAATATGTGCATTTGAAAGTTCTTCTCGAGCAGCCTCAATATCATCCATCTTCTTTTTATATGCATCATATCTTTCTTGTGAAACCAAACCAATTTCATAGCCTTTTTCAAGCAATCTTTGATCCGCATTGTCATGACGTAGCAACAATCTATATTCCGCTCTTGAAGTTAATAAACGATAAGGTTCCTTTGTTCCTTTTGTACATAAATCATCTAACATGACACCAATATAAGCTTCATCACGACGAAGAACAAATGGTTCTTTACCATCCACTTTCAATGCCGCATTCGCCCCAGCCATCAATCCTTGACCAGCCGCTTCTTCATATCCGCTCGTACCATTGACCTGTCCTGCCGTAAATAAATTCTCAACAATTTTATTTTCCATATTCGGCTTCATCTGAAGTGGATCAATCGCATCATATTCAATCGCATACGCATATTTTTCAATCACACAATTTTCAAGTCCCGGCAAAGAATGAACCATCTTTTCCTGTACATCAATAGGCATTGATGTTGAGAATCCTTGAATGTAAATTGTATCTAATTCTTTAGATTCAGGCTCTAAGAAAAGCTGATGTCTTTCTTTATCCGCAAAACGAACCAATTTATCTTCAATACTTGGACAATAACGAGGACCTACCCCTTTTACTAACCCAGAATACATTGCAGAATCATGCAAATGTGTATGAATGATTTCATGCGTTTCTGGCTGTGTATAAATTAAATGGCAAATCTCTTGTTTTTCAAAAGGCAATACATCCTCTTGTTTTGTTGTTTCACTAAAGCGCAAAAATTGATTTGTCCCTGGTTGTGGTTCTGTCTTTGAAAAATCAATTGTATCCATTTTAATACGAGGTGGTGTCCCCGTCTTTAAACGGAAAGTTTTAATTCCAGCCTCACGCAATGATTCTGACAACGTATTAACCGTCCTTTGATCTTCTGGACCAGAAACAGTGGAAGTATGTCCTCTTAAAACATTACTTGTCATATAAGTACCTGTTGTCAAAACAACCGTCTTACTTTCAATAAATGTTCCATCTTCTAACTCAACACCACAGGCTTTTCCATCCTTGATTACAACAATTTTACATGCTGCCTCAATAATATCTAAATTATCCTGTTCTTCTAATGCTTTTTTCATAAAACGTTTATAAGCAATCTTATCGCTTTGAACACGCAAACTCCAAACTCCAGGTCCTTTTGTCGTATTCAACATCTTAAACTGTAAAGCCGTTTTATCTGCCGCAACAGGCATCATACCACCCAAGGCATCAATTTCACGAACTACAATTCCTTTTGCCGGTCCTCCTACACTAGGATTACATGGCATCGAACCAATCATATCTTTACTTAACGTTACGATAGCCGTTTTTTTATTCATTCGACTCGCCGCCAAACAAGCCTCAATTCCGGCATGTCCAGCTCCAACAACTACTACATCATACATTTTATACACCCGATTTCTTTCTTAGTTGAAAGTGAAAAATACTTTGTGGAACTTTTAAATACAAAGTAACTACCACATATACAATTACACTTAATAAACCATTTAAACACATCTTGAACAAACATGAAAGTTTTGATCCTTCAACACCATACAATCCAACTTTAGATAGAAGTATTGAAGTAATCCATAACGCGAACAATCCAATCAAAATACGCACTACAATAATTGAAGTTTTACGATATGAAATGTTGTATACATCTTGAATCTCTTTTAAATTTTTATAAATGATATATCCTGTACCAATAAAGCTTGAAATAACAGCACCCGCGATCCCCATGATCCATACAAATGGAATCAAAAGAACTCCTTTGATCAATACACCAATCGCAAGATTTTTTAATACATTTTTTCTTAATTCCAAAGAAACCATTAAATTCGTAACTAACGGAGCTAATGTAGATAAGAAACCTTCCAAAGCCATCCATTGTACAACGAATGTACACAATTCTAAGTTTTCGGAATAATATAACGTGTAATTCAATGGTCCTGCATACGCAAAAATACAAAACGATACAGGAATAGCTACATATAAAACTACGTTGATACTATCCAACACATTTTTCTTAACTAACTTATAATTTTTCTTTGACAAAGCCTCTGAAATATGCGGAATTATCGCTGTCGCAAAACCAGGACCCAAAATCATTGGGATCGCATTTAATTTACCTGACACATAGTTTGATGCAGAAATGACAGTCGTTGTATCTTTGGCATTATAATGCATCTTTAATCCTGTAGGAAGTAAGAAACCATTAAATACCTGGTCAATATTTCCTAAAATTGCGACTATTAAATAAGGAATGGCTAGGATAAGAATTTCTCTGAAGATTTTCTTAGCTGAATGAGAATGTGTCGTTTGTCTTTGTGCCATTTCATCCACTACACATTGGTGTTTACGATCAAAATACGCAAATTGAACAATTGCCGCAATCGTTGCCACAGAAGTTGACATAACCGCTGCATATAATGCATACTTTTTATCCCAGCCAAACGCATAAACTACAAGGCATGCTGCACTTAGTAAAAAGGCAACGCGGAACACTTGTTCAAAAGCTTGTGAAAAAGCATATTCTTCCATTTCTTTTAAGCCTTGATAATATCCTCTAAATGCAGATAATACAGGAACAAGAAAAATCGCTAGAGATAATATTTTTAAACAATTTGCCATGATATCGGCATTTTTGGCGACCATAGCTGGTGCAATTACATTCGATAAAGTAAATAAGAGGATCATTCCAACAAATCCCGTTAATCCTAAAATCGCAAAAGCAATTTTCTTAACCAGAATAACACTTTTCGCATCTTCTAAAGCAATATAACGAGCTACAAGTGTGGCCACCGCAAAAGGGACTCCCGACTGAAAGATCGTCAATAAATACGCATATATATTATAAGATTGTGCATATACAGACTGATACGCTTCCGATTGAAGTATATATGAAAATGGAATTGTATAAGCCAATCCAATTAGTTTTGATACAAATAGACCGCCTGTTCCAATCAGGCCGCCAACAATAATCGACTTTTTGGCCGCTGAAGATTTCGACATAAAATAAATACCCCCAATTCCATAATTATAACATACATCCTTAAAAGTATTATGATTTTTTATATATTAAGAGTATAGTAAAGATAAGGAGTGTGAGATTATGTATCCAGCCTATATACATACGCAAACTACGGCTCGAAACATTGATCATGCAGCCATCAAAACATACCAGATTCCAAGTTTGATTTTGATGGAACATGCAGCTTTAAAATCAGCCGAAATTATTGAACAAATCACAAATACAAACCAATCTATCTGCATTCTTTGCGGTCCTGGAAATAATGGTGCCGATGGATTAGCAATCGCAAGACTTCTACAGCCTAAATATGCAAATCTATATGTTGTGGTTCCAGAAATTAAAAAAATGTCAGAGGATGAAAAAATTCAATTTCAAATGATACAAAATCTAAAGATTCCATTCAGTCAAAATCTTCCTAATGTCACTTATGACATTTATATTGATTGCCTTTTTGGCAATGGATTATCTAGAGATATTACCGGATTTTATAAAACTATGATTCAAACTGTTAACACATCTCATTCAACCATTATCAGTATCGATATGCCTAGTGGCATTGATTCCACTATGGGAAATGTTCTTGGATGCGCCATTCATGCAGGTTATACGATTAGTTTAGATTGCTACAAACAAGGACAATGGCTAAATGAAGGAAAAAATCATTGTGGCAAATTATATCTCGTAGATATCGGAATCCCTCAAATACTTCATCAAAAATGCATGGACAAAATTAAAGTTCTAAATGAAGAGGATATCCATCTACCAAATCGCCCATTGAATGCACATAAGTCAACTTTTGGAAAAGCCCTAATGATTGGCGGAAGTCAAAACATGCATGGTGCAATCCATATGGCAAGTCTTAGTGCTTATAAAAGTGGTATTGGAACTCTTACTTTGATGGTTCCTGAATGTATTTCTAATGTTCTCGCAATCAAATCCGATTTTTATATGCTTCTTCAATGTGCCGATCGCAATGGTATATTTAGTTCTAAATCCATTGATTTGTTGAAACAAAATATTAACAATTATTCAATTATTTCAATTGGAAATGGCATGCAAAAAAACAACATTACTGTCGCTTTAGTTGAACAAGCTTTAAAAAGTGATAAAAAAATAGTACTTGATGCCGATGCATTATGGGCTGCACAAAAGAATATTGAATTATTAAAACGGAGTGAAACCACAATTTTAACTCCGCATATTAAAGAAATGTCCGATTTAACAGGTATCCATGTTTCAACCATTTTATCAAACCCATTCGAAGTGGCTCGCGACTTTTCAAAAGAATATCCAAGCTGTGTACTAATACTAAAATCAAGTCAAACCTATATTGCCCATCAAGGCAATGTCTATGTTTTAGATTCACAAAATGCAGGTCTGGCAAAAGGCGGCAGTGGTGATATTTTATGTGGTATTGTCGTTGCGATGCTTGGACAGTGCAAAGATAGTTTACAAGCGGCTCTATGTGCTACCTATATCCATTCGCAAAGTGCCAAACTTGATATAGATTCGGCAAGTTTCATGCCAGAAGATATTATCAACAATATTCCAAACACATTAAAAAGGCTGAGATCCTAGTGATTCTCAGCCTCATCTTTTTGTATCAAATTTTTCAGTGTTAAAACAGCACATTTCATTAATGGTTTTAAATCATGATTTTGAATGTTTGATAATCCTGCTTTTTCTCTTTCCTGATTCGCTAAACATAAAAACATAGCTCCACTACGAACATGACGAGTTTGTCATACAATAAACACAGTACTTGATTCCATTTCCGAAGCCAGACAATCCAGTCTGCAATATGCATCCCATTTGTTTTGCAACTCTTGATAAACTGGCATTGTTTCCGGTGCATGCTGACCAAAAAAAGAATCCTTACTTTGAACAACACCTACATGATAAGGAAGATTAAGTTTTTTTGCACTTTCGATTTGCGCATTTAAAACTTCAAAATGAGGAACAGCTGGAAATTCAATAGGTGCATATTCACGTGTTGTACCTTCTTGACGAATGGCACCACTTGCTATTACGATATCTCCACCTTGAACATCAAGACGCATACCACCACATGTACCTACACGTAAAAATGTATGACACCCTAGTTGAATAAGCTCTTCCATTGCGATTGCAGTGCTAGCTCCACCAATACCCGTTGAAACCACGCTGCATAATACTCCATTAATATATCCTGAATATGTAACATATTCACGATTGTCCGCAACAAAATATGCATCATCTAAATAAGATGCGATATCCTTTACTCTTTTGGGATCTCCCGTTAAAATAACATAATTTCCAACACCATTTTCCTCTAATTGAGTATGATATTGTTTATTTGAACCTTCTGTGTAATCAATCATAATATATCCTAGAAAGATTGGAATTGTAAATAGTAGACATTTGGATGAAACATTGTCGTATTAAAGCTATAAGCCTGACAATCATCATTTTCTCCATCCCAGTCATTATTCAATTTTGATAATAAATCATCGATTTCATCTTCACTCAAATCACTTGTCGCATAAAACTCCATACAACCAGCTAAACTCGGCTGTAGACGACTTGGAGAATAAGACATCTTTGAACAAATTTCATTCAATGCATTTTGAACAACTTCAACAACAGCATCATCTTCTTTGTCAACAACCACATGCAATCTTATCTTCATTATGCATTCACCTTATCTACTACATAATTACATAATTTTTTTAAGTTTGTATCATTAGACAAAGTGATAACTTTACCCAAACTTAAATTCAATGCTGCAATAACGGGTTCACCATTATCCATCAATACATTTAAAGTACCCGTAGTATTTTCGTAATATACATCAAACAAATAACTTTGTTTTCCATTTTCTTCTTTCTTTTCTCTTAAATCAAAATGGAAAGCATCCTTATTTTTTAAAATAATACGAACAGCTCCTGCTCCAGAGCTAGGAATTGATTTTGCCATAGAAACCTCCTACTTTTTATTAGCATCATATGTAAGCATAATGCCTAAATTCGCATAAATACTTAAATCTACATCCGCAACATCACAAGTCACATGAGCCTGCATACCTTTTAATTTTGGTAACATAGCTAATGCTTTCTTTGCATCTTCACTATGCAAAGCAGAAACAGATAACGCAATTAAAATTTCATTTGAATGAAGTCTTGGATTTACCGAGCCAAGATATTCTGTTTTTAAGTTTTGGATAGGTAAAATAGCTTCTGGTGAAATTAAAACTTTCTTTTTATCAATTCCTGCAAGATGTTTTAATACATTCATTAAAACAGCTGAACAAGCACCCATTAAATTCGTTGTTTTTCCTGTAATAATTGTTCCATCATCCAATTCAATAGCACCAGAGAAAGAATGAGTTTGTTCTTCTTTTTTACGTGCAGCCACAACACAAGGACGATCTAATTCTGTAATACCCGCTTTGTTCATAACAACTTCTTGTTTTTGAACTTCTTCATATGAACATAGTTCATGAGCATATCTTGTTTTACTTACAAAATAACGACGAATGATTTCCTGGTTACTTGCTTTACAACATGCTTCATCATCACTAATACATAAACCCGCCATATTTACACCCATATCTGTTGGACTTTGATAAGGACTTGCACCATATATTTCTTCAAAAATGTTCTTTAGGACAGGAAAAATCTCGATGTCACGATTATAGTTAACTGTTACTTCATTGTAAGCCTGTAAATGGAATGGGTCAATCATATTTACATCTGCCAAATCTGCAGTTGCAGCTTCATAAGCCAAATTTACAGGATGATTCAAAGGTAAATTCCAAATAGGGAAAGTTTCATATTTTGCGTATCCTGCCTTAATGCCATGTTTATGTTCATGATATAACTGTGATAAACAAGTAGCCATTTTACCGCTACCAGGACCTGGAGCCGTCACAACAACTAAAGGTCTTGTTGTCTTAACATAATCATTCTTTCCAAATCCAGAATCCGAAATGATTTTTTTAGTATCTGTTGGATATCCTTCAATAAAGTAGTGGAAATATACGTCAATTTTTCTACGTTTCAAACGAGCTTTAAATAAATCAACTGCTTTTTGACGATTGTATTGTGTTACAACAACACTTCCAACATATAATCCTCTTTGTGTAAATTCATTGATCAAACGTAAAACATCTTCTTGATATGTAATTTGTAAATCTGAACGAGTTTTATTTTGTTCAATATCATTAGCATTAATAACAATGACAATTTCAGCATCATCTTTCAACTGCATCAACATTTGTAATTTTGAATCAGGCGAAAATCCAGGTAATACACGAGAAGCATGATTATCATCAAATAATTTTCCACCAAACTCCAAATATAATTTATCTCCAAATTGAGAAATTCTTTCTTTAATATGCTCTGACTGCATTTCTAAATATTTTTGATTATTAAATCCAATTTTTTTCATAATTTCAATCTCCATACAACTCATGATTTTACAATAAAACTACAAAAAAGGCAAAAAAAAAGGACCCGGCAGCTAGCTATCTTCGCAGGGGCAAGCCCAACTATTGTCGCCGTGAAAGTGCTTAACTTCTGAGTTCGGGATGAGTTCAGGTGTGTCCACTTTGCTATCGCCACCGGATCTTGAGTTCTCTTTCGATCCCTCAAAACCGAACAACTATTCTGAAGAAATTCCATATTCCTGATTAAGTCCTCGACCGATTAGTACCAGTCAACTCCGTACATCACTGCACTTCCATCCCTGGCCTATCTACCTTATCGTCTTTAAGGGGTCTTACTTCTTGCGAATGGGAGATCTCATCTTGGAGTAGGCTTCGTGCTTAGATGCTTTCAGCGCTTATCCTTTCCCTACTTAGCTACCCGGCTATGCCCCTGGCGGAACAACCGGTGCACCAGCGGTAGGTCCATCCCGGTCCTCTCGTACTGAGGACAGCTCTCCGCAGATCTCCTTCGCCCACAACAGATAGGGACCGAACTGTCTCACGACGTTCTGAACCCAGCTCGCGTACCGCTTTAATGGGCGAACAGCCCAACCCTTGGAACCGAATCCAGCTCCAGGATGCGATGAGCCGACATCGAGGTGCCAAACCTCGCCGTCGATGTGAACTCTTGGGCGAGATCAGCCTGTTATCCCCAGGGTAGCTTTTATCCGTTGAGCGACGGCCCTTCCATTCGGCACCGCCGGATCACTATTCCCGACTTTCGTCCCTGTTCGACTTGTCTGTCTCACAGTCAAGCACGCTTCTGCAATTGCACTCGACGATTGGTTTCCATCCAATCTGAGCGTACCTTTGGGCGCCTCCGTTACTCTTTGGGAGGCGACCGCCCCAGTCAAACTGCCCACCTGACACTCTCCCCGTACCTGTTCTCGATACCAGGTTAGAACCCCGGTCACACAAGAGTGGTATCCCAACGGCGACTCCTCGTACACTGGCGTGCACGTCTCTTTGTCTCCCACCTATCCTGTACATGTATGACCAGAATTCAATATCAGGCTGCAGTAAAGCTCCATGGGGTCTTTCCGTCTAGTTGCGGGTAACCTGCATTTTCACAGGTACTAAGATTTCACCGAGTCTGCTGCCGAGACAGCGCCCAAATCGTTACACCTTTCGTGCGGGTCAGAACTTACCTGACAAGGAATTTCGCTACCTTAGGACCGTTATAGTTACGGCCGCCGTTCACTGGGGCTTCGGATCACTGCTTCAGATCGCTCTTAACAGATCCTCTTAACCTTCCAGCACCGGGCAGGTGTCACCCCCTATACTTCGTCTTGCGACTTCGCAGAGAGCTGTGTTTTAGTTAAACAGTCGCTTGGGCCTCTTCACTGCGGCTTAATTGCTTAAGCACTCCTTCTCGCTAACTTACGGAGTCATTTTGCCGAGTTCCTTGGCAACAGTTCTCTCGCTCACCTCGGGATTCTCTCCCTGCCCACCTGTGTCGGTTTTGGTACGGGCCGCATATGCATTGCCAGAAGCTTTTCCTGGAAGCCGTCATCATGTGCTTCGCTACTTTCCTAAGATTTCGCTTACCTGTCACGCTCTAGCCTTTCAGTTACCGGATTTGCCTGGTAACCAGCCGCTTCGCTTCGCCCTCAATCCATTAAGAGGGTCACACTATCCGTCTCCGTCACTCCTTCGCTCCATATACGGGTGCAGGAATCTTTCGCCTGCTTTCCATCCACTACGCCTTTCGGCCTCGCGTTAGGTCCCGACTTACCCAGGGCGGACGAACCTTCCCCTGGAATCCTTGGGCTTTCGGTGTGTAGGATTCTCACCTACATCTCGCTACTCACACCGGCATTCTCACTTCTATACAATCCACCGCTCCTCACGGTACGGCTTCTGCTCGTATACAACGCTCCCCTACCACTATAGTTTCCTACAATCCGCAGTTTCGGTATCAGGCTTAGCCCCGGTACATTTTCGGCGCAGGGTCACTCGACTAGTGAGCTGTTACGCACTCTTTAAAGGATGGCTGCTTCTGAGCCAACCTCCTAGTTGTCTGGGCATCCCCACATCCTTTTCCACTTAGCCTGTATTTTGGGACCTTAACTGGCGGTCTGGGCTGTTTCCCTCTTGACCATGGACCTTATCACTCACAGTCTGACTGCCGGACATCCTTAATGACATTCGCAGTTTGATTGTATTCAGTACCCCGGGATGGGGCCATCACACATTCAGTGCTCTACCTTCACTAAGGTTCTTTCCGACGCTAGCCCTAAAGCTATTTCGGGGAGAACCAGCTATCTCCGGGTTCGATTGGAATTTCTCCCCTAGCCACAAGTCATCCGCTAACTTTTCAACGGTAGTCGGTTCGGTCCTCCATTGAGTTTCACCTCAACTTCAACCTGCTCATGGCTAGATCACCCGGTTTCGGGTCTGCAACATCCTACTTTCGCCCTCTTAAGACTCGCTTTCGCTTCGGCTCCGGTCTTTCCTCCTTAACCTCGCAGTCTGTCGCAACTCGCCGGTTCATTCTACAAAAGGCACGCCATCACCCCTTAACGGGCTCTGACTTCTTGTAGGCATACGGTTTCAGGTTCTCTTTCACTCCGCTCCCGCGGTTCTTTTCACCTTTCCC
>ERZ773178.607-NODE-607-length-43069-cov-6.845725_pt1 | contig 43069 bp, 59 predicted proteins | sample MGYA00580533_ERZ773178 | MGnify/ENA primary metagenome ERZ773178 (study PRJEB29015, sample SAMEA2737859) | human gut metagenome | biome: human gut; feature: human-associated habitat; material: faeces | place: China | collected 2012 ...
AACTGTAATTCAATTATTTCAAAGAACTATTTGCGATTTTTAGTGGACAGTAATGTAGTTTTATAATTACGGATGATGATTTTGACATTGAGGACAACAAATATGCGATTGATGCTATATTGCGTATATCAAAAATGTTGTCAGACCTTAATGCTAAATGCTGGGGCGAACGAAAGACTATGCTTGGACTTACTGGCGTACACATGGATAATGCAACTTATGGATTAGGTAATGCAGAAAAGATAGAAGATATAAATCAAGTCAGAAAAGCATCTTAAAACTCTCTCATACGGTTATATGGCGGTCTATATTGACCGCCTTTTCACTTTAAAGAAAATATTTATGGATGAAATTTGGAAAGATATTGAAGGGTACGAAGGTCTGTACCAAGTATCAAATTTAGGCAGAATAAAAGCATTCGCCAAAAAAGGATTACCACAGGATAAAATACTTTCGTGTGCAAATTCAAATGGATACCGAATGATTTATTTGCGCAAAGATGGCAAAAGAAACTATCATTCAGTTCATCGGTTGGTTGCAAAAGCGTTTATACCTAATCCTAAAGAATTGCCTTTTGTTAATCATAAAAACGAAATGAAAGCAGACAATAGAGTCGTTAATTTAGAATGGTGTGATGCGAAATATAACACAAACTATGGTACTTCTATCAAAAGAAGGGCAAGAACTCAAACAAATAGGCATGGTGCTATAAGTGTTATACAATACTCTTTGTATGGGGATAAAATAGAGGAATATCCTTCATTAATGGAGGCTTCAAGAAAAACAAACGTACCAGTAAGAGCTATCTGTGCTTGCTGTAAGAATTATCAAAAATCAGCATTTGGATATGTATGGAAATATAAAAATGATGGGACGTGACAAATGCGTTCCAGATCTTTGTGGAAACAAAAAACGATTTGGAGAAGTGAAGGATCTTCGCCTTGTTGATAGTGGAAATGGTAAATGGGCAGTGTACTCTAATAACAGGCAGTTGACTAACGTAAGATTCTAAAACTATGGAAGAAGGATTTTTGAGACTAAGCCGCAGGTTTTTCTCGAATGAAATGTGGAAAGTAGCCCGTGAGTTTTCGGAATGCGAAGCGTGGCTTGACTTGATTCAGTCAGCACGATTTGATGCAACCGACGAGGCGTATAGCGAACTCATCGGAGGTCGAGAAATCTCTTATACAAGAGGTCAATATCCGGCATCCATATCATTTTTGATGAAGCGTTGGAAATGGTCTGAAAAGAAAGTCAGATATTTTCTTTCCAAATTGAAAAAGAAGGGGATGATTACAACTTGCAACCAACAGGGTATGACTGTCATAACCTTATGCAATTATGATGACTACAATCCTATCAAGGACAAGCCAAAGGACAATGGTAAGGGCATAGATAATGATAAAGAGATCAATGACTTAAAGGTGTCTATGGGCGAACTAAGGGCAGAGCTAAGGGCAATGTCACAAAAAATGGATGATAAGATTGAAGATTTGGGGCAAGGTAGGGGCAATAAGAAAAAGAAAGATAAAGAAATTATTAATAATATTATTCCCCCCACACCCCCCAAGGGGGAGGGACTTAACATAAAAGCCCGTTCTCTTTTTGAAACCCATTATAGACAGTTGTTTGGAAGTGATTATTACTGGACGGCCAAAGATGCAGGGGCAATGTCCCAGTTACTTCAGAAGCTGAAGTTCCAGCGGGAGCAAAAGCAGATGGACGTAGCTGAGGATTCAATTCTGTATGCTCTTCAGTATCTGCTATCGTCCATAAAAGAGGGGTGGATATTCGAGAATTTCAGTGTGACGAACATCAATTCCAAGTTTAACGAGATAGTTTCCCAAGCCAAGAAAAAGGCTTATTCCAAAACAGATATAGGCGTAGTCCTGAAAGATAATTCTACTGAAAAATACAAAGACAAAGGATGGTAACATGGAACAGATAGATTTCAGACAAACAATCGAAAGGCTGAAGGATACGGGGTTTTCACCTGTACCGAATACGGTAGAAATTTCTATTCCGGATGCAAAGAATGTTTTAAGGGCTGGTATTAAATACTTCACGGGGGAGAATGCCAGATGGCTTCCGGAGTATGAAGAGGTTGCAAACTGGCTGGCCGGCAATGGAGGTCGTGGGCTGTTGTGCTTCGGCAATTGCGGAAGAGGAAAGACCCTTATTTGCGGAAGGATTGTTCCTCTGATCCTGAATCATTATTGCCGGAAGGTGGTAAGCTGCTACGATGCACAGCAGATGAACGCTGATCTGGACGCTGTGAAGCAGAAGCATATCATCTACGTCGACGATATAGGAACGGAGAATTTAAGTGTGAAATACGGCGAAAGAAGGCTTGCTTTTGCAGAGTTGGCAGACGAGGCTGAGAAGAAAGGGAAACTTCTTATCCTGACTACTAACCTGTCGATTGATGAGTTGAGAGAAAAGTACGGTGAGAGAACCATCGACCGTTTGAGAGCTATAACCAGAACCGTATTGTTCAGCGGTGAAAGCCTACGAAAATGAAAATCACAATCTATTGGGTAACGCGGGATTGGGAGTTAATCCGGAAACTGCGTGATAAATACAAAATACCCCAATATACAACAGTCAATGGGTTAACCGAGGCAGAAGTAAACGAAGAAACCCTTAACAATCTTCGCAAAGGTGAACCAAAGTATCTAATCATAAGAAAAATAGAACAATCTGATAAATCTGTGGAATATGCAAAAAGAAATGCTATTGAGAAAGCTGGATATACTGAAGAAGTCCTACAAGGAAGTGAGGAAGAAGGGCAACAGCCCGGAGGCTAAGGCTATCCACGTCGAGATTGAGCAACTAGTTAAGGATATAGAAGAAGCCGAAACAGAGGAACTCATACAGAAGGCAAAAGAAGCAGGAATACTTCCGAGGCTGGAACGCATAATAAGCATGATTCAGCTTCTTTCCTGTGAGGCTAACGACCTGTTATCTGAAGCAGAGGACAATTTTAAGAAAGCCGGGCTGATGACTGACAAGATAGTGTATATGCAGAGGGAGTATTACAAGGCAGCCAATGTCTACTTCAAGGAATTTGCAGAGATAATCAAGAAAACTAACACTGGTAATGATATGTTTAGCGACCTTGAAAATTTCGACAATATGATACGCATTTGGGCCGATTTGAAGGAAAGGCCGAAACCGAAATCCCTCATGGGAGGTTGCAAGGCTGCGGCAGGCAAGGCGAACGGACTTAGCCAGATGTGCCAAAAATGCCCTTTGACCTATAATCCTGAAACACTTATCTGTCAGGCTTGTGATAAGTCTTTTAAAGAAGGGTTTCAGAAGGGTGCTAAATGGCTTGAGAGGAAAAGAATTGATAGAATAATGAACAAAGACAAGGAGGTGCAAAATGATAACAGAAAATGATCCAAATCTTCCACGTAAAGTGGATTTGGAAAAGAATCCGTCTGGGACTGAATTGAAAATCGCTCAACATCGGGAACTGGAAAAACATGGAAAGTATGTTACTATCCCCGGTGACAAGACTCATACGAGGATTTTCGTCCGTAACGGTGAGGATGCGAAGAAGAAGATAGCCGCGTATTTAGAGAGAATCAATAATCGACCTCAAAGATGGAACTGATATGATAAAGTTACTCTATATAGACCTTTTCTGCGGTGCCGGGGGAACCAGTACCGGAGTAGAAAACGCACGCTACGCAGATGAACAGTGCGCTAAAGTTGTCGCTTGTGTGAACCACGACGCAAACGCTATCGCCAGCCATGCGGCCAACCACCCGGATGCGCTCCACTTCACGGAGGACATCAGAACATTGGAACTGTCTCCTTTGGTGGCCCATGTAGAACGAATGAAGAAGATTTATCCGGATGCACTGGTTGTATTATGGGCCAGCCTTGAATGTACGAACTTCAGTAAAGCCAAGGGCGGCCAGCCACGGGACGCCGACAGTAGGACGCTGGCTGAGCATCTTTTCCGATATATCGAAGCCATTGACCCTGACTACATACAAATAGAGAATGTCGAAGAGTTCATGAGTTGGGGCGATATGGACGAACATGGGCACCCTATCAGTAAGGACAAGGGCCGTTGCTATGAGAAGTGGAAAAGGAACGTGAAGCGATACGGCTACGACTTCGATTGGCGCATCCTGAACGCTGCCGACTATGGTGCCTATACCACTCGCAAGCGTTTCTTCGGCATTTTTGCCAAGCGTGGCTTGCCTATTGTCTTTCCCGAACCTACCCATTGCAAGGACGGCAAGACCGATATGTTCGGACGACTGGAGAAGTGGAAGCCCGTCAAGGAAGTGCTGGACTTCTCCGACGAGGGAGATAGCATCTTCTGCCGGAAGAAGCCGCTGGCCGAGAAGACCCTTGAACGTATCTATGCCGGACTGATTAAGTTCGTAGCCGGAGGAAAGGAAGCTTTCATCGTGAAGTACAACTCAATGAGCCGGACGGGAAAATACCAGGCTCCGAGCGTTGACGAACCTTGTCCGGTTGTAGCGACACAAGGACGGTTGGCATTGGCCAAGGTAAACTTCCTTTCAAAGCAATTCAGCGGCCAACCCGATTGCAAGAACATCTCGGTGGAAGGCCCAGCCGGAACAATAACCTGTAAAGATCATCATGCTTTCGTGTCGGCCTATTATGGGAACGGGAACAATCATTCTGTTGAACAGCCTGCACCGACGGTTACAACAAAGGACAAACTATCTCTTGTTACCCCTTTCTTTATGAACTACTATTCCGGTGGAGGTCAGTTGGGAAGCGTTGAAACGCCATGCCCGGCCATCATGACGGTGCCAAAACAGAATCTGGTTACTCCGGTTCTTATGAAACAGGTCCCTTATCGGAAGCCGTGGATAATGAATACCGCTTTCTCGAATGTAGGAAGCAGCATAGAACAACCGTCACAGACCATCACTGCAAACCGTAAATGGCACTATCTGATGAATCCGCAGTTTGCCAGTGCAGGTGGTTCAGTGAACAATCCTTGTTTCACACTGATAGCAAGAATGGACAAAATGCCTCCCTATTTGGTAGAAGCCGAAGGTGGTATAGGTATACAGGTAACACCTGATGACAGTCCAATGACAATCAAGATTAAGGAGTTTATGGCTTTGTATGGTATCATCGACATCAAGATGCGTATGCTTCGGATAGCAGAACTCAAGAAGATAATGGGTTTCCCTGAAGACTATGTACTGATTGGGCCACAGTCAGACCAGAAGAAGTTTATCGGCAACGCAGTTGAGGTAAACATGGCCCGCGTACTTTGTGAGGCTATCTGTAAGGAGATTATAAGAAAAAGAAAGGTTGCGTGATATGGGAAAACAGGAAAGCGTGAGCGATTTTTATCAGTATGCAAAGGATTTGGCCAAGGCTGAAAGGGAACTGAAGGTTGAGCGATGGGTTGAAGTCACTCTTTACTACGGATATGCAGAAAAACAAGTAAGCTTATATCACTACAATCTTCCCCGTGAGATGTATTTCCGGTACCAATGGGTAATCAGATGGAGGATGGCGAAATTACAGTGCCAATACCCCAAACAGATTGTATCTACAAGCCTGTACTTCTATGACAAGCGTTCTGGAGAATCTATGGAGGTTAGCGGTTGCCTTAGTAAACTGATTTCGGCAAAAGCCCAGATAACAAAAGCAGAACGTAGGATGAATGAGTACATTGAGCACAACCGTCAGAGCAACATGTTCTTTGATGAGAATACGGACGAAGAACTGGTTAAGTTCCGGGAGAAACTGGAGCGCAAGAAAATCGAGTGTGCTGAGTGTGAGAAACGATTAGAATTATTAGTTGAAAGAAGGAGGAGTAATCAATGAAAGAAACTCAACTGTCCTTAAACTTGGATTATGGAATTAGTAAAGAACAGGCTTGCATCCTTTGTCATCTTTCATCCGAATGTGAAGGGTGCTGTGTGAAATGCAAGGCTGAGAATAAAAGCGGAACTTGTCAAGGGCAGAATTGTTCAATTCCATCCAGAGACCATGACGGACAAAGGTGGAACGCATGGATGCACATTGTTTCTACTTCGCTTCCGGAACTCAAACGATTTATACCAGTGAAATACAGAAAACATTTAAAAACAAAAAAGTGATATGGCAAACATTGTAAAATTGACCGGATGCAAGGAGGTTTCGCATGATATATATGCTTACTTCACTTGTGATGCTGAAAAAGCATTGAAGGCTTTGGAACTTGAGATACCGTGTACTGGAGCAAATAGCACTGGAGCATACAACATTTACTTTAATGATGTGGGAGAAATTATCTGTGAATATATGACGTTCTGTGTTACACGTGAGTTTAAGAAAGTTTCATCCACACAGGATGCTGTTGAATGGATGGATAAGAAAATGAATGGAAATGAGTAAAACAAAATTGTATTACCTGTTTTTGGCAGTCATGTGGTGGCTGCTGGGATAGGTGGAAAGGAGAAGATATGAAGATAATAGCAAAACCAGGAACAGAACTTGAATCATTGATAAAGAAGTTCTATGAACAGATGGAAAATGAGAAAAATTTGATTCCTAAGATAGTGAAAGAATTTACAGGGGTTGAGCCTGAGAACTTCGGTTATTATTGGTACTTCGGTGTAACATGCAGATGGGCTTATGACATGTTTATATTCCCGAAAAATAGTTCACCAAAGAACATGATTCCTTATGTTTCAGAGCGTAAGATACGTTATAAACCTAATAAAAGATTAAAGGAGTCGAAAGAATTTATCAAAAAATGGGATGAAAAATTTAGGGGATTGGATGGTGATGTATTTACAGAATACGGGCTTCCTGTATATGATCGGGAAATAGGAATATATTCGCATTGGATTCCTATAAAAGAGAATGATAAATACGGTATTGAGGTCTCTTCTTCTTTGTTGGACCGTATGCCAAAGATTGATAACAAACAATATGAGATTGAGCTATGAAACAAGTAAAAGTAAAGGTTGAAACAATCGTTGAAACGATGATAGGTGATAAACCAGTCAATGAACTTCTTGGGGATATTGCAGATATATGTCATACATCATTGGAATACTCAACATCAAAAAATGAAGGGTGTGAGACACTCTATGAGGACCAAGAATATGAAGATTACAGAAATGACATGGAGGACAGGGTGTCTGTTCTTGAAGGTACTCTTTGTCGTATCTTAGATTTACTGGAGGATTGAAGCCATGAAAGCAATATCCATCAAACAGCCGTGGGCGAGCCTAATCGCTCACGGTATTAAAGACATCGAGAACCGGACATGGAAGTGCCCTCAGAAGTATATTGGCCAAAGAGTGCTGATTCATGCAAGTGGCTGTCATGGTAAGAAGTTTGAAATAAACCTAACTGATGAACAGATGAAACAGGCTTTTCCATTAATTTCTGAGAAAAGTACTTCGGGGAAATGGGAGTTTGGTGCCATCATTGGCAGCGTGGTTATAGCCGACTGCATACAGAACCATCCTTCAGTCTGGGCTGAGAAAGGTTGCTGGAACTGGGTGCTGAAGGATGCGGTACTGTTTGATAAGCCGATTATGAATGTGAAAGGGAAATTAGGATTCTGGGAATATGATTTGTGACAAATGTAACGGGAAAGGATATGTGACTAATCCCCATTTGTTCGACGTACCTTCATGGAAGGCGTACGAAATGGGGTATGATATACCTATTCAGTGCAGCAGATGTGGAGGAAGCGGTTTCATCCTTAGTAATGCTGATGAAATCATCAAGACTCTGGATATTGCCATACGCAACAGACCACCGTTGACCTTACGAGAACTTAAACAGATAAGATTAGCATTGAACAAGTAATGCTGACAATCGAATATCGCTCTTTGACTTGTTGGAACACCGCTGCTGATATGTTGTTTAGCATTATTATGTTAATGAAGTCACATTAATGTTTGATTAATAAATAATTTAGCTATCTTTGTCACGTTACTCAGTCAACGTTCTAAGAAACAAGTTTTTTGAGTTCTCATGGATAAACATATACTTGAGTTGTATGTTATATCTATGAGATTGTTTTATGTAAACATAAGTATAGTATGGCGGATATTAGAGAGTCTGTTTCTGTAATAGATAACAACAATGTTAAAGTGGTCGCTGTAAGCAATGGGACATATACAGCATTTGCAGGTTTAGCAGATAATAAAGTAATAAGTTTATTTACTTCTATTAATCGTATGAGTGAATTACTTATTAGAGCGGTAAATAATCGTACACGTGAAAGGAACTATTTCAGGTTATATAATCAACTTCTTGAAAATGAAATAACAGATGATGAATTTGATAAGGAAATAGATTCAAATGAGGATGATTATGTCGTTTTAAACAATGAAGATGCTGATATTAATGATATAAAAACCGCATTGCTTCTTTGTCCTCATCTAAAAGATGTAAAGGATGTTGATGATATGGCTGATTTGTTCTCTTTCAGCAATGATTCTATTCGTAAAAACTTACCTGATAAATAATGGGAGAATATATCAAAGAAGGTGAAATGGTAGAGGGAATGAAATGTTCTATTTACACTCGTAAAATTGAGTTTAAAAAAGGAGGACTACGAAAAGACCCTATTACCAACAAAAATATGGTTTTATATGAATTAGACCGAAATTGTAGTGTGGAAGTTACTGAAAGTATGTTACTTTTAGAAGAAGAAAAGCAAAAAAGAATAAATCTAAAAGTGCATGGGGATGTAGGTGATAAAATAAAAGGTGATGCTATCAGACTTTACGCAGATTCTAAACGAGATAGTTTGAAGCCTATTGTGAAAGAAGGTCAAACTGGACGACATGGGGCTAGTCTTATTAATACAAATATCCGAACTATTGGTAAAATTAAGACGCCATTTGATGTTTATAAAAGACTGTTAGGATATTCACCACATAGTGATAATACAAAAATTGAAGTATAATAAGTATGAAAGTAGATATTTTTACATTATGTGATAGTGCACAAGAATACAACAATGGTAAACTTGTAATAGTTGGAACTTTTAATAGTATTTATGCTAAGAATTTTCCAACCGATTATCCCGAATTTGCTTTGGTGGCAAGGATTATGTTTTCTGAAACAGAAAAAGGAGTACACAATATTAAATTCTCAATCAAAAAGGAAAACGAAGATGTTTTTATTCTTCCAGTTGGGGAGATGACTGCAGATAATACAGATTCAAAAGGGAAAGAAACAACGGTGAATATTGTTGTCAAGGGAAATAATATTCCTATCCCTAGTCCTGGAATTTATATAGTTACTTTAGATGTTGATGGTATGGTGTGGAAGTCTGATTTGAATGTTTATCAGATAGATTGATTCGGTTTTTAATATAAATAAGTTCATTGTATATGATTATTACAGATGTATTCAATCTTTCTATGTGAATGATTATATTTTGATATATATTTCTCAGGCGGTGTTCCAAAAGTTCACCGCCTTTTTTGTGCCCAGTGGAAACATCGGGCTTTTTGTTTAATATGAAAAATAGATTATTATGAACTTAAACAAATTGAGAGATAAAGCCTACCAGTGCGCAGTAGCCCATGGATGGCATGAAGAGAATCTGAGTGACGAACATTTCCTCTGCCTGGTCATATCCGAACTTATGGAGGCTGTGGAAGCAGACCGGAAAGGAAATCATGCGGACACTGATGCATTCAACAGATACTATAACTGTGTTAACTTTAAAGAAAACTTCGAGCGTCAAATCAAAGGAACTGTCGAGGAAGAACTTGCCGACGCCTGCATCCGACTGCTGGATTTGGCCGGACTGAGAGGATATGATTTGGATAGCTTCGACTACGAAGGAAGCGATACGGAAGACTATTCCGATATGAGCTTCACGGAGTCCATGTTTAGAATCTGTGTCTATGTCACCGACAACTTCTACAGGGATGAACCATTTATCCTCCTGAATGAGATATTCGCTTTCTGCCACGATAGAAATATCGACATCTTCTGGTACATCGAGCAGAAGATGAAATACAATGAACTTCGTCCGTACAAGCACGGAGATAAAAACTACTGACCATGAAACACATTTTCTACGCCTTAATCATTCTGCAAGCCCTGTATGAGCTTGCGAAACTGTCTAGATGTAAATCCCTGTATCAGCATGTAAAAGTCTTTCAGAAGCTGGATAAGACATCAAAAAGATGGTATCTGATGGCGCATCCGTGGTTTCATGTTGCATTCTTCATGGATATAGCCGGACTTTTATTGCTGGGGGTGGGATTGTTTTCAAGCCAATGGATATATTTCCTTGTTGTCCTGGCCATGAGTTTTAGTCAGATCCAAAAGTTGGGAGCATGGGCGGTGTTTTTGGATAGTCTGATTACGGTCATCATCTACACCTTAGCCATTCTGAACGCATATCACTTGATATAACAAAAAAGGGAGCCAGCCCACACGATTAGAAGCCAACTCCCACACACGATTATGATGCAAATATAAGAATTTCTAACTAAAACTTTCCTACTATGACAAAAGAATTTTCATCAATCGTGGAGTTGAAATCAATACGTGAACAGAAATCAAGATTATCGGAACGTGAACAGGAGTTAGCATCGCCTATTTTGACCGATTTGTCACTTATTCCGGAGATTTATGGCTGGTTCAAGGAACTGTTAGCCGGGATGGACTGTCCGCCCAATCCTGAGAGCGTCACCCAGCGAAAGAAGTTCCTCTTCATCGTGCTGTTCTTGTTCGCCCCCAGCGTGCTGGCCGGTGGTCGGCTGCCGAATGGTATCCGGGCTGAGATTGCAGGCGTATTTCCGGATGTCTCTCCATGTGTAATATCAAACAATATTGCTGATGTTTCCTTTATCTATCAACAGTATAAAGACTTTCGTCAGGATATAGAGTATCTTTACAACCAAATATTAGAACGGTTGAAAAACAAAGGACTAATCAAGTAGCCGCTGGTGCTGTATAAGCTCCAGCATTTTTTTATTATTTGTAGCGAAAATGTTACAATAAAGTTTGCGTAATTGTAGCGAAAATGTTACCTTTGTATTGTTAAATAACAAAAGCGATATGAAATTTAGTGAAATGCACAGAAGACTTGAGCAGGCAGGCTGGTATATTTTCAAGGAAACAGACCACCGCTACTACGCTCACAAGGATTTTCCTTACTTGATTAAAGTCGGTCGGCATGGTAGTAAAGAAGTACCGCCAAATGAGTTTAACAAAGTAATGAAGAAAGCAGGGCTAAAATAAGCCCTGCACTTCATTCCAACATAAATTGCACGATTATGAAGAAAAAAGTAAAAGCAATCATCAGCAAGTCCGATACAGGGTTTGTTATTATGATGGAAGGGTTTGATTGGGCTATGTCCTATGGCGACACATTGGAGGAAGCCAAAGCTGATTTTGAGAACTTTCCGCAGGAGTATATTGAAATGTCTAAAGAAGCAGGGAAGGAGATACCGCCTGAATTAAACAATGGCGAATTGGAGTTTGAATATGTTTATGACTTGTCAGGCTTCTTTAAACAGTTCCCGTTCATTTCGGCAACAGCATTAGCTAAAAGACTGGGAATAAATGAAGGGCTTATGAGGCGTTATAAGTCTGGTTGCGCTCCTGTAGGAGAAATGCAGAAAAAAAAGATATTGGATGGTGTTCATGCCATTGGTAAAGAACTGCTTTCCGTTCAATTCTAAGTCGCTTTTGTTATTGTACGAGAAAGTTAAAGCCGGAGCGTTATGCTTCCGGCTTTATTTTTCTTAGAACTTCTTTTTTATATTCTTCAAAATTATGTCTATCTGAATTAAAATTATGTTCATATTTAACACGAATTTTAGAAATATCTTCAAGCGGTAATTTATTCCCTATCTGCTTCAAAAATTCTCGTTCTTCTTTTTCAAATTTTTCGCTAAATAATCCCATTTTATACCTCCTTTTTTAATTTGGTTTTACGTTCTAATTCTCCTTTTCTAATGATGCAAACGGAATTTTCATAAGGAAGTTCCGTTTTTTGCCAATAATTTAACAATGATTGGCGGGCTATTCCAAGTTCTTGACTTGAAAATACTTCGTACACAGCAGCAGGAGAAGCAAAATATCTATGCTCCCCTGTCGCCTTAATCTCTACATGAATAACTCTTCTTTTATCTTCCTTTTCCATAATGCAAATATACTATATAATTATTATATGTTACATAAAATAATGTATTTATATTTTATTAACTTCATAAAAGTATTATGTGGTACATAAAATACTATCTTTGCATCATCAAACAAGAAGTAATAACAATTTAAACGCATACGATTATGAAGACAACAAGTAGTGAGTACATCAAAGAAATCAAGGCTCAAATCAAAATTATCAATGAATCTCTCAAAAGAGTGCAAGAAGCTGAAAAGGTTCAAGATTCATCAGTAAATACAAGAGAGTATGACAGAGCAAAAGGTGAAGCAATCGACGCAAGTTCAGATGTGATGATGGCTTTAGAAGAAGCTGTAAGACTTGCATCAGCGATGGGTTGTGAAACTGGTCTATATAAGATACACAAATATCACAAGATTGTAGAACTTGATTTCAGAGAGTCACACAAATAAGTTTAACCGGCAGCCTTCCGGTGGTTGCCACAACATAAGAAAATTATGAGAACAACAAGCTACATGAAAAGCCATAAGGCAAATGAGTTTTACGTGAAGAAGTCAAGAGGCTATTATATGGTCATAGATGGCTATGATATGAGTATGGCTTCTTTAGAAACCACCGAAGAAGCAGCCAATAAAACGGCTAAAGAACTTAATGAAATGAGAGCTAAAAGATTGAATATAGCATAAGTTTAACCAGCAGGGCGAAAGCCCTGCATAATCCCACACACGATTATGAATACATATTACAAATTTTGTCCAAACGTATTTCTTGCTAAATGCGATGCTAAGCATGAAAAAGGTGAAACCATTCTTGTAACTACCAAATACGGCAAGGAGAATGAAAGCATAGTGTTTAATCTGATATTTGAACGTGATGGCTTCTACTATTATTCGATAGTTCGCGCTGATGGCTTTAACATTCAAGAATGGGCAAAGCGAAAGGCAGAACGCCGGTTGGATTGGGCCGCCATTGCAGAACGAAAGAGTGAAGAATACTTCAAAGCATCAAACAAAGACAGTGATTTTCTCTCGCTGGGTGAACCTATTAAAATTGGCCATCATAGCGAAAGACGACACAGAAAAGCCATTGAAGATGCCTAGCATAATATGGGCAAGAGTGTAGAGTTTGACGAGAAAGCCAGAGAGCATGAAAGAATAGCTCAGTATTGGGCAAACAAGGCTGACACCATAAACCTTTCAATGCCTGAAAGCGTGGACTATTATGAGCATAAGTTAGCAGCAGCTAAAGAGTATCATGAGGGGCTGAAATCCGGCAAATATCCACGTGAGCACTCATACTCTTTGCCTTATGCGAAAAAGGCCGTCAATGAAGCTCAAAAGAATTTCTACTTGGCAAAGAAACTTTGGTTATAAACCCGGTAGCCTTCAGGCTACCACTATTTAAGATGGTTATGAAAGAGAAAGAAATCCTGCAAGAAATAATCAAGTGGCTGGGTAATGATACCAGCTACTTGTCTACAAGAACAGACTATGCCAGAGGGTATAAATCCGGTATAGAATGTGCAAAAGAAATTGTTGAAAGCATCATCAATAAACACGAGCCTGATTTATTAGCAAACAATTAGCAAATTGTTTCGTATGCGTTGAATTGTTATTCAAAATTGTCTTCATAATTGGGTATCTTTGTATAGATACCATCGCGGGTTAGAGCAGTGGTCAGCTCGTCACTTTGACTTGGTGAAAAGCAAATAATTGAATATATGAATAGTAGATATGAAATATTGGCTAAAGAAAAAGGTTATTTTGTAGATAAGCAAGGTAACGCATATTCACCACGAGGTAATAAGGTCGGGACTCGCGGCAAAGATCCGTATTTGTATTTTGGTATAAGAGTGTCTAAAACAAAAGTTATCAAAGTATATATACATCGTTTGCAGGCCTATCAAAAGTTTGGCGATTTGATATTTAATGATAACATAGAAGTAAGGCATTTAAATGGTAATTCTTTTGACAATTCATTCAAAAACCTTGCGATTGGAACACCATCAGAAAATGCTATGGATAAACCAGAGTCAAAAAGAAAGAAAATTTCTTTGGCTGCATCCAATAAATTAAAAGTGTATTCAGATGAACTGGTTTTAGAGATACAAAAAATGAAAGAGGCTGGCATGACCTATACAGAATTGAGAAAGAAATACAATATAAAAAGTAAAAGTTCTTTGAATTATATACTAAAAAGGAAAGTATCGCGGAATGGAGCAGATGGTTAGCTTACCACTTTGACTTGGTGGGGGTCACAGGTTCGAGTCCTGTTTCCGCAACTAACATTTAAAATTTACACGATTATGAATGTATTGACATTAAGCATTAGACAGAAGTATTTTGATGAAATCTTAACAGGTAAGAAAACACAAGAGTTTAGAGAAATCAGGCCATCAAATTCAAGCAAATATATTCGCTATGTTTTGAATGGTAAAGAGTATAAAAATCCAAATGACATGCCGTCAGAGGATGAAGAACCTGGTGAAGTGACATTGTCTGCTGTTAAGTATGATGCCATTAAGTTTTTGACTGGTGAGTATAAAGGCAAACGTCCTTATGCCATTGTTGAAGCGAAATCTTCTGAGATACAAATCTTGACAGACGAAAATGATCAAGAAATAGAACTCGAAGAAAAAGGTGTGAAATACATTGCAGCGCAAATGGTTTATGGTTTGGGTAAAGTGATAGAAAAATCTGATTATTAATCTTTAAAAATAAGGCCGAGTCAACGAAACAAGAAGAAGAATCAATCGTACTACAGGTGTAACACGTATTGCACAATACGGTAGAAACACCAAAGGGCAAGCATTATCAAGAGCTCAAAGAAGAGAACAAGTAAGATATGCTTTTAGAAAGGCTGAAGGTCTTGCGGTTGGATAGTTATGACACTGCAAGAAAGGACATACAGCCATATTGACCTCGTCAGACAGAAGACTGACGGGGTTTTGCTGTTTCTGTCCTTGGGTAAGGATTCTTTGGTCTTACTGGACATGATCTACCCAAAGTTTGATAGAGTCGTCTGTGTGTTCATGTACTTTGTTAAAGGTTTAGAGCATATTGAAAGATGGATCGGCTGGGTAAAAGCCAAATATCCGAAGATAGAATTTGTTCAGGTACCCCACTGGAACCTTACCTACATTCTTCGCGGTGGCCTGTATTGTGTGCCAAATCCCAAAGTGAAGTTGCTGAAGTTGGCCGATGTGGTGAAGGCAATGCAGCTCAGATACGGGCTTTACTACACATTCTTGGGAATGAAGAAGGCTGACGGCATGAACCGCCGCCTCATGCTGAAAGGTTACGAAGCAAACGGGTATGAGAACAACGGTATGTGTTATCCTTTGGCCGACTGGACTCAGAAAGACATCCTGTCCTACATGAAGCAGAACAGCCTACCGGAGCCTGTGAGGTATTCACTCAAGACTAGTTCGGGTGTAGGCTTCAATTTGGATTGTATGCTATGGCTGGAGAAGAACTACCCGCAGGATTTACAGAGAATTTACAAGGTATTCCCGATGGCAGAAAGAATCCTTTGGGAACATAAACAAAAGCAATAGGTATGGAACTGAGCAAATACATAAAGAGTGAATCGGTAGAACTTAACCGTTCCGCCATTCACTTCGCAGATTATAACCCCAGGAAATTGTCTGAGGAATCCCGTAAGACATTAAAGCGGGGTATTAAGAAGTTCGGTCTGGTTGGTGGAATCGTAGTCAACAAGCGAACTGGCCTTACTGTCGTGTCCGGCCATCAGCGTCTAACAGTCATGGATGAGCTGCAGAAATTCCCTGAGAACGATTACAGAATCCGTGTAGATGTCATTGACGTGGACGAAAAGCAGGAAAAGGAATTAAACATCTTGATGAACAATCCAAACGCGCAGGGCGCATGGGACTATGACGCATTGGCGCGGTTAGTTCCAGATATTGATTACCAGGATGCCGGCCTGACAGCTGCCGACCTTAACATGATTGGCTGTGATTTCCTTCTCCAGACAGAGGAAGAAAACTCCATCGCAAATGCTTTGGAAGATATGATGGCACCTGTTACCGAACAGAAAGAAGCTGAAAAGGCTGCCAAGCAGATGGAAAAAGCCGAAAAGGTGGCCCACATGAAAGAAGTCAAGCAACAAGTGAAGGATGCAGCCCAGAAACAGGCACAGGATATGGACGCTTATCTGATGCTTTCCTTTGATACTTTTGAAGCCAAAGCTGCTTTTTGTGAAAGATTTGGATATGATCCATATTCCAAGTTTATCAAGGGTGAGGTATTCGATGAACAGGTAGAAAGAATTGAATAATTATGAAAGCATCAGAAGAATTTGGTGAGGTTATTGATAGAATAGATAACTTGATAGGAGCATTGGAGTTACCTATGCCTGCAGAGTTTCATGTAAATCAGATGAAGCATGAGCTCAGTGAAATATCGGATAAATTGAAACGAGTATACGTCGAAGAAGAGAGTGAAAACCCTTGGGAGGAATAAATGATGAAAAGTGAATCTCAACATAAGAAACATCCAGGAGGAAGAAAGCCAAAATTCGATTACAGGGGTGAGGAATTTCTTTCTCAGGTAGAAACGTATGCCAAAAAGGGATTCACTGACCGGGAAATAGCTTTCGCGCTCGGGCTGAATCCGACCTACTTCTACGAAATGAAGTCAAAATATTCGGAGATAACTGACGTATTAGCGCGCGGGCGTGCGACAATCACCGCCGCTGTGCGTGCGAAGTTCCTTGCGATGGCTTTGGGCGGTATCAAGACAAAGAGTACCGTAGTAAGGAAGCTGAAAGACCCAGACGGCAATCTGACCGGCGAAGAAGAACTTCAGGTGAGCGAAAGCGAGCTGGCTCCGAACCTTCAGGCAATGTCAGTCTGGCTGTATCACCATGATGAAGAATGGAGGAAGGTTGAGCGCCGGCAGGACGAGGACGCCGACATTCCAAAGGATATTGACCACGGAATTTCTATTGACTCATGGATTAAAGACAAGTTGAAATGATTGTACCCCAGGCGATATATCATCCGTTATACACCGATAAGGAAAAGTTTATCATTCTCATTACCGGTGGCCGTGGATCGGGGAAGTCTTTCAATGCTTCCACTTTCATCGAGCGGCTTACATTTGAAATGACCCCCGTAGAGAAGATTGTTCACCAGATTCTTTATACCCGTTACACGATGGTATCTGCCGGGATGTCTATCATTCCGGAAATGATGGAAAAGATAGATTTGGACGGAACAACGAAGTATTTCAAGACAACCAAAACCGATATTGTAAACCGGATGACCGGTAGTCGTATCATGTTCCGTGGTATCAAGACTTCTTCCGGAAACCAGACGGCCAAGCTGAAATCAATTCAGGGTATCACCACCTTTGTTTGTGATGAGGCGGAGGAATGGACCAGCGAGGAAGAGTTTGATAAGATCATGCTTTCTATCCGTAAGAAGGGAATTCAGAACCGGATAATCATAATTATGAATCCATGCGATTCGAACCATTTCATCTACAAGAAATACATCGAGAACACTCATCGACTGGTGGAGATTGATGGCGTGCAGGTACAGATATCAACTCATCCCAATGTACTTCATATCCATACTACCTACTTTGACAATATCGAGAACCTTTCTCCTGAATTCCTGAGAGAAATCAAGGAAATGAAGGAGAAGAATCCTGAAAAATACGCCCATGTGGTTATCGGCCGTTGGGCAGATGTAGCTGAAGGTGCCGTATTCAAGAAATGGGGTATAGTGGATGAGTTCCCCATGTGGTGTAAGAAGGTCGGAATCGGGCTGGATTTTGGTTATACTAATGACCCTACAGCTGCTATCCGATGCGGAATAATAGATAATGCGTTGTATCTGGATGAAGTGGATTATCGTACCGGATTGCTTTCGGGAGATATCATAAAGACTTTGCGACCTTGGAATCTTAGAGTGATTGCCGATAGTGCAGACCCACGACTCATTCAGGAAATCAGTAATGGTGGAATTAAGATTTATCCAGTGGAAAAGGGTAGTGGTTCAGTCAATGCCGGTATAGACAAGATGCAAGGTATGGAAATCTTCATCACCAAGCGTTCTTATAACCTTCAACGGGAGTTCAGAAATTATGTATGGGCAAAGGATAAGGACGGAAACTATATCAACGAGCCGGAAGACCACGATAACCACGGCATTGATGCTGCTCGTTACTATGTGCTGGGAGAACTTCTCGGTAGGATTATGAAACCGAAAGACATATCAGGAGTATTTGGACATTAAAAATTAATATATGAGGACCTTAGAAGAAATTTTAGCTTTGCCGGATGTAGAGAGAAAAATCTATTATCTGAAGAAAGGGCGCAAGACTGAGCTTCCTAATGCTCATGCTCTTTATAACGATTGGAATCCAAACAAACATGAAATTGTGATTGATGAAGAAAAGTATCCGAAAATCAAAATCACTACCCAGCCTGAGAAACGGATTACAGACCCGACAACAGGGAAAGAATATGTGGAACCGGCGGTAAGGAAAGAAGTTGACCCAAACAGGATTGCTCTTCCTATCGAGCAGGACATCGTGAACATTCAGACGGCTTTCACCGTTGGAACAGAACCGGTCCTTGATTGCCAGCCGGACCAGTCGGAAGAAAGCCTTCTTTCAACATTGAAACAGGTGTTCAAGAAGAACAAACTGAAATACCAGAACAAGAAAGTAGTCCGGGCATGGCTCGCCGAGCAGGAAGTGGCCGAATACTGGTATGTGGTGAAGGATGACGGCTTCTGGGCAAAGCTTAAGCGAAAGATTTCAGGACTTTTCGGTAAATCAAAACCTGAGTACCGTCTGAAGAGTGCCATCTGGTCCCCGTTCCGTGGTGATAAACTCTACCCTTTTTTCAATGACCAAGGGGATTTGGTGGCCCTATCCCGTGAGTACAAGAAGAAAGACCTGAACGATGTAGAGATTACCTGCTTTATGACCATAACAAAGGATATGGTTTACCAATGGGAACTGACAAGTAATTGGACCGACAAAGGTACTTTCGCACATGGATTCAAGAAGATGCCGGTGATTTACATGTACCGTCCGGAAGCGTACTGCGAGAAGATAAAGAGTATGCGCGTCCGGCTGGAGAAACTTCTTTCAAACTATGCGGACTGCATCGACTATCATTTCTTCCCTATCCTCATGCTTTTTGGTAACGTAGAGAATTTCTCCGGTGAGTTCAAGAACCGAGTGGTCGAGCTGACCGGCCAGGGAGCCAACGCCCAGTATCTTACCTGGTCTCAGGTGCCTGATACCGTAAAATTCGAGGTGGAAACCCTGCTCAGTCAGATTTACGGGCTGACCAATACTCCGCGTATTTCCTTCGACTCGCTGAAGGGAACCGGCAATGCCGTTTCCGGTGTGAGTTTTGACTATGTGTTTATGTCTACCCACCTGAATGTGGAGAACCTTAACGAAACGGTCGGTGAGTTCATGCAACGACGTGTAAATTTCCTTGTCTCTGCGTTGGGTTCCGTGAATTCCACACTCGAAGTGGCTTCAGAGACCATCGACGTGGATGTGCAGATGCAGCCGTACAAGTTGGAGGACCTCAAAGACAAGATAGACACCGCCATCAAGGCCAAGGACGGAGAAATCTGGTCACAGAAACGAGCCATCACCTTTGTAGGAAACGTTGATGCTGTTATGGACGAGATTGAATCCATCAAGGAAGAGCAGGCAGAGAAGCAGAAGAACGACATTGAGAAACAGAGACAGCTTTCCGCTCTCAAAAGTGCTGGTAGTAAATCTGAAGAATAGAACAATTCAGTCAGAATATTTACGGGGATAATACAAAACAGAATGATATAAATCTAAAATATTGACTATTTAAATAGCGTTATCTTTCGAGGTATCGCTATTTTCTTTATCATAGTAAAAACATGAATACTTCTTTGTAATTATTCGTTATTTTACTATATTTGCAGAGTAATAAAGTCAGAAACGCTATGAGTTACAAATCAGTTAAAGAGGTTGTAACTATGTTGCTTGACAACGGCTTCATTCTAAAGAGCCAGAAGGGCAGCCACATGAAGTTTGAGAAAGATGGAATAACGGTAGTCGTTCCGAATCATGGAAAGAAAGGCGTTGAGAAAGGCACTTATTACAGCATTATGAGGCAAGCGGGGCTAAAATAGCCCCGGCCTCTTTTCTTAAATTATAAAATGGAGGTCAATATGAGAACTGTAGAAGTGATTGTCGAACATGCTGGGAATAATCTCAGTGCTTACATTGAAGGTGCTCCGGTTATTACTGTCGGTAATAACATAAGAGAAATTGAGGAGAACATGAAGGAAGCCATAGACTTGTATCTGGAGGACAACCCGAACCCTTGTGAGGTTCTCAAAGGAGAGTTCACCTTGAAGTTCAAAATAGACGCGGCCACTTTTATCAACTATTACAGCAGTATTTTCACAAAGGCCGCTTTGAGCCGGATCACCGGAATCAATGAGCGCCAGTTGTGGCATTATGCGGCTGGAGTACACAAACCACGTAAGCAACAATTGGAGAAGATTCAGAAAGGTATTAATGCGCTGACAGAGGAACTATCGGCTATAAACTTGTTGTAATTACTCAAGTTTACTCTAAATAAAAGCAAGGAATCATTTCTTTTGCTTATATTTGCAAACAAATTTATTTAATGAATCTATGCCAGAAAGTAAGAATGCTGAAATATCAAGTACGGAAACAACTGTTCAAGTTGAAAATAAAGTAAGTGTAAATACTGATAAAAATATGACTTCTGATACTCGAAAGGAGTCAACTAGAACTTATATAGCCCAATTGTATGTATGGGCATTTTTTATTGTAATAGGTATAGTTTTTTTTATAGGCTTAATAAAATGCTTTACCGTTGATGAATATAAAGATATGCTTGTAACTGTGTCTGGTGTTCTTTCAGGACCTTTGGGTTTTATTGTTGGTTATTATTTTAAAGCATCTAAGGAGTGAATTTATGGATAGTTATTTAATCTCATTTCATTTAAATAATCAAGATGATTATAATCAAGTATCAGAACGTATCCGTAGTTACCCCAAATGGGCACGTGTTATTGAAAATGTGTGGTTTGTTCAATCTGATTCGAAATTAACAGACATAAGAGATGGTATATCTTCTATAATGAATGAACATGGCGGTTCAGTTTTAGTAATGAAAGTAAATAACGATGCATGGGGAACATATGCAGTAGAAAAAGAAGTTACGGACTGGATGAAAGAAAATATTTAAATTTGATTTTATGGTACAGTAAAAAAGCTGTAACAGAACTATCAACAATTATATTTTAGCGTGATTACTCCGGTAGTCACGCTTTCTTTTTGCCTAAAAACGAACATTCTCTTAATTGTTTCGTATCGTTAGCCTTAAAATTTCCCCTTCCTTTTCTCTATAAGTAAATTTACCGTATGAAATTATTAATTAAACTCATACGGTATGACAATCTTTGAACAAATCTTGGCAGGACTGCAACAGAAATTTCCTGGGGTGGACACTGCTACACTTACCCGTATAGCTACGAAAAAGGCTGAGGGTGTAACGGACGAAACGAAGGTGACCTCCATCGTCGAGGGTATCTCATTTCAGGACGTAATTCAAAACTATGGTGATTTCCGTGCAGGACAGGCGCAGACTTCCGCTGTTTCAAACTACGAAAAGAAGCATGGACTGAAAGACGGGAAACCAATCGAGAATCCGAAACCAGAACCACCGAAACCAAACGACCCTCCAAAGCCGCAGGAGACAGACATCGCAAAGATGATCGCCGATGGTATCGCCGCCGGTATCAAGCCGTTTGCCGACAAGCTGGCCCAAATGGAGGAAAATGAAGCGCAGGCGCAGCGCAATTCTCAGATTTCGGCAGTGGCGAAGAAGTACGGTATTCCCGAATTTATGCTGAAAGACCGCAACATTCCTGAAAACACGGACTTGGACACTTACTTCAAGGACATGAAGCAGGATATGTCTAACAACGGGTTTCAGTTCTCCAAAGCTCCTGAAACTGCCGAACAGAAGCAGGAGAAGGAAGCGAGCGAGTTCGCCAAAATGATTGAGGCGGACACAAAATCTATTGTCGAACAACAAAACAAGTAATTTATGTCAGCAGGATTTAAGTACAATCTTGAACCGGAAGTCGAGCAGGAAGAACGCTACGACGTAGAAACCGGACGCAGACGCAGAGGTCCGTACAAACTGGACACAACCAACCTAGTTGTAGGATCATGGCTTCCTTCATTCACACCGATTGCAGCAGACTTGGTGAAGAAAACCGCTCAGGTAGCTATTCGTGTTGAAGTATATGAGAAGTTCACTACTGGTTCCAATACCACATTGAAAATTAAGAAAGGCTCTTTGGCTTATAAGGGTATGCACTTGGGTAACGGTGCTCATGGAGCGACAATCAACGCTATAGACAAGGCTGATAAAGCTTTTGATAAATTGACGTTAGCTGCAGATTTTGGCGAAACTTTAGAAGCTGGAACAGTTCTTTACGAATCGACAGCTGCAGACGGAACAACTCCAAAAGTTATTGCAAACTCGGCTTTGTATGAAAGAAAGCAGGTAGAGGATGGTATCGTATTGGTTGCTCTTCTGATGCGTGCGTTTGAAATCGAACCTACCAAGTTGGCAATGCCTTTCGCAGATATTGATAAGGCTAATATGCCACACTTCCAGTTTAACGCTACAGGTGTTCAATCACCGGAAGGTGTTTCGTATGAACTGCCTGAAGCTTCTGATTCTGTGATGGGAGGTATTCAATTAGGATTTTCTCAAAGCGGAAAGAAATATCCAGTAGCATTGGAGGGTGGAAAGGCGTATGTAGAAGTTCTTTGGACGGACAATAATACTACCTATCAGGCAGCTAACTCAAGTACCTTGGGATTGGTAAAGCAGGGTGCAAAAGTTGATGATGCAGCAGGTGGTGATGAGAAGGATAAAATTAATGCTCTTCTAGCATCATTGAGAGCTGCAGGTATTATCGCAAGCAAATAAAGAAAGGAGGACTAATATATGATGCTAACTATTCATACTCTGTTTAACGACCCCAACATCGTTAACGCCGTTATTCAGCGGGTCCTTCAGACACGTAAGGATACTATCTACTGGCAGCAGTACCTCGATTTCCGTAGAACAACTACCCGCGTGTTCAAGGACTACATTGGACAAGTTACGGGCGTGATGGCCGGTTCTATCAACTCTCGTTATGGCGAGAAACCTATCCGTGAACGCCGGAATATCGGCTCAGGATATGGTGAAATCGCTTATCTTGGCGATGCTTACCAAATTTCCATTGACCGCTTGTCTGAGCTTCAGGACTTGATTGACAAGTTCAATGCAGCTAAACCTGCCGACCAGGTAGCAGCCATGCAGGAAATTGTGAACTTCATCTACGACGATTACCGCCAGGTACTTTTAGCAGCGCACAAGCGCATGGATATTATCGTAGGTTCACTTCTGATGACCGGAGAAGCAACAGTCAAGAACAAGGACGACAATGCCGGAGGTATTGATCTGCTTAACATTGAATTGCCATTCAAGTTCATTAAGCCTGATACTGGTGCGAAGACGAACTTCATCACCTATTTGCAGCAGCAGATTAATGCACTAAAAGCGGACTATGGTAATTTCCAGAAGATGATCATGTCTCGTGGAACTTTCGTAAAGAATATCATCGGATCGGCTGAGTTTGGTGACAAGTTCAAGATGCAGCTTACAGGAAATGAGATGTATCTTTCAACCGGGTTGATTACCTCTCAACTGGCTTCCCAAGTGTTCACTGGCATCGGGCTTCCGGCCATTGAAATCAAGGAAGATTACGTAAAAGACCAGACCGGAAAGAACGTACAGATTTACACCGACGACCGTATCACCTTGCTTCCGCAGGATAAGGTCGGTTATATGCGTTTCCACACTCCGTACGAAGCAGTGGACGGCGTACCGGGACGTAACTACACCCAAGCAGACGGTGATATGCTTATTTCCGGTTACAAGGACAAGAACGGCCGTTATCTGGAATACACTGCAGAGTGGATTCCTCAGATTACGAACCCGAACCTGATTGTGAACTTTGATTTGTCAACCATGAACGCATGATAGTAAATGACTACATATCACAAAAGTTTCAGACCTTCGGCATTAACTTGTCGGAGGCTGACCTTTTGGAGATAAGTCTGTCTTCAGGGATAAGCGGAGAGGATGAGATGGGCCCGTCAAACATCGGACTGGTTTCGGTGGCTATGGCGAAGTTCATCCCCTCTCTATTGCTACGTGCCACTTCCATCAGCGAGAACGGTTTCTCTATGTCCTGGGACATCAAGGGAGTAAAGGAATACTACTCGTTTTTGTGCAAGAGGTACGGCCTTGAAGATACGTTAAGCGATAAACCTAAAGTCAGATTCTTATGATATTCGCGCCCCATACATTACAGGTTAAAGTCACCATTCCGATGGAAACAGACGAGTTTGGCCGACCTATCCCCGGAACCGGCGGAGAAAGCTGGCAGGACGTATGTAAGTGCCGGTGTGACGACAACTCTACCAAAGAGTTTACTTCGGAGAACGGTGAGGTGTTTCGACCGAATTATCACGTAGTCTGTGAGAAGAAAATCTCACTGAGTGCTGGTGATGAAGTCAGATGTATGGACGGTGAGAATATCCGTGGAACTGGCAAAGTTTACATGGTGAAGAATACAAACTATTTTGGTTACTCAGAGATATGGATGTGAAGTTTGATTTTTCGGACGTGGATAGCTTTTTCGACCAAGGCTATGCCGAGGTGAAAGCCGTTGAAGAGAAGGTAGGCAAAGAAGCTGTCGATTACGCTGTAAAGAATGGCAACTATCAGAACCGGACCGGAACACTCCGTAAGTCAAACAAATATTCAGTTCAAGATGACGGACTGGAGTTAAGGAATGAAGCCGAGTATGCTTCTTTTGTTGAATCCAAAGGTTATGAAGTCTTGACTGGTGCAGCCCTATATGCTGAGAGACGATTGAAGGAGGAAATCAAATGAAGTATAGAAAGAAACCAATAGTAATTGAAGCTATTCAGTTTAAACTAGATAACTTCGATGAAGTATGTGAATTTATGGGTGAAACTCCCGCACTGGAGCATAATCCGGATTTCGGGATGGATGAGCATGGTAACACCAACGAGCCTTATCTAGGTGTGTACATTGAGACTCTTGAAGGTAAGATGCTTGCAAGTTATGGCGATTACATTATTAAAGGTGTAAACGGCGAGTTCTACCCTTGTAAGCCAGACATTTTTGAGAAAACATACGATAAATCTGATGATTTATCATACGCAATGGATTTCGGTGACGCCATTGAAGTTTTAAAGCAAGGAGGTGCAATCCGAAGAAAAGGCTGGAATGGTAAAGGACTGTTTGTTATCAAGCAAGTGCCAGCGCATATTGATAGCAACATCATCCCGAAGATGCAGTCACTTCCACAATCAGCCAAAGACCTTATTCTGAAGGGCAAGGGCTTTATCGACTACACAAGCCAGTGCCTTATCTACAATGAGAATACTGGCCGGGCAGACTCGTGGGTGCCATCCATCAGTGATGTATTTGCAGAAGATTGGGAGATTGTACAATGATAGTAACCACTGACATAGCGAACATACTTTACCGTGATTGCCAGCCTTTCGGAATATCCATCATACCTCATGGCAAGAAACTTACGGGTGAATTGAAGTCTGAAAGGATTGTTATTCACTCAAAAAGCCAACAGCCGGGCACGTACTGGAAGAAGTCTTTTGTTGAGGTGAACCTCTGTGTTCCTGAACTGAAGGAAGGTGAAGCCAATACCATCCGGTTGAGCGAACTGGAGAAACAGGCTCAAAAGCTGTTTGACGGCATAACCGGACGTTATGACGATACTACCTATCATTATTCTATCGAGTCAATCGGAATAGAGGAGGACACATCCTTGAAGTGTCATTATGTGAATGTAAGAATTTTGTTTGAAGTTTTAAATGTGAAATGATATGGCAGAAGCAAAGAAAATAACAGCCGTGAATATCAAGAAACTTTGGTATGGCGAAACAAGCGAGATTTCCGCTGATTTGACCGGACAAGCTTTGTACACTCTTTTGCAGGGCGAAACATTGAAAGAGGTAAAGAATATCCATCAGGATACTTGGACGCTCGAAGAAGCGGAAGCAAGCCGGACTAATTATAAAAACCAGCTCACGGGACAGACCTATCGAAGCGAAAAGGAAATGGGTGATGTAACTGTCAATTTCACCATTGGAGAATACGATTACCCAACTAAGAAAGACCTCATGGGTGGTGATGTTATCAATACTGACAAAGGATGGAAACGTGCGCGTGGTAAGGTGAATATTGAAAAACTGATTGTTGCCATGACCGATGATGATCAGTATTGCGTCATTCCTCGTGCCGACATCGGTGCCCGAGAAGCAACTACCGATAAGGCTATCGGTCTTCCCGTCAGTGCTGTGGAGTTAGAGCCGAAAAATTCGGCAGTTGCGCCGGAGTATTGGTTCGATTCCGAAGAAGTTAAAGAGGCATGAACTGATGTAAAGGTCGTAGCAACGCCTTCAGATGCAACAGTAAAGCTGGACGGGCAAACGGTCAAGACCAAGAGGGTGAAATCTGGGATATCCGTTTCCTATGAAGTATCAAAGGCAGGCTATACCACACAGTCAGGAAGTATACCTACCTCCCTGTCTGATGCTTTCAAGACCGTTGAGAAGAAAATAACTCTCGCTCAAGAAAGTGGCGGTTAGTTTTCAGGATGTTTAATGGGTGGGGCTTCGGCTTCACCCTTTTTCTTTTAGTTATGAATCAAGGAGCAAAAATTATATCAGAATCTATTATTGGCAGTGACTTTAGAACAGTATTTGTTAATGGGAAAGCATATACTGTTTATCCTCCTACTGTTAACAATTTATCAGGTGCAATCTCTCATTTATCTGGAGTACAAGAAGCGGACAATCTGAAAGAAGTTCTGTTCTCTTTAGGAGAGAGTAAAGCCTATAGTAAGGCATTATCGTGGTTGATTACAGGTGATGAGAGTTTGAGTGAGGAGTTAGCCAATGGAACATACGAAGAGAACGTGAACGCTTTGGAGGAAGCATTGTCCATGATTGACTCAAAGGTTTTTCTGAAAGCTGTCAGCTTGGCGAAGAACGTAAGCCTGCTGGCAGCGAAACCGAGGTTGTAGGAAATGATACTCTCCTGGGACAGATTGCGTCGTTCATGGAAAATCTGCACCTGTCATACCGGGAAGTGGTCTATGAGATACCATACAGGAATTTAGTATTAATGCAGCGCGATAAGCTCCATACCGTTACCGGGACCAAGGTTACAAAGGTAAAGGGTAAGGACATGGCTTCGCGCAGAAGAAGAAACAAGAAATAGATATGGCTCTATTAGAATGTTAAAAAGCAACAGAAACGTTACTTTTTTACGTTACAAAGTTTGCTTAATAGTAACGAAAATGTTACCTTTGCATTGTCAATTAAAAGTTCTTTGATTTATGAAGTTTTCAGAGTTTTACAAGTTGATTGAGTCAGCAGGCTGGACAATCGAAAAGGGAAAGAAACATCACAAGTATGTTCATCCCGACTTTGACTACTTTATCCCTGTAGGCAGACATCCGGCCAAAGAGATACCTAAAGGTACTCTTGACAGCATGATGAAAAAGGCGGGGTTAAAGAAGTAAAAGAACAGCACCCACTTCGGTGGGTGCATTTAATTGACAAAACTTAAAATACACGATTATGAAGAAGATTCAGGCTATTATTGAAAAAGCAGATGATGGAGGAATCTCTATCTATTCTGAAGATGTAAACGGTGCGTATGGCTTTGGGCTTACAGAACAAGAAGCGAAAGAGGACTTTATTTCTGTTTTAGAGGAACAGGCAGAATATTACAAAGAAAAACATGGTGAATTTCCAAGTTGGTATAAAGCTGGCTATTCTGTGGAGTATGTGTATGACTTAAGTGGATTTTTTGAGGCATTTCCGTTCATCAATGCCAGTAAGTTCGCAAAGGAAATAGGTTTAAATGAATCTGTAATGCGAAAGTATAAAGGAAAGATAATTACAGCATCAGAAAAGCAAAGAGCTATCATACAATCAAAATACAATGAGATACTTAAAAGAATGGCAAATGTCAAGTTTTGATATTCCAGCCGTGAGGCTCTGATATAAATTAAAGAACAAATTGACAATCGGGCGCATCATAATGGTGCGCCTTTTTTGTTCTATTCCGAGATGGAGTCTAATTATTCAAAAATAGAAGTTAAATTACACGACAATTGCCAAGTTGTTTCGTTTTTGATTTCAAAAAGTCTGAATACTATTTGCTTATATCATAATTTTAAGCATTAATATTTAGATTTTTATTTATGGCAACACTCGTATTCCGTGTATCAAGTGACTGGGAACAGGTCGTAAAGCTAAGACAAGAATGTGAAAAGCTGGAAGCCCAGCTCAAAAAAATGGACGTAAACAAATCCCCTGCAGCTGCAAAGGCTTTAGAAACGCAACTGGCATCCACCCGCCAGCAGATGATGGGACTGGTAACTGAGGCGGCTAAAGCTGGCGCAGTGATGGAGAAAGACTTTAAATCCAATATTTACAATGCCTCACAATCTGTAAATGATTTTACTCAAAAAATTATTGACCAGAAAAGAGTTGTCAAAGACGTAGAACATGATGTTAAGCGGTTGGGCGATGCTTATAAAACAGCTTTAAAAAGAAATCCGACGGGAGCTGCAGGCTTATTATCAGAATACCAATCTGCAAAGAAGACTCTCGATGAAGAAAAAGCTACTTTATTTGGTTTGACTCAGCAGCAGGCTGAAGCCCGTCTTTCAGTAAAGAGACTGAAGGATGAATATGCAGCCTTTAAGGAGGAAGCAGGTGAAACGGTCGAAGCAAATGAAAAGATGTCCGTTTCCTTAACCAAAGTACTTGGTGTAATAGGTGGAGTAACTGCCTTGAAAAACTTTGCCACAGAACTTGTCAATGTACGAGGACAATTCCAGCAGCTTGAAATTGCTTTTTCAACCATGCTGAAAAGTAAGGAAAAAGCAGATAAACTGATGTCGGAACTGGTGGATATTGCCGCAAAGACGCCCTTTGACCTTCAAGGGGTGGCATCATCTGCCAAGCAAATGATTGCTTACGGTTCGTCAGCTGAGAATGTGGGTGATGAGCTTGTAATGTTGGGAAATGTAGCCGCCGGTGTTGGCTCCCAGCTTAGTGAAATAGCCTATCTCTATGGCACATTAAGGACACAAGGAAGGGCCTATGCGGTCGATATTCGCCAGTTTGCAGGACGTGGTATTCCCATCTACGAGGAACTGGCAAAAGTGCTTGGTGTGACAAAAGATGAAGTTTCCGGTTTAGTAAAGGAAGGCAAGGTAGGATTTAAAGAAGTAGAACAGGCCTTCAAAAATATGACTAGTGAATCAGGAATCTATTATAACCTGATGCAAGAACAGTCTAAGTCTCTTACAGGTCAGTTGAGTAACCTTGGAGATGCTTGGGATACAATGTTGAATGAGATTGGAAAAGATACTCAGGGAATTGCTTCTGCAGGTATTTCAGGATTGAAAGGTCTTATTGAGAACTATGAAACTGTTGGTAAGATTTTGATAGGACTGATTGCTACATATGGGACATATAAAACCGCTCTTATTGTAGTGCGAATAGCTCAGGATACATTAACGGCCAGAATGGAACTTGCAATACTGGTTACTAAAGCCCAAATGATAGCACAAAAGGCCTTGAATACGGTTATGAAAGCTAACCCGTATGTCCTGGTAGCTACGGTTCTTGCCGGGCTTGTTGCTACTATGTGGGCCTTTCATGACAGCACAACCGCATCGGAAAAGGCACAGCAAAAATTCAATGAAGAACAAAAGAATTTTGCGAATCAGGAAGAGGAACGCAAGAAAAAGATAGAAGAGCTGATACGTGTTATCCAAGATGAGACAGAAACAGAGTTTTCAAAGATAAAGGCCTATGAGGAACTGCAAAGGTATTCTCCTGCACTTTCTTCTGCTTATACCCGTGAACAACTGGCTGTACTCAATCTTGCAGAAGCAAATAAAGAACTGAATAAGGAACGAGACAAGAACAGTTATGAAAACATACTAAAGAATATACAACAATGGGAGGAGAAAATAAAATCATTAAATGCTTCTTTAAAAAATGCGGGGCAAGGTGCCCCATTAATCGCTTCACAAATAGAATCAGCAAAAGCAAATCTTAACAAGTGGAAATCAGCCCTGAGCGAATATAATCGACTGAAAAAGGAAACAGGGGAAAACTCGAAACCTGTAGAAGTCAAGCTAATGGAAGCAAGAAGTAATCGTGAGCAGATTATACGCGAATACAATATAGCAAGACAAATATTGCAGGAAGAGCAAGAAAAAATTAAGAATTTTCCTTTTGCAACAATTCCTATTGACGTTCAAATACGGTTCAATAATGCGCAAGCAGCGCTAAAAGGGATTGACGGTACCATATCTGGCCTGGAATCGCAAAGGAAAGCATCGGAAAAGTCGTATCAGCAAGCATATAAAGAAGCAAAAGCTGTTTACGAAGCAAAATTAAAGGCTGTAGAGGATGCTAAAAAAAGTACTGAGTCAGCTTATAAGAAAGCTGTAGAAGAGTTGGAAGCGGCAGAAAAATCATATAAATCGCTCGGTGGTGTAACAGGAGACACTCTGACCAAACAAGAGAATAATGCGAAGAAAAATGCCGAGCGACAAAAGAAGGAGCAGCAACAGATTGCAGAAGAACTCCTTCAGCTTCGCAGGACCAATCAGCAGGAAGAAATCAACTTGATGGAAGAAGGTTCTGAAAAGAAGCGCAGACAGATTGAGCTGGATTACCAGCGAGAAATCGACGAAATTAGGAAACAGCGCAAAAAATGGGAAGATGCACAAGAAGGAAAACTTACGTCTGAACAGCGGGAAGTATTAGGAAGTCGTGCGTCTAATGCCATGACGTCACGTGAAAAAGGTCTGGCCGAAATTACAGAAACTGAAAATCAAGCTGCAATCGAGGCCAACGAACGTTACCTGAAAAGATACGGTACATTTATGCAGAAACGTGATGCAATCATAGCTGAGTACACCCGTAAAATCTCGGAAGCTACTACTCAGGGAGACAAGGACATACTCCAGAAAGAAATGGAGAAAACTCTCTCTTCCCTTGATCTTGAGAAGCTGAAACAGGGAATCAACTGGGAACTTATCTTCGGTGACTTGGACAAGGTATCCAAAGAATCCTTGAACAATGTAAAGCAGCAGCTTAGGGATTTCAAGAACTCCGAAGAATACAAGAATATGGCTGTTGACCAGAAGAAGGTCATTGACGAGGCGTTGAGCAACATCCAGTCAACTCTTATCGACAAAGGAGGATTGTTGGCCGACCTACCCGAACAGTTAAGCGAATTGGCCAAGGCACAGGAAGAACTGTCACAAGCTCAGGAGGAATACAACGAAGCCATGAGAAGCGGAACAGATGCACAGAAGGAAGCGGCCACGAAGAAACTGAATGATGCCAAGAAAAGACAGCAGAACGCTCAGGTCAATGTACAAAAGTCGACAGATAAAACGACAAGCAACCTTCTCACATTGTCAAACGTCATTACCCAGCTTGGTTCAAACTCTGAAATTTCCCTCTCTCAGGTCGGTGATTTGGCCGGAAATATAGTAGACATATTTGCAGAAGAGAGCGAGAAACTTGGAGGTATAATTGGAGCTGCATTTTCTCTTTTAGATGCCATCGGGACGCAGGGGCTGGATGGTTTCATAGGTAACATATTCAGTAGTGTCTTTAAGTCTGTAGGTGGAATATGGGATACCCTGACTTTCGGAGGATTCAGCAAACTCTTCGGTATTGGAGGAAACGAAAAAGAGGTTCAGGATACAATCAACAGACTCACGGACAGAAACGAAAAGTTGCAGTCTGCCATCGAATCACTTACAGAAGAAATGAAGTCCAGCAAGGGAAGCGAGAAATCCGTAGCAGAGTACAATAAAGCCATCAAGTATCAGGAGGAATACAACAAGAATGTCCTTTCAAAAGCGCAGGCCAATGCTGGCTATCACAGTAAGCATCATAGCTGGGCCTATTACATGGGCTGGTCGGAAAGTGACATACAATGGATTCGGGAAAATGTCATGGCAGAGTTCACAGGTACAGATTCCTTGTGGCAGATGTCTCCGGAGCAGATGGATTTATTACGTCAGAATGTAGACTTGTGGCAGAAAATGGCCGATTCAGGGAAAGGAGGCTATGGAAATGCTGTCGTTGATGCACTAGGTGAATATGCAGATTTGGCCGGAAACCTCGAAGAACTGAAAGAGGGTCTTTTCGAACAGCTTACCGGAATAAGTTTTGATTCCATGTATGATAGTTTTATTGATACTCTCATGGATATGGATGCCTCGGCGGAAGATTTTGCGGATAACCTATCCGAATACTTTATGAGTGCCATGCTTTCAGATAAAATCGGTAACATGTACAGCCAGAAGCTTGAAGACTGGTGGAACAGATTCGGTGAAAGTATGAAGGACGGAAATCTGAGCGAGAGTGAACGCAATTCACTCCAAAACGAATATATGGAGTACGTGAATGAGGCATTGAAACTACGGGATGAACTTGCCGCAGCTACCGGATACGACAAGACAGGTAGTAGTTCCCAGCAGTCGGCTTCCAGCCGCGGATTTGGTACCGAGATGACACACGAAGACGCAGGCGAATTGAGCGGCCGTTTTACTGCCGTGTATGAATCCAATCTTAGGATAGAGACAGCAGAGCAGCAACAGACGGTAGCCATTACCGAACTGCGAGGCTCCATCAGTTCCTTGACATCACAAGTAACTGGTCTGTACAACATCGCCGACGAGACACGTACCATCCTGGCCAATTCCTATTTGGAGTTACAGCAAATCAGAGAGAATACTGAAGACTCAGCCAAATACTTGAAAGATATTAAGGCAGATATTTCAGAAGTAAAACGTAATACATCAAGACTATGACAGGAGATTTATTTATCAACGGGAAGGATGCATGGGCTACATGGGGTGTCCGTATGGGGGACGGTTTCCTCGATACTATCGACGGATTCAACGAGATGAAGGACTACATCGAGAATGAGAGCCGGTTGGAACATGGAAAACGTGTGATAACCGACAACGCAAAAGTGGACTCGCGAGAATTTACACTACAGTTTACCATCGAAGGAAATTCGGAGAACGACTATCGGACAAAGAAGAAATCTTTTCAGGCCGAACTGGAAAAAGGTGCAGTAAACATCAAAGTCCCGACTCTCGGAAATGAAGTTTACAAGCTGGTTTACCTAGGGAAAAGTCTGTCCTATGGACTAAGTCCTGATCGTTGTTTTGGCAAGGTTTCAGGGAAATTTTGCGAACCAAACCCGATGGATAGAAGCGAATAACGAACATTTCTTTTATTGTTTCAAATGGAAGTCTTGATTTTTAGGGCTTCCATTTTCTATTTATGAACTTTGGGGATATGATTGAAATTAAGGACATATCTGGAAAGACAAGGTTTTCTACCCCCATTAATAAAGGGGCAAAGGGAAAGTTTACACTGATGAAAGAGGATTATATAATCCTTCCCTTCTCGGCGCCCTCTCCCATCCCGTTCAAACTGGGCGACTACGTGGATTTGGCCGGAGCATTGGACGACTCTCTGGGTGGCAAGCTGGCAAAAATCTATGAGATTGTTGACCTTCAGAAGCCCACCTACAACACCTCAACCGGAGGATATGACTACGAATTAAGGCTGGATGCCTACTACTGGAAGTGGAAGAACAAGATATTCAAATACACACCTGAACAGGCAGGTAGCGAAGCGTCATGGTCGCTAACTGCATCCCTTGACGTGCAGTTGGGTGTGTTTCTCCGTAATCTGAAATCATTGGGGTACACTTACCGAGGTTCAGACTTCACATTCAGCATAGACGATACCGTAGAGAACAAGGCTGTAGCAATGACCTACGACAACATAAACCTGTTGGATGCCCTGTTCTCTATGGCGGGTGAGGATAAGTGGAACTGCGATTGCTGGATAACGGACAACGTGATTCATTTTGGGCGAAATGAGTTCGGAGATGCCGTTAAAATCGAGCGTGGTGTCGAAGCGTCGAGCATCACCCGCAGCGAAAGTCAGGGCACTTATGCCACCCGCATCTATGCGTTTGGTTCAACAAAGAATATCCCCACGAACTACCGTCCGACCGACGAGCAGGCCGTTGTGAACGGTGTAGTCCAGAAACGGCTTATGCTTCCGGCCGATACTCCCTATATTGACGCATATGAAGGAATGTCGCAGGAAGAAGCCATCGAAGATGTGGTGGTTTTCGACGATGTCTATCCTCGCCAGGTTGGTACCCTTTCCGATGTACACACCCGTACTGAGAAAGTAGAGAGTGAGGATGGCACCAAGGAAACCGTCACCTATTATCGTTACAAAGATAGTGGACTTACATTCAAGGAAGAGTATATTATCGAAGGACAGGAGCTTCAGATCACCTTCCAATCTGGTAAACTGAACGGCATGGCGTTCGGTGTAATTTTCAATCCTGATCCCAAAGATGAGAGTAGGGGCGAACAACTTTGGGAGATAGTAAGAAATGAGAACTACGGCCGCCCTTTGCCAGATGATATGATGTATCCTGCAAACGGTGACAAGTATATCCTTTCTGGATTTAACATCCAGCTTGTATCAGATCAGTATATCCCGGAGGCTGAGCAAGAGCTGAAAGATAAAGCACAGAAATATGCTGAGAAGGTAAAGAAGGATGACGGTACCTATCCGGTAACATTAAGAAGTGATTGGGTGCATGAAGATTTGATTTCACGCACATTCGAGTTCGGGCAAAGAATAAATCTCGTAGATGATACCTATTTTGAGAACGGACGTATCTCACGTGTCTTGGGATGGGAAATGAGTCTTGATGTTCCTTGGGATTCGCCTGTTTATACGATAGGTGAGAGTATGCCTTATTCTCGTATTGGAGAAATTGAAGATAAAGTTGATGCACTGACCTATAAGGGACAGGTATATACAGGAAACGGAAGTGGTAGCGTATATGTTATCAAAGTAAATGATTCAACTCCCCCTTCAGATAGTAATGTGTTTTCTGCTCTCAGATCATTGAAAATGTTTCTTCGGAAAGATCAGCAAGATGAAACGAATTACCTTCTTTCATTGCTTGGTGGAATCTTGGTTAATAAAATAGCAAAATTCGGTAATTTCATTACAGGTGTTTCTGGTGGTATGATAGACGAAGCAGGGAATATGGAAATGGAATCAGGCTATTTTCGTAAACGATTATTTGTTCCGGAAATAGCTTATAATCGCATTACATATTTCAAAGGACGTGCTGTTATATCTCCCGGGGGCGGTTGCAAAGTAAAGTCATATATAAAGAATGATGATGGAAGTTTTACGGTTATACCAGACTTGACAGAAGCGGACGGACTGAGCCAGTTTGTTGATGACATTCTGTCTGCTTTCTTTACAACAAAAAATGAAGAAGGAAAACTTACTGGTTTTGCGCAAATGCAGTTTCGCGTGACAGAAGCCGACTATGATGCAAAAACATTCAAAATGGTAAATCGTCCCGGGAACAACTACGAACCGGGTGAGGAAATGATACTGGCACAAACGGGGAACTTTACAGACCTAGACCGTCAAACATACATTCTGTTTGATACTCTGAACGGGAACAATTGTATTACTTTCTTTGATAACGCCAATACCTGGGACCCGGAACCGGCACAGATGAAAAGCTGGCTGGGGAAAAAGAAAGGAATGAAAGTACAGGGGTTTGACTGTGACAACTATTCGGCTGTACTACAAAATATCCTGATGACCGGTCTTATATTCCAGACGGATACCATTACCGGTCAGCCGATTCGGGTTCCTCTTGACAAAGGGGCATGGGAGGCTGGGCCACATGCTTATTTTGATAGAGTATCCCATAATGGTTCATTATGGCTATGCATCAATCCGGAAGGTACAGAGTCAGAACCTGCTGATAATAATCCGGATTGGCTGAAGCAGGTTGCAGAAGGTCAGCGTGGCTTACAGGGACTTCAGGGACCGAAAGGAGAACAAGGTATACAAGGCCCTGCTGGAGCAGATGGTCGCAGTTCCTATTTTCACATAAAGTACTCGCACTTACAGAATCCTGTCAAGCCGACTGATATATCCGATACACCTAATGACTATATCGGCACGTATGTTGATTTCTCAGAGGATGACAGTACCGATCCGGCTGCTTATACATGGGCACGCTTTAAAGGATTGCAAGGGGCCAAAGGTGATCAGGGCATACCGGGTACAAATGGCGCTAACGGTCAAACCTCTTATCTGCACATTAAATACTCTGATGATGGAGGTTCAACATTTACCGGCAACAATGGAGAATTGCCGGGTGCCTATATCGGACAGTATGTAGATTTCACACAGGCTGATAGCTCAGATCCCAAGAAATATACATGGAGCAAGATTCAGGGTGAGCAGGGACCGCGTGGCCTTCAAGGGCTTCAGGGTGAAAAGGGCGAACAGGGTATCCCGGGGCCAAAAGGTGAAACCGGGGCTACAGGAGCAGCTGGTAAAACCTCTTATTTCCATATTAAATATTCTAATGACGGGGGTAAGACCTTTACTGGTAATAATGGCGAGGATGTAGGAGACTGGATGGGTACATATGTCGATTTTACACAATCCGACAGTGGCAGTGTTTCTGCATATAAATGGATGAAGACAAAAGGTGCACAGGGTGCAAAAGGTGACCAGGGTATTCCGGGAACAAACGGGACGAATGGGCAGACATCTTATTTGCACATCGCTTATGCCAACTCTGCAGATGGTTCTTCGGGCTTCAGTACCAGCGATTCAACCAATAAACTTTATATCGGCCAATATACAGATTTTACACAGGCAGATAGTAACGATTACAAGAAGTATTCCTGGAGTAGAATCAAGGGTGACAAGGGAGACAAGGGTGATAAAGGAGACACGGGACCTCAGGGCGCCAAAGGGGATAAAGGTGATACGGGGCCTACCGGCTCTCAAGGCATTCCCGGTACATCATCATATTTCCATGTAAAGTATTCGGCAAACTCAAATGGTAATCCGATGAGTGATACTCCGAACACCTATATAGGTACGGCTGTAACACAAAGTTCCACAGCACCTACATCTTACACTTCCTACAAATGGGCAAGATTTCAGGGTGCACAAGGGCCTAAGGGTGATCAGGGTATTCAAGGACCTGCGGGAGCCAATGGTAAAACTTCTTATCTGCACATTAAATATTCCGATGATGGCGGCAAGAGCTTTACAGCCAACAACGGAGAAACTCCCGGTGCTTATATCGGGCAGTATGTAGATTTTACACAGGCTGATAGTAGCAGTGTTTCTTCTTACACATGGACTAAGGTTAAGGGAGATAAAGGTGACAAAGGAGATACCGGATCTGCCGGTGTAGGCGTTAAATCAGTAGATGTTCTGTATTATATGTCCACATCAGCAACTTCATTGTCTGGTGGTAGCTGGCAGACAACTTCCCCGGAATGGGTTAACGGCAAATACATGTGGTCGAAGACAAAGGTCACATATACGGATGAAACGACAAAGGAAACAGCTCCCGTATGTATAACCGGAGCGAAGGGTAATACAGGAGCAACCGGCAATACAGGTGCGGCAGGCAAAGGAGTGAAATCGATTGTTGAAGAATATTATCTGTCTGCTTCTTCGTCCTCGACAACAGGAGGAAGCTGGTCAACAACAGTTCCGGCATGGCAAAATGGGAAATACATGTGGACACGTTCCGTTATCACTTATACGGATAACTCCAAAACCACAACAAACGCAGTATGTGTGAGCGGTTCCAAAGGTGACAAGGGAGATAAGGGGAATACCGGTGCAACAGGTCCGCAGGGGCCTCAAGGTCCCCAAGGTCCTCAAGGTACACCCGGACAGAATGGTACTCCCGGTGCCAGCTTTATCCCATGCGGAGCATGGATTTCAGGCAATGTCCCTTACAAGAAAAACTCAGCGGTAGAATTTGCTGAGAATGCTTTTGTAGCACTGCGTGATACCAGTGCGCCACCGTTTGCTGTTGCGAAATTCAAAAACGGCAGTTTTGTCCGTACGCCTCAGGGATATCTGCTGGCTGGAACTCCATCAACAAACACACTGCATCCCGACTGGCAGCGACTCACTAATATTGAGCCACCGACATTATACTGGTTGGATAGTTCATGCAGTTCAATAGCTTATACATCGACTGGCAGTATGTCTCCGTCAGCTTTTACCGTCAGTTGCAAGAAAAACCGTAACGGAGTTGTTGGTAAGTGTGCCGAACTGTGGTTGGTTGCAAGAAAATATGACGGTTCCTGGCGCTCTCATGTCGGTCCGGTGCAGTCGGCTTCCATCTCTGTTCCGGCGGCTTCCGGCTGCACACAGTTTGCAGTCCGTGCTTATTGGTCATCCTCGGAAGCTAATGCCTGGTCAGACAATTATGTGGCAGAAATAGGAATCGGAGTAGCGGAAGCTGGTGCTACCGGGGCTACGGGAGCTTTCCCACGTGATCGTGGCCCATGGCGTTCGGGAGAATCATACGAGTGGAGTGCAGACTATCGTGACAAGGTAATACATCCTTTTAACGGGGTTTATTATAACTTCCTTGTTCGTACTCAAGGCTCGACTGTTACGGATGCACCGACATCAGCTAACGGCGATGATAACTGGGAAGCAATGAACAAGCTGGTGAATATTGCCACCGATACATTGTTTTCTGACGGAGCCAATGTCGCAGGGTTTATGTTTAGTGGTGGTGTGATGAAATCACAACAGTCAACAAATGGAGTTGCAAACATGATCCTGAATGGGAATACCGGGTATTTCCATTGTGTCAATGCCGAGATTACAGGTAAATTTATAGGTAATATATCCGCAGACTCCGGAACTATCGGAGGATTCTCAATCGGTGCAAAGAGTCTGAGTAATCTGGCTGCAGATGTGTCTCTCAGCATTGGTAACTATAACAACAGTTCAACCAAATTATTTTCAGTTAACCGGGGGACAAGTGCAATGCTTCAGGTACGACACGATAGTGGAATATGTATCAGTGCTGAAACTTACGGTTCATCTGATTCTATTGCGATCAAGGCACTCTGTAATGCATCCGGATATGGGCAGGCTATTCAGGCCTATGGAAATGTCTCGCTTTTGGCTAGAAGTACGGAAAAAACCAGAATTAATGGTGTTGTTGTCAACACACGACGAATAACATCATCTGCAACCATCAATGCGAACGATGACTTTCTCATTTTTGGTAACTCTGGGAATATCACAGTCACCATGCCGAGTACATCTGCTTCACCTGCTGGGAAAATTCTTTATATGAAAAGAGTTTCAGGCAGTGGTGCTATAACCTTATCCGGTTCATTCCGCAATCCCAATAATTCCGGAGGTGCAAGCTCTCTGGTTATAAATGATGATGTATCCAGATTTTTTGTACGGGATGATCAGGGATATTGGGTTCAATATACCTGTGGTTAATCATAATTTTTAATATCAGCTATATGAAGAAAGTAAACTTTAAAAAAATGCGATTCTGGTCTGGTATCGACCATACTCAAAAGCTGGAACAGGATGTTCGGCTTGACTTGGCCAATCTGATATATCGGTATGGTGATATACGAGGGATGGATTTAGCCCTTCGTATTTACCATTCTGATGGAGATATAGAACTTTCAGATGATGAGTTCACATATTTACAGAGTTTTGTATCTGGACACTGTTCGCCACAGATGGTAGAAGCTATGCAGGAATTATAAAATATCATTTAATAACCATTTAAAAAAATTACAATTATGGCAGATCAATTCGAAAACCAGTTACCACAGAAAAGTGACGCAAAATGGGTACGTGCATTAGATGCTTCCGGCAACCCAATTTTAATCAGCAAAGAAGACCTCGCATCAGTTGTGGGAGGACTAATCGGTGTTTCTAATTCAGAAAATAATGGTTTGATGCCAGCAGGCTTATTTATTAAGCATCCATACACGGTTTATTTAGATTCCCAACAAAGCTTTGAAATTACCGATGTTAATGGCTTTGTTGGTATTCGAGATGGTTATTCTTTTGGTGGAATCGTTCTCTTTTTCTGTACTTTTGGACAAGTACAACAGATAAAGACTGGTAGTTATAGTGGGATTTCTTTAACTTTTAAAGACTCCACTACTCTTATACTAAAAAATACATCTAGTAACAGGAGAGGTTATCAGATTTTCTATCAGCAAATCTTTTTCTAAAAGATACTATGCCAATCTGTCCATTTCATTGAACTTCCTGACAATATATATGATCGCACATAAACACTACCAGAAAATATATCCGATACAAATTGAATATATCCTTGATCCGCTTTAAAATTCAGAAATGGTCCTATATGGTTATCTACATTTGAAGACTGCCCGTCTGCATAATAAAAACCTGAATCTGTTATTCTATTCGCATCTAACTTGGTTCGGCCACGATATTCAAAAGGGAAAGACATAAGTCCTCCCACTCGTTAAGAAAACCATACTCCTGTAAATTGGTTTTCACATGTGGGAGGACTATTAGAGATGAATGACTCTTGGTTTAGACTTAGAAGAGTCATTGGTACTACTGAAGAAGACTTAAACAACGCAAATCAAACAGGAATGTATTGGCATGGAAGAGGCTTATTTAATGGAAATGGATGGCATGGTATACTATTAGTCTTTAATACAGGAACTTATATCGCAAAGATTGACATAAACTTTATTAATCCAACATGGAAAATATTTATATGGAATCATGAACAAAAGAAATGGGATTAAAGATCAGTAATTTTAATCCATGAGTTCCAAGCATCCCAATACATTCGTGCATATAGTCTTCTTGGCCATCCTGAAAAAAAGAATTGAACAACAACCCCGTTAATATTAAATGATATAATAATACCTGGTAGATTATCTGGACAATTAGTCGACGTATAAATTCTTGCATATCCAGTAAAGAACGTGTTTGCATCATTTATGTCTTCTCGTTTTACAAATTCTAGCCCTAATAGTCCTCCCACATGTGAAAACCAATTTACAGGAGTATGGTTTTCTTAACGAGTGGGAGGACTGATTGGAGCAAATTTTATAGAAAGGAATGATATAACAGATGCTAATACAGAGTTTACTGGTTATTGTAGGTTACATAGTGGCACAAACGCACCAGATAGGAAACAAGGTATTCTCATATCAATTTTTACAGGTTCATGTACCGCACAATTTTATTTTTTCTCTTGGCCGAAAGCATTCTATGTTAGATTAAAATGGGATACATGGGGAGAATGGACATATGTTGCCTCTATTAAAGGATGATCTATTTTGTCATTTTAGGTGCAACTATTATAGATTATATTTTAATCCAAGATCTCCATGTCCCATCAACTTTTGCTCTCCAATATCTAGTTAACGGATACATACATATAGCTTCTTGATACATGTATGCAGGAGAAGCCGGATAAGTTTTTATAATATAAATTTTTGCGCCATCACCTGTCAAATCACCATAATAAATATCGGTTGATAATATATTTATATTATTAATTTCGTTTACTGCATTATTATCTGATTGTTGAAACTTAGCAGACGGGTGTAAACCTCTTTGATTTGGACTAGCTGTTGGTATCAGTCCTCCCACAACACGTTTGTAGAATTAATTGTAAATATCTATCTTCGTTGAAAAATGGAAAAAATCAGATACCGTCTTGTCTACAACCGAAAGAAACATTTAAATAAGCAAGGAACAGCACTTGTGCAAGTTGAAGCATCACTTAATCAGAGAAAAATATATTTCAAAACAAACTTATATATCAAGCCAGAGCACTGGGATAAACGAACCTCTCAGGTAATCGGCCATCCACAGGCAAATGATCTAAACTCTATGTTGTTTGAATTTGTTCTGTATCTGCAAGGTATAGAATTGGCTCTATGGAAGAGGGGAGTTCCTGCTACATTATCTTTACTCAAGGATGCCATGAAGAAAAATCGCCCGATCAATATTACATTCCCGATTTTTGCAAAGGAATACGTGCAGCATTCTGACCGACGAGAGAGTACAAAAGAGAATCTGTTTACCACCATAACCGTATTGCAGGAGTTTCGTCCTGGCTTGGATTTCAAAGACATCACTTATACGTTTCTGAAGGATTTTGAGGTGTATCTTCGAGAAAAAGGTAACGGAATAAATACCGTGGCAAAGCATTTAAGGCAGCTCAGAACGCTTGTCAATGAAGCGATAAATCAAGGTTATATCCATGCAGACGCATATCCATTTCGGAAATTCAAGATTAAACAAGAAAAGGGAAGGCATGAGTTTCTGACACCGGACGAACTGAAAAAACTGGAGAACTTGGAAGTTCACGACCTGAAGCTACGTCACGTACTGGATGCGTTCTTATTCTGTTGTTACGTCGGATTACGTTTCTCTGATTTCTGCCAGCTCACTCCGTCTAACTTTATCCGTGTGAATGGTAAACGCTGGTTACACTTCAAGTCGATCAAAACAGGTATCGAGTTGCGCCTTCCGCTGCATCTGCTATTCGAGGGGAAGGCACTGGCTATTCTGGATCGCTACTGTATAACAGAGTTTGCCAGCTTAGGCGGTAATTCGGAAGTAAATAAGGCTCTGTCTGTTATTACCTCCATGGCCCGGATCAAGAAACATGTGACCTATCATTCGGGGAGTCACAGTAAATTCTTTTATTTATTGAATATCAGCGAGTTGAGTATTTTAAAGAATGTGACTGCTAACGATTTAGAAACGAGCTATATTCTTTTTCTTTCACAACTTTGCAATA
>ERZ773178.633-NODE-633-length-42009-cov-19.473423_pt1 | contig 42009 bp, 28 predicted proteins | sample MGYA00580533_ERZ773178 | MGnify/ENA primary metagenome ERZ773178 (study PRJEB29015, sample SAMEA2737859) | human gut metagenome | biome: human gut; feature: human-associated habitat; material: faeces | place: China | collected 2012 ...
GATGCAGGAGAAGGTGTCCAGCAGGGAGGCGGAGCGCTTGGGGCTGATGCCGTATTCCTCCGCCACCTCCTTGGCGATGGGGCCGGCCATGACGATGGCCACGGTGTTGTTGGCGGTGGCGATATCCATGAGGCCCACCAGCAGGCCGATGCCCAGCTGGCCGCCCCGCTTGCCGCGGAACACCCGGCGGATGAAGGCGAGGATGCTCTCAAAGCCGCCGTAGGCGCGGATGAGGCCGCACAGGGAGGCCACCAGCAGGGTCACCAGAATGGTCTCAAACATACCGGACACGCCGCCGCCCATGTTGCCCATAAGCTCCAGCGCCGTGACCTGCCCGGTGATAAGGGTGATGGCAGCGCCGGCGGCGATGCCGATGAGCAGCACCACGAACACGTTCAGGCCGACAATGCCGCCGATAAGCACCAGCACATAGGGGATGATCAGCACCAGATCGTGACCGCCGGAGACGGCGTTCTGCACATCGGTACCCAGAGAGACCACGATGATCAGCGCCAGCGCCGCCAGCGCGGCGGGCAGGGCGATCTTGAAGTTGGCGCGGAACTTGTCCTTCATCTCCGTGCCCTGGGTGGAGCATGCGGCGATGGTGGTGTCAGAAATAAAGCTGAGGTTGTCGCCGAACATGGCGCCGCCCATGACGGAGGCGATGCACAGCGGCAGGTCAAAGCCGGAATCGGCGGACACCGCCACGGCGATGGGGGCAAGCAGGGTGATGGTGCCGACGGAGGTGCCCATGGCCATGGACACGAAGCACGCCACCACGAACAGCACGGCAACCGCCAGCTTCACCGGGGCGATGGACAGCAGGAAGTAGGCCACGGCCTCGGCGCTGGAGCGGCCGGTGACGCCCACGAAGATGCCCGCCACCAGGAAGATGAGGATCATGGTGACGATGTTCTTATCGCCGATGCCCTGTCCCATCAGCTCCAGCTTTTCATCAAAGCTCACACCGCGGTTTTGCAGGCACGCTACCAGAAGCGCCACCAGGAAGGCCACGACGATGGGGATCTGATAGAAGCCCATTTTGATTTTCAACACATACTCCAGAATAATGCCCAGCACCAGATACAGCACCAGGAATACGGCCACGGGCAGCAGGGCCACCGCCCGGGGGGTTGGTTTTTTCTCCATAAACTCTCTCCTTTATGAAAACGTTGGCTTTTTTCACCGTTTTTGATGGTATCATGTGGGGAAGAAAAAGTCAACGCAAAGACATCTGCACCTTATCTGCTTTGTCTGGCGCGTCCGGCCTGCTATACAACGTGGGACTTCTGGCAGCGCCCTGGTTTGAGGGCCGCATGGCCCAGTGCCTTACCGACATTCTGGGCGGTCGGGCCACGGCCGCAGCCATGGTAACGCTGGCCGCCGCCTATCTGGCCGTGACCCTGCTGGTAGAGGGGGCACGGTTCGTCAAGCGTTTCTACGTCCGGCGCCTCACCAACAACGGCGCCATCGATTTCAACGGCTACACCATCACCATGGCGGACGGCACCGTCCTCCGGTAAGGCTTACCGCACCTCGATAGCCGCCGCGGGGCAGGCATCCGCCGCCTCCTGCACGGCCAGCTTCAGGCCGTCGGGTATCGGCCCGGTCGCCGCCTGCGCCGATTCGCCGTCCTCCAGAGAGAACACCTCCGGACAAATGGTGGGGCACAGGCCGCACCGGATACACGCCTTCTGCAATACGATGGCTTCCATAAAAATTCCCTCCATAGCAAATTCAGGATATGGGCAGTTTGCCCCGTATCGGGAAAAAGTATGCGGGAAGCACCGTCCCTTTCGGACGGTGCTTCCCGCATTTTTCCATTTTTCCCTTGACAGCCGCAGCTGTCCATGGTATGGTAACTGTACTAACACGCATAATACAGTTAATACGCAATGGCAGGAAGGAGTGAGCGCGGATGATCTCCCTGGATTATCGGGACAGCCGCCCCCTGTACCAGCAGGTGAAGGACAATCTGCGGCGGATGATGCTGACGGGGCTGCTGCCGCCGGACGAAAAGCTGCCGTCGGTGCGGAGTCTGGCCACACAGCTGGCCATCAACCCCAACACCATCCAGCGGGCATACAGCGAACTGGAGGCGGAGGGGTACATCTACTCCGTGCCCGGCAAGGGCAGCTTTGCCGCCGCCGAGGGCGGCGAGCAGCAGCGGCGTATCCGTGAGCTGAAAACGCAGGCGGCCCCTCTGCTGGAGGAGCTGAAGACGCTGGACTGCACGGAGGAGGATCTTTTGCAGCTGTGGAGAGGAGGAGAGACACATGCTTGAAGCGAAAAACGTGGTCAAGACCTTTGACGGCTTTCGGGCGCTGGACAGTCTGAACATGACGGTTCCCAAGGGCGCGGTGTACGGTCTGGTGGGCCCCAACGGCGCGGGCAAGTCCACCATCATCCGGCATCTGGCCGGTATCTACCGTCAGGACAGCGGCGAGGTGCTGCTGGACGGCCAGCCGGTATATGAGAACCCCGCCGTCAAGCGGCGGATGACAGTGATCGGCGACGACTGGTACTATTTCCCCCAGGCCAATATTCGTGAGATGGCCCGCTTTTTCGCGGGACTGTACCCCGCCTTCAGCTGGGAGCGCTATGAAAAGCTGAAGCAGGTGTTCCCACTGGACGAGAAGATGATGCTGCGCCGCATGTCCAAGGGTATGCAGAAGCAGGCGGCGTTCTGGTTGGCGGTGTGCTGCATGCCGGAGTACCTCATTTTGGATGAGCCGGTGGATGGGCTGGACCCCGTTATGCGCCGCCAGGTGTGGTCTCTGCTGCTGGGTGACGTGTCCGAGCGGGGCACCACGGTACTGGTGTCCAGCCACAACCTCCGCGAGCTGGAGGACGTGTGCGACCACGTGGGCATCCTGAACCGCGGGCAGGTGCTGCTGGAGCGGAGCCTCTCCGACCTGCAGGACAACACCGTGAAGCTGCAGGTAGCCTACGCCGGCGTGACGGAGCCGATGCTGCCGTCGGAGCTGAACATCCTGCACCGCAGCCACGTGGGACGGGTGTATACCTACATCGTGCGGGGCAGCAGCGCCGAGATCCTTCGCCGCATGGAGATCACGGAGCCCATCCTGCTGGAATCCATCCCGCTGACACTGGAGGAGATCTTTATCTATGAATTGGGAGGTGTGGACTATGCCGCGAAAGACATCCTGCTGTAACGGAACGCTGCTGCGCAGCGACGTGCGCCACTACTGGCCCGCCGGTTTTCTCTATGTGCTGGTGTGGCTGATGATCCTGCCCATCCCCCTGCTGCAGACAGCCCGGGATTACCTGCGTTTCCAGTCTGAGCAGACGGTTCAGCTGGCAGCGCAGCTGCACAACCACGTCTATGCCGCCATGACCGGCTCGCTGGTGCTGGCGGTGCTGGCGGGCGCGGTGATACCCATGGCGGTGTACGCCTATCTGATGACGCCCCGGTCTGTGGGGCTGATGCACGCCCTGCCCGTCACCCGTACATCCCAGTTTTACACCCACTTTCTCAGCGGCTTCGGCCTGCTGACAGCGGGAAATCTGCTGATCTTCCTGCTGTCAGCGCTGGCGATGATGCCCTCCGGCAGCGTGGACTGGGCCGCGCTGGGCCTGTGGCTGCTGGTGACGGAGCTGCTGGAGCTGTTCTTCCTGTCTCTGGGCGCTCTGTGCGCCATGGCCACCGGCTGGCTGCTGGCCATACCGGTGCTGTACGGTGCGGCCAACTGCATTGTTTTGTTGGTATGCGTCGTGGTGCAGTTCCTTCAGCGCTGGTTCTACTTCGGCTTTGAGAGCACCACCTTCCCCATGGCGGTGATCTGGCTGACGCCCATCGCCCGCCTGTCCACCGCCGTTTGCGGCTACGCCGACGTTCTGGTGCCGCGGGAGGGTGAGGAGGTCTACCTCCGCGTCCTGCCGGAGGGCGGCATGACCTCCTTGCTGGTCTACGCCATCGTGGGACTGGCGCTGCTGGCTCTGGGCTGGCTTCTGTACCGCAGACGGCCCAGCGAGGCCGCCGGTGACGCCATCGCCTTCCGCTGGCTGCGGCCCATCGTCCGGTGGACCGTGGGTCTGTGCGGCGGTCTGGGCCTGGGCCTGTTCCTCAGCGTAGCACTGCTGGGCGGTCTGGTCGGCGGCATAGTGCAGCTCCTGCTGTGCCAGGCGGTCATGGGCCTGTTGTGCTTCTTCGCCGCTCAAATGCTGCTGCAGAAGTCGTTCCGCGTCTTCCGCCGCAGCTGGAAGGAGGCGCTGGCGCTGGTGATCGCACTGGCCGCCATCACCCTGTGCATCCGCCAGGACTTTTTCGACGTCCAGAACCGCATACCCGGCGCTTCCCAGGTGGACACCGTGTCGGTCCAGCTCTACGCCGGTGACAGCAGCTGCTGCGAAACGGACGATCCCGCCGTGCTGGAGCGGGCGCAGGCACTGCACCGTGCCGCCCTGGCTCAGGGCGAGGATATGGACGGTACCTCGGACCGCTATATGAGCATCCGCCTGCGCTATGAGCTGAAAAACGGCGACGCCGTCCGGCGGGATTACACCATCGCCTGCGTCTCCGGCACAGAGACGTACCGCCTGACCAACCAGCTGCTGAACATGCCCCAGTTCCGCCGCTCCGCCATAGGCATCAACTGGCTGGAGACCTCCGGGCTGGACGCCGTCCGCAGCGGCTATGTGGAGGACTACCGCACCGGCGCCACGGTGGACCTGACCCGTGAGCAGGCCGCGGAGCTGTGCCGTCTGGCTCAGCAGGACGCCAACGATGTCTCCGACACCGATGTGCTGGCCGCCATGGCCGCGAACAGCGATGATACCTACGCCGCCGCGGCTAAGGAGGATACCCTTTCGGCGGAGACGGAGGCATGGGACGTATACCGTTACAACATCGTCATCTACGCCATGGTGGATGGCCGCGATGTCAGCCGCAGCCTGACTCCGATGGGCTATTGCACCCGTATGCAGTCCTTCATCGGCAGCCTGGACTTCGCCAACACCACCACGGTGGACACAGAGGAGGCCGTGTCATGAAAAGAGGACTGCTGTGCATCGCCGCGGCGCTGGTGCTGGCCGCCGGTGCCCTGTGGCTGGCCAGTCTGCGGAACTACGATGCGGCGGACGCCGTGGAGGAAAACGGTGTCCTGCTCTACCTGCGGAAGGACCACGGGGCGGCCTTTGCCAGCACCTATCGGTGGGACGGCACCGGCGACGCCATCGACTACGTCATCCCCGACACGGTGCAGGGCGTGAAGGTCACGGCCATCGGCGGCCTCACCGGTGAGTTGAAGAAGGCCCCTACCGCGGGGCTGGCCATCACCATGCCGGAGACGTACCGTGGCGCGGAGCGGGCGCATTACACCATGCCCAGCGGCGCAGTGGAGATCACGCTGCCGGTACACATCCACATCGGCCGCTATGTCCGCGAGGTCCAGCCGGACGGCAGCCTGCCGACGCCCACCGGTTACTTTGGCTACGACAAGGGCGTCAGCAGCTATATCATCACCCCTGTGTGGACGGTGACATGCGACGAGGGCAACGAGACGTACTATGCCCGGGACGGACGGCTTTACCAGCGTGCAGACAACGCGCTGGTGCAGCTGCCCTACGGTGAAGCGTAAAACAGAACAAAGCAGAGAGGCGCGGACCTGACGGCCCGCGCCTCTCTGTTCCATTTGTGAGGAGATAGAAACAGCTTACTCGTTGGTATAGTTGTCAAAATAGCCCTGAATATAGACGATGGGAGTACCCTTGTCGCCGGAGCCGCTGGTCAGGTCACACAGGGAGCCGATGAGGTCGGTGAGGTTGCGGGGCGTGGTGCCCTCGGATACCATGTTGCCCACCAGGCTGACCTTGGCGTCCTTCTCACGGATCTTCTGGGAAATGGCGTCCTTGAGAGCCTGACCGGACAGACCGGCAAACTCCTTGTCCGCCAGGTACTTCAGCTTCAGCTCGTTGGGCGTGCCCACCAGACCGCTGGTGTAGCCGGGGGACACCACGGGGTCGGCCAGCTCCCAGATCTTGCCGGCGGGGTCCTTGAAAGCGCCATCGCCGTAGACCATGGCCTCCACGCGCTTGCCGGTGGCCTCGCTCATGGCCTTGCCGATGGCCTCCGCCACGGGCTTGGCGTCCCGCGGGAACAGCTTTACGCGGTCATCATCAGCCTTGTTGCTGCCCAGCAGGCCGTACTGGAGATTGTAGCCGCTGCCGTCCACGGGGGAGGTCAGCAGGTCGTCCAGCCCCAGCACCACCTTGGCGCCGGCGGCGGCCAGCAGGCGCTTGCTGCGCTTGCGGGTGTGGATGTCGCAGCAGATGACGGTGTCGGTGTAGTCCAGCACCGCCTGGACGCGGTTGGCGAACACGATCTCCGCCTCAGCGCCGGCGGACTCGATGATGGTCTTGTAGTAGTCCACGTAGTCCACGCCGGTGAAGGGGTGGATGACGGCGCCGAAGGCGGCGCGGAACTGCTCCAGAGACAGCACATCGTGCCAGGGGTCGATGCCGGCCTCGTCCAGCTGGTCCATGGACACCAGGTGGTTACCCACCTCGTCAGAGGGATAACTGAGCATCAGCACCACCTTTTTGACACCAGCGGCGATGCCCTGCAGCAGCAGGGAGAAGCGGTTGCGGCTAAGGATGGGGAACGTGACGCCCACGGTCTGGCCGCCGGTCTTGGCGCGGACATCGGCGGCGATCTGCTCCACCGTGGCGTAGTTGCCCTGGCAGCGGGCCACCACGGACTCGGTAATGGCCACGATGTCGCCGTCACGGGCGGTGATGCCGTTGTCCTTCAGTGCATTCAGCACGGTGTCGGCGGTGATCTGTACCACATTGTCGCCCTCGCGGAAAATGGGAGCGCGAACGCCCCGTACCACAGTACCCAAGGTTCTGCTCATAGCGGATGCTCCTTTGCATATCATTTCAGGCCACGCAGCGCTTATCGCTGCGCAACAGGTATAGTATAGCACGAATTCGGCATAAGTGAAATATAAAATATTTATATTGCGTATTAGTAATACTGAACGCCCAGCGAAAAGAACCCGGAAAAAGCTCTTGCATTTTCCCGCAGGATGTGTATAATGATAGGGTAATTATGGGCTTGTAGCTCAGCTGGGAGAGCGTTCGGTTCGCATCCGAGAGGTCGAGGGTTCGAATCCCTTCAGGTCCACCAAAAATAAACCACCCGCAAGGGTGGCTTTATTTTTGCTGTGAGCCTAGGGATTCGAGGTTTATGCCCCGGAGGGGTAAATCCCTTCAGGTCCACCAAAAACCACCCCTTTGGGGTGGTTTTTCTTTTCGCCACGGCAGTTTTGGCCCTGCCCACCCGCAGAGAAACGGCCAGCGGAAAGAAGATCGCGGCAGCGGCGCCATCATACCGGAGGGATTCTCCCGCCGGCTGCAGGAGCCTTGAAAAAGCAGAGGGGGCGAACCTACATGGGTTCGCCCCCTCTGATAAACGTATACTTCACGCGCGTTCCGGAACAGCAGAGATTCTTCGCAGCGGCAAAGCAGCATCGCTTATTTGATCAAGCTCATTTTTTCAGATATTGCTTTATCATTTCGCCCAGAATGGGGATACAGCGGGCAATATCCTCCTCTCCCGTGGTGGAAAAGTTTAGCCGCATGGCATTCTTGCCACTTCCGTCGCAGCAGAAAAACTGACCGGGCACATAGGCAATGTTCTTTTGAAAGACGAAGTCAAACATCTCCAACGCATCTGTGCCTTCGGGCAGATCCACCCACATGAACAGACCGCCGCCGGGCAGGATGACCCGTGTACCCTCCGGGAAGCTGGCGCGGACAGCCTCCGCCATCACGTCTCTCCGACGGCGATACACATCGATCACCGTTTTCAGATGGCCGTCAAAATCGCAATCCTTCAGGTAGTGGTACACCTGACGCTGGGCAATGTTGTTCACCTGCAGGTCATCCCGCATTTTCAGATATACCAGCTTGGTAATGCTCTCATGATCGGCAATCAGCCAACCTATGCGAAGCCCCGGTGCAATGGTCTTGGAGGTTGACCCGGAATAGATGACCCGCCCATACGTATCAAAGCTCTTGATAGCCGGCATGACCTGTCCGTCAAAGGAGATCAGACTGTACGGACCATCCTCCACAACGAAGGTGTCGTACGTTTCTGCCAGCTCTACCAGCTTTTTGCGCCGTTCAACGGACATACAGCGCCCGGTGGGATTCTGGAAATCTGCAATGGTGTAGATGAAAGCCACCTTTTTATGCTGCTGCAGCACCTGCTCCAGCGCATCCATCTTCATACCGTCGTCATCCATGCCGACACCCACGATCTCCGCACCGTAGGAGCGGAAGGTGTCCAGCGCACCCGGGTAGGACGGGTTCTCCACGATGACCACGGATCCCGGCTCGATCATGCCCTTAGCGAGGTAAGCCAAGCCCTGCTGGGCGCCGCTGGTAATGAGGATATTTTTGTAGTCGATATTGTTGACCTGATAGCGCTTCATAAACTCCACCAGATACTGACGCAGGGGGTCGTAGCCGTCAGAGGCGGCATATTGGATCGCCTCGCCGCCCTCCTCGTCAAAAACCTGGTCGGTGATGCGGCGCAGATCCTCCAGCGGGAAAAACTCCTTGCTGGGCAGGCCGCCGGCAAAGGACACCACCTGAATACCGTCTTTTGCCTTGTCGCGGATCTTGGCCGTAATGCTTCGAATGGATGAGGGGGTCAGTGCATCCAGAAATTTACTGCTGATAACCATAACGGATACTCCTTACATATAAAGTGGAACGGTTTCGCGGGATCACTCGCCCACGCTGACATCCGCTTCCTTCCGGCCGTTGAACACATCCGCGTCAAACTCGCCCTCGGACTTGGCAACGATCACAGTGTCCACAGCGTCACCCAGCACATTCAGCACCGTCTTGAACATGTCGGGGAACTTGTCGATCGCCACAATGATGGCGATCGCCTCCAGCGGGAAGCCCACGGACTGCAGCACCACGGTCAGCGTGACCATGACCACGCCGGGCATACCGGGGGAGCCGATGGTGCCAAGGGTAGCGGCGATCACAATGGTAACGATCATGGGCCAGGTCAATTCAATGTTGTACAGCTGCGCCACGAACACGGCGGTCATGCCCTGCATGATGGCGCTGCCGTCCATGTTCAGCGTGGCGCCCAGAGGCAGGGTGAAGGACGCTACCTTCTCAGAAACGCCGATGCTGCGGCAGAACTCGATGGAATAAGGCAGGGTGGCGTTGGAGGAGGAGGTGGAGAAGGGCACCAGCGCGATACGGCTGTACTTCTTGAGGAAGCGGCCATAGCTCAGGCCGGTAAATATCTTCAGCATCAGACCGTAGACGATCAGGCCGAACAGGAAGAGCAGGAAAATCTCGGAGGCGCAGTACTTGGCCAGCGTCACAATGATCGTGAAGCCCAGGTTGGCAACGGTCTTAGCCATCAAAGCGCACACGCCATAGGGAGTCAGCTGCATGACGATATTGACGATCTTCAGCATGGTATTTGCCAGAGATTCGTTGAAGGCCTTCACCGCCGCAGCTTTTTCGCCGATAAGGCTCAGGGCGATGCCAAAGAACACGGCAAAGACCACAATGTGGATCATTTTACCCTTCGCAAAGGATTCTACAATATTCGTGGGGATAAAATCAAGGATAACGCTGGCAAACGAGGTGTTGACGTTCTCGTAGGTGTTGGACAGGTCAAAAGAGCCGAGATCTACGCCTACGCCGGGCTTGAGGATCATGCCGCCCAAAATACCGAAGGCGGAGGCGATCACCGTGGTAGCTACATAGATGATCAGGATCTTGCCGCCGATACGTCCCACCTGCTTGACATCGGTAGCGCTGGAGATGCCCATGACCAGAGATGCAAAAACAAAGGGAATGATGGTCATCTTGATCAGATTCAGATACCCATTGCCGACAATGTTCAGTATGGTATTGATGATGATGTCATCACGGACATAGCCGTTCGGGACAAAGCACAGGATCGCGCCCAGTGCCAGGCCAAGGATCATGCCGATGATGGATCTCTTTCCCAGAGTAGCGGCTTTTTTGCTTTCGAGGGTTGCCATAGTGATTCCTTCTTTCTTTTAGAATGGTTGTTTGGGGTAACGCGACTTTTGATTTTTGGGACGTGTGCACTGCTATTCTTGTGTGATCTCCTCCTTACTCGCCTTCTCTCCTGATATATTTCCACGCGTGCAGCAGGGTATCTTCATCCCCGAATGCACCAGATTTTGTGACGACCGGTATCCCCCGGAGCGGACCGTCAGCCAACAGTCCGGCAGGGGTCCCGCTCTGCACCTCCTCTAAAAGCAGGAGCTGCGTGGTCTGCAAGCTGCGGCACACCGCCACAGCGGTGTCACCGCCAACTAAGATCAATCCATCATACAGCGTGTGATCGATACGCCCCAGCACCTCACCCAGCTTGGCTGCCAGGCTCTTGCCCACCTTCCGTGCGGCGACATCGTCATCCGCAAATCCAGTCTGGCTGCAAAACAGGCTGTCAAAGGCCAATATCGCACCGTCCTCCTGCCGCAGCAGCTCTGTCAGTCTCTGTGCAGCGCGGGAAATCTCCTCCGGAGCAGGCTCGTGCAGTAAGCGCTCTGAATCCAGCAGAACCTTGTGCAGTCCACAGACAGCCTCCAGGCGCCGGACCTGTGCCGCCGTCTCCTTCTTCTGGGAGCCGGTGACCACCAAAACACGCCTGGCAGCCGGGCGGCACGGTACATCGGGCTGCTCTCCTCTCACCGGCAGCGCCTCTGCCAGCGCCGCACTGCCGCAGTACACGGGAGGCGTATCCAGCGCCTGCCCGATCTCCGCCGCCAGCGACAGATCCTCCTCTGTCACGGCATCGATCAGGCACAGAAGCGGCGCCTCCCTCCGGACGAGGTCGGCAGCCAGACCAGCCCCCTCCGCCCGTAGGCGTGCCAGCGGGACGTGACAGACCGCCATGTGTGCGCGGTCCCTGAACAGGGCCAGCAGGTCTTTCGCAGAACCATCCGGCAGACGGAGTACGCCACCGTCTACGGTACGCCCCATCCGCGGAAAGCTGGGCGCTGCCAACGCGATCCGGCGGCCGGAAGCCTCCAGCGCAGCCTCCAACTCCTCCACAGGATTTCCCCGCATAAGCGAGTCGACCTTCTTAAACAATGTATCCTGATCGCGCAGGACCACGCGCTGCATGACTTCCTGTGTGCGGTCCCTTGCCTCCTGCGGGCACAGCTCCCGGGAGCTTGCATTGACAGACAATGCAGTGCGCTCGCCCGGGCAGGGCAGCGCCTCCTTCGGCGGCTCCACCAGCACCGTGGTGGCAATACCACGCTTTTGGAACTGAATTCCCGTATCGGTTGCGCCGGTCAGATCATCGGCAATGATGAAATACATACAGGCCCCTCACTTCACGGCGGATACGTTTTTTTTGGCATTTGCCATACGGATGGCGTAATCCATGGCATTTACAAGACTCAGTTCATTTGCAACTCCGGTTCCGGCGTGTCCAAAAGCGGTCCCATGGTCCACGCTGGCTCTGATAATGGGCAGGCCCAACGTTACATTCACGCCTGCCACCGCATCCCAGCGGCCCAGTTCCTTGTTGTATACGAAGCCCACGACCTTCAAAGGGATGTGCCCCTGATCGTGGTACATGCAGACCACGATGTCATACCAGCCGCCCAGCGCCTTGGAAAAGGCGGTGTCCGGCGGGAGGGGCCCAAGGGCTTGGATCCCCTCAGCCTTCGCCTGTTCGATAGCAGGAGCGATCTCCTCGATCTCCTCCCGTCCAAACATACCGTCCTCACCTGCGTGGGGGTTCAGGCCGCATACGCCCACCTTGGGCGCCTCGATACCCAGCTCCAGACATGCCTTGTGGGCAATGCGGATGACGTCCAGCACCCGCTCCTTTTTTACCAGATCACAGGCCTGCCGCAGAGATACATGGGTGGATACGTGTACCACCCGCAGGTCATCGTGTGCCAGCATCATGGTGTACTTGTCCGTCCCAGTGTAATGGGCATAGATCTCGGTATGACCGTTGAAATGGTGTCCGGCAAGATTCATGGCCTCCTTGTTCAGCGCGTTCGTAACGGTAGCGTCCACCTCGCCCGCCATAGCCAGCTCGATGACCTTTTTCACGCACTGAAACGCGGCATTTCCACACATGGGATCCACCTTGCCATAGGAAAATCTGTCCCAGTCCACCAGCTCCAGATGCAGCACATCTATGGTACCGAATTCATATAGCCCCTGACTGGGTCTGTCCACCTGATGGAGCTTCAGCTCCGAGTGGTTCGTCACCCGCAGCGCATCGCGGATGCACTTGATATCGCCTATCACCAACGGCCGGCACCGCTGGTATACCGCGGCATCGGACAAAGCCCGGACGGTGATCTCCGGACCGCAGCCGGCGGGATCTCCCATGGTGATCCCCAAAATCGGACGATTCATATGGTTAACGCCTCCTTGTGATTCTTCTGCGGCCCTTACAGGACGCTTTGATAAATAGCCCGGATCTCCTCCAGCGTCAGTTCCTTGCGATTGTTGTCCAGCAGGCGCCGCTGCTGGCTGCCGGAGGTGACCAGAAAATCAATGTCAGACGGCTGCACGCCGTAGGGCTTGAGATCCGTGGGGATATCCGTGCGGCGGATAATATCCTCGATGGCGGCAATGACACGCAGAGATTTTTCCTCGGCGCTCTGCCCGTGGCATTCAGGGTACACCGCGTCGCACAGCTGCGCCAGCTCCTTTTCACAGGCGGGACGGTTGCAGCGCATCACCGGTGCAAACAGGATCGCATTGGATACGCCGTGAGCAATATGGAATTTGCCGCCCAGAGGATAGCTCAGCGCATGTACGGCGGTGGTACCGCTGGCTGTAATGGCCACGCCTCCGTAAAACGCCCCCAGCATCATGGCTGTCTTGGCTTCCATATCGTCCGGATCCTCATAGGCGCGTACCAGATTTTCAAAAATCAGCTTGGCGCCGGTCAGGGCAAACATATTGCTGAAATCCGTAGCCTTCAGCGAGGTATAGCACTCCACCACATGGGCCAGCGCGTCTACACCGGTGGCGGCTACAATGGCTTTCGGCAAATGGCGGATCGTCAGCGGATCCAAAACCGCATAGTCCGGGATCATGGCATCGTTGACGATGCCCTTTTTCACACTCTCCTCCGGGATGGCTACAATGGCATTGCAGGTAGCCTCCGACCCGGTGCCGCAGGTGGTGGGCAGGAACACCGTCTTTACCTGCTTGCGTCCCTGCGTGGGGTCCTGCAGCAGATCTCGGACGGTATAGGGCGCGCCCTTGAGAATGGAACACAGCTTCGCTGTGTCCATTACACTGCCGCCGCCTATCGCCACGATCAGGTCGCACGCCATTGCCTCCAGCTGCCCGGCGATTTTCTCTACGTCCAAGTAGCTGGGCTCCCGCGGTATATCGTCCAGCACCTCATAGGAAACATCTGTCAGTTCACGCAGCAGTACGTCGCATACGCCGGACTGCCGCACGCCCTGATCGGTGAACACGACAACCTTTTTCGCGTTCTCCCTGCGAATGATCTCCGGGACAGCTTTCACACTGCCCTCCCCCAAGTGGGTACACGCAGGCAGCTTCAGACTAATCATATCTCCGCACCTCCTTGTCAGCGTTTGTAGGCCGCATAGTATCGGTCAATGGTATCCAGAATGGCGTTGTCTGTCTCCTCGCTCACCATTCCGAAGGGCTTGCGGCACGGACCCAGAGGCTGCCCGATCAGGTTGGCTGCCCGCTTAACGATAGAGTTGGGGTTGCCATACTTGAAGCAGTCACGGATAGGCTGAATCCCCTGCTGGGCAGCTTCAGCGGCAGCCATGTCGCCCTTCTTCCAATTCTGGTAGATACTCACCATCATTTCCGGCAGAATATTGGCAACTGCGGTAATTCCGCCCTTACCTCCATTCTGCAGCGTTTTCAGGATCAGCGCATCGTTGCCGGAAAGGACGGAGAAGTGCTCCGGATCTGTGCCGTGTATGTATGCCAGAATGTTTTCAAACTTTCCGCTGGAATCTTTCACGCCCCGGATATTGGAAAAGTCCTTCGCCAGCCGGGATACCGTCTCCGGCTCAATGGCACAGCCGGTGCGCATGGGGATGTTGTACATCACGATGGGCAGCTTCACCGCGGCGGCAATATCCGCATAGTGGCGGTACAGCTCCTCCTGGCTCAGCGCCGCGAAATACGGGGTGATAACGGACAGCACATCTACGCCGATCTCCTGCGCCGCCAGCGACAGGTCAATGGTGTCCTGCGTACCCACACAGCCGGTCCCCGCATAGACGGGCACCCGCCCCCGCGCCTCATCCACGCAGATGCGCATGACCCGCTTTTTCTCCTCCGTACTGAGGATATAGAACTCTCCATTGGTACCCAGACAGAAGATGCCGTCAACGCCGGCCTGAATATGCCGGTTCACCTGATTGCGGATTTCGGACTCATTGATGCTGCCATCCTCATACATGGCGGTAGCCATGGCGGCAATGATACCTTTGATCTCCATATGTACCTCCCTCGGGGTCTGCGCCCCGTATTTTTTTACTTTCTGTCCCTTTTTTATCATAGAGATTTTATCAAATCAATGGTAAAACCAAAAAAGTAAGTTTCATATTGCAACACTTTTATAATTGATGTAAAATAAAACCTGTAATATGAAAAATGTGTTTCAAAATAAGACAGGTGGTGAATCGCATGATCCCGTGCAGGATTCTGGTCATAGCGCCCTATGAAAGCATGAAGAATATTCTGCTGCTTATCTGCAAGGACAGGCCGGAGGTCCGTCTGACAGTAATGGTCGGCGACCTCGGCGAGGGAGCGCGTCTGGTGCAGGAGATCGACGAGGAGGAGTTTGATATCGTCATCTCCCGCGGCGGCACAGCGGAGGTGCTGCGGTCCGTTGTTTCCATCCCGGTGGTGGAGATCCAGCTATCCAGCTATGATGTGCTGTCCGCCTTAAAGCTGGCGGAAAACTACACCGGCCGTTATGCTCTGGTCGCCTATCCCAACATTGCCCGCATGGCAACGCTTCTGTGCAGCGTGCTGCAATATGATGTACCAATTTATCCGATCGCGCAGGGAGATACGCTGGAAAAGACGGTAGATGAGCTAATTCAGCGGGACGTCACCCTGATCATAGGAGATATGGTGACGACGCAGTATGCCAGGCAGCATTCGCTGGACGCTATTCTGATCACCTCCGGCGTAGAAAGTCTGGAAAACTCGATCCGTCAGGCGCTGCAGCTGCATCAGCTGATGACCGCCGTCCGTGTCCGGGACGCACTGCTGGAGCGTCAAGCCCGTCAGCACCAATGGGAACTGGCGGTTCTGCAGGAGGATCAAACGGTATTTTGGGAAAGCCCCTCTCTCGCCCGAAAGCCCCGGCTGCGCAAAATGATGCAGAAAATCGCCGCACATGCGGACGCCGCGGAGGGCGGTGTGCAGATCCGGCGAATTCAGGAACAGCCGTGGAAGATTTCCTGTCAGCGAGTATTTCTGGAGGGTTCCCCCTATTTCTTTCTGCAGGCCGAGCCTCTGCCGGAGGACATGACCCGCAGCGATGTCGTGAGCTTTTTTAGCTGCGAAGATATTTCGCCGCAGTATTTCAAAAAGTACATCAACTCCGCCCTTCACCAAAATCTCCAGCGCTATGCGGCTTCCCATTCTCCTGTGCTGATCCTTGGCGAGATCAGCACGCACAAGGATCGGGCCGCCAACGTTCTATATACCAACGGGCTGCATCGTGACCACCCTCTTTGCGTGGTGGATTGCGACCGGGCGGACAGCAGATTCTGGCAGAGCTTTGTCACGCGAACGGACTCCCCGCTATACGATACCGGCTGCACCTTTTATTTTAAGAACAGCAACTGCCTCACTGGGGAGCAGGCGGATTCTCTGGCTCGGCATATTCTATCGGGAAGGAACAACCGTTTTCTGTTTTCGGTCGTCACAGACACTCCTCAGGCGGAGGACTGTCCCATCTGTCGGGTCCTGCGCCAGCAGTGCTCCTGTCTGACGCTGCGGATGCCTCCTCTGCGGGAACGCGTCTTTGAGATCCCGGCCCTGTGCAGTCTGTACCTCAACGAGTTTAATGCCGAAAGCGCCCATCAAGTCATCGGTTTTGTGCCGGAGGCGATGGAGCTTCTGCAAAGCTATCCGTGGCCCGGAAATATGGACCAGCTGAAACGAGTCATACGACAACTGACGCTGACGGCGGAACGGTCCTATATTTCCGCCGAAAGTGTCCGCCAGCAATTGCTGTTAGAGTCTCCTCAGCCCATGTCCGAGGCCCCGGTGTTTGACACAAATCGTACTCTGGAGGAGATGACCCGTGAACTGGTAGAGATCGCCCTGCGCCGAGTCCACGGCAATCAAAGTCAGGCGGCGGTCCAACTTGGCGTGAGCCGCTCTACTCTGTGGCGGATGCTGCACAAGGAAAAGTAAATGTCCGTCTCGCTGTAAGCTGCGGCAGCTTCGGGATGAGCTGCTGTGCGGTGTCTTTGGGGCAAGGGAGATCGACCAGCTTTTGGGCAGGCGAAAGGGGCTGCGCCTTGCTGCATGTACCCCTTTTCTTTCGAGGACTTGCCTGCACACAGCACAAAAGGCAGGCACCCTTTGGGTGCCTGCCTTTTCCTGTTTCCTGCTGCGCTTTTCTCAGGGCATCGCCGGCTCGGAGGCAAGGCGCGCAGTGAAGTCCTGCGCCGCTGCGCCCTCCGGCAGCAGCTTCGCCATGACCACCAGCCGCTGGTCGCCGGTATTCTCCATGTCGTACTTCCGGCAGCAGGTGGACAGCGTCAGGATGGTATCCTCCTCGCCGAAGGTCACGCCGTCAAACGCCAGCCAGTTCTTCTCCTCCACCTGCCGGAGGAAGCCGGTGAGCTCCTCACCCGCGAGGTCCGGAGAAATATAGTCGAAGTTGGTGTCCGTGATGAAGCAGGCCGCGATCTGGAACACCATGTCGTCACCCTCCACGGAGAGGTAGATGTAGGGGTTCTCCTGCACGAAGTCCGCATCCATGTACCGGTGGAGCTTGGTGAATTTCGGGCCGTCCGGATCGCAGTTGGTGGCGGAGTGGCCGAAGATCACGGTGTTCTTATCCAGCGCGCTCCGGCTGCCCAGATGGTCGTCACAATGGGCGTAGTAGCAGCCCCACTCGCTGAAATTCCCGTTCTCGTCCTTCTGCAGGTAGTACCCGTTGTCCGCCGCCTGCATCACGGCATCGTCCACCTCCGCGCCGGGCATATACAGCCACGCCACGGCGTCAGGATTTGCCTTTTTGGCGGCGGCCAACTGCTCCTGCCGGTCCACAGCGGGGATGACCTCGCCGGCTGCCTGAGATCCCGTCACCTCCGAAACGGTGGGGTACTCCGCCTTTTTGCCGCAGGCGGCGGCCGTGGCCGCCACGGTCAGCAGCAGCGCGGCGATGAGAGCGCAGGAGAGGGTGCGGGTAAACTTTCTCATGGCGTTATCTCCCGCAGCCAGTGGTGCTCCGCGTCACGGTCACGCCGGTCTGGGGATTGCCGTTGGCCTTCATAAAGACAGCCTCGATGGTGTGGTCCTGCGTGACATTCCGGAAGGTGTAGGATGTCACCGCACCCACGCTCCTGCCGTCCACCAGCACCTTGGCCACAGCGTAGCCCGCGTCCGGCGTGATGGTGAAGGTCTGCTCCCCACCCTCGCCGACGGAGGTCCAGCCGGCGGGGGAGATGGTCCCGTTGGCGCCGGCGGACGCCCTGATGGTGTGATCGGTGCCGTACTGGCTGCCGCCGTTGGGCTTGTAATACAGCTCGATCTCACCGCTGAGGGTGGTGTAGTTGCCGTCCGCAGGGGTAAAGCGCCACTTGTAGGCCGTGTTGGCCTTCACGCGGGTGCTGCCCGGCAGCACGTTCCCCGCATCGTCCACCCACTCCAGCACGCCGTCCGCAGGGGAGATGGTGCTGTCGGCCAGCGTCAGCGCCGCGTCGTCCAGCGTCTTGCCGCGGGTGATGATCTTGGTGTAGTTGGGCTGACCGGTGGGCCTGGCCTTGGTGATGGTGACGATCACCGCATCACTGACAGCCTCCTTGTAGTCCTTGTCCTCCGCCTTGGTGACCGACACGGTGACGATGCCCACCTTCACCGGCGTGAGAACGCCCGTATCGGGGTCGATGACGGCTTCGCCGGTGCCGTTGGTCACGGCGTAGGCCACTTTGCCGGTGCCGGAGCCGCCGCTGCTGCCCAGCTGCAGCTTCTCACCGTAGACCACGGTGGTGCCGCCGGTAACGCGCAGCGCCGCCTGATCGTCCTTCTCCCGCAGGAGGATGTGCAGCGTAATGGTGAAGTCCTCATAGTTGGCACAGGATGCCTTGAGGGTGATGGTGATCTGGTCGCCCAGCGCCTTCCCCTCGGGGATCGCGTAGGTCAGAAGACTGCCGTCCGCCGCAAAGTCCCGCCTGGGCAGCACCTCGCTGGCCTCGCTGTTGAACGTCCACCGCTGTCCCTCGGGAAGCGAGGACCAGTCCGGCGCGTAGGTGTGTTTCTCGGTGTCTGTGTACTTCTGCACCAGCTCCACCGTCCTCAGGTTCCGACCGTCCGCCGGCCCCACGGTCACATCGATGGCGGCGTCGACCACTCCCTTATAGTTGTCGCTGTCGGGTCTGAAGTCGGCGTCGAAGCTCTGGGTGCCCAGCTGCTCCAGCACCGTCTCCGGTGCCTGCCAGCTCCATGTACCGGCCAGATTGCCCTCGGGATTCACCAGCTGGATGTCGCCCAGCCTCTGCCCGTACTTCGCCGTCAGCCCGGAGGGCTTCGTATAGTCCGGCGCCGCCTTCTCCACCACAAACCGCACAGCCGCCGTGGTGAATTCCTTGTAGTTATCCGTCTCGCCGATGACCGCGTACATGTAGTAGGTACCGGCATCCAGCGTGGTGGGCTGCACATCCTCCCACTTCGTGCCGCCGCTGGCGGCATTTTCGGTGCCGTAGTAGTAGACCGCGCTGCCATCGCCCACCTGATATGTCAGGCTGGGCATGCTGGGCGCATCGTTGTAGGTGTAGTCCGCCATGCTGACGGCGGCGCTCTGCGCGGCCCTGTTGACCTGAACGGCCACAGTGCCCGTGACCGCCTCGTAGGTCTTGGTGTCATCCGGTGTGAACTTCCACGCAGCGCCTGCATGTGTACCCGCATCCAGCACCGTGTCGGGCTCCTGCCAGGTGAACGTGCCCGCAACGGTTCTGCCGTCCGCCTGCATCGTGCCGCTGATGGCGATGGCGCCCAGCTTCTCGCCGTAGGTGATCTCGGCGGGACTCAGCGTCAGCGCGCCCTCCGGACTGGGCGTCAGCTTGGCCTCCACCGTCAGGATAACGGTGATGGTGTAGTCCTCATAGTTGTCGGCTCCGGTGACGTTTACCTTCACCTTGGCGGTCTTGCCCACCTTGGACGCATCGTCCGCAAAGCCGAAGCGCAAGATACCTTCGCTGACCGAGCACGTACCGGCCAGCACACCGGCATCATCTGTCACGCTGCCCAGCACCGCCGTGCCGCCCTCCGCGATCAGGCTGCTCAGGTCCACGGTGCCGTTGTTGTCGTACATGGCGGAGCCGTTCACCGTTCTGTCGCCATAGGCCGCCCTGTGGATGGTGAACGTCCAGCTGTCGTCCGTCAGGTCTGCGGCGGCATCGTAGTTCTTGCCCTCCGCCACGTCGATCCTGACGTTGTACGTGCCCACATCGGCGGGCTGCTCCACCTTGACGCCGTTCCGATAGTACTTCACCGTGACGCCGCCCATGCCCGCAACACCGGCCCTGGCCGCCACTGCCGCCGTTTTGGTGCTGCCGTCATAGGTCAGCGTATCGGGAGGGGAGAAGGCGAAGTCCCCTGCCTGCGGGACAGCCTGCCGAATGGTATAGGTCACGCTGGCGGTCTGGCCGCCCACGGTGATGCCGGCGGTGTAGGTGCCCGCATCAACGGGCGCTGCGGACAGGGCGCTGCCGTCCTTCTGATAGGTGATCTCGCCCACGTCCGCCGCCGTCCACCCGGTCTTGGTCAGCCTGGCCGCCTTGGCGCTGCCGTCGTAGATCAGCTCACCGCTGGGCGGCGCGATGGTGACGCTGCCGCCGTTGGGATTGCCGCAGAGCCCGTCCGCATTGCCGCACTCGGCGCTGATGGCCGTGCCGTCGCTGCCCAGCGTATAGCTCCAGTCGTGCTCATGGCCCCGCAGCACCACGGTCTTGCCCTCGTCGATGCGGCTGACGGCGTACTTGTCGGGGGTCCAGCTGACAAAGCTGCCCGCCTTGATCCAGTCGGCATTTTCCGTGGTGGCGATGACCACAGGGCTGCCGGCTTCAGGCGTAGCCGCGGTCTGGATGGGGATGCTGGTAGCGTCGTCCAGCTCGCCCACCACGGTGATGGTCCTGCCCGTGCCGAGGAACACATTCTTGGTGGCATTGACCGTGCCGCTCAGATTCAGCGTGCCGTAGTTGTACACGCTGAACTGGCCGCCGGAGGCGGTGAGCGTGCCGTTGATCGTGACCGTACCGTTGTTGCTGTTATCCAGGCCGTCGGTCTGCCTGCCGCTGGCATTTCCGGTGGCGGTCAGCGTACCGTTGACCGTCAGCGTACCGCCGTAATTATACACACCGTCGTTTCTCTTGCCGGTGGCCGTCAGCGTACCGGCGACTGTCGCCGTACCTCTGTTGCTCAGGCCGTCGCTGTCGCCGGTGCAGATGAGCGTACCGTTGACGGTTATGGTACCGCTCCTCGAGTCCTCGACCCGATTGGCCACGCCTATGTTGCCGCCATCCGCCGTCAGCGTGCCGTCAACAGTCAGCGTACCCAGGTTGTTCACACAGTAACGTCCGCTGTCGACGGCATCGCTGGCGGCCTTGACCGTACCGGCGATGTTCACCGTACCGGTGTTGTAGATGGCGGACCTGGTGCCGGAAACGGTGCTGTTATACAGGTTGACGGTATTGCTGGTGTAGTTCTCGACGCCCACGCTGGTGCCGGAAAGGGAAATGCGGAAGATATCGGCGATGCCGTTCCGGGAGATGCTGGAGCCCGAGGATTTCAGCGCCGCACCGCTGGTGTTGGTGTTTCTGATGGAGCCGCTGGCCCGGCAGTCGGTCAGGACGATATGAGCATTGGAATCGATCCGCACCGCCGTAGACCAGCTGCCGGTGATCTTGTGCCCGTTCAGGCAGAGGATGGTGCCGTCCTTCGGCGCCCATGGGTATGCACCCAGATCCACGTCGCTTGTCAGGTAGTAGTAACCCGCCGCCTTGGGCAGGGTATCCGCCGCCTTGTATGTGGTGCCGCTGCCGTACTGCTCCTTCACCAGCTCATCTGTCCACGCCACGAACTCGCGGTCCATGTGCTCGGTGTGATCGCCGATGCTCCTGGCGTACTTCCCCTTGTGGCCGCAGGCGCAGTGCGTGTGGTCGCGGATCAGGTGCAGGAGGACGTCGTCGTCATCGTTGAAGGACAGGTCATAGGTGCCGTCATCATCGGGGAAGAAGCATACCAGCGATGCCGCGCCGCCCTCGACCACAGTGATGGCCGCCGCCGTATCGGTGAGACTGCTCTGCTTTTCCGCCGTGATGCCGATGCGGGCGCTTTCGTCCAGCTCGCTGTTCAGCGTGATGGTCTTTCCGGCCGCCAGATAGACGTTGGGGCTGCCGCCCGTGACCGTCGCGGTGCCGCCCACGGTCAGCGTGCCGTTGTTATACACACCGCCTCCGCTGCCGTTGTTGGTGATGAGGCCTCCGTAGAGGTTGCACACACTGGCGTTATACACGCCGCCGCCCCGGGCGCTGGTACCGTTGTTGCTGATGGTGCCGCCGTACATATTGAATGTACCGTTGTTGTAGACCGCCGCGCCATCGGCCGTGCTGGTGGTGCCCCGCAGCCGTCCGTTGTACATGTTGAACGTACCGCTGTTGTTCACGGTGTGGACCGCTCTGCTGCTGGCGCAATAGATGTACCCCTGGATAGAGGCGCACTCCGTCAGGGAGAAGGTCACGCCGCTGTCGACGGTGATGGCGTCAAAGTCGGGCTTATAAAAAGCAAATTCATTGACAGTCCGGCCGTTCAGACAGAGCACCGTGCCGTCCGCGGGACGCCATGTGTCGCTGTCAGACAGCGTCACACTGGTCGTCAGATAGTAATAGCCCGGATCCTTGGGCAGGGAGTTGGCCGCGGTATGGCTGCTGTCGCCGTACTGGCTGGCCGCCTCGTCGTTCGTCCACGCGGTGTAGGTCACGTTGCTGTGCTGCGGATGGCCGCCGGACACGGCATCGCCGCCGCAGATGCAGTGGACGTGGGGATACAGGCTGACATAGCTGCTGCCGGACTTCCGGACCTGGGCATGGCTCCGGTCCAGCACGGGGGTCGCGTCGCTGTTGTCACCGGCGTAGCAGTTCTGCCGCCAGTCGTCCCGGGCCGTGCCGCCGTTCAGGAGATACGCGACCTCGCCGCCGCGGAACTGGTCCTCCGTCTTGCCGCCGTAGCCGTCGTCGCTGTCTGCGCCGTAGTAGCAATTTATGATCTTGCCGCCAGACTTCTCATAGGCGATGGCGCCCCAGCCGATGATGTCACGCACCGTGCCACCGGACTGGGCCTGCACCATGTCTCCGTAGAAATAGCTGTTGGCGATGGTACCCGTGTTCTCATAGGCGATGCCGCCTGCCCTGCCGCCGTAGTACATCTCGATGCGGCTGCCGCGGTTCAGCCTGCCCGCGTACACGCAGCAGGCCTCGATGGTGCCGCTGTTGGTATAGACCAGACCGCCCAGGCTGTCCTTGGCCGTTATACCGCCGCTGTACCGGCAGCGGGTGATGGTGCCGGCGTTGCTGCGCGCCAGGGGAGCGCTGGCGCTGATGGAATAATTCTCGCTCTGGCGCTTCGTCACGGCGATATCCGTCAGCTTCGCGTTCGCGCCGACATAGCCGAACAGGGCCTGTCCCCAGCCATCCAGCCACACACGGATCGTGTGGCCGTTGCCGTTGAAGGTGCCGGTATACGGGTGCTCGCTGGTGCCGATGGACGTCCAGACCTCATCCACGTACTCCACGTCCTGCCGCAGCTCCGCGCAGGTACTCGCCTCACCGGCGTTCACCGCGTCCCGCAGCCAGATGAGCTCCGCCGCGCAGGTGATCTGATAGGGGTCCTTCGCCGTGCCGCTGCCGCCGGGCTGCGTGCCGGCGATGGCGGCCAGCAGCGCAGGCTCGCTGGCATCAGGCTCCCCTGCCAGCGCCAGCACCGCGGCAGCCGCCGCATCGTATCCGGTCAGGTCCAGCCGGGCCGCCTGCTCCTCCGTCAGGGCCTGCTTCGCCTCGTCGATGGCGTCCAGCTGGCCGGAGACCTCGTCCGCGTTGGCGTCCGAGATGTCCTCCGCCGCCGGCAGCGCGTCGATCAGTGCCTGCACAGCCGAAACCGCCTCGTCAGGCTCCTCGTCAGGCGCTTTGTCAGGTGCTTTGTCAGGCGCTTCGTCGGACGTTTTATCGTCCTCGCCCGCACCATCCTGACCGGGTGCCTGCGTCTGCCCGTCGTTTCCCTGCGTCAGGACCGTCTGCTCCTGACCGGCCTGCCCCTGCGCCTCCGCCGCCAGCGTCGATGCAGGCAGCAGCGTCAGGCACAGAGCCAGAGCCATCAGCAGGGATACTCCTTTTTTGATCATGTGCATAACCTCCGTTCTGTTTTTTCACGGCTGCCGTATGTCACAGCAGGCCGATGCCTCTTCCGCGGTTCACCGCCTGCTGCCGGTTTGACACCCGAAGCTTTCTGAAAATGCTGTTACTGTGGAACTTGATGGTACCCGCCTTCCGGTCCATCCGCTCCGCGATCTCGTCATTGCTCATGCCCAGCGCCATCAGGCGCAGCACCTTTTTCTCCGTCTCGGTCAGCGTCTCGTAGTACTCCGCCGGAGACTTCAGATAATTGGGAAAGTACCGGCTCACGCCGCCCGCCAGCTCCATGATCCGGTCGGTAAAGTCGTCCGCGCCCCGCTCCCGCTGGTAGATGAACAGCATCTGCACCATGCAGGCGCCCTCGTCCGCCAGCAGCCGTATGTACCGGTATTTTTTCGCCAGCGCCAGCGCTGTCTCCAGCTCCCGGCACATGCGGTCCTTGTCCCCCGATTTGTAGTACACGGCGGCCAGCAGCATGTGACACTCGCACAGGTCCATGTGCCGCTTCCCCGGCTCCAGCAGGGTGATAAGCTGCCTGACCAGCACGTAGGCGGCCATGTTTTTCCCCACCTGCAAATAGCAGCGCACCTTGGTGAGCCAGGCAAACATGTCCATCATATAGATGTCCCGATTCTCATCGGGGGCAGTGTTTTCCAGCCACTGGGTCACCGCCTCCTGCTGCCCGTCGTAGCAGGCCGCCAGACATTCCAGCGCGTTCAGGCTGGCCGTCAGCTCCTCCCGCCCCGTCTCCTGGATGCGGTCTCTGATCTTCTCCCCCAGAGGCTTGGCCGTCCGCGCCTGCCCGTTCATCAGCAGGATGCGCATCTGCAGCGCCAGCGCCACGAACAGGCAGCGCATATCGCTCTCCCTCTCGATAAGCGGGATGGTCCCCGTCGCCAGGATCAGCGCGTTGAAGCAGTCGTTGTTCTGGTAGTACCACTCCGCCAGCATGATCTCATAGACGTTCTTCCCCACGCTGCCGTACAGCTGGTGGATCAGCTGGGTAATGGCGTCCTTATGCCGCTCCAGATACGGGCCGAACCGCGTAAAATCCCGAAACCCGTTGATGATGCTGGGACGGCAGGCGGACAGCGTCAGCGACCTCACCGGCACCATGCCCGTTTTCACCAGGAAAAGCACGATGCGCAGGAACATGCCGTCGCTGATGTACGGCATGACCAGCTCCGTGCAGATGCGGTAATAATCCTTCTCCCGAAGCTCCTGCACCCGCCAGTGCCTGGGCGTCGTGCCCAGCAGGCTCACATACTCCCTGGCCAGATCCAGATCTCCCGCCATGGCCGCCAACAGGGCAAAGACGGCCGGCAGCGCCGGATGGCTCCTGCGCGCCGCCGCGTCCAGCCGGTAAAAGTGGTCCCGGCAGGCCCACAGCGCAGGCATGGAAAACGGGTGCTCCGTGAATTCCGCCACGATGGTCTCCAGCAGATGCCCCGCCTGCTCCGCCTCGTCCAGAACGCATACCAGCTCCATTTGGGGCCGCGGATATGTGACATTTCCTTTTTGTTCCATTTCCCTCATCCTATCTGCTCCATTGTACCGGTTTATTATAATCCATTTTCTTCCGTTTGCCCAGCAAACTTTACTTTATGAATAACCAAACTTTCAGCCAAACTCTCCTGAATTTGACGTCTGCCCGGCGACGGCGCCGCAGCGCCTTTCCCCGCCGGTGCGGCGGCTTCTTTCCTGTTTCTTCCAGTTATTTCAAGCAGAAGCCTGCACGCAGGCGAATATTCGCTCAATATTTTATGAATAAGCGGTAGTCATTCGTTTTGTCGTGCGGTATAATGAAAGGTGGCTTTTTATATGCTTCGGGAGCCGCACCGCGGGTGCGGCCGTAAAAATGGCGCCGGATGCGCCATGGAGGGTACGGCATCCGGCGAAAGGGAGGGCGTTTTCGTATGGATCGCAGGAAACTGCTGATCGCAGATGATTCTGAGATGAACCGCGCCATGCTGGCCAATATGCTGGATCACGATTTCCAGATCATCGAGGCTGTGGACGGCCATGAGACCATCTCCGCACTGGAAATGTACGAGGGTGAGATCGCGGCCCTGCTGCTGGACATCGTCATGCCGGAGATGGACGGCTTTCAGGTGCTGGAGGAGATGCAGCGCCGCGGCTGGACCGAGTCGGTCCCCACCATCATGATCTCGGCGGAGACGGGCAGCGCGTATATCGACCGCGCCTTTGAGCTGGGCGCGTCGGACTACATCAACCGCCCCTTTGCCACAGGCATCATCCGCCGCCGCATCATCAATGCCATCCTGCTGCACACCAAGAAGCAGCAGCTCATAGACATCGTGTCCAATTACTCTTACCGCCACGAGAAGAACACGGAGGAGATGGTGTCCATCCTCAGCTCCGCCGTGGAGCACCGCTGCGGCGTCGGCGGACGCCACATGGCCGGCGTCGGCTACCTGACGGGTCTGCTGCTGCGCTGCCTGCTGGCGCGGGAGGATGTACACCCGCTGGACCCCGCCGATGTGGAAACGGTCTGCATGGCCGCCAGCCTCCACGACATCGGCAAGCTCATGATCCCCCGTGAGCTGCTGGAAAAGCCGGACCGTCTGACGCCGGAGGAGTACGAGATCGTCAAGCGCCACACTGTCATCGGTGCTCAGCTCATCGCGGAGCTCCCCGTCTATCAGGGGGAGAAGCTGACCGAATACGCCATGGAGATCTGCCGCTGGCACCACGAGCGCTGGAACGGCGAGGGCTATCCCGACGGCCTGAAGGGCGACAAGATCCCTCTGGCCGCCCAGATCGTCTCCCTGGCCGATGCCTACGATGTGCTGGTACACCAGCGCAGCTATAAGGCGCCCTGCACCCACGAGCAGGCAATGGCCATGCTCCATAACGGGGACTGCGGCTCCTTCAACCCCCTGCTGCTGTCCTGTCTGGACGAGGTCGGCGAAGCCGCCAGACGCGGCGTGGACCGCAAGGCCGCCGCCCGCCGCTCCCCCCGCCGCACGGTGGAGGAGCTGTACCGCGGGCAGGATCTGGCCGCCGCCCGCATGACCCGGCAGCTGGAGGACGCCTACGCCAAGCAGGATTTCCTCTCCGCTCTCAGCGGGGAGATCTGGTTTGAATACACGCCCCACCCCTCCTCCCTGCGCCTGTCCCGCGGCGCCACAGAGCAGACGGGCCTGCCGTCCATGATCGTGGAGCCCCTGGACGATCCGGATTTTCTGGCGCGGGTAGGGGCGGAGACGGTGGATGCCGTCCGCCGCCGCCTGGCGGACCTCTCCATGGAGGAGGCGTATCTGGAGATGGCGGCCCAGCTGGTGCTGAACGGACAGCCCCGGCGCTGCCAGCTGGCCATTTTGGTGCTGCGGTCCGCCGCAGAGCACGGCCGCTGTTCCGCCCTGTTCGGCAGAGTCATCGACATGGATGACAACTGTGAGCGGCTGGAGCGCTATGACCGCGCCGTCGGCCATTTGGCGGACCGCCAGCTCCTGCTGCCCGTCACCATGGGGCGGGACGACGTGCTTCGCGTCACGGCGGAGCAGCTGGGCCCTGTGATGCAGAGCTACCGCGCCATGTTCCAGACCGTGCGGCTGATAGACCCTGGCATCTGTATGCAGGTGACTTCCGACGCCCACGGCCACTCTGTGGATAAGACCGATCACTGCTATGCCGTCTGGGGCAAGCGTCAGCGCTGTGAGCGCTGTATCTCACAGGACGCGGTGCGTACCCGCACCACCCAGAGCAAGGTGGAGACCATCGGCAACGACGTTTTCTATGTCATCGCCATCTGCGTAGAGGTGGACGGCATCCCCTACGCGCTGGAGTGCGTCAACCCCATCCGCCCCGACGATATGATAGGCAGCGGCGAGGAGAATATTTTGAACCAGCTGCTGGTCCGCAACCGTCAGGTGTATACCGACTCCGCCACCCAGGTCTTCAACCGCCGCTATTACGACGAGCGCCTGCGCAGCCTCACCGGCGAGTACGCCTTGGCCATGATCGATCTGGACAACTTCAAGGAGATCAACGACCGCTTCGGCCACCCCGCCGGCGACGCCGCGCTGTTCCACGCGGCCCAAACCATGCGCTCCATGCTGCGCAGCGGGGACGAACTGGTGCGCTACGGCGGCGACGAGTTCTTCCTGCTGTTCCACGGCCTGCCCGCCCATGTGCTGGCGCGGAAGCTGGAGGACATCTGCCGTGCCGTGGCCGCCCTGACGATACCGGAGTATCCGGATCTGCACCTGTCCCTGAGCATCGGCGGCGCATACGGCTCCGCCCGCGTCTCCGAGCTGGTGGGCAAGGCCGATCTGGCTCTGTACCGCGCCAAGCGCACCAAAAACTGCGCCGTCGTGTATGAGGAATAAACCATATTGTACGGAATAAGGAGAGAATACCCATGACACTGACTGAATTCTACGCCGCCGTAGGCGGAAGCTACGAGGATGCCTCCGCCCGCCTCCAGAACGACGCCTTTATCGGCCGGTTCCTGCGGATGCTGCCCCGCGACGACAGCATGGCCCGCCTGACGGCGGCTGTGGACAGCGGCAGCGCCGAGGAAGCCTTCCGCGCCGTCCATACCCTGAAGGGCATCGCCCTGAACCTGAGCCTTGTCCGTCTGGCCGAAGCCTGCGCCGCCATGACCGAGGCCCTGCGGGGCAGTGCGGTGATGCCGGCCAACGTCCGTGCGCTGCACGATGCCGTGGCGCGGGAGTACGCGCTTGTCACAGAGACCCTGGCACAGCTGGAGACGTGACGCACCGGTATAAAGAGGATCGTTCCATGAAGAAAAATCACCTCCGCCTTGTCAAGCACATGGCGACTAATATCGTCCTGCTGCTCGCTGCCGTGATGGTGCTGCTGCTCGCTGCGGCACACCGGACCTACACGCGCCAGATGGAACGGCTGGATATCTACATCGGCGTGCTCAGCGGCCGGACGGCCCAGCACGCGGGCGATGTGTTTCAGGACAAGCTGTCCGCCATCACCTCCGCCGCCTGCCTGTACGGTGAGGCGCTGGGCGAAGACGGCGCGGACATGACCCATCTGGCCCAGCTGGAACAAGTCTCCGGCTTTGACCGCATCCGCTTTATCGATGCCGATGGCGTCAGCTATACCAGCGACGGGGAAACGGCGCTGGTGGCGGACCGCGTCTATTATATGGACGGTATCCGCGGCGGCAGCGGCATCATCTCCGTCTCCGCGTCCCGCTTCAACAGCGCCAGGCTCATCGGCTTTTACGCGCCGGTGCAGCTGGGCGATGAGATCATCGGCGTGCTGCTCGGCCTTCTGGATGAGGAGACTGTCTCCGCCGTGCTGGAGACGGAGCTCTACGGCTTCCCCGCCTTCACCATGCTGGTGGACGCCAATGGCCGCTCTCTGGGCCAGTACCGCGCGAACCTTGCCTACATGGAGGATCTGGACGCCGCTCTCTCCCATTTCCAGGTGTCCCAGGCCCGTGACGTGCTGGAGGCTGCCGTCGATCAGACGGCCATGACCTTCTCCTTCGTGGGCAGCGGCGGCGCGTCCGAGGGCGGCATCCAGCCCGTGTCCGGCACCGGCTGGTCCCTCCTGCAGCTGTTCCCCTCCCAGGTGGCGGCCCAGATGCTGGCGGAGATCAACAGGGACCAGCACCTCACCATGCTGGTACTGGTCGTGATCCTGATGCTGATCGGAGCCCAGCTGCTCTATTTCACCCGCCGGCAGGTATCCGCCGCTCAGGCCCAGCGCTCCCGCGACCGCATGACCTCCCTGCTGCAAAGCGTGGCCGACGACTACCTCTGCCTGATCAGCGTGGATCTGAACACCCAGCAGGAGGAACTGTTCCGCCTGCGGGAGAGCTGCGGTCTGGAGGACTGGACCGGCGGCGACGCCGACTATACCCACGGCATGCAGAAGTTCGCCCGGCAGTTCGTCTGCCCTCAGGACCGTGACCGGTTTCTCCGCACCGCCCGGCTGGACACGCTGCTGCCCCTGCTGGAGCGCCAGCGGGAGCTTTATATCGAATATGACGCCATCATCGGCGGCGAGCTCCAGCATCTGCAAAGCAAGTTCATCCTGGACCGCAGCGATCCCGGGAAGCCCCGCCTGCTGTCCGGCATCCGCAACATCACGGAGCTGACTCACGAGCGCATCCGCACCCGTACCAGCATGGACCTGATCGTCTCCGCCGCCAGCACCGTCTACCCCTTCATTCTGGAGGAGAACCTGACGAAAAACGAGGCTTTCACCGTCTATAACCACAGCGTCGTCAACGAGGGCCTGTTCCAGAGCTTCACCATGGAGGAGATGATGGACTCCCTGAAGCCCACCATGCCCTATCCCGAGGATTTCGAAAAGCTGCATGCCCTCATGAACCGCGATGCCCAGCTGGACGCCTACCGGCGGGGCCAGCGCCTGCTCCATGTGCAGGTGCGCCAGACCGGCGATGATGGTCAGGTTCATTGGATGGAGACCCGGAATATCCTGATGGAAAACGTCACCGGCGATGTGTACTCCATCTCCATGACCCGCTGCATCGATGATGATATGCGCCGCACCGCGGAGCTCCGGCAGGCCAAGGAGGCCGCCGAAAGCGCCAACCGCGCCAAGAGCACCTTCCTCTTTAACATGTCCCACGACATCCGCACCCCCATGAACGCCATCATGGGCTTTTCCTCTCTGGCGGAAAAATACGTCAACGACCCCGCCCGCGTGGCGGACTGCCTGCAGAAGATCAACCTCTCCGGCCAGTATCTGCTGCGCCTTATCAACAGCGTGCTGGATCTGGCCTACATCGAAAGCGGCAAGATGACGCTGGACATCAGGGCCCACGACATCCCCACCATGCTGAAAAATGTGAAGTACGTGTTTCAGGCGGACCTGCAAAAAAAGCAGCTGACGCTGGACGTCGCCTGCGACGTCCAGGACCCCGTGGCATACTTTGACGCCCTGAAGATGGACCAGATCGAGCTGAACCTCATCGGCAACGCCATCAAGTACACCCCTGCCGGCGGCCACATCACCTACACTGTCAGCCAGACCGGCAGCGGCAGCGGCACCGCGGACTACCGCTTTACCGTAAAGGACAACGGCATCGGCATGAGCGAGGAGTTCCGCCGCCGCGTCTTCGACGCCTTCGAGCGGGAGAACAACAGTGTCGTCTCCGGCATCGAGGGGTCCGGTCTGGGCCTCGCCATCACCAAGCGCCTGGTGGAGGAGCTGGGCGGTGCCATCACCTGCCGCAGCGAGCCGGGCAAAGGCTCCGAGTTCGTCTGCACCTACACCCTCCGCACCGGCACTGCCGCCGATGCGGCGCCGGAGCTGCCGGAGAGCGGGGGGCGGCTCCACGCTGCGGGCCGCCGCGTCCTGCTGGTGGAGGACAACGCCCTGAACCGTGAGATCTCCCGCGAGATCCTCAGCGGCGCCGGTTTCCTGGTGGAGGAAGCGGACGATGGCGACGCAGCCGTGGAAAAGGTCCGCCGGTCCGCCCCGGGTCACTATGACCTGATCCTCATGGACGTGCAGATGCCCAGAATGGACGGCTACGAGGCCACGCGGCGCATCCGCGCCCTGCCGGACCCCCAGCTGTCCCATATCCCCATTCTGGCCGTGACGGCCAACGCCTTTGCGGAGGACCGCCAGGCGGCGCTGGAGGCCGGCATGGACGGCCACATCGCCAAGCCCGTCAGCGTACAGGCACTGGAGCTGGCCATCGCCCGCCTGCTGTCCCGCCGCAGCGGTGATACCGACACAAATCCCGACAGCAAGGAGGCGCCGGAGCAGTGAACATCAGGAAATATCTCATTGTGCTGGCCGTGCTTGCGCTGGCCCTGCTGCCCGCCGCCTGCGGCGCTCAGGAGAAGCCGTCCGGGGATCTCCCCGAGCTGGTGATCGGCAGCGACGATTACCGCCCTTATAACTATCTGGACGAAAACGGTCAGGCTGCCGGCGTGGATGTGGCTCTGGCCACGGAGGCCTGCCGCCGCATGGGCTACGAGCCGGTGTTCCGGCAGATCAGCTGGGACGAGAAGGATCTCCTTCTGGAAAGCGGCCAGGTGGATTGCCTGTGGGGCTGCTTCTCCATGAACGGACGGGAGAACGCCTACCTCTGGGCCGGCCCCTACCTGTACAGCGATCAGTTGGTGGCCGTCCGCGCCGACAGCGATATCTGCACTCTGGCCGATCTGGCGGACCGCCGCGTGGCGGTGCAGGTCAGCTCCAAGGCTGAGAGCATCCTCTCCGACCCCACCGATGCCCGCATCCCCCAGCTCCGCGCCCTGTACTGTCTGGTGGACATGGATCAGGTGGCAACCGCCCTGCGCAAATACTATGTGGATGCCTGCGCCAGCCACGCCGAGGCGCTGGCCGGTGCGCTGGAAAAGGCCGGCGTATCCTACCGCTTTCTGGATGAGCCGCTGCTGCACGCCCAGCTGGGCGTGGCCTTCGCCGCCGATGGCGACACCGCCCTGCGGGACCTGCTGGCCCAGACGCTGGCGGACATGGAAGCCGACGGCACCACGGAGCGCATCGCTGCGTCCTTCGGGTTGGGCGCCGACACCGCATTAGGGAGGACGACGCCGTGAACAACATCAAGCGAACCGTCTCCCGCCTCCAGTGGCGGGTCGTCCCTATCATCTTCGCCGGCATCCTGCTGTTCCTCCTGACCCTGGACCTGTCCGGCCGGAACGGCCTCAGCCGCACTCAGGCCCTGACGGACAACACGCTGGACACTCTGCGCCTGCAGTGCATCAGCTTCCATAAGCTGGAATCGGCGGACGGCACCAAGAGCCTGTTCCGTCTGGCCGACAGCGTACAGGCGCTCAGCCGCCATCTGGAGCTGGACCCCACCCTCGCCTCCAACGCCTATCTGGAGGACTTCGTGGACGAGATACGGCTCAGCGGCGTTGCCCTCCTCAACGCGGACCTGCAGCTGGAGGCCTCCGGCTACACCCGTCAGTACGCGGGCATACCCTGGCCGGACGGCGCATCCTCCGCCCGGCTGGAGAGCCTCATCGGCTCCGCCAAGATCTACACCCAGCGTCTGGAGAAGGACGGCGTCTCCTATGATGTCTGCGCCGTGGCGCGGCGGGACGCCCCCGGCGTGGTCATCGGCTTCTACCAGCAGCCCAACGGCCTTCTCGCCGACACGGAGGTCGACATGGCCACCCTGCTCACTGGCCTGCATCTGGACCGCAAGGGCGCCTACCTCATCACCCGCGACGGCGCGGTGCTGGCCTCCAGCAACGCCGGCATCGACGATGACAGCGCTGTGCTGGACTGCCTGAACCGTCTGGAGAACGGCGGCGCCCTGCAATCGTTCCGCTGCGGCGGACATCTGTATTACGGCGCCCGCTCCGCCTGCGAGGATTACGGCCTGTACATCTATTTCCCCGCCCTGTCCGTCTTTTCCTCCACCCTCACCGCCGCCGCAGTGTTCATCGCGCTGTACGGCGTCTTCTGGGTGCTGCTGTTCGGTCTCAAGACCCGGGAGCTGTCCGACAGCCAGCGGGAGCTGCGCCGCAGCAACAGCCAGCTGCAAAAGACGGTGAACATGCTCCATTCTCTGGAGAACATCTACTTCACCATTTTCTATGTGGATCTGGAGCTGAACCGCTTCGACACCGTGTTCCTTGCCCCATGGCTGGACGGCTTCCTGCCGGAGGATTTCAGCTACTCCAAGCTGAAGGACCGCTTCACCCATCTGCTGGTGCTGGAGCAGTACCGTGATGAGCTTGACCGCCAGATGAGCAGTGCCGCCATCCGCGAAACCCTCCGCAGGGACAACCTCTCCGATGTGCGCCACAGCTTCTACGTCGACTATCAGGCCTACCGCGGCGATGCCGTCAACTGGTGCCGCGTCACCGTGACGGCGGTGGACTTCGATGAGGAAGGTGCCCCCCTCCACGTTCTGGTGGTGCTCCAGGACATCAACCGCGAAAAGACAAAGGAGGCTGAGTACCAGGCCCAGATCATGGAGGAGGCCCAGTCCGCCCGTCTGGCCAACATGGCCAAGAGCGAGTTCCTCCGCCGCATCAGCCACGACATCCGCACCCCCGTCAACGGCATTCAGGGCTACCTGGCCATGGCCGCTCAGGCCCCCAATGACATGGAGCTTCAGGAAAGGTGCCGCCAGCGGGCCGGCACCGCCCTGAACACCCTGCTGGATCTGGTGAATAACGTTCTGGATATGAGCAAGCTGGAAAGCGGCCAGCTCCAGCTGGAGCATAAGTCCTTCGCTCTGGCGGACATTCTGAATGAGGTCCGCGTCACCAACGAGCCTTACGCCGCCGAGCACGGCATCGCCTACACCGTGGAGTGCCTGTGGGACACCGATAACGCGCCCCGTCTCATCGGCAGCCCCTCCCACCTCCGCCAGATCCTGATGAATCTGGTGAGCAACGCCATCAAGTACGGCCGCAGCGGCGGCTGCATCCGGCTCACCGGCCGTGCGCTCCCTGCCGACGGCGACAGCGCCGTCTACCAGTTCACCTGCGCCGATAACGGCATCGGCATGAGCGAGGAGTTCCAGCAGCACATCTTCGAGCCCTTCATGCAGGAGTCCGACGATGCCCGCACCCGCTATCAGGGCACGGGCCTGGGCCTGTCCATCGTGAAGCGTCTGGTGGAGGCCATGGGCGGCCAGATCACCTTCACCAGCCGGAAGGGCGTGGGCACCACCTTCTGCGTCACCCTGCCCTTTGAGATCGACCGCCATTACGCCCCCGACCCCGATGAGGAGGAGACGGAGGGTTCCTCCTGGCTGGAGGGCATCCATGTCCTGCTGGCGGAGGACAACGAGCTGAACATGGAGATCGCCGAGTTCCTGCTGCTGGACCGCGGCGCCTCCGTCACCCGCGCCTGGAACGGCAAGGAGGCGCTGGACGCCTTCGCCGACGCGCCGGATGGCGCCTTTGACGTGATACTCATGGACATCATGATGCCGGTGATGAACGGTCTGGACACCGTGCGGGCCATCCGCGCGCTGGACCGTCCCGACGCTGCGGAGATCCCCATCATCGCCATGTCCGCCAACGCCTTCTCCGATGATATCCAGCAGAGTCTGGACGCCGGCTTCAACGCCCATGTCGCCAAGCCGATAGACGCGTCCCTGCTGGCGCAGACGTTACGAAAATTTGTCCCCCCCCCGTGTCCGTAAGAAGAAAGCATCCGTCCCCCACGCGCAGACTTCCTGAGACGGAGCCGCCATCGGAAGCGTAAAAAGCACGGCATGACGCGAATGCCTCGCGCCATGCCGTGCTTTTCGTTTTCCACATGATGTGCTCATTCCCGGGAATAAAAATTTTTTTGTCGATGAAACATTTCACCGTCCCCACGTGTATGTAGTATGAAGGGCCTTTCAGACAGCAAGGAGATCGATCTATGACAGAGCAACAGTTTTCCCCTCTGGCAGAGCGATATATGGATACGGTGTTCCGGGTGGCGTACAGCTATCTGCGCTCCCCCGCCGACGCCGACGATGTGACCCAGGACGTGCTGCTGCAGCTGTACAAAACGGACAAGGCGTTCGATGACGACGCCCATGTGAAGAACTGGCTGATCCGCGTTACGGTCAATCGGTGCAAAAATATACTCCGCGCCCCGTGGCACAGGACGGAGGACATCGCCGACTATGAAAACAGCCTGACCTTTGAGGAGCCTCAGTGTCAGGAGCTGTTTGAGGCGGTGATGGCGCTGGACCGGCGCTACCGCGTGCCGGTGCTGCTGTACTATTACGAGGGCTACCGCCAGAAGGAGATCGCCGGCCTCATGGACATACCGGAGGAAACGGTGCGCACACGGCTGGCCCGCGCCAGAGAGAAGCTGAAACACATTTTATCGGAGGTGCCGCAGACATGACAGAGCACGAGCTTTTCCAAAAGACCTTCTCCACACTGCACGCCTCCCCCGACACACTGATGGAGGTTCAGAAAACCATGGAGAACAGCAAAAAGACCCACCGCACCCTGCGCAAGGGTGTGGTCATCGCCATCGCCGCCGCCCTGATGCTGACGGTGGCCGCAGCAGCCGGCGTAGTGCATCTCATCAAGGCGGACGTGACCCCCGCCGACGGCGTCAGCGACACCACGCTCCACGCCTTCACCGATGATATGGACGCCTCCGCCCCCACGGTGGAGGGCAACTCCGGTGAGCTCATCACCGTACCGGACATGGAGCGTATCCCCGGCGATGTGGAGACGGTGCAGCGCCTGGTGGGCGACTACCTGTCCAAGCTGGACGCCGGCCTCACCGTTGGCAGCACCACCATCACACTGGGGACATTCCTCATCGACGAGAGCGGCTGCGGCATCCTGACCTACGCCGTGGACGATCCCGAGGGCGTGTCCTATGAGGAGGCCGGCTACGGCGAGGTCTACGGCCTGCCGCTGGAGCCCCGCATGTACCTGCGCTCCCCCGACTACCAGCAGGGCGGCAGCGTCAACGTCAAGCTCCACGTGGACAAGACCACCAGCACCGCCACCCATCTGGACGTGGTGGCTTACTTCGCCGCCGGCGAGACGTATCAGAAGGGCGACAACCTCTACTTCACCGTTTACGACGGCGGCGCGGAGGGCAAGGAGCCCTACGCTGTGGCCATCCAGCCCCGCACCTACGCCCCCGTCCGGACCTTCACCGCCGCCAACGGCGAAACGGCCCGCATCTCCGCCGTGGGCATCACCATGGACAATGCCTCCCCCGCGCAGGAGCTGACCGTTCAGGAGCTGACCCTGCACTATGCCGACGGCACCTCCTATGTGGTGAGCAGCGACAGCCAGAACCTGATGAACTGGGTGCTGGGCTACATCTACGGCGACGGCGAGACCGCCCCCTTCGCTCACGCGGTATACATCTTCAACCGTATGGTGGACGTGGACACCGTTACCTCCGTGTCCCTCGACGGCCGCTGGTTCGACTTCACCGCCGAGCAGCACATCCCTGTGCAGCTGACCTACCTGCCCTGACCCCCTGCGTACCCCCTGCGGAGCGGCTTTTGCCGCTCCGCTTTTCTTTTTCCATTTCCCTATTGACAAGATAGGCTATTCGTCCTATAATCCCCAGTAGATTGGTAGGTAAATTGCACACAGGAGGCAACGAACATGCAAAAACCGCTTCTTACCATAGAAAACCTGCACGCCGGCGTCGAGGGCAAGGAGATCCTCCGCGGCGTGGACCTCACCATCGGCGCAGGGGAGACCCACGTGCTGATGGGCCCCAACGGCACCGGCAAGTCCACCCTTGGCTGCGCCATCACCGGCAGCCCCGCCTATACCGTCACCGTCGGCCGCATCCTGTTCGACGGCGAGGACATCACCCAGCTTCCCGTCAACGAGCGTGCCAGACGCGGCATTTTTCTGTCCTTCCAGAACCCGCTGGAGGTCCCCGGCGTCACCCTCAGTGCCTTCATCCGCACGGCGCTGGAGCAAAAGACCGGCAGCCGCCTGCGCCTGTGGGACTTCAAGAAGAAGCTGAAGGACGCCATGGCCCTGCTGGATATGGACGAGAGCTACGCCGACCGCGACCTGAACGTGGGCTTCTCCGGCGGTGAGAAGAAGAAGGCCGAGATATTGCAGATGCTGATGCTGGAGCCCCGCCTGGCCATTCTGGACGAGACGGACTCCGGCCTGGATGTGGACGCGGTACGCACCGTGTCCCACGGCGTCCGCCTCTACCGCGAGCGGCAGCATGGCGCGCTGCTCATCATCACCCACAGCACCCGCATTCTGGAATCCCTGCCGGTGGACGCCGCCCACGTCATGGAAAACGGCGTCATCGTAAAGAACGGCGGGCCGGAGCTGGTAGACACCATCAACGAAAAGGGCTTCACCGGCCTTCAGCGGCAGTGAACGGAGGTGCCGTCATGCGCGAAAAGACCTATGTAGACGACATCGACCGCAGCGTATACGACATCCGGGACGCGGAGCACGATGCCTACCGCATGGAGGCGGGCCTGACCCCCGCCATCGTGGAAAAGCTGTCCCGGGAGAAGAACGACCCCGTCTGGATGCAGCAGTTCCGTCTCCACTCCCTGCAAATTTACAACGAGACGCCGCTGCCGGACTGGGGCCCGTCGCTGGCGGGTCTGGACATGGACCATATCGCCACCTACGTCCGGCCCAACACAAAAATGCAGAACGACTGGAAAAACGTGCCTCAGGACATCAAGGACACCTTTGAGCGTCTGGGCATCCCCGAGGCGGAGCGCAAGTCTCTGGCCGGCGTGGGCGCCCAGTACGATTCCGAGCTGGTGTACCACAATGTCCGCGCCGAGGTGGCAGCTCAGGGCGTGGTCTATACCGACATGGAGAGCGCGCTCCACGGCGAGTACGCCGACATGGTGCGCAAGTACTTTATGAAGCTAGTGCCCCCCACCGACCACAAGTTCGCCGCGCTCCACGGCGCGGTGTGGTCCGGCGGCTCCTTTGTGTACGTCCCCAGGGGCGTGCAGGTGTCCATCCCTCTCCAGTCCTACTTCCGGCTGAACGCCAAGGGCGCCGGCCAGTTCGAGCACACCCTCATCATCGTGGACGAGGGGGCCAGCCTCCACTTCATCGAGGGCTGCTCCGCCCCCAAGTACAACGTGGCCAACCTCCACGCCGGCTGCGTGGAGCTGTACGTCAGGAAGAACGCCAAGCTGCGCTATTCCACCATCGAAAACTGGTCCAAGAACATGTATAACCTCAACACCAAGCGGGCGCTGGTAGAGGAAGGCGGCGTCATCGAGTGGGTGTCCGGCTCCTTCGGCTCCCACACCGGCTGTCTCTACCCCATGAGCGTCCTGAAGGGCGACGGCTCCCGCATGACGTTCACCGGCGTCACCTTCGCCGGCGCGGGGCAGGATCTGGACACCGGCGCCAAGGTGGTCCACATCGGCAAAAATACCAGTTCGTATATGAACACCCGCTCCATCAGCAAGAGCGGCGGCGTCAGCACCTTCCGCAGCAGCGTGGTGGTGGAAAAAACCGCCAAGGGCGCCAAGTCCTCGGTATCCTGTCAGTCCCTGATGCTGGATTCGGAGTCCCGCTCCGACACCATCCCCGCCATGGATGTCCGCACCCGTGACGCCGCCATCGGCCACGAGGCCCGCATCGGCAGCATCAGCGGCGACGCCGTGTTCTATCTCATGAGCCGCGGCCTGACGGAGGAGGACGCCCGGGCCCTGATCGTCAGCGGCTTTGCCGACAACGTCTCCAAGGAGCTGCCGGTGGAGTACGCCGTGGAGATGAACAACCTCATCCGCCTTGAGATGAAGGGCAGCATCGGCTAAGCGGGAAAGGAGTCTGTCAATGGAAACGATCCTGGTAAATAAACTGCCCACCCGCACCTGGAACCGGCTGGGCGTCAACGAAACGGCCCTCCTCTGGGACGAAGCGGGCGCCGTGGACGGCGGCACGGAGGTGCTGTCCGCCGACGGACGGCTGGAGCTGTCCGCCGATGCCCCCTACGCCCGCAGAACGGTGGAGATCACCGCCGCCCGGGGCCAGCGCGTCACCGTGTACGAGATGTTCCGCGGCGGCGATCACCTCCATGTCCGGACGGTGCTGCGGCCCGAAAGGGGCGCGGTCATCCGTCTGGTGCAGGTGCAGGTCATGGATGAGCACGCCGTCCTGCGCAGCGAGGTCTCGGCCCACTGTCCGGAGGGCAGCTCCGTGGAGCTGTACCGCCTGCTGCCCGGACGGGGCGACACCTACGCCGACGACCGGCTGACGCTGGCCGACGGTGCGTCCCTGAAGGCCGCCATGGGCTATCTGGGCCGGAGGCAGCAGGTCATTGACCTGAATCTGGCCGTGGACCATGTGGGCCGGAACACCCGCAGCGACATCGACGTGTCCGGCGCTCTGTCCGACAGCGCCAAAAAGGTGTTCCGCGGCACCATCGACTTCAAGAACGGCTCCGCCGGCTCCACCGGCAGCGAGCAGGAAACGGTGCTGCTGCTGGGCGATGATGTGGTGAACAGGACCGTGCCCCTGATCCTCTGCGCTGAGGAAAACGTGGAGGGCACCCACGGCGCCACCATCGGCGCGCTGGATGACGACACCCTGTTTTACTTTGAGAGCCGCGGCTTCGACCGCGATGCGGCGGAGCGCCTGATGGCCCGTGCCGCCGTGGAGCGTCTGGCCCACGATCTGGGCGACGACGCCACCGCCGAGACGGTGCAGCATGAATTGAACGGAGGTATGTGACATGACCAACGCCTATCGAAAGGATTTCCCCCTGCTGATGGCGCAGGACATCGCCTATCTGGACAACGCGGCCACGGCCCAGCGGCCCCAGTGCGTGCTGGACGCGGTGAACCGCTTTTACTGCGAGCAGAACGCCAACCCCCTGCGGGGCCTGTACCCCCTGAGCGTGGCGGCCACCGATGCCTATGAGAACGCCCGGGCCGCTGTGCGCCGCTTCCTCAATGCCGGAAGCACGTCGGAGATCGTGTTCACCCGCAACACCACCGAGGGTCTGAATCTGGCGGCATACAGCTACGGTCTCAGCCATATCAGGGCCGGTGACGAGGTGGTGGTCTCCATTCTGGAGCATCACAGCGACCTGCTGCCCTGGCAGATGGTGTGCCGCCAGACCGGCGCGGCATTGAAGTTTCTGGAGTGTGAGCCTGACGGCAGTCTGGACCTGAACAGGGCCGAGGCTGTCATCACCGGCAAGACGAAGCTGGTGGCCGTGACCCACGTCTCCAATGTCATCGGCCGCGTCAACCCCATCCGACAGCTGGCCGACATAGCTCACCGGCACGGCGCGGTCATCGTGGTGGACGGCGCCCAGAGCACGCCCCACATCCCTGTGGACGTGCAGGCGCTGGACGCGGATTTTCTGGCCTTCTCCGGCCATAAGGTCTACGGCCCCATGGGCATCGGCGTGCTGTACGGCAAGCGTGCCCTGCTGGAGGAGATGCCCCCCTTCCTCACCGGCGGCGAGATGATCGAGTCCGTTACCCGTGAGGGCGCGGTGTTTGCCGAGCTGCCCCACAAATTCGAGGCCGGCACCGTCAACGCCGCCGGCGCGGCGGGGCTCCGCGCCGCCATTGAGTATGTGGAGTCCGTGGGCTTCGACGCCATGCACCGGCAGGAGCTGGCCCTGACGCAGCGGACGCTGACCGGCATGGCCGATATGCCCCATATCCACGTCATCGGCTCCGACAGAGCCGAGGAGCATAACGGCATCGTCACCTTCACCGTGGAGGGCGTCCACCCCCACGATGTCAGCGAAATTCTGGCCTGCGACGGTGTGGATGTCCGCGCCGGACACCACTGCGCCCAGCCGCTGCTGCAGCATCTGGGATACAGCGCCACGGTGCGGGCCAGCTTCGCCTTCTACAACACGGAAAACGAGGTGGACCGCCTGCTGCAGAGCCTGTCCACCATCAGGGAGCGTATGGGCTATGGAAACTAACCGCTTTTATAACGAGATCCTGACGGAGCACAACCTCCATCCGGAGTTCAAGCACGACCTGCCGGATGCGGACATCGAGCTGGCCGGCGTCAACCCCAGCTGCGGCGATGAGATCCGCCTGAAGCTCAAGACCGACGGCCAGACCATCACCGATGGGGCCTTCGTGGGCAGCGGCTGCGCCGTGTCCCAGGCGTCGGCGGACATCATGCTGGGCATGGTCATCGGACGCCCGCAGGATGAGGCGCTCCGCCTCTGCGAGCTGTTCCAGAAGATGATCCGCGGCGAGGCATCGGAGGATGAGATCGACCAGCTGGAGGAGGCCGGCGCTCTGCGTGACGTGGCCCACATGCCGGCGCGGGTAAAGTGCGCCATGCTGGGCTGGCGGACGCTGAACGAGGCCCTCCGCAGCAAACATGACAAGCCAAATTCCTGACGTGATCGTTTCTCCCCCAACAGGGCAAGGGGCGGATATGCGTTTTTCGCATATCCGCCCCTTGTCCTGTTCTGCTTTTCCCCGTTCTCCCGATTTTTCCTGACAAATCGGGAGGATTTTTTTAATTCTTCATCATGCACTGCGCAAACTGCGCCGCCTCGTCGGCGATGTGGGGCAGCTTCACAAGGCTTCCCCGCTCGTTGGCCGTCTCCAGCAGACAGAAGTGGGGCGGCAGGAAGAAGGATTTGTTCATATTCAGTGCCGAGATCAGCTGCCGTGCCAGCAGGTCGCCGCCGGAATAGCCGGACACCACCAGCCCGAACAGCCGCTTGTCGTAAAAGCGATTCTGGCGGAACAGCGCCGTCATCCGGTTGACGCAGGCGGTCAGGTTTGCCGCCAGCGCATCGTTATAATTGGCGCACAGCATCACCAGCGCGTCGCACCGCCGGATGGCGGGATACACCTCCTCCACCATGGGCCCGCCGTAGAAGCAGCCGCCCTGCTCGCCGAAGTGGAGACAGGCGGTGTAGCTGCATCCGTTGCAGT
>ERZ773178.636-NODE-636-length-41863-cov-7.230052_pt1 | contig 41863 bp, 76 predicted proteins | sample MGYA00580533_ERZ773178 | MGnify/ENA primary metagenome ERZ773178 (study PRJEB29015, sample SAMEA2737859) | human gut metagenome | biome: human gut; feature: human-associated habitat; material: faeces | place: China | collected 2012 ...
TCCTAATCTCGTCCTGCATCCCATAGTAGCTGATTGAGTATCAGGATTATTAACATCACCCTCACCTTCTATTGTTACATTACAGAAATTAGGGTATATTCTCTTTGATAAAGATTCTAAAGCTAATAATTTTAAATCATAATTTGGTGTCCCTTCTTTATCATTGATTCCTTTAGCAAATTTAAATATACTTATTGGAAATATTGATGTTTTATTAAATTTACCTATACCATTTATACTAGCTGTTAATAATGCTCTAGATACTAATCTTCCTTCTGGTGAAATATCAGTTCCAAAATTTATACTGGTGAACGGAACTTGTGATCCAGCTCTAGACTCAAGAGTGTTAAGATTATGATACAATGATTCAGCACCTTGCATTGTTTTTTCTATTGTGTGTCTTTCTGCTACCTTGTAATGCTTAGGATAGAATAATTTTAATTTTTCATTTTCTAATTTTATTATATCACCGTTAGTATCTTCTATATTTTTTATTATTAATTCAGCGTGTTCTTTACTTATCCCATCTATATCCATTAAAGCACTTCTAAATGCTTTTCTAAACGTTATTGCAACATAAGGTGATGCATCATAATCTATTTTATTACTAGCTATGCCACCATATTGGCATTGACTTGCACATTGAAACGTTACGGCTACTAATTGAAAAAATGTCATAATATCATTAGGTTTTCTAACATCTCCATTTCGAGTCATAAAGCCACCATTATTACTAAACAAATCTTCAAAATCACAAAATAAGCAGTTATGCATTCCACTAGCATAATTATCTAAATCATGAGTATATAATAATCCGTCCCTATGTGCTTGAGCAATCTCTGGTCGCATTAAATTGTTAAGTGCGTATTCTTTTAAGAAATAACCTGTTACTTTTGAATTTTTGCCACTAAATGAAGCTTCATCAACGTTGGCATTTGAGTTTTCTATGTTTTTCATTTCCATTATTTCTTTTATTTGTTTTTGTGACTCTTCATATAATCTAGCTTGACTTTCTCTAGCTCTTTTTCTCTCATCTCTATATAATATATAAGCTTTTGCTACAGTTGGATAATTATTTTCCATTAATGTACTTTCTATTACATCTTGTATTTCTTCTATTGATATTTCACTTCTATCTTTTATTTTATCACATACAATTTTAGTTATATCATATGCTTTATCAGTATTGATATTTACTTCTAACATAGCTTTTTGAATTGCTATTATTATTTTATTTTTGTCAAAAGTCACCAAGTTGCCATTTCTTTTACTTACTAACATACAATCACTCCTTATTAATTATTTTTTTATCTATATTTTATATCATTATAAATATCTCTAGCCTTAGAATATTCTTCATATAATTTAATTTCTTCTTTTGTAGCATCCCTTATGACAATTAAATCCATAAATATATCACAAGCATCATCAATCTTAACGACTTTACCATTTTTTATAAAATATCTATGACTACCTAATGCTTCTGCCACCTTATCCTCTAATCTTTCATAATTTGCTTTTGTTTCATATATATCCACAATAACACCTCCTTATTAATTAATATATTGAATTATTTATCTTTAGGTATAACATCATAATTATTTAATAACCATTTCAATAAACAATCAACAAATTCTTCTGTTCTACATATTCTGTCACATTCTTTATTTTCACAATATTGCTCATGTTCATTTAATAATTCCTCCATCATTATTATCATCTCCAAATACAAATTTTTCTATTAAACAAAGCACAATTATTAAACCTACTAATCCACCTATTATTTTAATCATCTTCATCCCTCAATATTTCTAATTCATCTTCAAATTGTAATTCATATTCGTCATCTATACATTTCATATTACCTTTTTCATCATAAGTAATATATAAATGCAACATAAAACTTGGCACCTCTCTTTTTGTCATTTTATTTATAATCCTTACCCTCAAATAATCACCTCCTATTATTAATTATTTATATACCAATTATTTGTTATTTCTCTAGTTGAAAAAGGATATTCAACTACTTTCCAACGAGAATAATCTTTATTAAAATAATTAATATCATTATCTATAAATTTAAATCTAAATTCACTAATACAACTTTCAATCTCTTTTCCTTTTAATAATTCTTGCATAGCATAACCAGTATCATATTCCTTTCTTTCCATTATAAATATATCATTTAAACCAACACCAATATCTTTGTATTCATCATCAAAATCAAATATTATACTGTCATAGAGTTTTTGAATTTTTGTTAATCTTTTATTTTTGTATTTATTAACCCATATTTCACCATCATTAATTGTACTTATTACTTCTTGAAATGTTTTTTCAACTACCATTTTACAACCTCCTATTATTAATTTCTATATTAAATATATGAGTATTTCAAGGTATAAACACCTTATGAACTTTTTATAAAGCCTTAAAATCGCCTTTAGACAGTAGTTATTTTTAGGCATTTATACCAAATTATTTAATTATCTAACTTCATGTGGTACATGAGGAACAACATCATCTATATATTTCTTTAATTCATCAACTTTATTTACTAATGATTCTAAATCAGATGCATTTGTTGTTTTTAATTCTTTGTCCACAATATATTTTAATGCTGAATTTATAGATGGACAAAATCCAATATCTTTAAATTCTTTTTCTACTAATCCTGTACTTCTTCTAGTTACTTCTACTTCTTTTTGTATAATGTAACAATAAGCATCACTTGTTATTCTATAATCATTTCCTAGATTTAATATCATTTTATTTCCTCCTAAATTGTTTTTTAATTTAAAAATATAGAATCAATTATATCAGATATATTTATTAGATCAATATTAGTCATTCTATCACCAACTAATTTAACTATTATATTTTCTAATAAACAATCACAATTCTCTTTGTAATAATTTATTTTAATTTCAAGTTCTGTATCATCACTATAATAATTAGCTTTCATACATGATTGTTGAATTTCTTTAGCATTTATAGTTCTGATATCTGTTAATTTTAATTTATATTCTTTAAATAATTTTGTATTTATGGCAAGAAGTTTATTGTATATGTGTAATATATTAATGTTTTCGTTATATTTAAGTATTATTTTTAATTCATTTTTAGTATTCATATTAATTTAACAACTGATATGTAGTTTCACTTTCTAAAAAATCATCATATACAATTAAAACTCCTATTAATTTATCATTTAATTTCATTGGTTTAATATCTAATACTTCTTTTATATTATCTTCTAGCCAATCATTTACTTTTTGTTCTATTTTCTTTGCACTTTCATCTACTATAAACTTAACTTTCATTATTATCACCCCTTACTTATTAATTTCTATATTTATATATTACCATATTTATTATTTATTGTCAATGATTATTTTGTAAATTTTTCATATTTTGTTAAAATCATTTCTTTATCTTCCAATTCTATCCATTTGTCACCTTCTTTTTTCTTTTTATTCTTAATTTGATATCCTTTAATGCTAATCACATCACCTATTTCCAATGGATCTTGTTTAAAATCCTTTTTATATATTTTTACATCTTTTAATTTACCATTTCCTATACCATATAAAGTAATTCTAGGTGTGTATTTAGTATTTATATCTGTAATAATACATTTATTTCCCATAGATTTATCTATTATATTACAATTACCACAAAATTCAAAATAGGTTTTAATTAATTCTATAGTGTCCGTTCCATTATCCTTAATATGTTTTTCTATTGCAATTAACATTGGTAATATATCAATAAAAATATATTTTTTTTCCGTTTCTCTTTCAGCATATTTATTAAATATTTTATTTAAACTAGGATATTTATCTTTTGATAATTGTTTTTTACCATAAAACGTTTGATAAAATTCATACACTTTTAATAATTTTTGAACACCACCAAATTCACTAAAGAAATCCAATGATATTAATATTGTCATTTGTTTAGAGTTTATTTTTTTACCTATATCAACTAATAATTCTATAAAAGAATTATAATTATTATCTTTTAAAGAATATAATAATTCACCTGCATTTTTATTTAAGTTCTTAATTGATTTTATACCTTTATATATAGAATTACTTTCTCTATCTAAAAAATATTCAGATCTGGAAAATCTAAATTTAGGATTTCTAATTTCTATATTAAAATATTCCATTTCTTTGGTCAATCTAGCAGTTCTTTCAGTATCATTTTCATATTCATTTAATGCTACAGTATAATATTCTAAGGGATAATGAGATTTTAAATAAGCACCATATAAACTATCATAAGCGTAAGATAGAGAGTGACTAGCATTAAAACTGTAATGAGAGGCATTTTCAATTACTTGCCATGTTTCATTAAAACCTCCCTCTTTTCCTACCACATTGATCCAACCTTTTTTTAATTTAATTTTTAATTCTTCTAATTCTTTTTCTTTGAACTTCTTTTTGCTAATTTTTTTAATTATTGTATATGTTTCACTTTCATCTATACCTAACCATATCAAATATTTCATTATAGATTCTTGATACATAAGGTAATGATAACTATCTTCCAATAAATTATCTAGTTTTTTTACTCCTGTTGTATATGTTTTTCTTTCTATAAAATTATTTAATAAAGATGCAAATCCTGGTCTAATAGAGGCTACAAAAGCTGACATTTCTGCCAAACTTCTAGGTTTATATTTCATTATTAAATCAGTAGCAAATTTACTATCAGCTTGATTTATAGAACAGGTTAATCCTTTCTCATATATATCCCATGTTTTATCATCTAATAATTTTGATAATTCAGTAGTTGTAGGTATTGAAATATTTGCTAATTTACAAACATCTTTTATAATTTTCCATATACTAACTTGTAAAATGTCATTTTTAAGATATTTATATTTATCACAATTAATTCCATCTATATTGCAAACGAATACATCTCCTGCTTTTAACAAACCTATTTCCTCACTTATAGGTTGAGATAATAATAAAGTAGAACATGGGCTTTGTGATACAGATTCTATTGTCCCAACAAAGTGTTTACTCTCTTCAATTATTTTGTTCCAATTCTTATCATCTATATAATTATCTAAATCTTTTGCTACTTCATTATAATCATTAATATTTAACCCTATTGCTTTACAATATAATCTAAATGCACTAGCTTTTTGCAAAGGTTTAAAACTTAACATCCAATGGCAATTATCTTTTCCAAGTAATTCTTTTGAAGCATCTATAAATTCTTGTTGATTAGCGACATTTGTATCCACATCTGGAAGCGATTTGCTGTCTAATATTCTTGTTGTACTCATAAATCTTGAAGGATATAACGTAATTGGAGAATTAAGTCTATCTAATGAAGTGAAGCCTAATAATTTATTAATATAAAAGGATGGACAACTCCCTCTACTACTTTTAGTGATTACTCCATGATATTTAGTCGTAGCTAATTTTATCATTTTATAATTTATTAAAAAATATTCAGCCATATTAGTGTCTTTTATAACTTGCCATTCATCTTTTATAGCTTGTATATATTCATCTTTTCTGTTTAAATCTATATTATTTAGTTCCTTTTTAAATTCTTTTTCTATTATTTCACCTAATTCTTTATTAGGATTATTAGAAATATGTGGCATTTTAATATCATCATCGAACTGTATTCCTTCATATTTGTCAAATATAAGTGTATTATCTAACGCTTGTTTAATTTGTTTGTCTGTTAATATACCTTGTTCTCGATATCTTTGAACAACTGTTTTATAATCTGGATAATCTAATATAAAATTATTTTCATCTTCATAATTTATACCTTTAGCATGAAGGAATAAATCTCTATATTTACTATCTTCAGGTTTTATATAATGGGAATCATTAGCATGAATAATTTGTATATTGTATTTATTTGCATATTCTAATAATCTTTTATTATATATCTTTTGTATATCTACATTATGGTTTTGGACTTCTAAATAAAAATTATCACCAAAATATTCTTTCATTTTAATTATCCATTCTTCAGAACCTTCAATATTTCTAAGCCTTGAAGCAACACAAGCAGTAGTAATTATAACGTCATTAGGATTTAAATTAAACAATAATTCGTTATCTATTCTTGGTTTATAATAATATCCAGTTATATTTGCTTCAGATAATATTTTATTAAGTTGTTTTCTTCCATTATTATTTAAAGCTATTATAACTAAATGGTAATTAGATTTATCTTTTTTGTATCTATCTTCTACATAATAAACTTCTGCACCGATCATAAGTTTTAATCCATTTTCTTTACACAATGTATAAGCCTCATATACATTGCCTTGATAACCATGTTCTGTTGTAAAATAAATCCCTTTATCATCATCCAATTCTTTAATCCTATTAATATAATCTATTGGTTTAACTATTACATCTAAACTTCTTAAATTAGAATAATGTGTATGTTTATGATAATTATTATAACGATATTCCAATTCTTATTCACCACCTTATTAATTATTATATTTATATTATATATCCATTATCAAATTATGTCAATATACTTATTAAAAAAAGGTAGATATTTTTTTAAATACCTACCTTATAATAATTATCTGTATCCCATTAATTTTTCAAATTCTTCATCTGTAATCCAAGCATTGTGATAATAAATATAACCAAATAATAAATTAGCTAATGGAACACAACACAAGGTAAATATAATTAAAGTTGAAATAATATTGCCGATTATAAATTTATTATCTGTTTTTAAGTCATATCTAAATAATCTAATTATATATGGAATACTAGCTAAAAAGGTAAAAATTATAGTACCTATGTAAATCTTTATTAACATTACACCAACTTCTAATCTAAATTATATTTAACTTTAATGTCATCATAACATTCACATTTATCCAATTCATTAGCTTTGCCACAACTAAAACATTTAAATTCTTTGCATACACTTTCCCAAGGTATTTTGATTTCACCTTTTATATCACAAATATATTTCATGTCTTTTGCATGATTATGTAAGCAATGAAAACACACTTTATGCTCTTTTCTTTCCATAATAAATCAACCCCTTATAAAAATAAACTTAATAATATTAATGCAATTCCTAATGTAGTACAGCAAACTCCTATATATAAATATTTATGTATTTTATCATTCATTAAATCACTCCTAACACAATAATATTACATTATAATCTCTGTACATATTATTTAATTCTTTATTTAGCAATTTATTAACTTTATCTTCTTTAAACCATCTTTTAAATTTATTTTGATTCATGTAAATTAACACACATGAATAAGTCCCTTTAACATTTTTAAATCCTTTATCTTTTACAACTTTAAATTTTAATAAAAAATCTAAATCATATCTTTTAAAGAATTTCTTAACAGTAAATACAACTTCTTCACCATAATCAATTTTAGTAAAATCTATATCTTCGTAAACTGTAAGAACCTTATCTAATCTTTTTATCACAACATCAAATTTATTAGTTATAATAAGTATGGTATTTGTTAGATCTATAATATCATCAGATAATGTGTCTTCAATATTATAAATCCAACAATTAATTATGTCATGAATTTGTTGTTTGAAATTATTCTTATACTCTTTTAGCATTAGTATTCTTCAATTGTATCGTCTTCTATTTCAAAATCCCCATAATATAAATTATATTTTACTTGTTCAAATAACCAATCTTTAAATTCTTCTTTGTCGTGAAAATAAAAAGAATAACCTTCATATTCAAATTTAAAACAGTCATCTTTTATTTTTTCTTTACAATAGTCACAAATATGATGTTTTTTCATAACTAACCCCCTTAATCTGTAATTTCCACTTCATAATTTATTAAAGCATTATATAATTTTTGTGGTATCTTATCTTTATATAAATTAGCAACTTCTTTAATATATTTTTCCTTAAATTCTTTATATACATTAAATGCCTCAATTTCTGTATTATAAACACCCAAATATATACTTTTTGATTCATTTATTTTAAAATCATATATACTACAATCCACTTGATATTTACCATTTTTACGAAATTTCGTACCTATTGGACTTTTACCTCTATCATTATTACGTTTTACAAACAAAGTATTTATAATCTGTGGAACAAATATACAAGTTTCTGGACTATATATTTTATTCCCCTTATTAATAATATCTTTATCAAGGCACATTCTCTGTCCTTCTATTTCATAATAATTATCATAAAACCACTTTGCAAAGTTTTGAAAATTTAACCAATCATTACAAACAGTACAGTCTTTATAAGTTGATTCTTTTTCGTGATATTTAGAATAATAACATCTCATTAACATATTGACCCAAGTGTTATAACATTTTGTATATTTTCCATTTTCTTTAGTTTTATATTTACCTTCTCCTAAATAACCTATTTCAAAATATCTAGGTTCATAAGGGCATATTATGTTTCCTCTTTTAAAATTATTACAGTTTTTATGCTTTGTTATCCAATTATACTTAGGAAAATAAATATCAACATCTGAATATTTTCTATATTTTATAATTTCCATTTTGCTACCAAAATTGTTATATCCAATTTCACCAGTTCTATCTATTTTAGCAACCATAACTAATATTCCCTCCAATCTTTGAAATAAAATCACAATTTTATTTTTATATTTTTAATACACCTTTTAGAACGTCTTTCTAAGGCTATAACGAGGTATTACAAGAGTTATAAAGGGTATTTTAAGAAAAATGTCATATAACCCTTATAGACAACCTCTTATTAACTTATATATTAAAGGTTATTAATTTCTATACTGTGCTTGTTTATAATATTTACAATTTCTTTTGCAAAGGTTTTTACAGAAGAATGTATTTATATCTTCTGGTATCCAATCGTCTTCATTATCTACGTCTTTAAATGATATATCAAAATAAGTATCTATCACATACTGTTTTAATTTTTCTATCATTTTACTATTATATTGTACTTCTACTAATAATGGTGCTATATATTCATCTGCGTCTGTTATTTCACATCTTTCTATAGTTTTTAATTTACCTGTTTCACCACTTTTAATTTTACAATATTTTAACATATAAAAAACTGGATTTAATATTTTATAGTCTTTATATTCTTTGCCCAAAGTATCCTTAATAACCATTGAATAAAGTATAAGTTGAAATACTTTACTAGATTCTAAATCTTTTTTACTAAATTTACTAGATGACTTCCAATCTAATATTTGTATTGTTTTGTTTTTATGATCTATTGATACTAAATCGATATACCCCTTAAATTCTAAACCACAAAATGTATAATGAAATTCCAATTCTTGCAACATTTCTTTGTCTTTAAAATTCTCAAATGTTTCAAAAGCATGAATTATATCTTTATAATATTTTTCACCACTTTTAGGTGTTGGAAATTTCAATCCGTCTTTTATACATTTCTTATATGCTTTATCAAAACTGTCTATTGCCTCTTCTTTACTTCTTTTACCTTGAGTCATTAATTCATAGCTTTCGTGTATTTCACTACCTAAGATACCATATATATTGTTGTCTCCTCTATCTTTTTTAACATAAGATAAATACCAATCATATATACAAGAATGAAAACTACTTATTTTGCTATAAGAGTATTTCTCCATATTCATCCTCCTTATTAATTTCTATATTTATATATTACCATATTTAACAATTTTTGTCAATATATTTTAAATATTCTTTTAATATTTTTTCGTATAATCTTTCTAATGCTAAATTATCAGCTACTGTATTTTCTACATATAATTCTTCACTTGTTCTCCTCATTTCCTTCATTACTGTTATTATGTGTTCCCCACTAAGACTATACATACCTTCAAATTTAAACCAACATTTAGTGCAATTCATTGTAGTTTCTATTCTTGTGCCACTTTCATCACTTATAACTTTAGATTCTTCATTTATAACTACATGATTATCCTGATAATATAGATCAAAATTATTATCAATAAACACTTGAACTTTCCAATCTCTATCTTTATTAATAGTTGCTATCTTTTTCTTTCCCTTCAATTCTTTAGGTCTTTTATTAAATATTTTCAATTTAATATGATTGTTTACTTTATTGTAAAAATATTCACTTCTCGTCCAATTATTGAAAATATCAAACTTTCTATGATATTGAACATATTCATCATCTTCATAGTTCATAAATCTAAAAATATATTCATCTATTTCATAATATTCATATCCATTTATTATTCCTAAATATTTACTTATTTCTTTTAATTTTTCATTATACATATTATCCTCCTTTAATTAATAATCAAACATTCTTTTTTTAATTTTTCAAATATTTCACCTTTTAAATCTATTGGTGAAGCTTTTGATCCTTTAGGTAGATATTTATTCTCTTTATCTAATATCACGCCTATTTTACATTCTCTCATAAATAACATTGATTTAATAGTTTGAATATCTCTTTTTATTACAGACACATCTAGCCCCTCATCCATACATAGAATAATTTTATTTACTCCCAACTTTAATATTTGTTCTACTTGTGTAGTTGAAATACTATTACCTCCTAAAGCGAGGAAATTCTTATAATTTAATGAATCTCCTAATAAGACGCTCTTTTCACTTTCGAATATATAAGTCTCTTTACTTTCTTTTATGTGTTCTTTATTTTGATATAGTCCATAAAGAAATTTGTGTTTTGGAAATGCTATCAATGGCAAATATTTGAAGTTTGTCGGAATATCACTATCTAGTCTAGCCATACAACCTATTATATTCCCCTCAGAATCCTTCCACGGCAGTGTTATTCTATTACTACTTTCATCATAACCTACATGAAACTTTACTTGACTAGATGGTAGTATTCCGTCATTTAAAAATCTTAAATTCCATTTATACTTTGAATATTGGTCTAATATTGATGTATCATATATAATTTCATCTTCATCATCTTGTTGAGGTAAATAAATATCATTGAAAAAATCATCAAATATACCTGCTTCTTTTTTGTGATGACCATTTACTTTTTTGTTAGTCATTGTTTTAATCGTATTAATTATTTCTTTATATGATAAATCTGTATGTGTAGCTATTAAACCAACTAAATCACCATTATAAGATGTTGTAAAGTCTGTAGCAGATAAATTATCATTTAATTTTATCCTACAACCACTAGGGTTATCGCCTCCTACTTTCGCACAGCGAATTTCTTTATCTGTTATATTAATACTATGATAATTATAATATTCTAATATCTTTTTGATCTTATCTGGATTTTCTTTTAAATATAGTTTTAATTCCTCCATATAGGCTAATCACCTACTTTTTACTGAATTTATTTTGTTGTTGATTAATGTTTCCTCTTTTTGGTTTTCCTAGACATAATTCGCTAATCCCACCACTAAATCCATTAAAATTAAGTATTACACATTCTCCTGTTTCACTACTCGTACTGCATGAACGAGATTTAGTAATAAACATACAACGATAATTACCATTTCTATCTAATTCTACTTTTTCTGCTTTCCATTTACCATCTTGAGTTTTAACTCTTCTAAATGGCTCTATATAGAATCTGTTATTCGGGTCAAGTTCTTCTTTATAAAGTTGTCTCATACATAATAAAGTAGATAAAACTTCGTTGACTTGTTTTGCTTCGGCTAATTGTGATATAGTTAAGAATAATTCGCCAGAAAAAGTTTGTGATTGCTGGATGGCAAATATTATAGCAACGTTATATAATTTACTTAATTTTAAAAACGTTCTACTATCCATTATTAAATTCTTATATGATTGTTCTCTTTCTAAATCTGATCCTTTTAGAGTATCATAAAGAAACACATCTATATTAGATTTTAGTACATATTTTTTTAATGTTTTTTCAACAGATTTCATATTAGCGTCTGCCATATCTGATAATATTATTTTATCCGAATAATGTTCATTATAATATTTTCTTGCTAATTCAACATATTTTTTGTCTTCATCTGATAAACCCCCACTTTGAAGTTTCTTTTTATTAATTTTTCTATATCCTAATTCATAATACATAATATATGTAAAAAAACTTATAAAGAAATCTGGAATCTCCATTTCATTCGTTAATATTAACACTTTATTTCCATTACTAGCTAGAGACATACACAATTGAGTTAAAAATGTTGTTTTACCTGCATTAACTGTAGCAGAGATTGCTGAAACTTGTTTTTTCTTAAAACCAAGTAATTCTTTAGATAAATATGGACAAAAATTTTGTTCACCTATTTTATCAAAAAGCATACCAACCTTTTCACCAGAATATAATCTTTCTAAAAAATCTTCTCCTATTTCTCCTTCGTGAGTATGTATATCATTTGTTACATAAGACACGTCAATATATTCATTACTTCTACTTTGATAATAATTTAAAAATTCATCGGTAGACATTTTACTGGCTAGATCCATCCAAGATATTTGAGTTTCTCCCTTCTTGGTTTTTATCACTATTTTTTTCTCTAAATCCATTCCATCCTTATATAAGTTTATTAATAAATTATGAAGCAATAATTTATCTAAATAACTTTCAAAATTTTCAGTAGTAGTTGTTTTAGCTAATATTTCAAATGATTTAAATCCACCTATATTTAAATACTCTTTTATTATCTCACCATTCAAATTTAATCTTATATCTGTATCGGTAACTTTAGATACATTTTCATCACTAAGTTTATTTAGTATAGTAAATATTAATTCACCTTCTTTGGTAATAAATAAATCCGTTGTCAAATCATATTCTTTAAGTAAATATATATCATTTATACAACATCCTAAAACGACACCTTCCATACTTTTTCTATTTTTTTGTAAATACTGTGGTAATTCATTAAAATTTATTTTCATATATCTTCTCTCCTTCTGTTATTAATTTATATATTTATATAATAACATATTTGTTAAATCTTGTCAATTATTAATTATTTTAATCATCAATATCAACTTCATAATTATACATTGCATCATATAATTTTTGTGGAATTTTGTCTTTGTAATAGTCTGCTACTTGCTTAATATATTGTTCTTTAAATTGTTTATATGAATTAAAGGCTTGTTCTGGTGTTTCATAATATCCTAAATATTTATATTCTTTTTTATTTGTTTTGTAATTACAAACGCTACATTGTGCCACAAATTTTTTGTCTCGCTTATGATAATATACACCTACGGGATAATTACCTCTTTTATCATCACATTTAATAAATAAAGTATTAATTCTCTCTGGTACAAATATACAAGTTTCTGGTGAATATAATTTATTACCTTTTATTAATATATCCTTATCAAGACACATCTTTTCCCCTTCGATTTGATAAAAATTGTCACTATCCCAGTCTCCAAAATTTTGAAAATTATGAAATTCTTCACAAATTGTCGCATATTTATAACTTGGCTTTTCTCTTTGATAGTTTTCATCATGACATCTTCTTAACATATGAAACCATGTACTATAAATTCTAGTATCTTTCCCATTTTTACTCGCATTATATTTTCCTTCACCTAAATATCCCACTCCATATACAGTTCTTTCATATGGACACGATACTTTACCTCTTTTAAAATTGTTATATCGTACTCCTTTTGCTGTCCAATCATACTCTGGAAAATAAACATCTATATCTATGGTATTTCTATACCCACTTATAATCATCTTGCTACCAAAATTATTATATCCTATTTCTTCAGTTCTATCTATTTTAGCTACCATAATTATCATCTCCTTATTAATTTCTATATTCAATATATAAGCATTTCAAGGTATAAACACTTTACTAAAAATTTCAAAAGGCTCTCAGACGGTTTTAGAAAGTAGTTATTTTTATAATCTTAATCCAATCTTTCACTTTTTATTTCATTACCACATTCACAACTTATTAATACTCCACCCATCATTAAATCAAATACATCAATACCTTTATATTTTTGTTCCTTGAAACAGTCTTTTAATTTAACTTCTTTCCCACAATTATTACATCTTATAGTAAATGAATTTTCTCTATATAAATTAACTTTAGTTTGTTTTATTTTTTCAAAATTTAAATCCCATGAATCTCTTTCCATATTTAATCCTCCTTATAATCCTAATATATCGTTTATATCTCTACGTTTCTTTTTATTTGTGTTCACATTGATATCAAAATCATCTATTAAATTTTCATTTACTTCTATTACTTTTTCTTCTTTAGGTTCATTTAACTCTAATTCATATCTTTCTAGCTGATTTTCCAACATAACCAAACAATATTTAATTCTACTTGCTGATGTTTTAAAATCCTTACTATTTAATAAATTCAATATTTCATTTTTATATTTTGTACAATAATCATATATTAACTCATTATCAAATTTATCTGTTATTATTTTATATGTGGATGAAAAATAAATACTCTTTTCTTTTTGATCTAATCCACATAATTCTCTAGATAGCTCTCTTGCTTTAACTTTTAATTCTTTTGCTCTTTCTTTCCTTTTAATCTCATTTTGTTTGTCATTGTAACATTTTTCATTACAGAAGTATCTATTTTTAATTTCTAAATTATCATTGATATATTCTTCTATGAATGCCCTAGATTTTTCAACTTTACTTTTGCAGTATCTGCATGTGACCATTTTAGGTTTAGACATTTAATCACCTTCTTTATTTTATTATTAATCATTTATATCTACTTCATAATTATATAATGAGTCATATAATTTACTTGGTATTTTGTCTTTGTAATAATTAGCTACTTTCTTAATATATCTCTCTTTAAATTCTTTATAAACTTCAAATGCTTTTTCTGTGCTATCATAACACCCTAAATGTATCTTTTTTGTTTTATTTTCTTCAAAATCATAAATATTACATTGTGATATAAATTTTTCACTTGCTTTATGATAATTCACACCTATAGGATAATATCCTCTTTTTTTATCAGATTTAGTAAATAATTTATTAATTGTTTCTGGTACATATATGCAAGTATCTGCTGAATATATTTTATTGCCTTTAAGTAATATATCCTTGTCTAAACACATCCTTCCACCTTCAATTTGATAATAGTTTTCACTATCCCATTCTCCAAAGTTCTGAAAATTATGGAATTCTTCATTTACTTCACAGTTTTTATATGTAGAATGTTTTTTATGATATTTAGGGTTATAGCACCTCGTCAACATATGATGCCATGTATCATAAACTCTAGTATTTTTTCCATTTTCTCTACATTTATATTTACCTTCTCCTATATACCCTACTCCATAAACAGTTCTTTCATAAGGACATTTAATTTGACTATTCTTAAAAGATTGATACGTTGCTCCTTTAAAAGTCCAATCATATTCTGGAAAGTAAACATCAATATCTGAATACTTTCTATATCCTACAACCACCATCTTACTGCCAAATTTATTATAATTTTCTTCCCCAACTCTATCAACTTTAACTCCCATTTATATCACCTCTTATTAATTATTATACTTATATTATATATTATATACCAAATTATGTCAATGGTTTTTCAAAATAAAATTGAGGTGAATAATTATCCACCTCTTATCAACTACTACATTAATGTTAATGCTTTTTCTAATTCTTCTATTGTTAATTCACTTACTTTAGTTTTATTGCATTCATTTTTGACATATTCTAATAATGCTGTTCTTTGTTCTTTTGTTTGTGCCTTATCTTTTATTTGTGACATTAATTCTTTTTTACTTACTTTTTCATCTTCTTTTTGTTCTTCTTCTACTTCTTGTTGTACTTTTTGTAATTCTATTTCAGTTTGTTTCTTTTCTTCTTTTATTGATTCTTCAACTTCTTTTTCTGTTAATGGATTACTTGCTGAGTTTCTCATACCATCTTTTATTGTTTTCAAGAAATCTTTAGCAAATTGTCTTTGATCTGAATCAACAACTAAATATTCTGGAACAGTATCATTGGCAAATCTGCAACCTGCTTCTAATGTAGTAGTGCCCCTGAAGTATAATCTTCTTTCTGTAGATTCTATTTTTCCATCTACAACATTTTTATCTACAAGACCAGTTAAGACTAAATCAAATATGTCAGCAAATATTGATTCATAAGTATTAGGAAGGTTAGATGTTAATATTTGATATCCTTCATCTTCATTTTTACCTTTTTCAACTATTGTTTTCATTTTTGTATGTGAAATACACATTATACCAAAACCTGCTTTATAAAGAGTTGTGAAATATTCTTTTATTAATTCTTTAACTTTAGCTTGACCTGATCCGTACCCACCTAGAGCTTTATTGATTGAGTCACAAGGTTTACCTGTTTGAATTTGACTTAATCTACAAACTTCTTTTTCAGCTATTGGTATGATTTCATCCACCACATCGAAGCAAACCATTTCTATATTATGTTCAGTACCTTTACCTTTTATTAAAAATTGTGATAGTTCCTTTAAATCTTTCCAATTATTCACATGAGTTGTTTGTAGGTTGTCAAGTAGTGTATAGCCGATTTCATTTCCTACACCACAAAGTAACCCTTTACTAGCATCACCATTATATTCTTCTAATATTATATTTCTAAACAAGGTACTTTTCCCGAATTTACTAACGGCTCTTAAATATATTCTTAATTTGTTTAAATTATTTGTACTTTTATTCATTGTTATTTTTATCATAATACCAACCTCCAATATTTATTAACTAATATTTTTTATTCCCAACCTCTTCCACCCTATTATTAATTTCTATATTCAACTAAAATGGTAATAGATTATCATCACCAAATATATCTAAATCATCATCTGAGTTTTCATTTAAATCAACATTTATTTCTTTTTTTACATCTGTTTCTGGTTTAGATAATAATTGTTCTATTGTTAATTCAACTGGAATTGCACCTTTCGAATAACCTCTGTTAATAGTTAATACACTCATTTTTTCTATTTTAGCACCCATACCCATGCCATATTCTAATTTTAAACTTTCTATGTCCATTAATCCTAATTCAACCATTTCTTTTTCGTCATCAGATAACATTTCTGCATTAAATTCTAATTCTTCTCTTCTATTTATTAGATCAACTTTAAATCCTATTTTACATAATTGATTTTCATCAAAATTATCTAATAATAATTTCTTAATTACTTTTAATTTTCTTTGAGCCAATTCACCTTCAGCATTTAATGGATATTCTATTGATTTATAAAATCCTATATCTGCTTTTTTCTTACCATCATATTGTGGTATATATCCATTCACTACTAATAAATTTTCTTCTTCTAATCTATCTTCATTGATACAATCTTCTGTTATGTACATTTCTATACTTGCTGTTGCTTCTTCTTCTGTATCATCTGGTACAACATATATTCTATTTACTGAATAATTAGTGAATGTTTGTTCTTGATTAGTTTTTTCATTAAACCAACTAGTGTATTCAATTTCACCAATTACTCTAAATTTAGCATTATCAAATTTCCCACTTGTTAATTCATTATAAACAAATTCACTATAATCAAATTCATTACAAAATTCATATCTTTCATTATCATTAACAAATACCATTTTTTTAAATTCGGCTATGTCTTTCATGTGTTTTTCTTTATCTTTATATTTAAACTTAACACTATTGTATTTACCTTCTGAATCTTGTTCTAATGAATATATATCTGAATCATTTACATTTATTGCACCATCACTTTTTTTAGCTGAATTTAAAAATCCTTTTATTTGAGGTGAAAAGAAATCTTTATCTGATTTCATATTTAATTTTAAACTTCTAAATATTCCACCTTTATCAGTTAATTTATCTTCAAATGCTCTATGTTTATCTGAATCCTTTGCGACTGATAGATTACCAACCATTGTAAATTTTATTCCCATAATATCAACCTCCAATATCTTATTAATTAATATTTTTATATCCCACCCAACCAATCCCTTATTAATTACTATATTAATATAATACTACATTTTACATTATTTGTCAATATTTATTTTTATTTCTTTTAAAAATCTACCAATTGTATATAATTGACCTTTATAATCGACTAAATATTTTTCTTCATTTTTTAATTTTAAATCTTTTTCTGCCTCCATTAAAGTGCTATATTTTTTTATATATTTCATACTTCCCATTGAAACTAATTTTATCATTAAACGTTATCAACCCCTTATTAATTTATATATTCATACAATATTATATTTATTAAATATTGTAATGACTATTCTATTTTTTAGGAGTTCCACAAGATAATTTGCCTTCAGAACAAACACCATAAACACATGGTGCATCTATCCTATTAAATAATATTGGACAAACTTCTTTACATTCTTGTAACATTAGTTCTGCTAAGTGTCTTATTTCACTTTGTGCTCTATGACATAATCTTTTACTAAAGAAATTATATAAACTTCTAACATTCATGCTTACTATTATTTTAGTTTCACTTGCATTTGGTAAAACATATCTAGCATTTTCATTTGCAACTTTAGTACTATTCATACCATATGTAGGATAATCTGTATCTTCCACAAATTGTTTTATATTACTTTGCCATTTCAAATACATTTTATGCATTTTTAACATATCTTGTTCATATTCTTTCATAGCATCTTCACCCATTGCTATTATAACATCAGGTGTGATAAATTCAAATTTACCTTCTTCTTCCTTTACATAACGTTGTGATTGTTGACTATAAGATGCTATTCTATGTCTTACTATTTGGTGAGAACAACTTCTTGATATTCCTTCTATAGCAAATGTGAATGAAACATGCTCTATTGGTGATTCATGCCCCATATTCACTAATGTATTTACAAATTTTGCTACTTCTTCATCTGTTAACTTTTCCATTATGCCATCTACACCTACTGGTGAATAACATAGTTTTGCTGCTGCTGCAACTACTGCATCTGGATTAGGCGTATGAGCCATTAATTTTACTTTTAATTCTGCCATTTAACATTCCTCCTATTTATTAAGTAATTCTTGCCATGCTTCTTCTTGAGCTTGCTCTGTTAATTTCTTTGATGGAATTATACCAAAACGTTTTACTTTAATTTTATATATTTTACTTATACTGTTCAAACAAAGCAAAGCTTCTTCTAAACTCCATTGGCCATCTGCTGCTCTATCATTACAATATTTGCTAAACTCTTTGAAGGACATATATTTAAATTTTCCTATCATTATTCATCCTCCTCCTCATCTTCATCATCAAACCATTCGTTCCATGTTTTAATCCAATCATCTAAATCATCTTCTTTATAGCCTACACTTTTTACCCATTGAGTAAATTCTTCTACTGTATCATTTATCGGTCTAAAACTTTCAAGTACTCTTCTAAAAGGTCTTAAATAATCATTTATTACTTCTTCTGCTTCTTTTTTAGCATATTCTTCATTATAGCCTCTTTCCATTATCACCTTAACATAATCTTCTTTAGTCATATTCCAATGTGTTACAGTATCTACTATACTTGAAAATCTACAATATAAACCATTAGGTTGTTTTGCAATAAATCCAGCCATTATTTTACCTCCTTATATTTTATCATTATCAATTACACAATATGAACAACTTTCAGTTAAAGAATAACTTACTCCTAATATTCTTATTTATAACCTCCTAAAATGTTTTTATTTTATTTCTTGTATTATATAAACATTCACTAATTATTTTTTCTTTCATTCTTAATCCCACAAGTTCAAGTCCTTTATAAAAATTAAAATCATCTTCGGGGTGAACCCTTGCTTGTACTAAATATTCATCATCCATTGTCGTCATTTCAAATGCATTTTCATTATATCTATATAATACATCAATAGATAAACCTAAAACTTTTATATCGGTCTTAATCCATTTACTCCAACCTTGTTTGAATAATTTATTAACTAAATTATATTGTATTTCAAATTTATTTTCTTTATTACATAATGTTATTTTATCTCTAAACGTTCCTATATTTGAAATTTGATATTCTTTATTATCTAATTTACATATCATTTTTTGTCCTATTTTTAATTTCATTTTTACAACCTCCAATAAAATTATATTTTTATTTACAGTGGAACGGTTAAATTTAAGTAGCTATCAAAATCGGTTCTTAGGCTGTAACAAATCCACTGTCCGTCTATTTTAGGTACATAATTGAAATTTTCGTCAAGTAACGTTCTATTATCCCCGTCATGCTTTCCCACAACGTATCCTATTTTTACTTCCCCATTTTTTTCCATTGTATATTTAACTCTCCTTATGTTCATGTTTTTACCTCCTATAATTTAATTTTAAATCCTTTTAATTCTATTCCATTTTCTATATTCTCTATTAAATTTATTATGATATCACTTATAATATTAAACTTTAATTCCCTTGTTACATCCACATTATTTTGAAATATTTTAAAATTCCATACTTCATTCGAATTGTACTCTATTTTATATTTACTATCCTCTATAATTATAGTTTTCATTGTATCACCACCAATTTTAATACTTAATAAGTAATACCAAATCCATAAAATTCATCTACTGTTTTAAATATATTATCTCCATAACACCCATAATCATAATCACAATCTAATTCTCTAACACCTTCGTCATCTAATACTTTACACCATGAGCATACAACACTAGCCATTAATGATGCTGATATACTTCTTTCATCTTGACATTTTTCCCAACCAAAAGCTACATCATTTTTTAATTGTGCTAAAACATTATCTCTAGTCCACTCTAATGGTTTATGATTTTCATCACTCGTTATATAATTAATTTCATTCATTTGTTCTTTTGTTAAAAAGTCACAAAATCTTACTCCAAATCTATCATCTAAAAAAGTTTCATATTCTTTATAATTATTTAATACCTCTCGAATTGTTTTCATATCATTTATACCTCCTAAAATTAAATATATTCATGCTATCTTTTCTCTTTCTGATAATTTTAACTATTTTTGGTTAATGCTTTTAAAAGAGCTTCATAATCTATTTCTAAGTCATTATAATATGCTTCCATAAATTCTTCAATTTGTTCGCCTATTACTTTCTCAAATTCTATTTCTTTCTTTTCATGCTCTTTTTTATATGCCTCTATTCTTCTTTTACGATTGTTTTTAAAAATCCAATCTATATTTTTTTCAAAATCACTTTTGACCTTTTGTTCCATTTTTGCCCCCTTATTCAGCAAACATCCAATCTTCTGCTAACATATCAGTTTGACTTGCTAACCACGGAACAAATTTTCCATCTGCTGTTTTCATTCCTATCCAAGGTGATAAAAATAAGCTATCTTTATGTACTTCTCCATCTACTTTATATTGATAAGAATTTACATGAGCTAAATACATTCCTTTGCCATTCCAACCTTGTCTACACACTTTTAATCCACGTTTTAGGTATTTTATAGCTTCACCAAAGTTAAAAGTAGGAGTACCACCTAATAAAGTACAGTTTTCATTATCAGCAATTACCCATTCATCAGATAAAACATTGTTTAGGGTATGTTCAACTCTTTGTGTTTCTCTTATGTCTAATATAGAACCTTGTCCTTCGTCTGTATCTGTTGGTCTACAGTGTATCATAATAGTCTTTTTATCATCGTCCCAGCACCAATAACCTCCCCATGAAGGTAATTTAACTTTATTTCCTTTTTTCATTTCTTTTAATGCTTGTTTAAAATTCATAATATTTCCTCCTATAATTTAATAATTTTAATTTTACTTCCTTTAATTAGTTCTAATTCACTAACCACTTGTTTAACTTCTTTATAATTTGTGAATCTTTGAGCATGAACTACATTTTCATTTAATACTATATTGTTAGTTCCAAATTCTTTACCCATGTAATACTTGTTATCTACTTTGATTATATAGTTCATTCTTATCACTTCCTTATTAATTATTATATTTATATAATACTCCATTTTTTACATATTGTCAACTATTTTTTAAAACTTTTTTTGATTTATTTTTTATTCGTCTTTTACTTCATCATATTCAATATCATCTATTATTTCTATAGCATCCTTTAATGATTCTATATATGCATCAAATTCTTCTTGTGTCATTTGTGGTTTAGTTTCTTCAGGTTTCTTAATTATATTATATTTAATTGCATCATCATAATCAAAATATAAATCTTTCTGTTTATGTTTTTCTAACAATTTTTTAGGAATGGTTGTATTATCTAAAACAAGTTTATCTAATTTTTCTTGCAATTTCATTTTTCTATTTAAATCATCTTTTAAATCATTGATATTTATATAGTCATAAGATGCTAACATATTATGATACATTAAATTTGACCATTCAGATACTTCAACTACATCCATTTTCATAAGAAGATAAAAAGATGCTGAATAAGCTATTGCTGATACTTTACCTATAAATAATACACCTTGTTCCTTTAATTGGTCTATCAAATTAAACATCTCAATTAACTTATATAAGTCTCCACCAGGAGAACTAATATAGAACGTTACTTGCTCACAATATAAAGGAGTATAATCTTCTTCATATCTAAGTCTATCATTTAGTTCCATAATTTCTTCATTTTGTACTTTAGCCTCTAATAATTGGTCTATTATCGTATTTCCTGTTTCTTCATTTAACTCTGTATTAAAATAAATATTTATATTTGACATATAATTATTCCTCCTATTATTGAATAATATATTTTATAATAAAGTTATCAATATAACCCAAAGTATAGTAAATGAAAGTGATATTTCAAAACTAAAACCAATGCAATTATAAAAATTAAAAATTCCATTAGACCAAACACATGATGGTGAAAAGCATAACATCATCATTATGAAAAATATGATGAACATAACTATCCCATATTTAAATATATCTATTAAATCTTCTTTCATTAAATCACCCTTATTAATTTCTATATTTTATATTTCAATATCGTCACCTTTTATTAATATTTTTAATCTTTCTTCTAAATTTTCAAATAATTCTTGTATTTCATTTTCTCTTTCTTTAAATGTGCATTTATAATAATATTTTTTACATTCTTCACATCTTGGTGATTCACATAATTCACGTTGCATTAAATTCATACTTTTAAGTTTTACATCTTTTAACCTGTTAAATAAATTTTCCATTATTCATCATCCTTTCATTAATATATTTTATATCCATAGGCGCTTGCTATGTTCTTATTGTATCCTATTCCTATTACCACTCTAGTACCAACATTAACTTTATTATACAAACTGATTATATCCCAATTATGTAATCTGATACAACCATCTGAAACTCTTCTACCTATACTACTTTCATCACAATTTCCATGTATTGCATAGCCTGATTTTGAAATCTGTAAAAATCTTTTACCTAATGGGTTTCTTGGATCACCTCCAGGTATTCCTTTTTTATAATATGGTCTATTAGATTGTTTGCTTATAATAGTAAATGAATTATTTGGTGTAGGAGTTGATGCTTTCCCAATAGCACATTTATAACTACTAATTAATCGACCGTTTTCATAATAAGAGCAAGTCAAAGATGATTTATTTACTATTATCAATTTATTTAACACTTGTCCCTTATTAACTACTATATTAGTATTATTATTTGTTGAATTAGAACAAACATAATCTTTAGAAACATACCCCCATTTACCATTATAATTCACACTATACCAATTGCCATAACTTTTGTATATTATTACTTTACCTCCTTTTGGTATTGTTGTTATCTTTTTACTATTTATACTTGCATATTGTCTTAAATTTAAATTAGCACTTGTGTATCCGTAAGATAGAGCATCTGATGTAATTGTTTTGCCTCCTAATATTGCAAGAGATATAACCCCTGCTGATAATAATGTTTTTAAATTTTTATTCATTATTTTCATCCCCTTTTTATATTACCAATAATAAAATTGAAGTTTTATCATTGGTAATAATTTAATCTTTTATTTCTTTTAAAAGACTCTCAGACGTTTATATATAAGCGAATATAAACCTTTTAATAAGTATAATCAAATAATAATGTATTATTGTCCCATTTTTATTTCCTCCTTATTATTAATTCCTATATTTATATATTATCATTATTTACCAATGAAGTCAACTGTTTTTAATAAAAAAGTTAGGAATAATTATTCCTAACTAAAAGCCTAAATCTGTTATGTCGAAATCGTATTTATCTTGTTTTTCTTCTTGTGTTAATGGAACAGTATTAACCGTTAAACCATTAGCCATATAAGATTCTTCTATTTTCATGTGTAAACGTACAATATCTTTTATATACGCTACCTTGCTTGATTTACTATTTAGAAATTGAATTATGTCTTGATCCTTTTCAGTATTCAAAGTTAATCGAACTTCTTTCTTACTCACAATACCACCTACTTATTAAATACTTTTTCACCTATTTTATACATACCTTGACATTGCAAAGTAATGTCATCAAGTAAAATAGTTTGTGGATACAATTTAGAGAATGTAGGATATAATATAGTTGCTCCACCACCAGTTAAACATATATTTGAAATTTTTAAATTATCTATTGTTTTTAACTCATTGATTACAGCAATTAAAAATCTTTTTACGATATCTTTTTTATTTTTAAATTCATCATTAAGTAATCTTTTTTCACCATTAAAAATGAGTTTTGCTTCTTCTAATGTTATATTTATATCATAAGATATATTAATATACTCCCTACACGTTTGATATAAATGTATTAATCCTAATTGAATACTTTTACCATCTATTAAATTCATTTCTCCATTAAACTTAGATACATCAATTGTTCCACCACCGATATCAATCACATAAGTTTCACAACCTTTTTGTAATTTATCTATTACCACTTTTAAAGTTTTTAAAGAATAAGATTCTGGTACAATGAAAACATTAGAAATAGTAATAGTTCTCTTTTTACCATCTAAAACTATTGTCTTTTTATTATTTTCTTTTATATATTCCATCATTGAATCTTTCTTTGTTTTAAATTGACTCATAGGTAAACATAATACAATCTCAACATTGTTTTCATCTGGATTAGTTACTTTAGCAATAGAATAATATAATAATGATAAATAATTTTCTTTGGTATATTTTAATATGTCATTTTCAAAGCTACCTGAATCAGCTAAATATTTTTCGCCTTCAAAAGTAAATTTTTCATTTTTATTAAAATCATCTAAATTTGATTCAACTTTTTTAACTCTTGAATCACATACAAAGGTTTTTGTTTCTGAGACTGCAACAGTTGTTAAATTACCTACATCTATTCCTACAATTTTTGTATTTTTTGCCATAATTTATCTCCTTTTCACATAACATTGTATTTATTTGTAATTAATACTTTTTAATTTTTATTCCTTAAATTTCAATAAATAACCATCATAATATAAAAATCTCATTTTCCACCACTCTCGAACGTTTTTTTATAGATTTTCTGTCTAATTACCCCATATATCCATTTTTTCGTAACTTTTGTTATTTATACCTATCCACTCCCCTACTTCTAAAAGAAGGTTATATATAAGTGATTTTAAGGGGATATAAACATTTCTAGGTATAAGAAGAATATAAAAAGGGGAATTATCCTTTTAAAGAATCTAAACTATTTGTCGAATCATTATATCCTTTCATCTCATTGTCAAGATAAAACTCTAATAAAGAATTTTCATTCCCATCCACAAATGGTAAATTATACTTGCGTCTTGATGCAAATTGGAATGACCTTTTACTGGCTTCTAATTCTGCCTCAACTATTAATTGATCTATATTTTCAATTATATCTTCCATTACTTCATCAGCATCATTAGTTTCGTTATGTACATCAGCTTTAACATATATTTTATATGTTGTTAATTCGTTTTGAATGCCCTTATATAAATATTTAAAACGTGCTGACCTTTTAAAATTAAATGTGTGTGATAAATTATCTTTAACTATATAAGCATTACTTTGTATTCTTTCAAATTCATGTAGTTTTAATATTTTATATAATACTTTAACAATTACGAATAATACCCATCTAATTAAATTCCAACACCAACCTACTAATTTCCTAATTATAATCCAAATGATTTCAATTATTGTATAATTATCATTTTTCTTACTCATAATATCACCTAATATTAATATTATTTTAAAGCATTTTCGATATTTGTTATTTTTTGACTTATACCTTTTTCAACTAATATCTTGTGTGTAGTTGAAGCATTATAATTATCCTTATTCATAAGTTGATCTCCTAAAAAAGCAATAAATATAATCATTATTATAAAAAATAATAAATTTTCATCTCCAGTTTTTTTTGCCATATTATCACCCCTTATTTACTATTATGCTCATTCACTTTCCATGATTCTGGTGAATCTTCCATTGTACAACAATGACCTAACAATCTATAAATAGCACATTCATCTGTAGAACAATCACTTGACATTATATCTTTACATACCTCTTGAATATATTTTAATGCCTCTATTAATGTCACTTCATTAACTTCCATATTAATACCTCCTTAACTCACATTTTTTATTCTATCTTTCGCTATATTGAAATAGTTTTCATCCAATTCTATTCCCACAAATCGTCTATTAGTATTCATACAAGCAACTCCAGTACTACCACTCCCCATACAATTATCTAATACTATCATATTTTCATTAGTATATGTTTTAATTAAATATTCTAATAATGCTACTGGTTTTTGTGTTGGATGTAGACCAGTTTCTCTTTTGAATTTTAATATACTGGTAGGATTTCTTGTTCCATAATTAGTTGTTTGCGTTTTAACAACATTATTTGTAACATCGCCACTTGTTCCTTTCCCACTTATATATGCTTTTCCTTTTGTCATTTGAGGATTATATATTCTAAAAAATTCTGAATCATATTTTTCTTTTAAAATATCATAATTTGGAACATTCTGAAGATTATAAAATTTTATTAATTTTTCATAATTAGATTTGGTAGGTAAACTCCATTGACTACTATTAAATCTAAAACAATGATCTAATCCTTGCCCTAAATCTTTAATTACTTCCGTTTTTCTTTTATTTATTTTTGACAATATATCTTTAAAAATATCTCTCAATTCAGTAAATTCATCAACTCCATAATTATTTGGCTTTCTAAAAATACATATATCTTCATGTATTTTTAAAGGCATTTTATTAGCTAATAAAAAATTTGTTCCTTGCTCTTTTTCCCATATTAAAGAATAAGAAAACCACTCTTTATTTGATAATATTAATTCACTTGTAAATGGTTGAGAGCCAAATAAAACAATATTTCCACTTGTTTTAATTATTCTCTTATATTCTTTCCATAATTTATCAAATGGTATAAGGATATCCCACTCACAAGAAGTTATATTATAAGGTAAATCACATAATATCATATCTATTGATTTATTTGATATATTTTTCATTATTTCTAAACAATCTCCATGATGCAATTTATATTTATCTTCCATACTATCACCCCTTATTAATTAATATATTGGTATTATATCATATTTTGCTTAATTTGTCAATAATTTCTATAAAATAAAAATCAAATTTTATTTTATACATTATCAATCCTCCTATAAATATCTAAATAAGTATTTTTCTTTATATGGCACTTTCCTACCTATTAAATCAGTGTATGTTTTAGGACATTTACCATAAGTTAAAATTAAGAATCTTCTCATGTGTTTTTTGTCTTTTAATATAAATTCAGCGCCACTTTTTACATTTTTAACTCCAATTCCTTTTAACATTATTTTATACCTCCAGCAAATTTACCATTTATTGACTCTATAAAGTCTATAAATTTATCATTCAACTCATCTATATCCATATCAGTTTCTATCGTTCCATTAATTTCGTATAAATTTTTACCATTCCATTCAACAACCTCATAATTTTTATAAAGATATACATTTTTTGTTCCAAAATTAATTTTCTTTTCTGATAAATTATAATTATAACATACTTCATTATGATATCTATTCCAACCTTCAGCTAAACACAATAAAGGCTCTTTAGTAAATTCCTCATCTTTATTTGAGTATATCCATTGAGATAATTCGTTTACTTGTGAATCTGTTTTACAATGAATTACTATATTATCTAATTTAAAATCAATCCATGTTAATGGGTATTGAAATTCAAACTCATATATTATTATTCCATTTTTCTTATAATATTCATAATTACAAAATCCCAACGTTCCATTTGAAGTATCATATGAATAACAAGTTTTTCCATGAAATGTTTTCCAAGCTGTCTCTTTACTATTTGATCCAAGACCCCAAGTTATACAATGTTCTTTATCTAAATAATTTAATAACTCTCTCGCCTTCTCTTCAGTATTACAATGAATTGCATAATTACCTGTTTTAAATCTTTCTATATCAAAATCATTAATATTACATTTCATATTTTTTACCCTACCTTTCTCATCTTATTTAATCCACCTTTTATAATTCTACTTATTTTCACCAACTATTAATCAGTTATTTCAACTTGATAATCGTACATAACATCATATAGTTTAGTTGGTATTTTATCTTTGTAGTAGTCAGCTACTAGCTTGATATTGTTTTCTTTGTATTCTTTATAAACTTCAAATGCTTGTTCAGGTGTATTATAATCTCCTAAATATGTTTGCTCTGATTTACCAGTCTCAGGATTAAGTAAACTACAACCTACCCTAAATTTTTTAGTGCGTTTTTCATAACATACTCCAACAGGATATTTACCTCTTTTACTATCTCTTTTAATGAATAATAGATTTATCTTTTCAGGTACGTAAATGCAAGTCTCTGCTGAATATATTTTATTGTTTTTTACTAATATGTCTTTATCTAATGTCGTTCGTTGTCCTTCTATTTCATAGTAGTTTTCACTATTCCAATATCCGAAGTTTTGATAATTTAGCCATTCATCAGATGCTTTACATTGATTATATGTATGATGTTTCTCGTGAAATTTAGAATCATAACATCTTCTAAGCATATCTTTCCATGTTATATAACATTTCGTATATTTTCCATTTTCTTTACTTTTATATTTACCTTCTCCTAAACATCCATGTTCATACACTCTAGGCTCATATGGACATTTTATTTCGCCATTTTTAAATTTACTATACTCTGCACCTTTATAAACCCAATCGTATTCTGGAAAATACACATCGATATCGTTGTATTTTCTATATTCTTTTACAATCATCTTACTACCGAAAGTGTTATATCCTATCTCTCCAGTTCTATCTATCGTTTTTCTACTCATGATACATTACCTACCTTTCTCATTTTAGCTAATCCACCTTTTATAATCCTTGAAACTTGTGCTTGACTAATGTTATGTTTATTGGCTATATCTTTTTGTGGTGTATTTTTAAAAAATTGTTCTATTATCATATATTTTTCTCTTTCAGTTAAAACTTCAAATAATGATTCTAAATACAAGTTAGTATCAAAATCTTCTTCATATCCAAATGTTTCTTGAAATTCACCTTTTTTATTACATTCATTATTATCTACTTTACTATTTAAAGATGATACTTTGAAATTTATACTTATTAATTCTTCAATTTCTTTAACGTCTTTATTTAATTCTTTGGCTACATCTTCTATTGACATTATTTTAATTAATCTATCTGCTTTACGTTTGTTAATCAATAATTGTTGAGCATAATGTATTCCTTCTCTAGTATGTCTGCTATAATGTTCTATTTCTCTCATTATATTGTAAATAGCAAACGTTGAGAATTTAATATTATATTTAGGATCAAAAGTATCTGCTGATTTTATTAATCCTATAACACCTACATTAAACATATCTTCATATGAATGTTCTATTGCTTCATAATGTAATTTTCTTTTTAATGTGTAATCTACTAATCTAATATTATCAAGTATAAAACGTTCCCTTTGTTCTTTTGTATCGAATTTCACTTCAACTCCCCCTTATTAATTAATATATTCATGATTTAATCATTTATAACCAATTCATCTTCTTGATAAATGTTATATTTTAATGCTAAATCCTTAGTCACAATTAATAATCCTTCAACTAAACTTTTATCTTCATCTATTATATCTAATTTATTAATCTTTTCTGCTTTACTTTTACTCATTCCATTGTTAATAGCATTATTTTTTCTGTTTTTTAATCTAGTGTTTAAATTAACACCAAATCTGGTTTGTAATTCATTGTAAACTTCATCCCAAATTACTTTATGTTTTGTACCTGTTTTATAAGCTATTTTGTTTATTATATCTTTTACATCATGTCTCCAATTATCTTTTGATAAAGATATTAAGTTTTGTATACCATCTAATGAAGTTTTAATTCCTTCAATATCTTTTTCCATTTGTTTTTGTTTGATTTCCTGTTCTACCATTGTATCAAATATTTGTTTAAATGTCTGTAAACTTGGAGATAATTCGGTCATATCTATTGTTTGTTGTTGTACTAATTCCATTTCTTCAAATTTATCCATATATCTAATAGTAAATAAATCGCCTTTTTCACCTGTCGTTTTATGTGCTAAAAATTCACATCCCTTTTTAGTAACTTGATATTCTTTTAAATTTCTTCCTGTTTTATCTTTGTATGAACTTAAAATCCATAAATCACTCAACGAAAAATTTCGTTCAGTAACTTTTCCTAATATTTCAGTATGTTTTTCTATTTTTTTCATTAGGTCTGCGTGTCTAATTTCCATCATTTCAGCAACTTCTCTACTACTTATAGTTTTCAATCTTCTTTTAGTTAATTCATCCATTTTTTATTACCCCCTTATTAACTAATATATTTATATTTTAACATATCTTAACATTTTTATCAAGCTATTTCTCTTAACTTATTAAATGATCTTTTAATATTCTTGCCAGCTACCTGTTGTGTACAATTAAATTTCTCACCTATCTGTCTTTGAGACATTCCATTAAATACATAATCAATGACCATAGCTTTATTTTTTTCTGATAAAGTGTTTAACATATCATTTACTCTTAATCTTTCATCATAATCAATTTCTATTTGCATTTCTGTTATGCTATTACTAATATCAGGTTCATCTTCATCAGACGAAATACTTTGATTTATATATTTTGGACTTAAACTTAATTCATTTATTTTTAACACTTCTTCCTTACTTAATTTTAATTTTTCAGCAACTTCATCAACAGTCATATAATTTAAATATTCTTCTATTCTTTTCTTATTCGTCAAAATACGTCTCCCATATCTTATACCATGTTTAATTTCTCGTATTGATAATAATATCTCACCAACAATACAACTAATAGCATATGTACTAAAACTATAACCTTTATTTTCATCAAATTTATCAACAGCTTTTATAAGACCGATACATCCTGTTTGAAATGTTTCTTCAAAAGAAGAATCTATCTTTTCATGTTTATAACTTGGAAATTTCTTATCAATAGTGTACGTTACTAACTTCATGTTATCTTCTATAAATTTATCTCGTTCTGCCTTCGTTTCAAATTTCACTTCAATCTCACCTCATTTATAATTTTAACAGTTCTTTATTTTCATATATATTTCCTATTACTTTATTTTCAGCTTTGCCAAATCTAGGTATTAATCTATAATAACTATCTTTTCCATCTTGTATATACCAACAACCTTTAATCATGACTACTACACCTACAACATGATTTAAAGCTCTAGTTGTTTCTACTATGTCACCTTCGTATATTTCCACATCATTAATATCTTTATATCCTGTGTATTCACTCATAGTTTCTTCTTTGATTAGCCCATCAATTCCATATCCTTCAACGAGTTGACCATAGATATCGCATTTGATATCAAATCTAAATCGTTTTATATTTAATGTTCCGTATGCCCAATCATTTGCTTCAATATCCCATGCTCTTAACTTAATTTCTCTCATTATTTATCCTCCTTCAATACTTCTTTAATTGCTTTAATTTGAATCTTTAAATATTTTCCATACATAACAATATAAAAATCTAAATCTTTTATTATATCACCTCAGTATATTCTTCACATATCATTCTATCCGTTGGTAACAATCTAAATTCACACCAACAATCTAAATAGTTCGAATATTTCCATTTACAATTATTACAATTATTTGTTAAATTATTTATAATACAAAATCTTTCAAATTCTTCATCTGACATATTATTTAATTTAACTTTTAATTTTTCTAAAATTTCTTGTTTATTCATTATTAATCCTCCTAATCTAATTTTATAACTATATTAACTACACCTTGATTATAATAAACAGTATCCATAGTTCTAACACCTACAACTTCACAATTATTATATTTAGATTACCATGCTTCACTATTAAGCAAATCCTTTTCCATACAAAGCGAAAGGTCATTATCACACATTGATATCATTCTATATGCACCGTAGATAGGATGCCATAGTCGTATTATTGTGTTTTCACATACAAATTTATTTACAAAATCTTTTAATTTCATTAATTAATCCTCCTCATATTCCCATATCCATTTATCTTCCTTTTCATAATGTGTATATCCTTTTATTTTTCTGCCACATTTTTTGCATCTCCAATAAGCTAAATATTTATATCCCCACTTGTCATCTATATCTTCATATGCAACTATTTGCCCTCCACATTTAGAACATGGGATGGTAAATACAGTTGTTATAGGGACGTTTTTCATTTTATACCTCCTTATTAATTTCTATGTTAATTATATTATAGTTTAAAATTTCTAATATGTCAACTGATTTTCCAACATTTTTTCGTTAAATATCAATATTTTATATGCTAATGAAATAGCAGTAGAGGGATCAATCCCTCTATCTACATATCCTTTTGCTAATTCTACTAAGTTATTTACTTTATCTAATGTCATATTAATTATCTCCTATTCACATTCATTTTCTAATCTTTCCCATAAATCCCATATTTCTTTATAAAACTTACAGTTTGTATAACAACTTATTCTTGGGTTATCTTGATATTTTTCAATATAACAACCATTACGACATATTTGACCCATGCCCATATCATAGACATCTCTTAACAATTGTTGTTCTTTCTTTGTGAATTTAAAAGTTCTCATAATTACACCTTCCTATATATCAACTTATCTTTTTCTATATGATTTTGATTTGTTATAATATACCTCTTTAGGTTCTTTACCGTCTAATATATTTTGTAGCTTTTGTTTATAACGTTCATCTTTTGATATACGCATCAAAGATTCAATGAAATATTTACTCATTTTTTTTCCTATCTTCTTATTGATTGCATAATCAACTAAACGATATGCAACTTTCAAGTTATGACAATGTGTATGATGTTTATCATTATTTTCAGTTTTCCATTCTAATTTTCTATTATACACTACATACTCATCTTTATAATCATTATATAATATAACAAACTCTTTTTTCTCACATATTTTTCTCATTTTAGCTTTCACCTATTATAAAAATTTTTAACTGCTTCAATTGTTGCTAATTCTTTTATCAAGTGTTCATAAACTTGTATTGCTTTCTTGTCATCTGCATTTTTAGAACAATATTCATAACCATTGTTGAATCTTTTTAATAAATGTTGATAATAACCATTTAAAGCTTTCATAAATTCTTCTCTTTCCCTCAATTTATCACCTCCCTTTCTGTTATTAATTAATATATTCATGTTATTATGCTAATTCTTTTATTAATTATACTTAAATATTTCATATATTCACTTTTTAATATAAAGTATTGTTTTCTAACATAATTATTTATCCCCTTTCTTTTCATAATGTGGATTAAAACCACCTATTTCAAAACAACTACCTTTTCCTTCTTTAATGTAAGGACAATCTTTTTCATGTTTACAAGTTTCACAATCTCCCATCAAATAGTTAATAAAATCTTTAATTATTCCCATAATTACCTCCTAATTATTCAGAATCATAAGAAACGTAATATCCCTTCACACTCATTTCTTTTATATATCTTATTCTATAACCAAATTCCTCTAATTCCTCATTATTAGCATTATTTAACACTTTATCACAATACTCAATCATATCCTTTGGTTGAATTAAATTATTTAAACAGTTATCTTCATATTCATATAACACAATAGGTAATTCTTTATTTGTATATTTTTCAAATATATTTGCTAATCTTATAATATTTCCAGCACTCCAAGAAGTATCTTGATTATCAATATATCTCAATTCATTCCAACTATAATACTTTCCACCATGTTTAATCAATTTAACATCTTTATAAAAATTAACACCTATACTCATAATTACCTCCTTATAAAAATCTACTTACATCTTCTCCATTTTTTATAGCTTCTAATAATTCTAAAGATTCTTTATCTTTCTTTTCTTTACATTCTTTACACCATCCTACAGTTAAACTTTGTAATCCTCCTGCTTTATGGTATAATACATTAGTTTCTTTCCCACATGAACAACATTTATTTTTCTTATTGAACATAAAATATCGCCTCCTATTCTTTTATTGTAATAATATAATCTTTATTATTTGAAGAACTATAGCAAACTACATTTTGTATAACTCTAGATGATATTTCCAATGTAGGTTTATCATCTAGTAGCTTACCATTAGAATAATCAGAATAATATTCTATTATATTTGAAATAGCTATAAATCCCCAATCATTAAGATTCTCTTTAAGTGTATTATCAATAAATTCTCCTATTGTGCAATTTTCAATTAATTTTATTTCTTTCATTTATTTTCCTCCTTCATAAAACTTTCATTTTATTTATTTTTCTATTTCGTATTGTTTAAGTTCTTCTTTTAATTCTTCTAATTTTTTAATGCAATATTCAATTTTGCAATTTGGTGTTTCATGTTTTTTATCACGAATAGAATTATAATATTCTCTTTTTATTTTGTTTCATTTATAACTTCCCTTCTTTCATTTATAATCTTTATTTATCACTCCTATTTTTGTAATTTATTTTTAATTATTTCGATTATGTTATCTCCAGTACAATAAAGCATTAATAAATTTATCGGTATAACTATTAACAACAATATACCAGTAATTAAAATTTCGATTATTTTAAAATTAGATATCCAATCTAAGAAAAATGTTATTAACATTCCAATAATTATTATACCAGTAAAAAATATTGCCCCTAATAAAACTCTACTACAAATTTTCAATATATTTCTAATCACTTTTTTCATTTATTTTATCCTTTCTATTTTTTTGCATTAGTATAATATACAGTATTATGTGTTTTATTAATTATCTTTTTTATATGAATTTTTTCATTTTCTTCAACATGAAGTTCTTTCATAATAAAATTATAAGCTTCTTTTATATCTAAATATTTATAATATACCATTTCCCTAGAAGAATAATACCAGTTATCATTTTTATCTTTAAAGTAAAAACATATTTCATAAACTGTTATATACATTATTTATCACCCCAATATTCTTTAAATACTTTATTCCAAATTTCTTTATCAATATTATTTTTTATGTTATGCTTTTCTATATATAGTTTTAAAAAATTTATTCTATTACTTAATTCCCTTTCTAATTCTAGCTTTCTTTCATCTGACATCCAAGTATTCATATTTAATTCAAAAGCTGTATTCATAGCTTCTTCTAATAATTCCATAAAAGTTTTATAAACTTCTTTTTCATTCATTATTTATCTCCTAACTTTTCAACTTTATAATCATTACCATAATATACATTATCATCAATAGTAATTTTATATACTTTATTATCGTTTAACAATTCATATTTATAACTAAACAACATTGAACATAATATAATCATCAATATTGATAATATAAATGGTGCAAGTTGATTTATATCGTTAGTAGTAAACATTATTACAAAAGAGGCTATCGCTAAACAAGTAAATAAAAATATACTAATTCCCATTATACATATATACTGTTGAAGACTATTCATTATCATTCACCTCCTTATTGATTATCATAAATTTTCCATTGTAAATTTTCATCTTCAAATTGTTCTAAATAGATTTCGCCACGATATAAATCTTTTGTATTATATTTGGAATTAAATTTGTTTATTTCATAAATCTCACACATGACCATTTTTATTTCTGAATCCAATATTGTATATTCTATTCTATTAACTTCATCATAGGCTTGTTTAGGTAAATGACCTTTGCTCCCGAAATGCTGATTCATTCTATTATGTAAGTTCTGTGTTCGCCCTACGTATATTATATCACCTTCTTTATTAATAAATCGATAAACATAATATTTTTCAGAAACATTATATACTGTGTAGTCTGATTCAAACTCTACATTATCTAATACAGTATAAGTATCACCATCTATTTTTACTACATCTGTTTTTGATAAATCATTTTTGATATCGATTAATATTCCAGATGTCACGCCTAATAATGATTCTGCATAATCATTGTCAATAGTAATTACATTATCCTCATATTTATTTGATAAATATTTTAATATTGCATATAACATTAACATCTGTTTATTATCACTTATAGCATCTAGATCATCTGTTTTACATATTACGTTTATATCTTTTGTTTGAATTTCATAATAATATTTTTCATCAGACTCCAATAAACTATTTATTGTTAATCCAATCTTACTTAACTGTTTTGTGTGTTTTTCTAAATTTCTGATTACTTTTTTGTTCATTACATCTCAACACCCTTATTAATTTCTATATTTATATTATATGAGTAATTGTGAACTTTGTCAATGATAAAATAATATAAACTTTTTGTATGTTAGTAGGAAATCTAGTAATTACAAGGGTTAGGCAAATTCTTATATCTAGGTATCTAATTCGATACCCCCATCACCTTATATTTTTACCCCTACCCCCTACAAAACTGTTATGTTATTATAGAGTACTTATAGATATATTATAGAATAATTATAGAATAAATTTAAAAATTGTCATCTTTAAATTTAAATTATTTTTCTTCTTCAACTATTATATTGTAATATATTTTTTCTCTAGTTTGTGATATAGGTAATCCTTCTTCATCTAATATTGTAACTGTTTCTTTTACTTTGGTAGCTTCTATCATATCGTTATTTATTAATATTTGCGTTGTTGTTTTTATTACTGATTTACTATTAGGACTTAATCCCATTAATATGGCTAAATTTTGTTGAGGTATATGTGTTGGTTTGAATTTACCGTCAAATTGACATAACCATAATAAATTACAATATAATTTTATAGCATTATTACTTAAACCACATAAAGCTAATTCAGCTTTATATTTGGGTATTGTTATAAATCCACCACTTTCGTAATTAATTTCATAACAATTAACTTCTTCTCCTTTATCGTTTATATATTTAATTAATTTAAATTCATTTGACTTCTTTTTTAACATTGTTCTAACTTTTTTATTGAAATTAGATATATCAATACCTATTGTTTTTGTTAAATCAATAATATATTTGTCTAGTTTTTTTAAATCAATATATCTTGTATTACTACCCTCTTCTGTAACATCTTCGCAATTAGTTAACCCACTTATTCCAAGTAAAACTCTAAAATCTGTATCTTTCATTTTTATTAGTTCTTTTGTTGGTATCACTATCGAATTTTGTCCATTCTCAAAATAAAATGGTGGTCTTATTTTTTGTTTTATAATTTTTTCCTTTTCTATTTTAACCTCTATTACTTCTTTTATATCCATAACATCAACTCCTTATTAATTTCTATATTAGATTTAATTGTTTTGTTAGTATTTGCTCTATATTATCCATATCATAGTACCATATTTCAAGTAATTTAATGTTGTGTTGTTTTGCGTATTCTCTTTTTCTTTTATCATGTTCTAATTGTCTTTCGAATCTTTCTTTACTCATCCATGTTTTTTGCCACTCTTCATGTTGTATACCTTGTAATTCTATTAATAAATTGCAATCTGGCAAATAGAAATCATATCTAAGTGGTTTATTACCTCCTCCTATTAATTTTTCAAATTCTTTTTCTCTTTCATATTTAATATTATATTTTTGTAATACTTGTTTTGTTGTTTCTTCTAATTCTGAATTATTACAATCAGCACAATATACTCCAGTATTATTTCTATTTAAATTGCTTAAAATTCTTTCAAATTCTTTACCACATTCTTGACATATAAATTTATATTTATCTCTACTCTTAGGTGCAACTTCAAAAGGTGATTTCTTATTATTCTCACTCCAGTATTTTACTTTTTCAGGGTATAAATAACCAAAACTATCTAATTTGTGAACCCTATGACTAGCAAAAGGATTACAATAAGGACATCTCGTACCATTGTAAAAATGAGCTGGTGTCGTAGGATAACCACCCTCATCGTTATGATGATCTTTATCTTGACACAATATCCATATTTTAGATTTATTACTTTGTGGTGATATTTCCCAAGGATTTACTGTATTTTTATTGCTCCAATATTTAATCATAAAATCCTCATCTATATTATTTATCGCCCATTGTGCAAAACTATCTTTAGGATGTACTCTTTTATTGTTACAATATCCACACCTGCTTCCATTATAAAAACTATTAGGTGTTATATCATAACTACCATGATACCATTTATCTTGACACCATATCCACACTTTAACTTTATTTGTAGTTTTATAAATTAGATAAGGATTAATTTCCAATCTGCTATTTTCTTCAAAATCCCAGTAATCTTTTATTTTTTTACCAAGTTCAACTTCTATGTGATAAGCAAAACTGTTTTCATAACTATTACAACAATATGAACATTTATCACCCCTCTTAAAATATTGTAATAGAACATCATATTCTTTACTACAATATGGACATTGAACTCTAATATAACTTCTCTTACCACTTTTATTTTTATTATCTATTGTTACTTCGTTGCATTTATAACTACCTATATAAGTATAATTGTCTCCTCTGTCAATTACTCTTTGATTATGTTCTTCGTTAAAATACATTTTTACTCCCCCTTATTAATTTCTATATTGATACAATTTCGATATCGTAGTTACTAAATAATCTTTCTACAATTTCCTTAAATTTATTATCGCCTTCAATATAAATGTCTTTTAAATTACCTTCTAATGCATTTCCAACTATCTTTTCTAATTCTTCCATTGTGGTATTTTTATTTATCACACATTTTCTTTTAATACCTAATATTTCATCAATTTGATCTTGTTTATAGAATCTTCTATTTGTTGGACTTCTATATGCTACTAATTTATTAGATTTCTCCCAATTAATAAGGGTTTTTGTTGTTACGCCTAAAATCTTAGCTACATCCTTTGGTTTGTAAATTGTTTCACTATTATTCATAATTAATTCCTCCATTCTTTGTTATAGGATAAATAATTACCCTTATATTTATATAATTACCTATTTTTATATATTTTATACATTTATTTTCTATATTTTTACAAAATATTTCAGATATATAATATATTTAATATTCCTTCTCTATTTCTTTCATCAATAAATACACTTTTAAATCTTTACTTACATTTTCATCATGCAGTGCTTTTGCTAATGTATAAACTTTTTTGGCTGTATCAACTTTCCATTCTTTAATTTCGCAATTAATTCTTATTTTCCTTATATCAGATTCATTCATTAATAATTCAGAAAAGCTTTCACTATATCCTAATTTTACTAATCTATTTACGTAAACATCTTTTATGTCGAAATTTAGATAATATGATTTTTTATCATCTGAATCAACATAATCTAATGATGAATACAATACGTTATCTAAATTATATAATGATATTAAATCTGATTGAAGAATTTCACTTATAAATTTAATTTTCTTAGATAATAATATTGGATTATCTTTTTCAGACTCTAATACTAAACATTCAACTTGGAAATATTTATTATTTTTCTTTGTACCTAATGGAAAATCTTTTAATACATCTTTCATGTTAGTATATACTTTAACAGGTTGTTTACTTTCATATTCATTGTTAATGATTGAATATACATTTCTAAATACAAAATTCCCATCATAAAAATTACAGCTTAAACCTTTATATCCTTTTATCCAAACATATTCTTCTTTTTTCAAATTTATCACCCTCCTAAAATTCTTCTTCATCTACTTCTAAACACCATTCTCTATCTATTATATATTCTTCTTCCTCATGCTCTATTATAGCTTCAAATTGATTAACTGGATTAACAATCATACCATCACATTCTTCTAATGGTTTATATTTTTTCAATAATCTTTTTTGTATAGGTATTAAATCGTAACATAGCTCATAATTCTTACCACTTTCAAATATTTCTATTGCTTCAGCAAATATTCTAGGGATTTCATGTACAATACCATCATAATCTTCTACGATGCATTTATTTTCATTTACTATTGTTAACGCTTTATTTTCATCTATTTTAAACATCCAACCTTCTAAATCTTCATTAGGTACATTCATTATATCAAATACATAAGTATATCCTTTGATATATTTTGTAAAATATGGATCTTGTTTCATTGAATCTGTAAAGCAATTATCTATTTTCTTTATAATGTCTTCAATAATAAGCTTTTCTTTATAACAATTACCTTCTTCTGTGCTAGTAGAATCTACTTCAACTAGATTACATTGTCTTGGAAATACTGTATATTCTTCACTATTGACTTTTATTTTGCCTAAGTTTTCAGATTCTACTTCAACAATTAATCCATCACATAATTCAGTCCATTTTCCACCATTACTTAATTCTTTATTAAATCTATACATCTTATTCATATCAAAAATTTCTGTATTCATAATTATTCCTCCTTTAACTCATACCATTTAAATTTACCATTGTAAACTTCATCAGTTTTTACATCAACACTGTCTATTAATTCCATTTTATAATATTTACCTTTTGTATTTTTTATTAATTTGCTAACTTTTTTATATCTTATTTTATTACCTTCTCTCCAAGTCCCTTTTAACCAATGGATTAAAGGAACTTCAATTTCTAAATCTTCAGAAGGTATTCTTATACTTACATATCCAAATTGTTTAATTTTACTTATGCCTAGTTTCTTTTGATAATTACTAGGCTCATAAAACTCTTTGTCTAAGAACTCTATATAATCTTCTATATTTGTAAATGAAGGATATTTAATCCATTTAGCTGGTTTATAATATGAACATATTTCACAAACATAATATGCTTTATCATAACCACCAAAAACTTTAGGTCTTAACTGTATTTTATCATGGTCTAAATTAGGACAAGGTTTATAACCTATGCCTTCATGAATATGATATTGACACCAACTACACATTAATTTATTTTGTTCCATTTTATTCCTCCTTATTTATTACTTATTAAACTTATTAAAATATAAACCATAATTATCTACCATCATTTCATAAAACGTTTCAACATAATCTTCAAGATTTTCTAATTTATTTATACTTATAAGTTTATCTTTTTTAAGAAAATCGCTAATATCATCTATAAAACTATAAATATCAATTTCATAATCTACCATATTTTTCATTTTTAGTATTTCCATACCATATATGTATGGGTTTAAATAATTAACACATTTAGCATACATACAATCATTTGTTAATATTATATTTGTAACTAATAATTCTTTGTTAGATTTTGTTTTTAATACATATCTCATTTTATCCCTCCTAATAAAATCAATCTTTTATTTTATTATAATTCACACCTCACATAATGGTATTTTAAAGCTGTCAGGTCGATTATAAGACGTTTCAATTTGTTATTAAACTAAAAACACCTTATAATCTCTTATTAATTAATATATTCATGAGTTTATTTTTAAATCTTTTAATATTGTTATTCTTTTTCTTTTAATGTTTTCATGTTCTTTATAGTACGGTTGACGGTAAGCTTTGTTTGTCCCTTCATGT
>ERZ773178.640-NODE-640-length-41657-cov-13.251887_pt1 | contig 41657 bp, 48 predicted proteins | sample MGYA00580533_ERZ773178 | MGnify/ENA primary metagenome ERZ773178 (study PRJEB29015, sample SAMEA2737859) | human gut metagenome | biome: human gut; feature: human-associated habitat; material: faeces | place: China | collected 2012 ...
CGATGGTACCGGTACCAAGCAACTTATATGTTATAGAAAAGTGCACGCAAAAAAAAATATCGGCACATGCCATAAATGAATTTCTTAAAAACGAATATATAAACATTTTTAGAGACATGAGTTCATCTGATTTCAAAAATTTCCTAGAAAAAAACATCCTAACTTATACAAAGGGTACTGTAGAAAAGAATTTTGAGAAAGTGACACTGACTTCCGGATGGAATCTCAAACCTTCAACTTCAAAAAAAAAGAGTATTGATTTAGAACATAGTATATAAATAACCAACCAGACACCGACATGAAATCGATATTTGCAAAATCATTTCAGATTGGTGTCTATACAATAGAATTTCCAAACAGCCGCCGGATTGACCGCAATAAAGAAACACCTAAGGATGTAAATTAAACTGTGTCAGAAAGGAATAAAATATTAACTTTGCTGACACAGTTCAATTTACATCCTTATTTCATCCTATTCTCGATACCAAACTCTTTCTTTATACTTAAAATGGTTGAAACTGATTTATTTGTCAGTTTAGCAACATTCCGGATAGAATATCCCTTCTTCAATAGAGAAATAGCCTCTTTGTATTCTTCTCTTTTCTGTTCCAGGCTTTTTTTGCTTCCCGGTCTCCGTCCCAACCTGCCCCCTTTCTCAATATACAACTCCCGTCCGCTATTGAGGCGATCGATGATTCCCTGGCGTTCCATAGCAGCCAGTTCTCCTAACAAAGTAGTTACCAGAGAAGACAAAGGATTTACTGTCTTGTCAGGCCGTAATGTTTCCAGGTTCAAATTTTGGATGTACACACATACCTTATGTGTATGCAGTATATCAAGTGCCTTTAAGATTTCCAAGGTGGAACGTCCCAAGCGTGAAATCTCGGATAAGAGTAACATATCCACCTGGTTCTGCGGATCTATGCAGTATTCCAAACAACGGCTTAATACCGGGCGATCTACATTGGCCTTTCGTCCGCTTACCTTTTCTTCAAAGACCGCAACCACCTTGTCTCCCCGTCCGGTTGCAAATCTTTCCAAATCAACAACCTGCCGCTCGGTCGATTGCCTGACAGATTGTGAGCTTACACGTGAATAAATAACCACATTCATGTCTTTTGTTTTTCCTTATCTATTGTTGTGAGCTACTCACGCCTAAAGGCATGAGAGCTCACAATATTCTCCGGCAGGAAATACCTAGCTGCTTCCGGATGTTCGGGTGTCCTTTTCAGGAAAAGGACGAGATGCACCTGCTGCCCCCTTTTGACGAATGGGAGGCTTTGTGCTTTTTCTGATAAAGAGTGAGCCAATCGTTGTGCATCTTCTCCGTTCGTCCACTTACATTCTCCGATAAGAATATGTTTCTTGTCGAAGGATTCTGCTACGATATCTAGTTCTATCATCGTTCCCTCTTTGTTGTCATTGGGGAATATCTTCCCCCACCACCTGGAAGCCATGTTGTAGATGATACCGTCTATTTCGTTACCGCTTACATATTGTCGGCACAAGTGTTCCCAACAGTCACCTACATATAGGCTGAATTGTGTCTCTATCAGGCGCATGACGGTGTCGATACGTCCCAGTTCGAGGATAGAATGGTACGGTGCGACGAATCGGTAGTAAAACTGCAACATATTGTCATTGATGCGATAAATGCCTTTCTTGCTTTTTTTCTCACTCTCGCCGAAAGGTATCTCACGCCTGACGTATCCTAACTCACGTAATTTGCTTAGTGGTTCGGAAATTTGATTCGCATCCTTCCCTGCTCTTGATGCAATTTCGGTAATGCGGTTGACGCCGTTCCCAATGATGGATAAGATGGTAGAGGTCTGTACTGTATCTCGCAGGTCATCACGAAGAAGTCTTTGGGGCTCTTCAGCCAATATCCCTTTGGTATCTAAAATCAATTTTCGGATGGCGGTGTTCATGTCCGAATAATCGGCTCTCAGTTCCCAGTATCTGGGTATCCCTCCCCAAATGGAGTATTCTTCCACTGCGGAGATTCTATCCACTTCCAACGCTTGGCTGATGTAGGATACGGGGATTGGCTCTAATTTGACAATCTCATCGGCCAAGCCATACAAGGGTTCTCTTTTATCCAGTACATATCCTTGCATGAGTTGTTGGGAAGAACCACAAATAATCAAGTCATATTTGAGTGTTTTCCCATTAAGTAGCTTTTGGATGACCGATGGCAAGGAAGTACAGCTCTTGACCATGTACGGGAATTCGTCCAGACAAACGGTTATACGCCGGGTTAGCTTGTCATTCAACTCCAATAGCAGCGTTTCCCAGTCAGGATAAATCATTTTATCAAACCGGGGGATGCAGTAAGCAATGGTCTTGGCGAACAAAGCACGCTGGTTGGTCTCATTAGTCTGGTCACTCAGAAAATAAACATCATCGTCTTTCATTATCTCCTTGATGAGCGTAGATTTACCGATGCGTCTTCTACCGTATATAACAAGAAATTGGGGCGTTTCTCTTAAAAACGCATTTTGTAGTCTTTCCAAAGAGTCTTGTCTGTCTATGAACTGGTTGAATTTCATTTATATGAGTTTTATATTATAAGTGAGAAAGATTATCTTTCACAAAGATAATCATGTTCGTTCAAATATAAAAGAGGAAACACCCGATTTCTTTAAGATTTAAGCGGGAATTCCCTTGTCTTCAGGCAGGGGATGATAGCGTTTCTTTCAGACTTTCTTTTGGTCTTCAATATATTTTCTTACTGTTTCTTCCGATATATGACCAACGGACTCTACAAAATAGAATCTTGTCCAGAGGGATGGTAAACGACTACGCAACCATGGAAATTCGTTCCGCAGGCAGACGGATGAATATCCCTTCAACTGATTGATCACAAAATGAACGGCATAGGTAGGCTTGCTTCGGATAAAAAGGTGAACATGATCGGGCATAACTTCCATATTTTCTATAGTTATTCCCAATTCATTTGCCTTCGCCGACAAAAGGGATTTCAATCGTTCATCGACTCCGTTTACCAGCACCTTTCTTCTGTATTTCGGGCAGAAGACAATGTGATACCCTAAATTGAACACACAATGGGCATTTGACGTGTATCTTTTTGATAATGTCATAATAAATAGTGTATTACATTTTTGCAAATATAAGAATAATATTATATATTTGCAATATATCTAATTGTAAATAATCTATGCTGAGAGCCTACAAATATAGAATCTATCCGACAGAAGACCAGAAGGTTTTTCTTGCAAAGACCTTCGGCTGCTGCCGTTTTGTCTATAACTGGGCACTCAACTTGAAGATTGAAGCATACAGGCAGGAAAAGCGGTCCGTAGCATACAAGGAAGTGCAGGACCGGTTGGTGAAGGAGCTGAAGAAGAAGAACCAATGGCTGGCGGAAGTAAATTCACAAGCCCTTCTAAATTCCATCCGCAACCTTGACATCGCCTACAAGAATTTCTTCCGTGATACCCACGCAGTAGAATTCCCGCGATTCAAGAGCCGCAAGAACAGACAAAGCTTCCAGTGCCCTCAGCATTGCAGCGTGGACTTCGCTAAAGGAACAATCACTATCCCTAAGGCCAAGGACATACCTGCCGTGCTGCACAGAGGGTTCAAGGGAACGGTGAAAACCGTCACCGTCAGCATGACCCCTTCGGGCAGGTACTTTGCATCCATTCTAGTAGATACTGCTATCCAGGAACAGAAGACTTCCGAACCCGTGCACGACACAGCCATCGGCATCGACTTGGGCATCAAGTCGCTTGCCGTATGTTCTGACGGACGCACATTCGGCAATCCGAAGAACTTGTCGGGAAGCCTTGACCGTTTGAAAGTGTTGCAAAAGCGTTTGAGCCGGAAACGGAAAGGCTCATCTAACCGTAACAAGGCTCGAATCCGTGTTGCCCGTCTTCAGGAGCACATCGCCAACTGCCGCAGAGACAACCTCCACAAGATTACCCATGCACTCACGCACGACAGCCAAGTGCGCACCATCTGTATGGAGGATTTGAATGTCAAAGGTATGCAGTACAACCATCACCTGGCGCAAGCAATCGGGGACGCATCTTTCGGGATGTTCCTGACGCTGCTTGAATACAAGTGCAGGTGGTATGGAGTGAACCTCATAAAGATAGACCGCTTTGCCCCAAGTTCAAAGACCTGCTGCAAATGCGGCTATGTGTATAAAGGATTGAAACTGAGCGAGCACAGTTGGACTTGCCCGGAATGTGGCACGCGCCACGACCGGGACTTCAATGCAGCTTGCAACATCAAGGAATTCGGCTTGAAAGCCCTACCCTCGGAGCGAGGGGATGTCAAGCCTGTGGACTGCCCAACGGTGGATGACCGACCCCGTGTCCTAAAAAGCCGTGGCAGGAAGAAGCAGGAAAAGAGAAGAGACAACAGTCTCCGAAGCTTATGCCTTTAGGCGTGAGTAGCTCACCCTTTCGAGAACCTTCTAAACGAACTATTTCCATTTTGGAAACAGTTGCTTCCTTCTCTAATTCTCCATTTCGAATAATATTGCGTATATGTTTAGAAATAGCTGGAACTTCAGTCCCAAATAATTCAGCTATTTGTGCTTGTGTCAGCCAGACTGTTTCATCTTCCAAACGTACTTCCAGCTTAACGGCTTCGTCCGGCTGATATAATATGATTTCTCCTTGATGTTCCATATCTATGTCTTTATGGAGCATAAAATACGAAATTTATTCAAAGAATTATTTCAATACAAAAAACATAGTGTATTGAAAACGAGTTTTAGATTTATTTCAATACACTATGTTAATTGATACAAACTATATGTTGTTATGCACGACTTTAAAAGGAAACAATATTAAATCATCAGCAATGCTATTACTATTTCAACGTTAAAATAGCCAATGATTGGAATTTATATGTGTCCATTTCAATGCGCGCATCCACATTATCTATAGTAACACGAACAAGATCAGCCTTCTTATACATACTATCGAATTTCCAATAAGAGACCAACTCATGCATCTCGTCATCTCCAAAAATAAAAGAAGAAGCAAAATTATGAGTAATCACTTCGGGCTTTTTGTGAAGATGCCAGTCTGCCATTCCTAAATGAATACCTAAAGCATTATGACCCTTCACATTTTCTAACTCTATAATCCCGGAAAACGTGAACTGATCTTTAGAATTAGGAGGAATAAAAACATAAGAATAAGTACCTTTCTCCAGAATAGGAAGCTTTGTATCACTCAGAGTAGTCGATATCCCCTCCAACAAATCCTTACCTGATTCATCAACAAAAGCTATATAATAATTATAGTTATAAGGAGGATAGAAATCATCCACATTTTTGTCACAACTACCAAGCAATAAAGATAACAAACAAAAAAACAAAGTAAAATATGTATGTTTCATAACGTATCATTTTTTAGGATAAACATATAAATTCTGTCTATCATATTCAAAATTTCCATATCCTGAATCTACATCACTAAAATTATACCATGCATTAGCTTCTCCTCCCCATCCCCAATTCATATAAAACAAAAGATAACCAGAACCGGAAGACCTTTGTGGAGCCCAGTATGCAGGAAGTCCACAACTTGAATAGCTCGGATTGGTAGAGCGATTTACAAGATACTCCACAAAATAGTTTGCACATGTATTCCACCTCTCAGCTCCTTCACACACCCAGGCATGTCCATCCCAACTAAAACCCATAAATTCCTTCTGATTTCCCCGCATATATACCGGACGATGATTGATAAATATTTCATCTTCTACTTCCCAAGATTTATGTTCCTTTAGCTCCACATTATATCCTTTAGCCCAAAAGCCAAGTGCAGCTTTACCAATAGAGGATTTAGATGCCGATTCACCATATTCCATATCCACAGCCTTACCTACATCTGCTATCAATGTTTGAGTAGCTATTGTTGCTGTTGTATTGGGCATGTCACTCCAATTATAAGTAGCAGGCCATTCATGGTATCTCATGATTTGGGCCACAGCAATAGCAACACAACCTGCAAGACAATTTTGGGGACATAACCCGTTAAAAGGACTTTTTTGACTCCATACAGTATTAATTAACGGCCCAACCCTTTCATGGGGATCTCGTTTATAGCCTACAATCGTAAATTCAAGTGGAGAACCGTAAAGTTCAGCCTTCTCAACATAACTATCATATTCTGATTGAGAAAGGAAAGAACGAGCACTGGTCAACGGGCCGAAAGAATATCCTGGACACAGTTCATATAATTCATTCATACGTTGACGAAATAACACCCCATCATTTAAAGCATCAAGAGGGGCAACTTCTACTTCTTGTTTATCATAAGCAACCCACATTCTCTGAAACTCTGCTTGGGAATCTCCCCCCCAAGAACTACTTTCCACAATTTTTTGTATTGTTTTTTCCGACCAAACAGAAAATCCTGTCTTCATAGCTTCTTCTACATTCATTGAACCGGTTTCAGAATATGCAAGAATCGGATAGTAATTCTTAGTAGCGCTTACTATTACAAATCCACCACTTTCATAGTTAATTACATACATACAAGGCACACCATTTTCATTGTAAATAGTTCTTATTTCTCTAGCAGTCTTATCAGAAGTTGCTTTAGGAACAACAGAACTGTTTCTTGTGTGCACGCAATTCCCATTTCCATTGTTATTTAGAAACAAGGAACCCACTTTAGAGGCTTGACTAACTGACACAAAGTGTTCATCATCAATAATGTTAGCACAAGTAGCATCTGCTTCCATAGGAGAAATATCAAAGTTATCTTCATTACAAGAACAAAAAACTACAGCAATCCACACAAACAATAAATACTTTTTCATAGGCATTAAATTTAATAAAGATTATATAGTGATATCCTTCACACACAATCAGGGCATGAATTCGTAATAAATACACCTTGTCATCAAAGCAATTTCACCGATTGTTTATAAAAATAGCGATTTAAAATATATTATCATACAACAATATAGTCAAAAAATAGAACAATACAGTCAAAATGATTCTTTAATACCTTAATATTTAAGCGGGAATTCCCTTGTCTTCAGGCAGGGGATGATAGCGTTTCTTTCAGACTTTCTTTTGGTCTTCAATATATTTTCTTACTGTTTCTTCCGATATATGACCAACGGACTCTACAAAATAGAATCTTGTCCAGAGGGATGGTAAACGACTACGCAACCATGGAAATTCGTTCCGCAGGCAGACGGATGAATATCCCTTCAACTGATTGATCACAAAATGAACGGCATAGGTAGGCTTGCTTCGGATAAAAAGGTGAACATGATCGGGCATAACTTCCATATTTTCTATAGTTATTCCCAATTCATTTGCCTTCGCCGACAAAAGGGATTTCAATCGTTCATCGACTCCGTTTACCAGCACCTTTCTTCTGTATTTCGGGCAGAAGACAATGTGATACCCTAAATTGAACACACAATGGGCATTTGACGTGTATCTTTTTGATAATGTCATAATAAATAGTGTATTACATTTTTGCAAATATAAGAATAATATTATATATTTGCAATATATCTAATTGTAAATAATCTATGCTGAGAGCCTACAAATATAGAATCTATCCGACAGAAGACCAGAAGGTTTTTCTTGCAAAGACCTTCGGCTGCTGCCGTTTTGTCTATAACTGGGCACTCAACTTGAAGATTGAAGCATACAGGCAGGAAAAGCGGTCCGTAGCATACAAGGAAGTGCAGGACCGGTTGGTGAAGGAGCTGAAGAAGAAGAACCAATGGCTGGCGGAAGTAAATTCACAAGCCCTTCTAAATTCCATCCGCAACCTTGACATCGCCTACAAGAATTTCTTCCGTGATACCCACGCAGTAGAATTCCCGCGATTCAAGAGCCGCAAGAACAGACAAAGCTTCCAGTGCCCTCAGCATTGCAGCGTGGACTTCGCTAAAGGAACAATCACTATCCCTAAGGCCAAGGACATACCTGCCGTGCTGCACAGAGGGTTCAAGGGAACGGTGAAAACCGTCACCGTCAGCATGACCCCTTCGGGCAGGTACTTTGCATCCATTCTAGTAGATACTGCTATCCAGGAACAGAAGACTTCCGAACCCGTGCACGACACAGCCATCGGCATCGACTTGGGCATCAAGTCGCTTGCCGTATGTTCTGACGGACGCACATTCGGCAATCCGAAGAACTTGTCGGGAAGCCTTGACCGTTTGAAAGTGTTGCAAAAGCGTTTGAGCCGGAAACGGAAAGGCTCATCTAACCGTAACAAGGCTCGAATCCGTGTTGCCCGTCTTCAGGAGCACATCGCCAACTGCCGCAGAGACAACCTCCACAAGATTACCCATGCACTCACGCACGACAGCCAAGTGCGCACCATCTGTATGGAGGATTTGAATGTCAAAGGTATGCAGTACAACCATCACCTGGCGCAAGCAATCGGGGACGCATCTTTCGGGATGTTCCTGACGCTGCTTGAATACAAGTGCAGGTGGTATGGAGTGAACCTCATAAAGATAGACCGCTTTGCCCCAAGTTCAAAGACCTGCTGCAAATGCGGCTATGTGTATAAAGGATTGAAACTGAGCGAGCACAGTTGGACTTGCCCGGAATGTGGCACGCGCCACGACCGGGACTTCAATGCAGCTTGCAACATCAAGGAATTCGGCTTGAAAGCCCTACCCTCGGAGCGAGGGGATGTCAAGCCTGTGGACTGCCCAACGGTGGATGACCGACCCCGTGTCCTAAAAAGCCGTGGCAGGAAGAAGCAGGAAAAGAGAAGAGACAACAGTCTCCGAAGCTTATGCCTTTAGGCGTGAGTAGCTCACTTCACACCATTGGAGATAAAAATATGTCATTGGAGCGGGCAAAGCTCATTCAAAAGCTTCTCACAGTCAATTCCAATCTGTCGATAATTCTGTTCCACCTCCCTATCAGTTGTTAACTTCACTATCGGTAACGGTTTTTCATCCAGTGAAAACTTTTCAAACCGTGTTTTTATTCGGCTTACATTAGACTCCCCTGCAGAAAGTATAAATTCTCCTTTCTGCAATTCAGCAAATTTATTGCTATCATAAATTTCCTCCTTCTGTTTGCTCCTGGTAACACTACTATTGTATCGACCAGAACTGGACCCCGCGGAAATACTTTTCTTTTCCTTCTCCTCCTTTCCAAAAAACAAGGGATAATACTTCAATGCTTCCACATCTTTTGTTTTCCCCAGGAATAAATTAGCAAAATTGGCCATAATGGAAACCCTATCCTCCTTACCATACAATTTATCGAATTTCGTACCGGATTGTGTCAATACAAGAAATGAAACGCCATATTCTCTCAAGACCGATGGCAAAGATTGGAAGTCATTCACTTTAACGGTAGTCATTTCATCAAGAACAAATGCGAATTTCACACGATTACCAAACTCAATCCGACGTGCAGCAAGGGGAACTAACATCGCTACAATAGGAGAAATCATACTCTCAATCGCAAAGTTATTTGAAACAGCAAAGAGCTTCGGATCTTCCGGATCTATCAAGTCATAGATAAAATCATTACCAGAAAGGACATAACATACGTTCTTGTTAGTAGCTAAATTACTGATATAGTTATTGATGGAAAATATCACAGAACTTTGGGTACGTTCACTGCCCTTGGAGCCAAGAAACGCACCAGCTTTCATCTTAGACATCATATCCCCCTCCAGAAAACGCGTCAATTGTTCCGGTGTGGCCATTAGGATGAAATTGAGAATATGCGGAAGGGTGCAATACTTCTCGTAATCACCCTGAAATTTATAGAATCTCACCGCCACACCGCAAAGTAATCCAAGCGCAGCCTGAAACCATTCATCAGTATTACCTTTCTCAGGTTTCATTGCATTAAAGAAGTCCGTCATCGCCTGGAAGAGCATAGTTTCATTACGAATCACATTTTTATTAAGAATGTTAAATCTATATGTACGTGACATATCCGTGAAACTTATATAATAGAACTTATAAGGATATTTATACTTCTGCACCAGGTTCCAAGCAGTCTTCGTATAATCATAATCTTTATAATCATAGATGAATCCTGCCCATCCATAACGTATATACTGTTCAAGAATGGGCTTACCTATCGAGGCAGTCTTACCGGAACCGGCACCCCCCAAAACCATGAAATTATCACGTGGATAATAGAATTCAAGCTGACCGCTTTCGCTGCCAAGAATAAATGTATCTTCGTCTTTTCTAGGCTTGGCTTTCTCGACACCAGATTCATTGAGCAAATATTTGGTAACAAAAAATAATGAAAAAACAACAATCAAATAAAAGGATAATTGAACCTCAAAAAAACAGAGAAATACGTACGAAACTATCAAAGTAAGAAAAAAACCTCCACAAGCATACAATACAAGATTTTTCCATTTTCTTACAAACGGATTAATGCCCATAAGAAAAATCAAACATGCAGAAAGAAACAAACATTCAATAAAAATCAAACTCATATCACTGACTCATTTTCCAATAAAATATTTTTAATTTTTTGCTTTAAATACAACTTGACAGATTTCTTTGTTGGATGAAGAATTAGAGTAATATTTCTTGCACCAGTCATAAATTGCCTCTCCTCTTTCATATCCTCCATTACCTCATGTATAATCTTATTCTGAATCTTATTTTTATAGCTGGAATAACTGCTATCGTGATAGTAAAAGCGTTCATCTGCATTTGCTATATATCCATATTTATTACCGAAATGCTGAAAGCAGTCTACCTGCCAACCTTTCATGCTGAAACCATTTTTCACAGCTTTCCCATTAAGAACATTAACATTTCCCATACTTTTAGCCAGAGGCGACAATGATATGGTCTGAGTAACGTCCATCCTGGAAACTATAACATGAGCATGAAGCTGCAATCCTTCTTTCAAGTCTCCCTTACTTCTTAAGCCATCCTTAACCTCTTCATCAAGATATGTATAATGCCGTTCAGTTTCCACTCTTCCAAACCAGAGAAGATCTTCACTTGACAAATCCTTATTTCTATTAAAATTCCTAGCATATATATCCATACAGTCCCTTACGTAATCTTGGAATTCAGAGACAACTTTTTCAATCTCCTTATCCGTCAGTGAAGAAAGAGCTACCACGTTATCTTTTCCTGTCACCTCTTTAATCAAATGGGCAATTTCCCTTTGTGAAGGATTGTAGGATAACATGTAGAATTTATCTTGATTGTTTTTAAGTGTTTTCTTATTGTTGTCTATTTTTTGTATTACTTCGGTCAAAGGCACACTATCCTGATTTTGCGAAAAAAAGAATTTTCCAATACCAGATTCCTTATCCAAGTAATGAGCCAATTTAACACAACTGCCTGCATTAACTGACACTCCCAACTCATTTTTTTCTGGACGATGCAATTTGCTATACATTGATATATGTTCTAATTTTTCTTATTAGTTGATCCCTATGCTCGCGAGACAATAGAAAGAAACCGTCTTTATTAGAAGAAAGAATTCTGTCAGATAATAGTTCTTCAATATCAGATATAATATCCTGAATAACATTATTTTCAATAGCATCCGACCGAAGTTTTTGTATAAGTATATCTTTATTTCGTATATCCGATTTCAATTTCTCATTCATTTGTATTACCTGGTATAATTCCTCCTCAGAAACACTTAACCCTACTTCTGGAGTATTACTTCTATCCGAGAAAAATCCATCCTCAACACTATGTAATATGGGATCAATCTTATTAATCTCAATATTACGTAGAATCTTTATCAGATCATCCATTCTCTTCAATAAAACAGCATTGCCAGACTTCATGGTAGAAACAAAAGTAGCAACTGGAGGTGTTTGACCAAGACGGGGCTCTACGCCGGTCAGCTCGAAATACCCAAGCATCTCATCCAGGCAGTCTGAATAACTGCATCTCTTTTTATATCTATCAAGTCTATTCTTTACATCCTCTTTAATCTTTATACTTTTATATTCCTCTGCCATTTAATTATCTATTTTATTGCAACAAAGATAGTTAATATTAATAATTCCACCTATTTTCCACCAAAAAACAATATATGAAAAATTAATATGCTGATTATATGGCATTTATAAATTAGAATATTTTTAATATTCCACCTTATAAATCATTTTAAATTAAGATATTAATTATATAAATTCTACCAAAATTCTACCTAAAAAATATTATGTATTTTATAACTATCTAATATATAACGCTTTGCGTTATTAAGTTCACAATTTACGTGAACTCTTCTTGCTAATCACATTACACTTCGTTCCATTTCCCTCATCAGTAAAGCTACTATTAGGGAAATAATATATGAAATTAATTTACAATATAAATCCTAAAAAATATTTGCTAACTTATGCGACTACAAAACTTCTTGAAAAAATCTCATCAGGATACAACTGCAACGCTAATGACATTCGCTTCCAAAACACATCCTATTGGCTTGTTTTTTTGCCCAATTTGGAACTTTTATTAGATTTTGAAGAAATGGCTTGTCAAGCACAAAAGGGGCCTTAAAATAGCCCTAAAACACTCAGTTTAATTTTTTGATTTATTTTCCCTATTTGTTGCTTTTCATTATTGATTCATTTGTTTGCATGGATGATTTTATTTTAGAAGTGTTTTTCGTAATATCTTTAGCAAAAAAGAAGCTAATATTATAGCTAAAGCTAAGCATCTTTTTTTAACATTCGTAATTACTTGATAATTAGAGATTTAAAAAGGAACGTTTTCACCTCTGGAAAACGCTTTCACCTCTGGAAAGGTTACGTTTTCACCTCTGGAAAGGTACGTTTTCACCTCTGGAAAGGTACGCTTTCACCTCTGGAAAGGTACGCTTTCACTTCTGGAAAGGTACGCTCATTTAGTTGTAGAAAATTCTGGGTCTACGTGAATTAGATGAAAGCTGTAAATAAGTGTTAATATGATTAGCATTTTTAAGCATATGAATTAACATTTCTTTTTTGTTGATTATCAATAGCTGAATAAGACTCCTATTACACTTTCAATTATTTATTTTCTTTATAACAGTACGTGTTATTAAAATATCTTCTTATATTTGTGGCAAATATAAAAATTATGGTCCAAGTCAAACAAGAGAATATACCGATAAGTAGCGAAGAAGAAGCCCTGCTTAAACGTAATAAACAAGCTCCAGGCTTTACAACTTCAATAGTTCGAAGCCGTAGCCAATTATTGATAGAGAGATATATTCAATTTCTGAATACTGATTTGCAAGAATACATACGTAATCAGCGGATATTAAAACTTGATATTCCACCAGAGGTTTTACGAGAATGGTATCCGACTCCAAATTGGAAAAAGGATATTGATAAGATGATTAGAGATTTTATGAAAATAAAAGGTGAACCGGACGCTGACGGTAACTTTGATTATATGAGCTTGTTTTCTCGTGCTCGATTAGACGATACAGGGTTACATCTGAATGTAGATCCAGAGATTTTACAAATATATATTATAACTAATGGAACATCTTACACTTCCTTAGATTATAATTTGACAACATTTTTCAAATCATCTTACACATATGAAATGTATTGGGAAATGCTAAAACATGATGATCCTCGTGATAATTACAAATTCTTTTTAACTCCTACCGAAATAAACAAAAAATTTGATATTAAATATAATGTAACAAATATTCTTGATAAAATACTTATTCCCACACAAACTGAAATAAAGAAGCTTTTCGATGCAGGTTTATCACCTCGTTTCTTTACATATCAAGAACGAAGAGAGTTGGTAGGAAAATGTAAAAAAATTGCAGGATGGGAATTCACTGTTCATAATGATAGTCGTACAAAACGGCAGGATATTGAAGCACAAGAATCATTTATGAAAATAGACAATTTCTTACGAAAACACTTAGAGAAATATAGAATAAATATATTGAACCAAATACGACTGATGGATAGTGATAAAATTATACATTTATGGCTGCGTTTATATAAATATGAAAATACAGAAACTTCACATATAAATAAAAAGACTAATTATTTATGCTTTATATTCAGACGATATGGAATAAATCCAAACTCTTCTAAAATAGATCAATCCAAGATAAAAGATGCACCATTATTTCAAAAAGAAGAAAAAGATACGGCTGCGGGTATCCGTTATTGGGCAGAATGTATAACTCATATCAAAGAAAGTTCTGCCAGTACACAGATTAAAGATCTATTTTCACAATTAAATTTTTATGACTATAGAGAAACTGACACAGAATGTATATTGACATTCAAAACTTCATATAATGTATATAATACTATTGAAACATATTTTATTGATGATTTTCAACGTGTTCTTCTTAAATATTTTCCAGCTAATTTAAAAGTTTGTTATAATGTCAAATAAATTATCATCATATAGCTTCCGCTCACTATTAGCTCTATTCGATGAGCAAATATATAGCTCTTTTTCAAATCAAAAAAAGAGTTATTGTATAACATCCTATATTTCATGGGAGAACATTTATAAATACTTCCCAAACCAAAGTGCTTTTTTTTCAATTCTCGCACTCTATCATCAAACTGTTGTTCGAGAAGTTACTAAAAGCGGTTTTAAAATGCGTCCACTTGTTATATCATGTGATGAGCACAATGCTGGAATAGAAATAAAACACAATACAGATGCATTATCTATTTATTTATATCATGCTGATAAATCAACTATAGAGAATACATATATCGCAAATGTATTCTTAAATGCATTATCAAAATTTAATATGAAAAGCGATGTATTATATGAAATAATATCCAAAGGAAAAACATATAAAACATCACCCGAGGAACTTAAAGCAATACTTGGCATTAATTATACAAATGCAATGTTGAAAAGCCGGATTTTAATTCCTATTGAAAAAGTTATTAGCAAATTATACCAGGAAGGCTCCTTGCCATTTTATATAAAAATAAATATAGGGCGAGCTGTAATCGGACGTGGAAGTAAAATAAGCACTGTGGCTTTTGATATTATCAATGAAATTGATGTATTACGTCTTGCAAGGCTGAGACCTGAATATATGAAGTTTATAATGCAACAATTGAAGAAGCTATATCCATTCGATTATCCATTTATTGAAGAAAAAATTATTAAAAGAGAAGATAAAACTATACATGAAATATACACAATGTTATCCGGAATTGAAGAAGATCCTGATTTTCATAAGATAGCAACATCAACTTTAGTAAAATTCAAACTGCGACAAGATTTTAACATACCAATAGATTAGTTGAAAGTAACAAAGTAGGAAAAGAAAGACGTCAAATTATAATATATTGATTTGTTTGTCATTCGATTTGACGTCTCATGCTTCTCCCTATTTGTTATCAATTGCCTGGATGGAGAAAGTTATGATTGGATTTTGAAGCCCCCTATATATGTCTATAGAGTTATTTTCTAAAGCTTGTTTCACCATGTAAATAAGCCGATCATCATCAGGCCTACACATTGCTTCATCAAACTCAACTATCACAAGAAACTTCAGTTCTACTGGTTCCGGAACTTGTTCCAGTTCACTGGCAAAATATTCAAATAATCGATGATACTCTGCCCATTGAGAAGTTCCAAAAATATATTGGCCAATATAAGCATTAATTTCACTTGTCGATAGATGAGTATCCATTACATTGCCGGTAAGCTGTTCTATAGCCTTAATTTTGGCTTTCTTGCCGGCATATTTTCGTCTCGTCCTCATTGGTACGTGCGGTTCTCCATAAGCTATAACCAGTTCAGATTTTGAACCGACAACTTTATAAACTCCATACTTTACTTCCATATCTGCAATTAACTAAGTAGCACCACAGTTTTCTCCGAACGCTCCAGCTGGCAATCTTAAATTTCTTTTTAATGTATATCCAAAATCCCGTTCCAACTTTATTATTCTACCTATCTGTTCCGGGCTGACACTTGCAGCACTGGCAAACTGATTCTTGTTGCCAAAGATACAAAATTTGCAGGAACATCTTCCCCAACCCATGTAATAACATGGATGTACTCTTATCCGGTATCGCTTTATAATGTCCCACACTTGTTGTTCTTTCCAATCCCGGATAGGACGGAATCTATCGACATGCCTGTAAATTGTCTTCCATTGCGTAGATCCGCTCGATCCGGCTCAAATATATTATATTTGGCCCTCGCTGCAGACTCCTCTCCCCTTTCACCGGATAAAACTAATGTGCGAATGCCCTGGAAACGCTGCTGATTGATGATGGCCGATGAACAAACATCAATCTTCAGATAGCTGGAGCACCATCTTACTTTTAGATCAGGAGAACATTGCGGGAATTTACACCTGGTAAATAATTTTCCACGTTGACCGCCAGTTCTATCTATCCCACCACCTGGCAGCTCAAAGCAGTTAGGAGCAGTAAAGCTATTCTCCCTCATCAGTTCCCGATAAAATCCTCCCTCTTTCCACTGGAAATAAATAGCTACGACAAAAGCTTCAGCAAAACGCCGGCAATAATCCGGCGTTATTTCCCAATCAAAAAAAGTCTTTTCTCGACCGTCTATTTCTTGATGCCATAACTCTATTCGATCAGTGGGCACTCCATGGTCAAGGAGATATAAGAAAGTAGCTGTGCTGTCCTTCCCACCCGAAAAGCTAACAATATATTTATCATAGGAAAACAAGTCTATAATATGATTCCCCATATTCATTTTTTTCCCAGTCTTTTTTCCGGAAGCACAACTTTCAAATCATCCAGTTCTTTTAGAGAGCTTATTGATTTTAATAGGCTCTCGATACAACGATCCTGTTTCTTATACTTCTCTTTCAGCGCTGCGTTTTTATTGATTTCCTCAATATAGCGGTTATTCAATTCTGCAAAATGATTAATAATATATCGTATCGCCTTAGTCGTTGTTGTGATTCCTATCAACCCTTTAATTCTAGTAAGTTCCCGAAACTCCTCATCGGTCAATCTTAATGTAAACCTTTTCTTATTACAGTTCATTTCTTTCTTTTCTTGTCCGATTTGAGCTGTTTCTCCAGAGAATCTATATATAGCTTTATAGTATTATTACCCGGCAATATTACTATATTGTCATCTCCGAACTCTGCAGCTATTTTCTTTAATTCAATAAGACACGTCGCATCCAGTTCGATATAAAATCGACTATTTTTCTCATAAACCTCTATATGGTTTACCGCATGAGAAAACGAGAAGCAATTCTCAACTCTTTTCTGTATTAATTCTATATTCATATTTGATTTGTTTTACTCTAATTCAGTTTTAATAAACTTTCTCATCTGCTCGTTGAAAGAACCACTCCTTTTTTGTGCAACTTTACAGTCATCAATTGAAAGATTTGCTTCCTTAATTATTCCTGCTGCAATAACAGGCATATCTCTGACTACTACAATATGTTGAACGGCAAACCAAATGCCATCAATAAATTCATTATTCATTGGGTTCATATCTACTTAGTTTTAAAACTGATGCCAATAGCCTGCAATCTTTTTAAGACTTGTTTCTCATAATCCTTTTTAACTTCCTCGCTGATCTTATTTTCCCAGCAATCCACACAAAAAGGTCCATCGGGAGCATTGTAGCAACCACCTTTTATCTGTTTTCCACAACTCTTACACCGCAATTTATTATCCATTTGGTTCATATCTAATCGTTAAAAAAATCATTCTTCAACTCGTAAACTTAACAATAATAAATTACACATATAGGGCAAAAGCCCTATATATATATTCTCTATTCCAATTCATATTGTGATTGTATATTGTTTAACCATATCTCAGCAAAAGCGACATGCTCCTTCTGCATCTCAACATGGTATTGTTTTTGGGTCAAACTAATGCTAAATTGTTCACATCTGACGTAATCATTCTTATAATAAAAGGGAATTGCCACTGAATATTCCTCATTGAAAAGAACATCATTTCCGGGTCAGCCATTAAATCGCCATTACATTCCCCATAGTGAGCAAGTGACAACTGCATCAAATGAATATCTACCCAAAAGCCCTCCCCCACCTTTTCTGCCACCAATGGCATGTAGCCATCAACATCCATTTTTCCATAATTTGTTTGCTGTTGTTTACCCTGCCAGCTAAAGCAGTTTTAAGTTTATCAAATACATGTAATCTCTCATTGATTACACTACAAATATAGCGATTTTCAATGATATAGCCAAATTTTCCAATCATCATTTTTAAAGTATTTTCCTGATTTTAAACATGTTATACCATCTTCCCTATTTGTTTTAAACGCGGGTAAGCAATAAGTCCTGAAAGGATCTGTTTGGCGTAAAAGACCATACAGGGTATGGGCGTACAGAAAACTGTTCCTTTCAGGACGAATGTTTCTCTTTGCCAATCTTTATTCCTAAAATGGAATTTATGTAATGGAAGGGATAGAGACTGGCAAAGTTACAAGAAACATACCTTAGCAGGGCGGGTGGGAAGAATGGAACGGTGAAGAGGTCGGCTTTTGCCGGCCAATTTTTTGGGGAAGCAGCCCCTATGGATGGAGCTGCTCTAATTGTACTAATCAAATAAATCCAACTGTAACCTTTTAGCTTCTTCCCGTTTTTTCCGGATATTAATCTTTTTTATGGGAGTGATTACATGACCTTTTGCATCACGTCTTTGGTTTTGCCAAGCTTGCCAAACGACAGACTCTTCTTTTGCAATTCGACGAATAGTCGGCAACCCTGCAATGGTTAATCTTTCATTTACTTTCCAACCGTCATAATAAGTATCCGGATTAAGCGAGTCATGCCAAATCACCTCCCCCACACAACCATGTATGAGAAAGTTGCAAACTGTCATCAGGCAACAAGTGCGGTCAATATCTTCAGCACAGAGATAGGAACTTAGATGTTTCACATGCCAAGCAAGAAGATTTCTTCCACTTCCGCAAGCCGGATCTCCACAAAGTTCTACTGAATTGTCTTGTGAACCGCAAAGTTCCGTCATCAAATCACATATATGCGCTGGAGTAAAAAACTGCCCATTACTCTGTTTTCTTGCATTCCCGGCAATGCAGGACATATACAACTCACCAAAGGCATCATACCATCCAGAAAGACAAACTTGCCTTTTCATTATTAATACCCATTCCGTATACATCTTATAGAACATGGCCACTTGCTCTTTCTCATATTTCCAATTCTCAAGAGCCTTTTCTCCTGGCGAAAACCCATGAATTATATAAATCAGAAAATCATCAAAAATACGGCTTACATCAGTTCCACATTTATATGCAAGACTGGCAATCAGTTTCTCCAGCTCTCTTACTTCCATTGGTGTACATGCATTCATTTCTCAATTCAATTTAGAATACAATAACGTACTGTAGCATCATCAGCAAGATACAAATCCCGCTCAATACCTAATCCATATGGCAGCTCTATATTTTGAAGTTCCGATAAAAGCACATATCCCCATTCCCATTCATAAATATGCATATATCCAAATAGCCGCCAGTCCCCATTAGAAAGCCGTTCAGCTTCTGTTATAAGCCATGTGCCTGCTCCTGCCGGATTAAAATACTTTACAATTACTTTAGCATCCAACATCATGCCTTCTTGTGAATAAATAGGATACTTTGAAAATGTTCGCTCCAGTTCTTTTGTTATCAGTTTCATAATGCAATTTTTTGTTTTTCCCTATCCGGGTAATGACTTTTTTTTAAAGTCCTGTCCTAAGACGATTATCTGTCTTTTTGTATTGGCTATGAAGCTCCGGAGATAAATACTGCAAATTTTTTCAAGAAATACTACCCGTTTACGGGCTGGAGATTTCTGCAATAAAAATTTGCAGTATTTTCAGATCTGGAAATAGCTTTGCCGATACAAAAAGACAGATAATCGTTTTAGGACTACCAGCTGCCACATGAGGAATTACCCCAATAGGGTAAAAGACACATCCGCTCTCCCTGGCATATAGCCAGGGGGGGGGGTAAAGGGGATAAGCAACAAGGGCATTTGCCAATTATCGGAGACTTTGTACCTGATAATTGGCAAATGCCCGCCAACCTTAGAGGGTGGGTGGGGAAAAAAGCATCTGAATAAGCAACCATATCTTGCCGACAAGAACAGCGTATGAACAACGGTCGGCGAAGCCGACCACAAATTTTGAAAGGGTGACACCTTGGTTCAATCCAATTGCCACCCATAATTACATATATGCCTACTGCAGCTTAAATAATCAGTTCAAACTCAGTATTTGTATGATTATCCGCAGTCAATACCACTTTTTCATCGTTATACATCCGTTCCACTTCATTTTTAGCTTCAGTATAATCTTCAGCTTCAATCTCAACAATTTTAGAAAGAGTTTCTATTATCTCTATTTTGTACACCATTATTATCTATACTTTAAAATTACACTTTCTCAAAACCAATAAAACCTATAATGATGAAGTCTTCACCGCCACAATCACACAACGCCTTAAGTTCAGTCAGAGTTCTACCCGTCTGGCACACGTTGCACCACCCATATAGGAATGATTCACCTGTGTAATTTTCAAAAACTTTTGTGTTAGGATTTATCATAGCTTCACAAAGGACATCTGCACAACCGCATTTACTACATATCACACTCATATAATTTATTTTATATCAAGCAGGAATGAGTATTATACCTCACTCCTGCATATTATTACAATCAATCTTGTTGGCTCTCTGAATCTGTTTTATCTTCACCTACGGGCGCCTCTTCCATTGCCTCTATTCTTTCCTGTAACCTATCATTCCGTTTTTTGTATATTTCCGTTAAATCTTTATCTATATTTTCCACTTGTTCAGCCTGATGAAAGTTTAGAAACACTCTCAGCGGATTATTTTCTTTTTCTTCTGAACCACAATAGGACTGTTCAAGGTGAGAAATAATAAAATCTCTCGTGATAATGCTTATTTGCTCTGTTGTCAGCTCCAACAAATCGGCATATTTTAGCGAATATTTTTCTTTCCCAACAGCCAGTTTTTGATAGACGCTATCACGCATTTTTCTTATCATATAGAAATACATCAACGCAACCTCTTCCTCATGCAGTTCACCACTCGGCACATCCATATCCTTAACAAGTTTCTTTTGCCTTTCCACTATCTTCTCATAACAAATTTCCTCATTTCGGGACATTTTCTTTTGCAGCTTAATGATTTCGGGATTTTTCTGTACAACCTTTCCTTTCATGCTGTTCCCATCCGTATTTATTTCCTCTTCTTCGCTTTTAGGCGCCTCGGCATAAACAATTTTCACCTCATTCATCCCTACTTGGATGTAAGGCTTTATATCTCCCGCTGCCACAAGTGCATTCCTATCTTCTATCGCATTCTCATACTCTTGTTTTTCTTCCTCATACTCATTCATTGCATCATTAAAATCGTCCTCATTCTCATACTCATCACGAGATGGCAGTTCCGGTTCTTCATAATCATTCGTAGCATATACGGTCTGAACTTCATACCCATTTTCTTGCAACTTCTCAATGACATTAGCATTTGTAGACAAGCAAGGATGCTTACATATACCAAAACCCGGATTGGCATTCTGCATATCAATCACCTGCTGATAAATGTACATTGCATTTTTTTCTGTTAGGCATTCTCTTTTCGCACACGTTCCAACACCCTCAACAAATAGGGAAAAAGTAGCGTTATTATACGGGCAGTTCTTACATTCCTCCTTATCAAAGGCATATTTCTCTAACTTGGTGGAATAAGTATCTTCTATAGCATACTGTACACGACTAGCTTTATAGTTTATCCAAGACTGCCAGCCCAAACAGTTTTCGTCAAAATGCTCGATATAAATTTTGTTTTGTAAATCATTAGGATAACATGCAAGCACACCTGCTACACCTATATTTATTGCATCCTTTTCCAGCATATTCCGAAACTCCATTATGAGGTTTACAAGTTTTAATCTACCTCTTATAAAAGCTTCGCTCTTTCCAAATTTAATTGCCAATGAATTAATATCATATTTTCCTCCTGATACCAACTTGGAAAAGGCTTCTGCCTCTTCCAAAGGAGAAACATCTTTTCTCTGCAAGTTTTCCGTAATGGCGTATTCCTCGGCTTCATCATCTGACAATTCTTTGATACATGCAGGTATGTTTTCCATTCCTGCTATCAAAGATGCACGGAAACGCCTTTCCCCACACACAATTTCGTAACGATTACCGACTGGACGAACCACAATAGGCTGGATAACTCCCTTGCCCTTAATACTTAAAGCAAGTTCTTCCAGAGCCTCTTCATTAAAAACTTTTCGTGGATTGAAACTGTTCCTATCAATCAATGATAAACTGATTACGGAAAAGCCTAGCGCGGCTTTTTTTTGTTTCTTTTGGTTTCCCATAATTCATTTGCTGTTGTTTACCCTGCCAGCTAAAGCAGTTTTAAGTTTATTAAATGCTTGTAATCTCTCATTGATTACACTACAAATATAGTGATTTTCAATGATATAGCCAAATTTTCAGCTCACCATTTTTAAGTTATTTTTCTGATTATCAACGTGTTATATTTATCCCTACGCGTATCCCTATATCAAAAAGCATTCTCACTTACCTGACTCAGGTCGCGTTAGGGATAGCAGGCGAGTATGAGTGTAACGAATATGTTTGAGCCGGAAAGCCCGACCGGAACGGGAACGCCCCAATAACAAACAGATATAAGATTCAACAAATATCAGGCCCTTTAAAAGTTAATATATTGTAATATGCTAAAGGATTTTTTAGAAAATAGAAAAATGTATGTAGATTTGCATCATTAAGAAAATTTATAAGATTTTGTCGTTGCTTTTTAGAGACAAAAACCATTGATATGAAAAGTAATTTATCAAGTCAAATGAAAGCAGAGAGTTCTGTTAGAACTAACCGTGAAAGTATAGCTTGCTGAAGAACTGACCTTACTACTGCCCTCATACCAACCATCAAACGAATATCCTGAATTGGCCCTTGCAGTAACCGTGCAACTGGAACCATCCAGGACTTTGCCACCGCCAGACACTGTGCCACCAGTACCTGCAGATACAGTTACAGTGTACTCTTTCTTAAAGGAGACCTTAAATCTCCAATCTTGGCTATTAATATTAAAATTGTATTGATTAGACCCACTGAATTGATTAGTATTGCCACCCACCGGCCCTCCGGTAAAACTGGCAAGCTGATAACCGGAATAGGGAACCGCTGTAACAGAAGCCTTAGCTGCTCCATCATACAAACCGGCACCGGTAGCATAACCGCCAGTGAACTCCACCCTATTACCGGCACGGGTCGTAACACCCTGCCCATCACCATCCTCACCTTCAATAATAACCGAGGACTGTTTTCCAGGCACAACCGGACGTTGCACCTCATTTTCAACCAGCTCGTCACGACCACAGCTGACAGCCAACAGAGCAAACAAAGCATAAATAATTCTTAACTTTCTCATAAACATCTGAATTTAGTTTATTATACAAATATAGTAGATAACGTATGCAATATCATTTCGTATTTCCTAATACTCAGCAGGAAACCTTTATCTCAAATTTAAAGATTATTTCAAAATCATTCAAATAATAATAGGTTTTGCGAACCGGTGAGTACGCTATCCGGGCACCATAGTCCCGGAACTCCTGAAGATAGTAGTTGACCATTCTCCGGGACACACCCAACTTAATGGACAAATCAAGGGAATCACCCGTCATCTCACGGAGTATCAGACCGTGAAGCTTCTCCATCCTTTCAATCTGGCGTATAGTGTTCATGGCTTTCTTTTTTTTATCTCGTTCAGAAGCACTTTCCAATAATAAGTGTTGTTGCCAAGAAGCCTCTTGGTCTCCTTGTTTCCTTTGGCCTTCCTATATGCACACAATGCGCCTATATCGTTCATCCCGCCAAGCTGAAGCGCTGCATGCTGCCTTACAGCCCTATCCAGATGCTCGACACTCATTCCAGAGGTATAGCTCTTCAGTATTTCATAATATATGTTCAGCATGGCATGACGTGACAGAAAATTATAGTCCTGGGGAATGGCAGCATAACCGTAACGCGCAATACTTAACAATATTATATACTCTTTCTCTTGTTCTATCCGTTCCATTCTCAATATATAAATAGTGGTTTGATGACGCGATTATTTTTTCTCACCTCATAATGTAGATGATACCCGGTGCTACGTCCTGTCGTACCGACAAAACCAATTATCTTACCGGCAGGGATACTCTCTCCTGTTCTGACGTAATATCCCGATAAATGGGCATAAATACTGCTAAAACCGTAACGGTGCTTGACCTCTACACATTTTCCATACCCGCCGCGGTGCCCGACAAAACAGACAACACCAGCAGCTGAAGCATGAACCGTAGTAGCCAGTTCACAGGCATAGTCAAGGCCGGCATGAAATCGCCCCTTTCCAGTAAGGGGATCTTTACGATACCCATAGGGAGAAGATACCCTTCCGCCAACGACGGGTATGCGTAAAGGCAGATAATCCAAAATCCCTGCAGAGAAATAAAGGTCTGCCACCTCAACTATGGGGGCAAGGGTCCTGGACTTTATCGCCAGTTCCTCGAGCAGGGATACCGGAACGGAACCTGATAGTAACATCAATATGGCAAGCAGCTTTATCATCTGTGAAATCAAGGATTATTCCGTACCGGAAAATCCATCTTCCCGGTACCTGATTTTCTTTTAGGATTAAGTATCTCAGCCGAAATTATAGGCTTGTTATCAAGTTTATAGAGGAAATGACGGCCGCCTTCACGTTCCTGCATCTCAATGACCAGCTTTTTCTTGTCCGGAATTGTAAACTTGTTCAGTGCGGCTGTGAAGTCTTTCGTCTCATGCGCACCGATCCGTTCCGGATAATCAAAGAAAAACAAAGGAATCTGCTCGATCTGTTGGATGGCCGTCTTTTTCCGGAATTTGGAGTCCTGGATATAGAAACGCACGAAATCAGGGACATAGTCTATATTGCTGTAATTGACAATACGGAATTTGAAGAAAAGAATATCCTTGTCAATAATGACATTCGTGATGGAAAAGCGAATGCCGGCATAATCCTTATGCAATTTGTTCAAGGATGGGAAACATGCATTCACCTTTTTACGCAGACTTTCACGCTGCACACTATTAAGTTCCTTATTATCAAGCAGGGCAATGCGCTTTTCCTCCGTCTTGGCTGTAGGATCAACGACATATGAAAGGTGGGACGGCTTCTCTGCAAATTTCAGATCAAAAGTATAGAACTTACCAGACTGGGTGACGACAGACACGTTCGTCTCAGAAGAGAAAGGGGCTGAAGCCCGCACAGCAATAATATTGTCAACGCCTGAAGCCTTGACAACTTCCACATCCTCCGTACCGTAGTCAACGTACATTATCTTATCGGGAAAGATGAGATGGCTCTGCTGGTTGTCGTTGACAGCAATAACCGGAGGCCGCATATAGCTCCTGCCGACCTGAAGATATGTCTCCTGAAGTTCCGGGACAAACGAGACATTATAACTGTAATACTGCCCATCGGCAGTAACGACACTCATATTGGTAAGACCTTCAAATGACTGCACAACAGATTTCAGACGGATAGCGCACGGGTAAGCCTCAATCTTCTCTCCGGCCACATTCTCGTCTCCAATAGAGAAGTATTTCACCTCATTCGGAAAAATGAGATGGAATGTCTTGTGTGTAGAGACAGAGAAGAAGGAAGACTGGATCTCCCGTAAAGCAATGGTATTGTCAGCCGCCGTTCGCTCTGTGCCGGCTGTCTGTGCCGCCACCGGACAGATAAGGGAAAACACAAATAGGGAGAACAATATATTCTTCATGCCATACTTCATTGATTTACTTCTTTTTGATTGTTATACACTAATTTCTTCTTTCCTTATCAGATATCACCTATTTTTCTTCCGGACGAAGATACACTTCATAGTTGGTCTTAATGGTGACCTTTATCTTTTTCACATTCTTGGATAAAGCCTGTTTACCAGCATTGGCAGCACTTGAAGCCACAACAGTAGCAACCTGCGCGGCAGCATCAACACCGGGTATTCCACTTGTGGGTAACCCGTCCAACGCACCGCCCGCAGCATCCTTGGTAATCTCGGATTTTGGATTACCGGGCACATAGATACCCAGCAAGGCGTCCTTGGAATATACTGACTTCGCGAACGGCAGGATGTTGCCTGAAAGATTGATATGGGTAATCTTGACATTCACACGTTCGCCGTCTATCCCGGTTACAATACCATATACCGGTGAATTTTTCGGAATAAACACGCCATTATCCGTATAGGCATCCTCTCCCAAACGCATTTTAAGGGTACTGCCAGCCATTACGACCTGCTCCGAATGTACATATGCCTTAATCGCATTTCTGTTACTTGAAGAAGTAAGGCGGATACTGTGAAATGGAGAAGCCTTTTCCGGCCCGGCCACCGGCATCTCTTCATCATTCTCCGCATCACTCTTCTCAAGCTCTTCCATTTCTATCCTTCTGTCCTTCTTCAAGCCTTCCATTCCATCCTTTTGGAAACGGCCATCCCGGTCATGTTCATCACTCCGGGCCGAAGGCAGGCCGGATAATGCCTGCCCTTTCCTTTCAGCCTCGATATTCCGCAAACCGGCAGACAGATTCTCCTCATTCTCACGGATAGCCGCCTGAATACGGGCTATCGCCTCCGGATCATCTTCCCTATATGTCGAAACGGAAGAAGAAGCATATTCTCCGACGTTGCCGGCAAAGCCCGGTGCTACAACATCATTGGAAGGGCTTTTCCTCTTATCGGACGTATTGATCATATCATCGATGGACAAATCTTCAGCCTCGGCACGCAAGGATATTGTCTGCCTCTCCATCTCCTGAGGAGCAGACATGTCCATAAACATGGAGAGAAAGAGCAATGCCGCCACAAGCAACATGCCCCCCATTACAAAAGGTTTCCTTATTTTCATGGCACAATTAATTTAAAGGAAAATATTCCTGGACATAATTCTTGAAATAATAACCGGTCGGATTCTCCGGGTAGCGCGGCGTGACACGTATCAGAGTACCGTTTGACACTATGCGGATTTTCTTTGTATCGTTACTGCTCATCACACTCAGTGTTGAGGAGAATACAACCTGATACTCGCTACCGTTACCCACTTGTTGCAGATCCTCTACACGATCAAAATTGCACCGGTAAACAACCCCCTTATTGATGGCATCCGAATAGGCCTTGTCATACTGGTATTTCCCGAATACAGCATTCAGATCAGCCTGGTTTACGAGAAAGGCCGCACGTGCCTGGTTGTTCTTGATGTTGTTGACATCAAAACTATTGACATAATAACTCACTGAATAGCAATGGGTCACCAGAAGAGCCTTATACAGCTCTTCCAGCTCCGTTGACTCTACCGGAAGTATTTCTCCCCCAGTGCTTACAACCAGCACATTGTCATTGGCGTGTTTCACAATCGAATATGAATAATACAGCACGGCAAGCACTATGAATGTGGCGGATACAAAGAAAAGCTTCAGATAAAGGGCTTGCTTACGCTTTGCTTCCACATAGGAGAGGAATCCCTTAGTAAGATTGGCCTTGTTAACTTCCATATTGCATAAAAATTAAATTCTTCAAAGACATTACAACAAAACTGACAACCAAAGCCAGCAATGCCAGAAGTATCTTCACCTTCAACGGCATTCCAACCGGACAGAATGCACCGTATATCTGTCTAAGAACCGCTATGTATTTTTCTTTTTCCACTTTCATGATTCTAAAATAAATTGGAAGCCTTAGCTTTCACGACACTGAACATCTTGATTTTCACCCAGACACCGACACATACAATCACCAATACAGTAACTTGTCCCAGGTTTTCCTTGCCTTCCATAAAAAAGCCGGCCACCTCATTCGAGAACTTGTCCGCCAAAAGAAACATCGGAATCATCAGATAGCAGATGATCATGTTCTTCAGCCACGTATAGAAATAGCTCCGGGTATTTTCGTGTATCATCAGCACAATGGCCACCGGTGCAATCAGTTCCAACAGTAAAAGCCACATATACCGCCCTAGAATAAAGAATGTATAGGTGTATTTGAAAAGGAAAACACCGACAGACATCACTATTGCGGTAAGGGCCTTCCAGACAATATCCGTGATATTGGGAATATCAAGCGTCAACCCTTTAGACTCTTTTTCCTGTACTGCAAGGACCTGGTTCTTCACCATATTCGTCATAGTCTCTATGGATTTGTTGCCCGTATCACCACCCAGGTCGTTGATGAGGTTGTCTTGCAGTTCAACGCAGACCGTCTCAACCAGATGAAAAACCATACCGGCAGAAGTGGCAATGAAACAGACAACCAGACATATCTTCACCTGCCCCCAGTATGCGGCCACATCAAAACGATGGTTGTTGCTTGAAAGATTCTTTTGCCACTCATCCCATAGTTTCATACCGATCAGAAAGACAACAATGGCTATCATTATATACTGGAAGGAGCCATATACAATATATGATTTCGTCCGGTCATAAGCCACTTGAATGGATTCTATATTTCCCATAATCATCATTTTAGAAGTTGTAACTCAATGATATCACGGGTGGCCATCGATGTGCCCAGAATCATATCCACTGTATGCAGCCTCTGGAGCAGTTCATCCTGTTCCTTCTTTATATCCATCAGACTCTTCAGACGCTCACTGTCATTCATCTTGAACTTACTGGTCATCGTATTCGAGATCAAGGATATCAGAGAATTATTGGTCGCAAGGAAGTCAGTGACATTGCGCTCAATGGAAGAAGCAAGGGACAAATCGACCTTATCGGCACGGACAATAACGTCAGTACACCGGTCCACTATATAGGATTGCCGCTCAATCAATGATTTGGCATAAGCCGCATCCCTGATTGCCGAAGAGACGTCTGTGACAAACTTAAGGGTAGTGGTAAGGATAGAAGCCTGCTCTTTCAGCTTCAGCAACTGGTTGCCCCAGGTTGCCGCATTGGTAATTTGGTTGGCTATGGTATTGGCATTCATCGCGGCGTCAGTCACCGGGATCTGTGCATGTGCCAACCGTATCGAACAGCACATCACGAATAGGGATAATAAAAGATGTCTCATGTTGTCATTTTTTAGAAGTTAAATATGTTTCAATGGCCGTTTGCATATCATGGCCGTTTGTACTATACAGCCGGTCCAGAGCAGCACGTTTCTCTCCCTGAGTCTGGAATGCAAGATACTTGCGTGCCGAAGCTTCCAGACGGACCGTCAATGCATAGTTCTCGCCAAATCTGATCCAACACTCTGAATAGGGATGCGTACAGTCATAATTGTTCTGTATGGACTTCATCTGATTGATGTGGGCATTGTTCTTTATCATAAAGGTCTTGATCACCGCATCATATACGACCTCGGTACCTTCAAGCACATACAACAGTTGGGTATTGGCTATAATACCTTTCGTATATTCATTTTCCGGCAGCTGGAAAGGTGACTGGATAATGGTCATGACAGCTCCGTTCTCTTTTCTGATTTTCTGGTAGAAGAAAGCGACGGTCTGATGTATGTCACCCTGCAGTGAGTTGGAAGACTTCATCTGGGCTGTCTCGGCATATTCATCAAAAATGATATACCCTTTTTTTGAAGGATCTGACAATATCTTATTATTGATGACGTCAAACAGAAGGCTCATCACGACAGAAGCAACAAAAGGGTTTGCCTTGACTTTGGTCAGTTCAAAATGGATGAACCTCTTATCACTCAGGCTGCTGGCAACACCTTCAGCGGCACACAGATTCGCGTAGCTCTTGCCGGGCATGAACTCACTGCAAACATGCCGGAAAGAATCAATGTCAAAGTAATCCGGCCTGATGTCACACTTCTCACACAGACTCTCATAATTCTGCGTGAGATAAGTGTAGAAACCCGGAAAAGAATGTCCTTGGCTGAAATCACAATAGTATTGGGAAAGCATCTTCCGCAAGGCTACAGTCAGATTGGGGTCTGTCGAGCTGTTCTGCCAAAAACGCAGGCAGAGTGCGACCAGTGTCTCCTCCTTTTCGGGGGTCATGGGTGAACCTCCGAGATCGAAAGGATTGATGCCAAGGGGCTGGTTCTGATCATACTCAATGTGTATGGCTATCTCCGGATAGAGGTAACACAATTGCTTGAAGCTGTTTCCGAATTCAACACCCACCACTGTAAAGTCCTTGTCCAAGAGCTGGTGGATGATATTATTCGTCAGAAAGGATTTCCCGGAGCCGGTTGGTGCGATAACCACGGCATTACGCGCCTTGATACGGCGGTTGTTGGCATCCCATATATCCTTGCGCAGCGGAATCTGAGTCAGGCGGTCGTTGAAAAGAATACCGTCCGGATCATCGGAAAAGCCTGTATAGTGGACAAAGAAAGCTACGGCAAGGGAGAGCGAAGTCATGAACATATATTCCAGCCTGAGCGAAGATACACAGCCAACTATTCCACCGGCATATAAATCCGCAAGGTTGCCATATGAGGGTATATAATATTTCAGATCAAACAAGTCGAGCGATGACCGCAACTCCTTCTCGGCCAGTTCCAACTGTTGAGTATCTTCTTCCCACAGAACGACCGAGTAATGGGCATAGCAGAGGATCTCGTTATTGTCCTTAATCTCCTTGACCAGTTCCGTCATTTTGGCAATCTTTGCCGGCGAGTTGATTCTGTCCCAGCCACGGTTGGCGATATGGGAATCCAGATTACGGCGCAACGTGTCCTTCAACTTCTTGTCCGAATAAAAATAAAGGATCTGGTTATACACATGGTTATGATTGAGATGAATGCCGCCAAATGCCTCGGAAGGAGACATATAAAGTTCGGACTTGTCCTTGGAAACAGTGTAGTCCTTTCCATACACCGGATACTGTTCAGGCAAGAACTCGTCGTCTGTGATGGCATACACCCGCGCCTTGGTATTTCCAGCAGTAATCTGCTCTTCAAAATGTATATCACGTATTCCGTTCTTTTCCGAGAAATTAGCGGAAAGGAAAAGATACTCCCGCAGTTCATCCAAGGAAAGAAAGTCAATCCTTGTATTACGGAGCGCAGACAGATTATTTATGGCAAACTCAACGGCCGACAAGAACTCATCCAACCTTTCTGAATCCTCACCGGAAAGATTCTCCTTAAAAGAGAATATATTCTTCACATATGCGGAGGACAACGACTGTATTCCTGCCAGAGTGAAGGCTATCATACAGCTGTGCTTGAGATATTTCCTTCCTGAAAAGTGCTCCTGATCAGATTTGGCCAGATACGACATCCCCACACCGGTTGACTGGAAGGGAAGACTTCTGAAAATATCCTGCTTATGCACCCAACTATTGTCAGGCATATGGGAGAATGCCTGTACAAATACAGCATGGCGTGTTGCCAGTTCATCCTTGTAAAGTGAATACACCTCAGGCGATGACAGTCTGACCACATAGGTCAGACTGCCGTTCTTTCCGATAACCATCCCATGGCCTTCCCTATCCGGAATGATGTCATGTATAGGATAAAAAAAATCATTGTCCATATCTTCTTTGGTTTAAAGCCCTATAAAGCCCACGGTTCGATATTGTGATAACACGGTTGTCCTTTCTTATCTTCACTTTGTCGGATTTCCTATAGAAATACACATAAAGAGCTGTCGGAATTCCCAATTCAATGACCGCCTCCACAAGGAAGGACAGTACAGTTCCCTTCTGCAAAATCGAACTGAAAGAAAACAGGACAAAGACAAAGCTCACCAGATAGGCACAGAAGACAATATAGAAATAGTGACTCAGCAACCCCTTGATTTTGCAGGGAGAATCCAGTCCCCTATATACCTTGCAAATATCCATCAGATGCTGAAATTCATACTTGCCAGTTTCGAAGCTATGAATCCGATAGCCGCAATACCGACAACAATAAATATCATCCCCTCTCCCACGGATATCCAACCGTCCTGCTTTGACAGTCCGTTCTTCCCGCGAAGAGCTTCTTGGTTATAGATTACAAGTCCGATAAATCCGCCCAACATCAACAGACCGATGGCGGGTATCAGCCAGGAAGACAGCATGCTGTTTATGTCTGACCTGGAGTTTGCTGTCTGTGCAAACATTGAGGACGATGCCTGAAGCATCAGACCCAATAAAACGATTTTCTTTTTCATAATTATCTTCTTAAATAGTCATTGTAATTGTTGTCGTTAATCCAATCCTCCACGGATATGTCAAGGATTTCCAGTTTGTCCCTATCTTCATTAAGCTGGAACTCGTAGGTATAGCTCTCTCCAGCCCGGAACTCTGTACCATCCACCGAATATGTGTACTGTTTCCCGGACTTCAGGGTAATGATCATTTCTTTCCCTACTGTAACATGAGGAACGACAAACAGCCGGCCATCCGTAGAAGTCACCTGGCCGGATTGTAAATCCGTGAACTCCCCGGTACAGATATTAAACCTGCATTTTACCGGAGAAGAAAGAGACAGCCCCGTAACCTCCTCACCTTTAACGCTAACCACAAGTTTGCTCAAAGCATGGTACAATTTGACAGATAGGGAGACTGAACCTGGCGCAATGGGAGACGCAACCCTACTGTATAGTACATCGGTCTGCCTTGTCATATCAAGCGGCAGGACCGGTGGGGAGTCATTCGACGAATAGGGATAATAAGCATATACCTTACCGGCTTTAGTCACATATACGGGCTTATCCATTGCCCACGCCCCAGAGTTGTAGCTTGCGCTCCAGACACCGCTTCCTTCATAAGGTTGCCCGGCTTCCGAAGTGATATACATGCCGACTGGAGAGGAAAAATTCTCGGATTGGCCGGACGAACTGCTTACGACATAACAAGAGCTGATCTTCATCTCCGGCTCTGTCTTGCCATCGTTCTCATCACCGCCACATGCGGCGGTGATGAGACAAAGTGCTAAAGGAATAATTACTTTCTTCATATCAGATAACTAATTAATGTCTACAGAATTTTTCTTCAGTTGAAGAAGAGTTACCTTTATTGTTTTTCCGGATGACGCTTGGGTAAACGTTACCACACCACTACGGGCTGAAGCATTCGGATTGTCTCCAACAGTTATCTTAGATCCGGAAACAGAAGCCCAGGACACATTGCTGGAGCCAGAATAACTGACATTCTCTGTGCCAGTTTGTACGCCGTTCCACTTCACGACCCTAGTAGAGACAATTGAATAACTCTTGGAATCACCTCCGGCGGCTATGCTGCTCCAGCTGGTACTTGTCGAGCCGTCACTAAAGGTAAATGTATATGTATAAGAGACAGAACCAGCCGATTGTCTGACGGTAACGTCAGCCGTCTTACCACCACTGGAGGCACGATAAACACCACTAAGTGCGCTTGCTGTGGTATTATTACCGAAAGTGACCGTAGAACCGCTCAATGAACCGGAACCGGAAACCTTGCTCCATGTAGCTGTTACTGCAACAGACTGAGACTCTGTATCAGTCTTGGTGACAACACCGTTCCACTTCGTATATTTAGGACGGGTCTGGTTAGCTTTACAGCTCAATGCGGAGTTTCCTCCGGAAGCGGCTACAGGATTAGGAGAAGCACTCACTGTAAGGCTGCTAGTGGTCCAACTGCCATATTCGGTAGTCATGCTGCCCGCAGACTGGGTAACTGTACAAGTGGCGGACTTGCCTTCATGAGTGGCAGTATAAGTCACACTACGGGAAGAGGTCGTAGTATTATTGGCCGCTGTCACCGTAGCACCGGAACGGGTGAAACCAGTGGCACTACCGCTAACTGTAGGAGTAGCCTTTTCGGTATTGGTAACAGTTCCATTGGTCAGGACATCACGGACAGCGGAATAGGTCAGAGTTGACGTACCACCCGCAGCAGCGATGGTAGTCGGGTTGGCCGTAATGGTAACCTTCCAGGCACCATAAGTTATCTCGCCCGCAGACTGGGTGACCGTGCAAGTGGCAGTCTTACCACCATGAGTAGCAGTTACCGTACAGCTACGGGAAGATGTCGTGGTATTGTTGCTGGCAGTTAGTGTAGTTCCACTCAAAGAGAAGCCGGTACCGCTCGCGCTCAATGCAGGAGTACCCTTCTCTGACTCGGTACCACCGGAACCGGAAACACCGTTCCATGTCCAGGTGCGGGTACGGGTAGCGGATGCGGTTATTGTAGAAGTACCACCGGTACGGGCAATAGTAGTCGGATTAGCTGATACAGTAACAGTCCAGTCGCTCCAAGAAGCATACTGTTTACTACCTGCAGACTGGGTGACCGTACAAGTGGCGGACTTGCCTTCATGAGTGGCAGTATAAGTCACACTACGGGAAGATGCAGAAGTATTGTTGGCCGCCGTCACCGTAGCACCGGAACGGGTGAAGCCGGTGGCACTACCGCTAATTGTCGGAGTAGCCTTCTCTGTGCCGGTAACAGTTCCATTGGTCAGAACGTTACGCACAGCGGAATAGGTCAGGGTTGACGTACCACCCACAGCAGCGATGGTTGTCGGATTAGCGGAGATAGTAACAGTCCAAGCACCATATGTGATTTCACCCGCAGACTGGGTTACCGTGCAGCTTACTTGTTTATCCGATTCAGCTTGTTTAAATGTTATTATTCCCGTTCTACTATTATCCGTATCTGTATTTTCAGCTACTGTAACTTCCAGCGTCGGCTTATCAAACGTTATCCAATCCACAGATGATGAGCAGTCATAATCAAGAGGCGTTTCTGTTCCAGGTATCAATGTACCATTGACAGAATAATATTTTTTAGAAGCAATTGCGAGGTTAAAGGTGCCGCCTTTACTTGATATGTTCTTTTCTATCGGAGTCACTGCAAACTGGTACTCCAAGATCTTGCCCATAAACGGCAATTCCACCACATGCTCGCTTTCAAACAGACGGTCTGCAGATAATTTAAACTCTTTCGAGTCATCAAAAATAATAAAAGGGTCGGCTGCACTAAAAGTCTGTTCCGGGAAAATGGCACTAAAGCTGACATCGGCTGCGTTACCATCCTTGAACATAACAATATCCTGCTGGCCGTCATCGAACAAGGTACGTATCTCTCCTGTCGAAAGATTCATGATACAGCCTGTATATGCATCATTGACAACGGCAGTTCCGGCAGCACCCCCGACATTCTCCCGGCTATAGGGAACCACAACTTTCGATAGCTTGTGGATAAAGGTTAAAGGAATATTGTTTTTGCCTGAGCCGTCAGTGTTCCTGGCATACATCAGGTCTGATTCTGTCAGACTTTCCTGGTCAGCAGCCACATGGAAAGTGAACTCCAAAGGGTTGTCAACAGTAGCATACGGGTAATATGCATAATAGTCAATGGGATAGGATGTTATGAATATTGAGTTGCTTTCCCCATCCGGTACAAATTTTTCACCGTCAAATATATATTTCTTGTTGTCTGCAAAATTACCGGAAGGATGCAATTGGGCCGGAACCGACTCGTCATCACGCGCGGCCGCAAAAACTCCGATAGCATCCCCCTTCTCAAATTCCGTATCTGTCGCACGGGTGGATGGCTCTGGAGACAGATAGAAACAGACAGGGGATGAACCGGATGTTCCGGTGTCCTTCTCACACCCGAAGAGGAGTGCCAGCAGGAGTACAGATATATATGATAAAAAATGTTTCTTCATACTTTTTCTTTTTATGGGGAGCCCCCAATTTTATATACAGAAGCCATGCCTATCAAAAGCAGGCTTCTGTATATCAATCGTCATTCTCAAATTACAGGAACAAGGGAAATGTCATTATTCTGGCTGTCCGTCCACGGTTCGATTGTCACACCGGACTGGCCTCCGGACGGGTCCTCACCACCACCGATAATAAGACCGTTTCCGTCAAGGGAAATGGAATAGATGTTACGGTAAGAGGCTGCCCATGCTGTACCTGCCGGGAAATCATATTTCAAGTCTCTTCCGTCAATCGTGAAGACAACCTGCATGTCTTTTCCGGAAGTGGCGCTTACCGGAAAAAGAATGCTGGAAAGGGAAACATAGTCCTCCGTCAATGTCTGGTTGGCCGAGAAACTGACATCTCCATCCTGGGTGGTTGTCACCGCCCCAGTAGCAATGTTGTAGCTGCCTTTGATCTGCAACGGTTTGGCCGCACCTGTATTCTTCAGAACCACAGCGGTAATCTTGCCTTCGCCACCCTTGTAGTCCGAAGTCTTTCTGATCTTGAAGACAACCTGGGTCAGGGCATGCTGCATCTCAATGTCCACATTACGGGCAGTGATGCTCACCTTGCTGTTTCCCTCCCCGTACAAGTGGTCTGTCTGCTCGCTGATGTCAACCGGTACAGCCTTCGGGTCCGCAAGGTCGCTCTTATAGGGATAATAGGCGTATACAGTACCCTCATTCTCATCAAGTAGGATATTGTCGCTCTTGAATCCCTTACCGGTAAAGACAAAAGGGATGTTACTGTAGGATGCCGAACCCTTGTACGGAACGTCAATGGAGTTGTCCACGACATAGACGCCCAGTTGGTCATTGTTTTCCCAGGCAGTCTTTTCAGCTCTTGTTACCGGTGACTTCCCGATGTACGCGTTGACCTGCATCGTATTGGTGCCGTCAACTCCATTCTTGTCATTGAACTCTTCTGTGCAGCTGCATGCCAACAGTGCAAGCAGGGCTGCCGAAACTAATTTGATTTTCATATAAAAAAATTTAGTGAATAAAAAATTATAATACGGGTTGGATTTCTCCCCAGTCCAGATCGCGCCAGCCGGCTATGGTAACAACCGGATCGACACCTGCATTCAAGTCGATGACAATCTCGAACACGATACCGTCAGCTGTAAAATCTGTCAGGACAGAGGAAAGGTCCACTTCCGGATAATACTTCTGAGAATTGGTCACAACTTCCATACAGAGGGTGTTTTCCACCTTATTGGAAAGCCCGAACACATAGGCTTCGGAAGTATATTTCCCCTCTTTCTCTATAAAATCAAAGACCAGACCGGCATAGGAAGGCTGGGGCTGGTTGGTATATATCTTCCGGGAAATGATTACTCCCTTGAGCAAGGCTTCCATCCCGGAAACAGTCTGGGCAGGCGCAAGTCCTCTTATTGTCACATTAAATATGATCTTTTGCACCATCGGCGAAAGAACGAACTCCCGATAGGTTGTATCCTCCGGAAGAATAGTGCCACTCTCCTTGCCCATAAAGACCAGATGCTGTGGATTCGCTATAACCGGACAGGCATATTTTGTCGAGATTGCCGTATCGGCATAGATCTCAATTGACGAGATGTCGCCTGCATTACGGATTTTGTTGTTGAAACGGGTATATGCAAGGAATCTGTATGTTCCGGCATCCAGCTGTGACAAAAAACGGTTGCCTAGAGCGAAATAGTCAGGTTCCCCCAGTTTCTCGGTATGCTCCACACCGGTATGGTAGTCATAATAGCGTACTTGAATTTCCTCCGTTGTGGACGGTACAGGTCCCTTGTCCGACACTGTAGCGGAAAGAAACCCCTTGGCCTCACACTCTTCCTTGAAAAGATTCTCGCAAGAAGAGAACAATACGGCAAGACTGGCATAAAATAAGATTTTCAAGTTTCTTCTCATTGCTCAAAATTTAAGTTATAGTCATTTATTAGCTGATAGATTTCCGGATCAAGGTTTCCCCTGAACCATTTCCCGGGATCAAGACGGCACGCCTCACTGAAAGCGGACACCGCATCCTCAAACCTCTTTTCACGTACATACAGAATCGCAAGCAGATAAAGGGTATCCTCATTCTGCGGCAGGGAGCGCAGTATCTCGACAGCCTGGCGGTCATATCCGAGGCTCATCAGACAGACTGCCGTATTATGGTCATTGTATTCACTGAGTACCGGCAGGGCGGCCTTGTACTGCCGGTTCTCCAGCTGTTTGACAGCATCCATATAAGCTGTGTCTATGACGGTTGTATGAATGGTATCCTTCACCATCTCACTACGGTGCAGATGGAACTGGAAATTCACTGCACGCAGCTGCGGATACAGTTTCTCCCTTATGTACCGGTAATCATGGAAATTCCTGAGTACCTCCTCGCGGGCATCGTTCTCCTTGACAGATGCAATGGCATTCAATATCGCGCTGCGCTGCGTAATATTCGAGTCATTGCGGATGAGACCGACAAGCTTTGTCCAGTCCTCCCCTATCGCATCGGCACGGAAAAGGGCGACTGCTTCCCTGTCATCCGTACGCTGTATCAGATACGACTTGAGCTGTTTTGCACGTTGCCTGGCCAGCTGCATGTTCAGAAAGTCTGAACCTTCCGGTGAGGATGTGGCACACATATGCACACTGTCAAGTACCAGCTCACCGGTATATGTCAGTTTGTGCATCGTCCCCATCACCTTGTCTATCTCTTCCTTGTTGTTCCCTATCCGTTCGTCAAACTGCGAGGAACCCGCCTTATAGCTGATAAAGGCGGTTTGGTTGGCAGTAGCATGACGGGAGACTATTATCCGTTTGTATCTGGGCGCATGGTCCAAGAACTGTACCATTGAGGATATATAGTAGGTAAGCGTGTCGCTCTGGGGCAACTGATAACGGCTCTCGTCCATTGCAACCACGATACCGTCTATAGTCACGTCAATCTTACGTATATTCTCATCCGCCTCGATATTCTGCGAATAGTAGTATTCAAACCGGTCACCGTTCTGTATTACGGTATCCAGGCGGCACGGCTCCTTGGGAAACCGGACATATTCATTGTATTTTTCTTGGGTCAAGGCCTTTTTCCGTTCATTCTCCGCCTTCTTTTTCCAGTCAAAGAAACGTTTCTGTATCTCCACCGAGTCCTCTTTCGTAATAAGCCGCTGTTCAAACCGGTATTCAGGGGAAAGATAATTTCCCCAATGTCCTGGAGCATTGGCGACTTCCCTCTCCAGCCAGTACGCGGGAAGAACGGTTTTCCAGTTGTCAGGTCTCACTGCCGCACGGTTACGTTCCATTACACCGTTGAACAGTAGGTTGCGTCTGTTGCGGACACTCTTCCAGTCAATAAAGCGGGTCTGTGACAACTGTTCTTTCCCCCAGGCATAATAGAACTGTTCCTCAATGTCAAAAAGGGCCTTCCGATAGCCCTTTGCATCAAACAGCAACTGCATGTACGCACTGTCAGGAATAATGGAACTTATGAAGTTCTGGTACATCCGATACCCCTTTTCCTGCTGTCTGAGGAACTGGGCGCCGGAAAGAAGTATCTTGTCAAAGCATATCCTCTTGCCGTTCTTGTATGCTACCGGAGACAACTGTACTTGCCACTTGTTATCTATCAGGGCCGCCGGGACATCAACCTTGAAATCTATGGCAATCTTGCCCGCACGCTCGGCAACATTCTTGCTTTTTGCGACAATCTGCACGTCAGCAAGCGATACGCTCAGGATTTCCTCGCCATTATCATCCTTTTCATATTCCGTGAAGCCCTCCTTCAACTTCCGCATCGTCTCCCTGCTATATACCTGCGTAGTGTCGATCACAGCCGGCTGTACCCTCTTTTTGTTAGGCTTGCGCTGGATCTGCGTCAGCCCCACACGTTGGACACCGTTTTTCTCTAAAACGGAAACAATGGGAGTGCTGCAGCTCAGCACAAGCGTGGAAAGGGTACCAAATAGGAACAGTCTCCTTTTATCAATCATTTTTCCAATGCTTTAGTAATACAATCATAACATACAGAAGATTCATCAGAATGATAATGCCAAGCATTAGCGAAAGTCCGGAACGGATCTTGAGCCAGACACCCTTCAGATACTCTGTCAGTCCCTCTTCACAGTCACTCATGGCATCTCTTCCCAATATCACGAACATGCACTATCAGGTTTTGTCCCACACAGTTCTATCTCAGTGGCGGATATATTGAGCGACGGCTGCGGATTACCGCTGTTATCCAGGTATGCTTTCACGGACATACGTCCACTCACGAAAACTTTTGTCCCTTTCTTCAGACAGGCAAGCATCTTTTCCGTATAGCCGTACCACCTTATCTGTAGCCAGACCGTCCTTTCCGTCATCTGCCCATTATGATCCTTGCCAAACTCCTTATGTGCCATACTGAAACACACGTACTGTCTGTCCGCATTGTCTTTTTCCACGGCAGCATCCGCTCCCAGGTTACCAATTACTTGTGATTGTAACATAGTTCTCTATTTTTACATGTTAATAATTCATCAGAAATCATCATAATCAGCTTCGACCTCAATGGCCATATGAACGCTGAGCAGAACGCACAGCAAGATAACAGCCAGAAAAACGCCAAGCAACACAATATATAAAGCCATCATCTCCCATCCTCCTTTGTATTTACACAGTGAGCAGTTAGCGGATCTTCTGCGATTCTTTTTTCTGCACAATGGGAACAGAGTGTATGCTCTTCATCAGCCCACCAGCAGGTTCCGTAATCCGGATGGTAACAAGGGTCATTTTCAGTACACCCGCAAACACGGCAGACACCTGGAACAACAGACGCTTTTTCAGAATACTGGAAAATGCTGCGCACTTGGCAGAAATCCATGATGAACACATAATCCGGTACACCGGAAGCCGGCAAGACAGACGCCGTAATACGTTGAAGGGAATGATTCCGGGAATAGCAGATAGGCCGCAATTTAGGATGCGAAGTATTGATTTCCCGGATTCTATCTTCAATCAAAGATGACAAAGCATCCAGAGAGCAGTCATCCTTGATAAGGACATGTTCAAACTGACTGATAAAATCCAATAATTTCTTGCATGCCCTGTTTTTAGGACTATACAGAGACAGATCGTTAACGAAATACGTCATTATTCTATTTTCCTCCTTCCAATTGATATTTACTTCCCTAACCGTCAGAATAGATAAATAAGGTTCACTGAAATCTTATGGGGTATCAGGTACACTTTCCTCTCATGGTCAAACTTATATCCGCAGGTCTTGCAGAGAGACTTGTCATAGTTGGCCCAAAACGCGGCAAGGCCAAGCTCCCATTCAAAGTTCCAACGGGGAGCCATCGGATAGGTCCACCCGAAGGACAGACCAGCACCCAAGCCCCAACCGTCATAACGGTACTTGTCCCAGATATTGCCGATGTTGTAACGGCTGGCAATCAACGAGAAACCAACAAACGGATCGCGAAAGCTCTCACGAAGCCAATAGCGGACACCGGGAAGAACTGTCAGGTTCTGGAATTTAGTATTGTTACTCTTGCTGTAAATGAAAGGATTGTACTGAACAGGAAGATGAAGAGAAAACTTCTTGTTCAAAGTCATACCAAACTCCGCATTAAGATTACCCGTAACAAGACCAAGGATATTAGTCCTTGCAGAATAAAACTGCCCGAAGCATTGCGTGCTGCATAAAAACAACACTAACGAAATAAACGACATTCTCAATTTTCCGTACATAAGATGAAGTATTTATTATTGTTCAATTCCGGTAAATGAAAGCTTTCCCGATGCTCACGCACGGGGAAAGCCGAATAATTAACACTATCTATCACGTGGAAATTACCACGAAACAGACATGAAAGGCCGTCACTACGGCCATAGGAGTCTAATATAAGACCCGTTATCTTATATAGGTAATTTATAGACAGAAAGATAGAACTGTAGAATACATACTCTATTAAGATGAATATGCACAATAATAATGAGGTGTTAGTTCTAACAGAACTCTAACTGCCAGATTCACGGCTATCGCGGCTCCTGAACCGGTC
>ERZ773178.672-NODE-672-length-40679-cov-6.153825_pt1 | contig 40679 bp, 27 predicted proteins | sample MGYA00580533_ERZ773178 | MGnify/ENA primary metagenome ERZ773178 (study PRJEB29015, sample SAMEA2737859) | human gut metagenome | biome: human gut; feature: human-associated habitat; material: faeces | place: China | collected 2012 ...
TATTCCGGGCCAGGGCGGCTGCAAAGGGCGTGCGGAATGTGCGGGCACCGAAGCCGCAGCGGGCACCCTCGGCGCCCCGGCGGCACCCTCGGCGCCGATGCCCGCAGCCATGCCGGCCGAAAAGCACAAGCGTCCCCAGGTGGAGCGTTTCCTGCCCACGCGCCGCCGCATCGACCGCGAGATCAACAAACTCAAATTCGCCTACAAGGGCGAAGTGATGATGGGTCTTACGGCCTCCTACGGTACGGTTTCGAGCGACGACACCGACCTCATGCTCATCTTCGACAACATCGATGCGGATGCCACGATCGCAACGGTAAAACCCTTCGTCGGTTATTTCTACCGCGATAACAACTGCATCGGCATCCGTTTCGGATACAGCCACATGGGCGGCACGCTCGACAACACCTATTTCGATGCGGGCGAGGGCAACGACCTCTCGGGGCAGCTCCCCTACGTCGATCTTTCGAGCGACGAATACTCATTCGGCATTTTCCACCGTTCTTATGCGGGGCTCGACCCCAAAGGACGCTTCGGACTCTTCGCCGAGTTCGAGCTGGCGCTCTCGACGGGACATTCGAGCTTCGCATACGACCCGGATCATAACGAAGGAGGCGCACCCAACCGCACCTACAACGACAAAACGCAGGTAAAGCTGGCGTTCAACCCGGGAGCTGCCGTATACATCTTCCCCAACGTCTGTGCGACGATTTCGTTCGGGCTGGGCGGCATACAGTATACGAGCATCACCCAGAAGGATGCCGACGGCAACAAGATCGGTTCACGCAAGGCTTCGAACATGCGTTTCCGGCTCAATATCGCGGCCATCAACTTCGGTATGACGATACATTTGTGGGACAAGAAAAAGCAGTAAACTATGAAATACCTACGCATACTCTTTTCGGCGGCGGCGCTCCTGCTGGCAGCGTCGTGCATCGAGAACGACCTACCGTATCCCACCATCGAACTCAGCATCCGCAGCATCGAAGGCGAGGGGTTCACGGTGACCGGCATCAGCCTCGTGAACCGTACCGTGACGCTCACGCTGGACGAGAAGACCGATATCCGCAAGGTCACCATTGACAAGGCGGAATTCGACGTCGCCACATCCAACCCGATGATGACCGACAAAGAGAAATTCATCAGCCAGATCAGGACTTCGCAGCCGCTGAGCGGGGAGTTCGACCTGCGGGCGCCGCTCTATGTCACGCTCTCGCTCTACCAGGACTACGAGTGGACGATCGTGGCCGAGCAGCCCATAGCCCGGTCGTTCACCGTCGCCGGGCAGATCGGATCGACACTGATCGACACGCAGGCGCGTACGGCCACGGCCTATGTCGCCGAAGGCACCGACCTGAAGGCCGTCACGGTCACCAGCCTCAAACTGGGGCCTGCCGACATCACCGCCTACTCGCCCACGGCCGAGGAACTTTCCGCCACGGGCTTCGAAACGGTTCGTCTGGTCGACGTCACCTGCCACGGCCGCACGGAGCGGTGGATGCTCCATGTCCAGCCCACCAACGTGAAGATAGGCGTCCGCGACATCGACCTTTGGAACAACACGGCCGTCGTCACCACGATGGTAACGCCGGAAGATTATGCGACCGCCGAAATCCAGTACCGGCTGAAGGGTACCGCCGACTGGCAGACGACGCAGAAGGGCGCACAGGACGAAAGCGGCATCTTTACGAGCACGATCGCACCCGAATGGACAAGCCTCACCAACGATGCGGGCATCCCCGTAAAACGCCTCGTCACGACCAAGGGCGTCTACGCCGGGCAAACGTATGAATTCCGGCTTCTCGTCGGCGGGCAGCAGACCGAAACCGCCGAATACACGACACCCGCGGGTGACACGATCCCCGACGGGAACATGGAAAACCCGGGCTTGTCGTGCTTCACGAGCGAAAATACGAATGCGGAGTTTTGGGCCAGCGGTAACAACTCATTTGCCCAGTCGCTCTGCACACAGGGCACCTACGCCGGAATGGACGGCAGCTATTGCGCGAAGCTGGCCGCGGCAGCCCCTCCCCTCGTCAACATCGCAGCCGGCAACCTGATGTCCGGCATCTTCTACAAGGACGGCCTGATGACGGGCGTAGTGGAATTCGGACAGCCCTACAACTGGACGGCGCGCCCTTCGGGCATGAAGGTGAAATACCATGCGACATTGGGCACGATCGACGCCAGCAAACACCCCGGGGCCCCGGTCGGCAAAGGCGACCCGGACAAGGCGCGTATCTTCGTGGCCATCGTAGACTGGAACAGCCGCCACCGGGTCGCATCCGGGAGGGATGCCCCCACGGGCACCTGGGATCCGGCGGAAACCACCCAGACCGCAGAAGGGAAACTCATCGCCTACGGGTCGCTGTTCGTCGACAAGTCGACCGAAGGCGAGCAAATGGTAGAGGCCACCCTGCCGCTCAACTTCTACGACCCTGCTGCGGGACGCCCCACCGGCAAGTACAGCATCATCATCTCCTGCTCCACGAGTGCCTACGGCGATTACATGGTGGGCTGCACGACGAATGTAATGTACGTCGACGATTTCCAGTGGATCTATTGACCCGGCGCCGGACAAGTCCGCCGGCAACTCAGAAGATATAAAGAGAAAAGGCTGAACCCCTGGGTTCAGCCTTTTTGCTGTAGATTCAGACTTTTCAATCCCTGCCGGAAATTATCTCCGTGCAATCCGGCAGTATTTGTCATAGCGTCCTATCACGTCGTTCACGTAGGCCAGCGTCTGCCGGCTGCCGGTGAAACGTCCGCACTTGACCGCCTCGCTCTCGTAATACTCGGGCTGCGCCTTGAGTTGCAGGTAGCGGGCCACGACCTCCCACGAATTGGGATCCTCGCCGTTGAGCCGTGCCAGGCGCCTCGCATCGTTCACATGGCCGATCCCGCTGTTGTACGAGGCCAGGATAATGCTCATCCGATCCTTCTCGGGAGTCCCCTCGGGGAAACGGAGCGTGTTCATAATCTTCGACATCAGCTTGTTGGCCAACCATATGTTGGTCTCGGGATTGGAGACCTGCTCGGTCGGGACGTCGAACTGGCGTGCCACCGAGGGCATGATCTGCATCAGCCCGCGGGCCCCGCTGCGCGAGGTGATGTCGGGCGTGAACCGCGATTCATGGTAGGCGATGGCGCTCATCAGGCGCCAGTCGTGGCCCTCTTTTTCGCTGATGTTGCGAATGACATTGTCATAGGCCGAGATCACATAGTCGCCCTCACCGAGCAGCGAAGAGCCGAAATCGGCCGCATCATCGTTCAGCAGCATGTCGTCCGTCACGGGTGTGCTGAACTGGGCGTTAAAGCCGTAAAAAGTTGTCAGGATTGTTAAGAACGCAAAAGTTAAAACTGTCTTTTTTAACATAAAATGTTGTTTTGCGGGCAGTTCATACCGCGCAGAACAATACGCTAATCATAGAAACCCCATGAGATACCGATTTTAAACATGCCCGGATTGAGCGGGTAACCCGCCGCGGAGAAATACTCTCCGTTTCCGAACAGTCCCTTGTTCACATGCTGATATTTGAGAAATATCCGCATTCTCTTCCACTTTCCCATGACGAAGGCGTCCATGTAGGGGTAATTGCCTACTTCGACGTCCCGTTGGTTGTAATAGGCCGACAGCGCGGGGTTGTAACTGGGCGCATAATAACGCGTGTTATAGCGTCCGTCCAAACCGATCTGAAGGCGTAATACGTTGCGCACGACCCAGAACTCGTAATAATACGAAAGGAACGCGCTCAAAAGCGGAACGGGTGCAACTTCTTGATCCGTACTCCACTGCAACAATACCCTGTTGTCCAAATGAAGTCCGCCTAAGCGGAAATCTTTGCGAGCGTACACACTCGTGAGGCTTACGTTGTCACTGCTTTGGGCGATCTGGCTCTCCTTGTCGTAAAAAATCTTGTTGCCGACCACACCTTGCCATGCCCCCGCTTCAAACGCATAATCGGGGACTGAAAACTTCACCTCGAACCGAGTTTCATTCTCCTTATTCAAAGGAGTGGACCACACGTAGTGGTTCGAGAACAGATTCTCCTGCCAGTAGTTGGGCGAACGCCGATCCATCGTGAACCGGCCTTCGAGAATCAGGGGGTGTCCGCGGAGGTACCCCGTCAGCGCCAGGTGGGCGCCGATGGTGAGGTCTCCGCCTCTGTATCCCGACGGGTAGAACTTGAGGTTCGCATCCCAGTCGACATATTTCTTTATCTTGCCTCCGACGGAACCGTATGCGAAATAGCTGGTCTTGTTGACCTTCGTATACTTTCCCGTCTGGTAATCCCTCATTTCGAATTGCGAGTAGGTATGCATGTCGATACCGATGCCTGCATCAATCGTGCCTACCACGCCGTTACGATCCCAAGGCTGTGCCTGCACGAAGAAGCGGTTCGAAATCACACGCTCGTAGATCGAGTCGCGCGTCTGGTCGGGGTTGATATACCAGTTCTGGTAGTAGTCCAGCGTATCGGGCACGAAATTGCCCTGTTCGTCCCGGTGCGCCCTTTCGTCGATATACCGCGCATATTTGTCCGAATAGACCTTGCTCCACGAACTGTACTGGAACGAATGGCCGATATAGACCGCCGACAGGTCGGCGAGCGAAAAGTCGTTCTCCGTCACGCGTTGCAACGGCAGGGCGTAGGACTGCGTGATGAAAAAGGCGTTGTTGCGGTAAGTGTTCTGCGCCTCGGCATCCGACAGCTTCATCGGCACGCCCGAAGGCATCTGGAACGTCGTATCTGCGATAGCCCATGTCCCGACCACGCCGCCGTTCTCCTGCTGTTCGATGTGGTTGTTGTAATAGGCCGCATGCACCGAATAGCGCTTGCCCGTATGGCTGAAGGCGACCGACAGGTTGTGGTTCTTCGTCCGTGACCAGACATATTGTCCGCGCGTTCCCCGTGCCTTGTAGTCGACGTTGAACCCGGTCGTGGGCGAAATATTCTGCGCGTGCATGATATTGAAGTTCTCCTCCCGGAAACGCTTCTGCCCCGACTCGAGGTACGTCATGCGGATGATGGGCTTCTTCGTATTGTAGAACGGAACGTTCTCCATGTCGTACGTATACGCATAGTAGGGGCTCGCAAAACTGAAATCAAAGAACTGCGGCCGCCGGAAATAGTTCATCGGCAGCGATGTCTGCCCGAGGGCGCCCTGCGCGATGTCGCCCACCTCCTCGCGGAAGAAGGGGTAGTCGATGCGCCAGTCGGTGAGCGTCGTGTCGAGCGGGCTTATCTCCACGCGGTTGTAGTCGCGCTTGACGCTCCAGCGAAAATTGTTCAGGGCGCGGATCGAATCGCTGAAAAAATACGATTCGAGCGGCTTGCGGATCCGGCGTTCCTTCTTGGTCGTATCCTGCGGCTGGCCGTCCTGGCCCTCCTCCCCCTCCTCGCCGGTCTGCTCGTAAGGGTTCGTACCGTAAAGGTTCCCCGTCTCCCCGCGCTGCTGGGCACGCTGCAGCGTCCTGGCGTTGAAACCCTGCGAACGGACGATGCCGGGCGCTGTAAGGAACAGACCGAGCAAAGCTGCCAGCAATATTCTATTCGTCAACCTCGACATGGAACGCTAATCCGGGGCAAAATTAATAAAAATTCTTAAAATACACAACTATCCGGCTTGTCCACAGCCTTTTGCCTTCATCGACAACCAGCGTACGACCGAGGTTGCGATGTAGAGGACGATCACGACCGGCACGGCACGGACACCCAGCACGGCCAGCAGGAGCGCCGCCGATACAATAAAAACATAACGCACCCCGTTGCCTTTCCAGGCGAAGTGCTGGAATTTGAAGGCGAACATCCGCACGGGCGAAACGAGCAGCCACGACATCACAGGGATGAGCAGCAGCAACCAGTAACCCAAGTCGAAACCCGTCTTCACCTTAATCCACCCCAAAGATATGAAAAACAGCGCATTGGCTGGAGTAGGAAGGCCGCAGAACTCGGTATGCTGCGTCTCGTCGATATTGAATTTCGCCAGCCGCAGCGCCGAGAAGGCCGCCACCGCGAAACAAAGTGCACTGCCGCCGTAGCGCAGCCATGCTTCGGCATCCGCAGGCAGGGAATTGTTCCACAAGACGAAAAGCACGGCCGACGGGGCGAAGCCGAACGAGACCATGTCGGACAACGAGTCCAGTTGTACGCCGATGGCGGAAGGGCATTTGAGCAGCCGGGCCACGAAACCGTCGGAATAGTCGAAAACACCGGCGGCGATCGTGAGCCAGAAAGCCAGCGCCAGATCGCCGTAAACCAGTGCCGAAACCACCGCGAACGAGCCGCAAAGCAGGCTCGCAAGGGTCAGCAGGTTGGGTATGGTGAACAGTCTTATCTTCATCGGGAGTACAAAAATATTATTCCTGCAATAGGCGGCAAAGTTACAAAATATTTTTATCTTTGTCTCACTTAATTCCATATTATAACTTATGGCAAGCAATAAATATTGTGTCATCATGGCCGGCGGCATCGGATCGCGTTTCTGGCCCAAGAGCCGGCAGTCGATGCCAAAACAGTTCCTCGACATCCTCGGAACCGGGAAATCGTTTATCCGCCACACCTACGAGCGCTTTGCAAAAATCGTCCCCGCCGGGAATTTCCTCGTCGTGACGAACCACAAATACAAGGATCTGGTATTGCAGCACATCCCCGAAATCGGGGAGAAACAGGTGCTCTGCGAGCCGATCGGCCGCAATACGGCCCCCTGCATCGCCTATGCGGCCTATACGCTGCTCAGGGAGAACCCCGACGCCGAAATGATCGTCACGCCGTCGGATCACCTGATCCTCAACGAGGACGATTTCCGCACGATCATCGGCGAGTGCCTCGAATTCGCCGACCGGCACGACGCACTGCTGACCGTGGGCATCAAACCCACACGCCCCGATACGGGTTACGGCTACATCCAGGTTTCGGACGACCACACCATCAGCAAAGTCAAGTGCTTCACCGAAAAGCCCGATCTCGAGCTGGCGCAGACCTTCCTCCAGACCGGCGAGTTCTACTGGAATTCGGGTATCTTCATCTGGAAGGTGCAGGCCATCGTCGAGGCCTTCCGCAAATACCTGCCCGAGCACCATGCCATGTTCAGCGGCGTGATGAAGGCGCTGGGCACCGATGCCGAGAAGACCACCGTGGAGATCGTCTTCTCGGAGTGCCGCGCCATCTCGATCGACTACGGCATCATGGAAAAGGCCGACAACGTCTATGTCCGCTGCGGCGACTTCGGGTGGAGCGACGTCGGCACATGGGGCTCGGTCTACCAGCACGCCCGCAAAGACCGCTACGCCAACGCCGTCCCCGAAGAGGGGTGCTATGTCTACGACACGCGCAGCAGCATCGTCTCGCTGCCCAAGGGCAAGGTAGCGGTCATCAGCGGCCTGAAGGAATACATCGTCGTGGACACCGACGACGTATTGATGATATGCCCCCGCGCCGAAGAACAGAACATCAAGAAATTCATCGACGAAGTAAAGTTCCATAACGGGGACAAACATATCTGACACCTATGAAACGCATGCCGTTCCATACCACAGCCTTGCTGCGACGATTCGCTGCGGGCTTTTTTTTAGTGGCGGGGATGCTCTCGTGCTCCGCGCCGCAGGCCACCTTCACCAACCCGCTGCGCGACGGCGCCGACCCGTGGATCACCAAATACGACGGGCGCTATTACACCTGCTTCAAATCAGGACGCGGCATCGCCGTGACCGAATCGGACGACATGACGCGTTTCGAACGCGAGCGTGTTGTCTGGCAGCCCGCCGACAGCGGGGCGTGGAACAGCTTCAACATCTGGGCACCCGAGCTGCACCGCCTCCGCGGCAAATGGTACATCTACTACGCCGCGGCACCCGTCCCCGGCAGCCCCTTCACGGGGCAGCGCACAGGCGTGCTGGAGTGCGACACGCCGCTGGGCGACTACCGCGACCGCGGCATGCTCTACACCGGCGACAACCCCGACGGCAAGACGGACAACATCTGGGCCATCGACATGACGATCTTCGAACACCGGGGAGAGCTCTATGCCGTATGGTCCGGCTGGGAGCGCCAGCGCGATACCGACGCCACCGACCAGCTGCTCTACATCGCCCGCATGGAATCGCCGACCCGGATCGGGCCGCGCATCCTGCTCTCACGACCCGACCAGCCGTGGGAACAGGGCGACCACATCGCCCTGCAGGAAGGCCCGTCAGCACTGCGGCACGGCGACGACCTCTTCATCGTCTACTCCACGCGCGGCTCGTGGTCGCGCCACTACAAGCTCGGGCAGCTGCGCCTGCGCACCCCCGACAGCGACCCGCTGAATCCCGCATCATGGATCAAGAGCGGCCCCATCTTCACCGGCAACGACCGCATACACGGCGTCGGCCACGCCAGTTTCACCACCTCGCCTGACGGGAACGAATACTGGATCTATTACCACTCGAAAAAAGATACGGTACACAACTGGGGGCGCGACGTACGCCTGCAACGCTTCGACTTCGACGCCACGGGCAACCCCCGCTTCGGAGAGCCCGCAGAGCCGGGGCCCTACCCCATGCCCTCGGGGACACCCAAACACGCGAACTGATATGTCCGAACTATACGATATTTTCCGGGAACACCCGCACATCTCCACAGACACGCGCAACATCGGGGCTGATTCCATCTTTTTCGCCCTGCGCGGCGCGACGTTCGACGGCAACCGCTTCGCGGCGGAGGCGCTGGACAAAGGCGCGGCCTATGCCGTCGTGGACGACCCGGCAGCCGTCACCGACGAGCGTATGGTGCTGGTCGGCGACACGCTCGGGGCGTTGCAGGAGCTGGCACGCGAACACCGCCGCCGGCTGGCGATCCCGATACTCGCCATATCGGGCAGCAACGGCAAGACCACGACCAAGGAACTGGTGAGCCGCGTGCTGGCCGAACGCTTCGAGGTCTACGCCACGCGCGGCAACCTCAACAACCACATCGGCGTGCCGCTCACGCTGCTCGCCATGACCCGCGACACGCAGTTCGGCGTGGTCGAAATGGGAGCCAGCGCCTGCGGCGAGATCGCCCTGCTGGCCTCGATCGCCGAGCCCAACTACGGCATCCTGACCAACATCGGCCGTGCGCACCTCGAAGGCTTCGGCGGCCCGGAGGGGGTGCGCCGCGGCAAGGGCGAGCTGTTCGACTACCTGGCCGCGAACGGCGGCCGCGCCTTCGTACCCCGCGAGGACGAGATGCTGACGAACATGGCCGCCGAACGCGACGGGCTGGCCGCGGAGTATTACAGCATCACGCTGGCCGAGGACCTCGAAAACCACCTCGAAGGGCATTACAACCGGTTCAACATCGCCGCAGCCGTGGCCGTCGGACGTTATTTCGACGTCGCCGACGAGCGTATCCGCCATGCTGTCGGCAGCTATGTCCCCGACAACAACCGCTCGCAGCGCACCGAGACGGGGCGCAACACGCTCATCGTGGACTGTTACAACGCCAACCCCTCGAGTATGCGGGCATCGGTCGCGAATTTCCTCGCCGAGCCGCCCGGCATGCGCACCCGCCGCCTGCTGATCCTGGGCGACATGCTCGAACTGGGCGCCTGGTCGGCGGAGGAACACGCCGCTGTCATCCGCCTCGCAGCACAGGCTCCGCAGACGGAGGTGATGCTCGTCGGACAGGAATTCGCCAAGGCCCGTGCCGACATGGAGCCGCAACCCGCCCGGATCACGCTCTTCGCCGATCGGGAACACCTCATCGCGGCGCTCCGCACACACCCCGTGGACAACGCGCTGGTGCTGATCAAGGGTTCGCGCGGCATCGGACTGGAAAAAGCGGTCGGGGAGCTGTAGCCCCGCCGCCACGACCCGCCGGGCACCAACCCGGTACAGGCACGATACGCAGGAACAAAACGCCGGTAAACGAACCGGAAGGGCACGCCGCACAGGCAAAAAAACACCGACTGAGAACAACCTGAAACCCATAAGCCATGAAACACCTGCTGACAGCCATCCTCCTGCTGGCCTTCGCGCATACCGCCGCCGGCGAAAGGAACGTCTCGCTCGAACGCGATTTCGGAACGCTTTACGGCACGCTGCTCACCCCCGATGCAGGTACGGAAACCGTGGCCGTCATCATCGCCGGTTCGGGGCCCACTCCGCGCAACGGCAATGTAAACAGCTATCTCTACCTGGCGCAGGCGCTCGAAAAGGCAGGCATCGCCTCGCTGCGCTACGACAAACGCGGCATCGGTGCGAGCCGGTTCACGGAGCCGGAAAAAATGGCCGACGCCGTACTGGGGGATTTCATCGGCGACGCCGCGGCATGGGCCGACTACCTCGCCGGCGAAGGTTTCCGCCGCGTCGTACTGATCGGCCACAGCGAAGGGGCGCTGATCGCCTTCTGCGCGGCGCAGCAAACCCCGAAAGTCGCCGCCGTCGTTTCGCTGGCCGGCGCCGGCTACCCGCTCGACGAGATACTCCAGTTGCAATTGGCCTCACAACTCCTGCCCGACAACATGGATCTGCTCTTGCAGGCCAACGCGATCACCGCCGCCCTCAAACGGGGCGAACGGGTCGAATCCTGCCCGCCGCAGCTCGAAGCGCTGTTCCACCCTTCGGTACAGACGTTCTGGATCTCCAGCCTGCGCTACGACCCGCGCGAGGAGATCCGCAAGGTGCGGGTTCCGATACTCGTCGTGGGCGGGGACAACGACCTGCAGGTGCCACCAGACAATGCCGAGGCGCTGGCAAAGGCACAGCCCCGGGCCCGGAAGGCAATCATCGCAGGGATGACCCACCCGCTCAAAAAATGCACGGGACGCATGCGCATCGACCAGACGGGAGCCTACGGCGACAGCACGCTACCGATCGACCCCGACCTCGTGGCCGTCGTTACGCAATTCATCCGGGGGCTCTGATTTTTCCCTGCCGGAAAGACAAAACCGGATTATTTTTTTAATTTTGTATAAACCGATTCCGAACCAAACGACATACCGAACCATGAAACTCCTGATCAGCATCGAATACCGTACCCGCTGGGGCGAACAGCTCGTCATGCGGATCGGCAAACGGCGCATTGCGCTGCAATACGCCGACGGAGGCATCTGGACAGGCGCCATCGACCGCTATACCCAGAGGGATGATACCGAATACCGCTATGAAATCGAACGCGACGGCACATGCATCCGCAGCGAATGGCGGCCGCACACGCTGCGGCTCCCGTCCCGGGAGGGGGTGCGCACGCTGCGCATCCGCGACCGCTGGCAGGAGATGCCCTCCGACACGCCGTTCTACTCCTCGGCATTCACCCGGGGCATCTTCGGCCGCGGGAAAACCGGCAATCCGAAGAAAGCGGCCGGCAACATCACGCTGCGCGTCGTGCTGCCCACCCTGCGGCCGGACGAAACGCTCGCCGTCGCCGGCAGCGGCCGTGAACTGGGCGGCTGGAAACGGATCGTCCCGATGGACGACAGCCGCTTCCCGGAATGGGAACTCACGCTGCATACCGCACACCGGTTCGAATACAAATTCCTGATCGCCGACCGCAAGACCCTCACCCCCATCCTGTGGGAGGAGGGTGCCAACCGCACCTGGGGCGAACTGCCCGGCGCCGGCGAACACGCCCTCGACGCCGCGGCGTACCCGCGGTTCCCCGAACGCAGATGGCAGGGCGCCGGGACGGCGATCCCGGTCTTCTCGCTCCGTACGGAAGAGGATTTCGGCGTCGGCGAGTTCTACGACCTGAAACGGCTCATCGACTGGGCGGCCGCCACCGGGCAGCGCGTCATCCAGGTACTGCCGATCAACGATACCACCATGACCGGCACATGGGAAGACTCCTACCCCTACAACGCCAATTCGACCTTCGCCCTGCACCCGCAGTTCATCCGGCTGCCGGCCGCGGGCGTCGTGGAGGACGACGAGTACCGCACCCTGCGCAACGAACTGAACGCCCTCTCCGAAATAGACTACGAACGGGTCAACCGGCACAAACTGCGGCTGCTCCGCCGGGCGTTCGAACGCCACGGAACCCGCACTGCAGCACGCCGCGACTACAAGGACTTCATCGCCGCCAACAGACACTGGCTCATCCCCTATGCCGCCTTCTGCACGCTGCGCGACGAAACGGGCACGCCCGACTTCACCCGCTGGGGCGGCTTCGCCCGCTATGACCGCAAAGCCGTCGACGCCTACTGCCGCAGCCACAGCCGCGACATCGCATTCCACTGCTATGTCCAATACCACCTGCATACGCAGTTGTCCGAGGTCTGCGCCTACGCCCGCGACCACGGCATCGTCCTCAAGGGCGACCTGCCCATCGGCATCAGCCGCACGAGCGTCGACGCATGGCTCTACCCGCACCTGTTCCACATGGACTCGCAGGCCGGGGCTCCGCCCGACGCATTCTCGGCCGTCGGGCAGAACTGGGGATTCCCGACTTACAACTGGGAACGTATGGCACGCGACGGCTACGCCTGGTGGCGGGCACGCATGGCCAAGATGGCCGAATACTTCGACGCCTTCCGCATCGACCACATCCTCGGGTTCTTCCGCATCTGGGAGATTCCCACGCATGCCGTACACGGGTTGCTGGGCTATTTCAACCCCGCCCTGCCCTATTCCGCAGATGAACTGCGCGGCATGGGCTTCGACACGCAGGACGGACGCTACACCACCCCGGTGCCCGACGAACACATGCTCGGGGAACTGTTCGGCGACCTGGCCGGCGAAGTCCGCGCCACCTGCATGAAGGAGGGGCGGTTACTGCCCGCCTATGCCACCCAGCGCAAGGTCGCAGCCCGCTTCCCGGGCGACGACGAACGCCAGACCCGGCTGCGGGAAGGGCTCATGGCATTGCTCGACGACGTGCTCTTCATCGAGGACCCGCGCCGCAAGGGCTATTTCCACCCCCGCATCGCCCCCCACTCGACGCACGCCTACCGCCGGCTCGACGGAGAGCGCCGTGCAGCTTTCGACCGGCTCTATACCGACTTCTTCTACCACCGGCACAACCGTTTCTGGCAGGAATCCGCCCTGCGCAAGCTCCCGGTGCTCCTCTCGGCGACCGAGATGCTGACCTGCGGCGAAGACCTGGGCATGATCCCCGACAGCGTCCCCGAGACGATGCACGAACTGCAAATCCTCTCGCTCGAAATCCAGCGCATGCCCAAGACGCCGGGGGAACTCTTCGCCGACCCGGCGCACTACCCCTATTTCTCGGTCTGCACCACTTCGACGCACGACATGAACCCGTTGCGGGCATGGTGGGAGGAAGACCGCGAACTCACGGCGCGCTTCTACCACGAAGCACTCGGCATCGGGGGCGACGTTCCCTATTTCTGCGAGCCGTGGATATGCCGGCGCATCCTCGACATGCACCTCAATTCCCCGGCGATGCTCACCATCCTGCCGTTGCAGGACTGGTTCTCGACCGACGGGGAACTGCGCTACCCCGACCCGGCCAAGGAACGCATCAACGTCCCGTCCATCCCCCGCTACCACTGGCGCTACCGGATGCACCTCCCGCTCGAGGAGTTGCTCCGCAAGGAGACCTTCAACGAATCGCTGCACGACATGATCGCCTGCAGCGGGCGCCGCTGACGGGCGTACTGCGGCACCGTAGCTCCCGGCCACAAAAAAGGGGTACTCCGCTGAGCAGGGTACCCCTTTTATCATGCCGTCACGACCAAGGCTCAGCCATTCCCCTCCAACCACTTCAGGAAGTCGTCGACCCGCGACCGGCTCACCACCATCTCGAACTCCGGACGCGGTCGGGCCGTGATTTTCAGCCGGTTGCCCAGGTATTTCACGATGCTGACGATCGCCGGCATGGCGATGATGCAGCCGCGCGATATGCGGAAAAACCGCCCGGGATCCAGCTCGTCCGAAAGGACGTCGAGCGACTGATCCACAATATAGCGGTTATTGTCGTTCGTGACGAGGTAGGTGTTTTTCTCTTCCGAGTAGAAATAGGCGATATCGGCGATCTGCACCGGGACGATCCGGTCGTTGAAACGCACGACATAACGCTGTTTGTATTCGCGCGGGCCGCGGATCGCGTTCAGCAATACGTCGGGGTCGATGCCCCCGCTCCGCACCCGGCAACGCTCCACGGCACGCCGCAGCGCTGCGGGGTCGATCGGTTTGAGCAGATAGTCGATGCTGTTGACCTCGAACGCCCGCACGGCGTAATTGTCATATGCGGTGGTCATGATGACCCGCGCCGTCACGTCCGCCTGGCGGAATATCTCGAAGCAATCCCCGTCGGAGAGCTCCACGTCCATGAAAATCACATCGGCACTGTTCCCCGGCGTGCGCAGCCAGAGCACCGTCTCCCTGACCGAGCCGGTCGTCCCGACGATCCGTACGTCGGGAAAATGCTGGGTCAGCGCTCGCGCCAGGTTTGCCTGGGCCATCATTTCGTCTTCTACGATCAGTACGTTCATATTACAGCAACGGTAAGGTGACACAATATTCGGTATCGGTACGGCGTATCCCGATCGGGATGCCCGACAGGTCGAGGTACTGCTGGCGGATGTAGTTCAGCCCCACACGGGTCGAGGGGTTGCCGGATACCTTCAGCTGAAGGTTGTTCGACACCGTCACGGCCTCGGCCACGGCGACGATGCGGATCACCAGCGGCCGGTCGGCCCCCACCGAGTTATGCTTGATGGCGTTTTCGATCAGCAGCTGCACCGAGCAGGGCAGGACATGGCGGTTCATGGCCTCGTCCGGAATGTCGGTCTCCACGCGAAACCCCTCGGGGAAACGCACCTGCAACAAGTCGACGTACATCCCCACGAAAGCCATCTCCTCGCGCAGGCGCACGAGCGTCTCCTCCTCGTTCTGGAGCATGTAACGGTAGATGCCCGCCAGTTTATGGATGTAGGCGCTGGCCTGCTCCGTGCGCTGCTCGCAGACCAGGCAGTCGAGGATATTGAGCGAGTTGAACAGGAAATGGGGGTTGACCTGCTGTTTGAGTTTCATGTAACGGAACTGCGCCTGGTGCGCCTTACCGCGCTCGGCACGCAGCACGGCACGCGCGACCAGGGCGTAATCGACCATAAATACGACCGAATAGAGGGTTACCTCGACCAGCAGGGTGACGATCCACAGTTGCAGGAACTCCCGTGCGGAGAACGAGCGGTCGAAGGCGAACGGCAGGTGCAACCCCGTAATGAGCGCCACGCAGGCCGACGTGAACAGCACGAACAGGAGGAACGCCGCGATTTCGGCGATCAGACCGTGCCGGGTTTCACGCCTGCGCGTATGCCGGACATAGATGATATTGACGCACAGCAGGATAATCAGTGCCGCGGAGTTCGAAGCCAGCAAGTCGGCCATGTGGTAAAGGCGGTCTGTGGAGAAGGAAGGCGATGAGAAGAGCTCGACATAGGCCAGCCTCAGCACGAAAATCACCCCCACGGCCAGCAGCAGCAACCCGATGCGGGGCGTCCAGGCCGAGGAGCGGCTCGCCGTGTCGTCGCCGCGGCGGAACAACTTGGTGAACCACACGATGCTCCAGCCCAGAATCTCGGTGGTTATGAAAGTCGACACGGCATGCACCACGGGCGGGGCGTGCAATAACAGCTCGATCAGCTGCGCACCGCCCGTACCCAGCAGGTAGCCGATCACGTTGACGACGATCACGCTGGCAGCGGTGAACTCCACGTTCAGGCCCCGTTTTAGGCAGATCAGCACGATCAGCACGATCGTCAGCAGCGTCAGCACCAACTCGTCGTTGATCCCCGCCAGATGGCATGAAAGGGCGACCACGGCATGGAGCACGGCGAACAGGTGGATGATTCCGGACACTTTGAGCGATCGCATATAGGCTGACTGAGGCTGTATTAAGTATATACGGGTTTCGTTTATTTATGAATAAAGGTAGTGTTTTTCCGCGTAAATTCCAAATCGTCCCCCTCGGGCTACCGTTCGTCGTAAAAATCCGCCCGTTCATCCGGCTGATCCCCCCGTTCGTCGCCCGGCGGTTCGCCATCCGGATTTTTTTATTAAAATTTGTATAACCTGAAAACCAACCGAAAAACCGAAATGACCAAACCTAAACTCTCATTTTGGCAGATTTGGAACCTCAGCTTCGGCTTCCTCGGCGTGCAGATCGGATATTCGCTCCAGAATTCCAACACGTCGAGCATCTTCGAATCGCTGGGGGCAGATGTCAGCCACCTGAGCTACTTCTGGCTGGCGGCACCGCTGGCCGGCATGATCGTCCAGCCCATCGTGGGGCTTTTTTCCGACGGCACCTGGACGCGCTGGGGCCGCCGCATCCCCTACATCCTGGGCGGGTCGCTGATCTCGGCGCTGGCGCTGGTGCTCATGCCCAACTGCCCCAAACTGCTCGCCTTCGCCCCGCTCGCCATGGGGGCTTTCATCCTGCTGTTCATGGATTTGTCGTTCAACGTCACGATGCAGCCCTTCCGAGCGCTGGTGGCCGACATGCTCGACGATTCGCAGAAGACACAGGGCTACGTGGTACAAACCTTCCTGATAAACCTCGGTGCGGTCGTCGGCGCTATCCTGCCGCTCGTCATGACATGGCTCGGCGTGTCGGACGAGGCCGCTCCGGGGCATGTTTCGCCGCACATCGCCTACTCCTACTATGCCGGGGGCGCGATCCTGCTGCTCACGGTGCTCGTCACCTCGTTCAAGACACGGGAATATCCGCCCGGGGAGTTCGCCCGCTACAACAACCTCTCCGAGGAGGACGCCAAACCGGTGAGCTTCGTCGGCCTCATGCGCAACGTCCCCGGCGTGATGGTGCGGCTGGGCGTCACGCAGTTCTTCTCGTGGGCGGCGCTCTTCCTGATGTGGACTTACCTCAAACCCGCCATCACGGGTGTAGTCACCGACCATGCCACGGGCGAAGTGCTCTCGGCCGGCGCCACGCAGACATGGGTCGGCGTGCTCAACGGCACCTACCCCATCCCCGCCTGCATCGCCGCCCTGTTCCTCGGGCGCGTCGCCGCGCGCTACGGCAACAAACCCGTCTACGCGGCCTGCCTGCTCGCCGGGGCGCTGGGCTTAGCGGGGTTGTGCCTGCTGCACGACCAGTACGCGCTGATGCTCCCGATGGTGGGGATCGGCATCGCCTGGGCGGGCATCCTCGCCATGCCCTACGCCATCCTGTCGCGCGCGGTCGAGCCACGCCGCATGGGCGTATACATGGGTATCTTCAATTTCACGATCACCGTCCCCCAGATCGTCATCGGACTGACCGGCGGTGCCATCGTCAAGTACTGCTTCGCCTCCGATGCGGCCGACATGCTGGCGCTCGCCGGGGTATTCATGCTGCTGGCCGCCGTGTCGGTCTTCCTGGTCAAAGAACACAAGGCCCAATGACCTACAATCCATAAAATCAACTTATAAACTAACCAAAATTCTTATGAAACGATTTTTAACTATGTGTGCGGGTATCTTGCTCATATGTCAATTTACCCCCCCCCTCACGCTGGCGCAAAACGCTGGTTATGAGGTAAAAGGCGTAGTTGTCGACAAGTCCGGGATGCCGATCCTGGGCGCTACCGTCGTCGAAAAGGGCACGACCAACGGTGTCTCGACGGGCATCGACGGCGACTATGCCATCCGCGCCGCCGGCCCCGAGTCGGTCATCGAGGTCAGCTATGTCGGTTACAAGACCGTCAGCCTGGTGGCCAGTTCGTCGCTGCTGGCGCACCTCACGCTCGAAGAGGATGCCATGGGTATCGACGACGTGGTGGTGATCGGCTACGGTACGGTCAAGAAGAACGACATGACCGGTTCGGTCGTGGCGATCAAGGCCGAAGAGTTCAACCGCGGCGCCGTGGTCTCCACACAGGACATGCTCAAGGGTAAGGTTCCAGGCGTGCATATCATCCCCGGCGACGGAGGCCCCGGATCGAGCGCCACCATCCGCGTGCGCGGTGCGGCTTCGCTCAACGCCTCGAACGACCCGCTGATCGTGATCGACGGGGTACCCATCGCAGTCGACGGCGGCAAGGGTATGGCCAACCCGCTGGAGACGATCAACCCCAACGACATCGAATCCTTCACCGTGCTCAAGGACGCTTCGGCGGCGGCCATCTACGGTTCGCGTGCTTCGAACGGCGTCATCCTCGTCACCACCAAGAAGGGGCGCGGCAACACGCCCCGCGTATCGTACAGCGGCAGCGTGAGCGTCCAGACCAACTCCGACGAGCTGCCCGTGATGTCCCCCGGCGAGTTCCGCACCTACATCGACCAGGTGTATCCCGCAGGTACGACCACGGGCGACAAGGTACAGTCGATGCTCGGCGACAAGAACACCAACTGGCAGGATCTGGTCTTCCGCACCGCCATTTCGCATGACCACAACGTCAGCCTGATCGGCAACATCAACGACCGCATGCCCTACCGTGCATCGGTGGGCTACACCAACCAGCAGGGTACGCTCGAAACGTCGAAATACGAACGCGGGACGCTCGACCTGAGCCTCTCGCCCAACTTCTTCGACAAGCACCTCACGGTCAACCTCAACGCCAAGGGCGTCGTCACGTCGCAGCGCTACGCTTCGGGCGGCGTGGTGGGTTCGGCTGCCTTCTTCAACCCCACGATCGACCCCTACTTCCGCAACGACGACGGCTCGATCGACTACACGACCACCAACGGATACTGGAACTACGGATCGGGCCGCGGCGAGGACTTCACGCCCAACACCCTGCTGGGCGCAGGCCCGCTCTCGCAGCTCTACGACCGCGACAATACGGCGCGTGCCAAGCGTTTCATCGGCAACGCCCAGATCGACTATAAGGTTCACGGCTTCGAAGCGCTGCGTTTCAACCTCAACCTCGGCCTCGACGTATCGAGCGCCAAGACCTACGACGGCGTGAACCCCGGCTCGTTCCAGGCATACACCGACACCGAGGCCCGCGGCTGGGGACAGTATTCGTGGACGACGAACTTCCGCCGCAACCAGCTGCTCGAATTCTACGCCAACTTCAATAAGGAGTGGGGCATCCACCACCTCGACGTGATGGCCGGTTATTCGTGGCAGCATTTCTACAGCTCCGACCACTCGGTATCCTATTTCAACGAGACGCACGAGCAGAAGGGCGAGGATTCGCGCTACCCGTTCAACCGCCAGGAGAACTACCTGCTCTCGTTCTACGGACGCCTGAACTATTCGATCGCCTCGAAATACCTCTTCACCTTCACGCTGCGCGACGACGCCTCTTCGCGTTTCTCGAAGGATACCCGCTGGGGCCTCTTCCCTTCGGGCGCCTTTGCGTGGAACATCGCCGAGGAGAATTTCCTGAAGGATTCGCGTGCCGTCTCGGCCCTCAAGCTGCGCGTCGGCGTCGGACAGACCGGCCAGCAGGAGATCGGTTCCAACTACCCCTACCTGGCGCGTTACTACATGTCGACCGACGTCTACAAGACCTACTACATGGGCAGCGCCGGCCACATGTTCTACCTCACGCCGGGCGCCTACGACCCCAACATCAAATGGGAGACCACGACGACCTACAACGTCGGACTCGACTTCGGGTTCCTCGGCGGCCGCATCAACGGTAGCGTCGACTGGTACCTGCGCCAGACGGACGACCTTCTGAACAGCGTCATCACCCCCATGGGCTCGAACTTCGGCAACACGGTGCTCACCAACATTGGCTCGATGGAGAACAAGGGCGTGGAATTCAACCTGAATTTCATCCCCGTGCAGACCAAGGACTGGAACCTCACGGTCGGCTTCAACGGCACGTTCCAACACACCGAGTTCACCAAGCTCAACAACACCGACGACCCCGACTACAACATCCAGACGGGAAGCATCACCAAGGGCACGGGTAACCTGCTCCAGATCCACAAGGTAGGCTATGCGCCCTACACTTTCTACTGTTTCCAGCAGGTATACGACCAGGACGGCAATCCGATCCAGAACGCGCTGGTCGACCGTGACAAGGACGGCAAGATCACACAGGCCGACCGTTACGTGACCGACAAGAGCCCCAACCCCGACTTCTTCTACGGCATCAGCCTCAAGCTGAGCTACAAGAACTGGGACTTCGGCTTCAACGGCCACGGTTCGGCGGGCAACTGGGTCTTCAACGACTTCGCCTCGGCCAACTCGACGTCCAACATCGACATCAACGCCGGCAACCTGCCCAACTTCGCACGGCTGGTCAAGAAGACCGGCTTTACGAAGGCCAACAGCGGCGAGCAGTGGTATTCGGACATGTTCCTCGAAAACGCCTCGTTCTTCCGCATGGACGACATCAACCTCGGCTACACGTTCAACAAGATCGGCAACTGGAAGGGTTCGATGCGCGTCGCCTTCGGCGTGCAGAACGTATTCGTCATCACCGATTACAGCGGCGTAGACCCCGAAATACCGGGTGTCAACGGCATCGACGGCTCGATCTGGCCGCGCCCGCGCACCTATTCGCTGCGTCTGAATGTAAACTTCTAAAAACGAACGAACCATGAAAATCGACATAAAACATTTCGCCTTGGCGGCGGCAGGCGCAACGATGCTGCTCACTTCGTGCATCGGGGATCTCGACACCCTGCCCCTCAACCCGTCCGACTCGACCTCGGAGACCGTCTACGGGAAAGACGAGAACGGCTACCTGGCCGGGCTCACCAAACTCTATTTCAATTTCGTCTCGAACGACACCACCGACCTGCAGGTCAGCGACGGCGGCGCCTCGGAGCTCATCCGCGCATTCTGGACGATCCAGGAGGTTACGGCCGACGCCTGCAAATGCGCCTGGGAGAACGACGCCTGGGTACGCGCCATGAATACCGACACGTGGTCCGACGCCGACAACGACGCGACCTACGCCGTCTACGTACGTACGTTGCAGGGCATCGCCTACGTGAACGAGTACCTGCGCCAGACCGCCTCGGACAAACTCTCCGACCGCGGCGTGAGCAGCGAACTGGCCGCCAGGATCCAGAGCTTCCGCGCCGAGGCCCGTTTCCTGCGCGCCTATTTCTACTGGATCGCCCTCGACGTGTTCGGCGACGTGCCGTTCACGACCGAGACCTCGCCCTTCGGCGGCGGTGTGAACCCCAAACAGGCCTCGCGCAAGGATGTCTTCGACTACTGCATCTCGGAGCTGACCGACCTGGCTTCGGACGAAAGCGCGATGCCTGCCGCACGCTCGAACTACCCGCGTGCCGACAAGGGTGCGGTCAACGGCCTGCTGGCCCGCATGTACCTCAATGCCGAGGTTTATGCCGGCACCCCGATGTGGACGGAGGCCAAATCCGCCTGCGAAGCGATCTTCGGCATGGGCTACTCGCTCTGCCCGGAGTATTCCGACCTCTTCCGCGGCGACAACGGCGAGAACGCCGACGCCCTGAAGGAGATCATCTTCGGCGTGGCATACGACGCCGAGCAGACGCAGTCCTACGGCGGCACGTCGTACCTGACGCTGGCAGCCATCGCCGCCACCGACGTGACGGCCGAACAGAAGATCAACGGCGTGAACAACGGCTGGGCCGGCATCCGCGTACCCTACGAATACGTGCAGAAATATTTCAACGCCCGCAACGCGGACTACACCACGGGCGAATATACGGTCAGTGACAAACGCGGCGGAATGTTCTACATCAAAGGCCGCCAGGAGTCGATGAACGATGCGCTCTATGTCTTCCTCAACGGGTGGACTTGCCTCAAGTTCAACAATATCCCCCACGACATGACCAACGACGAATTCCTTGCCACGGCTGCATCGAAGGCATACAGCGACATCGACTTCCCGATGATCCGCCTGGGCGAGATCTACCTGATCTACGCCGAGGCCTGCATGAACCTGGGACAGGCCAACACCGCGCTGCCGAAACTCCAGGAGCTGAGCAACCGTGCCGGGGTATCGGCCCCCTCGTCGGTCACGGCCGACTACCTACTCGAGGAGCGTGCCCGCGAGCTGATGTGGGAGGGGCACCGCCGCACCGACCTGATCCGCTACGGCAAGTTCACCACCCCGTCGTTCCTCTGGACATACAAGGGCGGCACCTTCACCGGACAGGGGTTCGATGATTACATGAAAATCTTTGCCATCCCTTCGTCGGAGCTCGCTTCCAACCCCGAACTGCACCAGAATCCCGGCTACGGAAACGCAACCGATAAATAACCAACCCTAAAAATCGTACGACTATGAAAATTACACGATATGCGATGATGCTGGCGGCTGCGACGGGGCTCCTCTCCGCCTGCCAAAAGCTCGACGAGGTAAAGGCCTACGACCCCGACAAGGTCGTGGCGCCCGTGCTGCATGCGCTGCCCGGGGAGATCGTCATTACGCCCGACAACATGGGCTCGACGCAGACCTTCACCTGGGACGCCGCCGACTTCGGCGTCCGCACCCAGATCAACTACTCGATCGAAGCCTCGTACAACGACGGTGCGAAACTGGTGCTCTTCACGGGTATGAACGGCACCTCGTCGGAACAGACCTATGAAAGCCTCAACAACATCCTTGCGCTGTCCGTGGAAGACGGCGGCCTGGGGGTTCCCTCGGGCGAACCTACAGACGTGGATTTCTACATCAGCGCCACGATCGGCACCGACTTCGAGAAATTCTACTCCGCCCCCGCCACCGTCCGCATGACCGTGACAACGGCCGAGCGTACCTATCCCCAGGTCTGGGTAATCGGCGATTACTGCGGCTGGAATTTCGACAACGCACAGGGACTGTTCTGTTTCTCCGGCGACGAGGTCACCTACGAAGCTATCGTTGACTTGGGCGAAAAAGCCGCCAACGGCTTCAAACTGAGCGGCGAAGCCGGTTGGAACGATGCCTGCAACTGGGGCACCGACGATGATGCTGCGGCTCCGGAAACGGAAGCCCCGTCGATCACGCTGATCTCCAGCAGCGGTTCCGGAAACATCATGGTCTATTCCAAGCGCTTCTACCGCTTCGTATTCGACCGTTCGACATTAACGTTAAGCAATAAGCTGTCGTTCAACTCGATGGGTATTATCGGCGATGCCACTCCGGGCGGCTGGGACACCGACACGGAGATGAATTTCGACACCCAAAAACAGCGTTTCTGGGTCGACGTCACACTGACCGCCGGGGAATTCAAATTCCGTGCGGACAACGACTGGGCGATAAACTTCGGCGGGGCGGACGGACGCCTTTCGCAGAACGGCGACAACATCAAGGCCACGGCGGGCAACTACCGCGTATACGCAACCCTGAACAACTCTGCGGAGATCACCTACGAACTCAATGCCGGCGACTACGGCACGGGCGGCGGCGAAGAACCCGACCCGGGGCCGGAAAAGGCCGACTGGTACATCCACGGCCAGACCGTCGCAACCCCCGACTGGGGCCCGACGGCCATGGAGAGCGCCAGCTCGAACATCGTGGCCTACAAGGCCGCAGGGGTCGAGGTAGCCGCCAACTCGGAATTCCTCTTCAAGAGCGGCGACGAGTCGCAGTGGATCGGGGCCGACGCCGCATTCGCCGGCAGCAGCCCCTACACCTGCACGATCGGCTCGGCCTTCAAGGTTTCCGCCGACAAGGTCAATGCCGTGATCGCCGAAGCCGGCACGTACGACTACTGGCTGCTGCCCGAGGCGGGACGCGCCTACGTGATGGCCGCAGGCGCCAAGCCCGAGCTGGTCGCCGACACATGGGGACTGGTCGGCAACATCACCGGATGGGGTGACCTGGGCGATTTCTCCATGAGCGAGGAGGGCGCCTACCTCGTTCGCAAAGGCGTAGCCCTGACCACCGCCAGCGAATTCAAGATCCGCTTCAATAACGCCTGGGACGACTCCAAGAACTACGGCACGGCGTCGGGCGGTGCGGTCGACATCAACAAGGCCGTAGACATCATCACCAGCGGCGGTTCGCAGAACATGAAAGTCCAGCTCGACGGCACCTACGACATCTATTTCGACCTCGCGAATTCGCAGATATACATCATGTCCGAGGGCAAGACCCCGGCAGAGGCCGAATAACGGCCACCCTTTCACGGGACGGCACACAGAGATTGCCGTCCCGTTTCTGGCCTGCCGTCCCTGACCGGACGGCAGGCCCCGAAACGAACTTTAACCGAGATTCCGCTATGAAAAAATTTCTTTTCCTGCTGCTGGCACTCGTACTTTCCGTATCCGTGTCGTGCAGCGACGACAAGACCGGCGATACCGGCGGCAGTATGCTCTCCGTGACCCCCACGGAGATAGAATTCGAAGCCGCAGGCGGCAGCCGGCTGCTCGACCTGCGCACCGATGCGGGCGCGTGGTCGCTGACGCAGAGCGACAATACCGCATGGTGCACACCGGCCCTCACATCGGGCAAAACCTCCACGTCGTTCGCGGTCACGGCGACCGCAAACGAGTCGTCGAAACGCTCCGCGACGCTTACCTTCACCGCCCCGGGCTGCGATCCGGTCGTCGTCACCGTGACACAGAGCGGCGATGCCTCCCAGGATTTCGAGGGCGAGCAGGTCGTCGCCCAGCCCGATGCGTGGGACAACCGCAAACGCGCCGACATAAGCTACCAGCTGCTGGTATACAGCTTCGCCGACGGCAACGGCGACAAGGTGGGCGACCTGCCGGGGCTGACCCGGCGGCTCGACTACATCGACGCACTCGGCGCCTCGGCCGTATGGCTCTCGCCGATCCATCCGGCGGCTTCGTACCACGGTTACGACGTGCTCGACTACGAGGCGGTCAACCCCGCCTTCGGGTCGGACGCCGACCTGAGGGCATTCATCGACGCGGCCCATGCCCGTGGCATCCGGGTCTACCTGGATTACGTGCTCAACCATACAGGCAAAGACCACCCGTGGTTCAAATCGGCCGCCGCGTCCGAAGGGAGCCCTTACCGTGACCGCTATATCTTCTCCGAAGACCCGCAGGCCGACATCGCAGCCGGACGGATCGACCAGATCGCCACGGAAGGCGCCGCAGGCTACGATGCCGGGCAATGGTTCTCGACCGACACGGGGGCGGGTGCCGCCGGGCGCTTCAAGTTCGTACTCGACTGGACAAATGCCGACAGCCCGACGGTGACCGTTACCGAAACGACCGACGCCGCGGACGCGGACAACACGCAGGGCGGCCCGGACGACAAGTACCTCTATTTCGGCAACGGCACGAGCAAACGCTTCTACGCCAGGGGCGGCAACAGCTACGAACTGACGCTCGACTTCGATTCCGACTGGGGATTCCTCGTCCGCACCTCGACCACGTCGTGGGCCGCAGGCACCAAATACGGCGCCCCCGACAACCGGACGATCATCCGGTTCGGGGAGCCCTTCACCCTGATGTCGAACCGCTCGGCCGACCCGGCCAACGTGCAGTTCTCGCTGCCGACGATGTACCATTCGCACTTCTGGACGGCGGCATTCGCCGACCTCAACTACGGCAAAGCCGCCGAGGCCGAGCAGTCCGGGGCGTTCAAGGCCGTCACCGAAGCGGCCGACAAGTGGGTACGCATGGGCGTGGACGGGTTCCGCCTCGATGCCGTGAAGCACATCTACCACAACGCCTACAACGACGAGAACCCCACGTTCCTCAAGAAATTCTACGACCGCATGAACGAGACCTACAAGGCCGCCGGCGGAGAGGGCGATTTCTACATGGTGGGCGAGATGCTCGACGAAGCGGACAAGGCGGCACCCTATTACCGGGGGCTGCCGGCACTGTTCGAATTCACGTTCTGGTACAAGCTCAAATGGGCGCTGCAAAACGGCATCGGATGCTATTTCGTCAAGGACATCCTCGACGTGCAGCCCCTCTACGCACAGTACCGCAGCGATTACATCGAAGCCACGAAACTTTCGAACCACGACGAGGATCGCACGGGCTCCGACCTGGGACAGTCCGCCGAAAAGATGAAGGTGGCGGCCGCCGTGCTGCTCACGGCGCAGGGCGCACCCTACATTTACCAGGGCGAAGAGCTCGGGTACTGGGGCACCAAATCCAACGGCGACGAATATGTCCGCACCCCGATCCTGTGGGACAAGGCGGGCAACGAACTGGCTTCGGGAAGCCTCTCGGGCAAGATCGACATGCAGATGCTGACCGCAGCAATCTCGGTCGAGGCGCAGGCCGACGACGACGGTTCGCTGCTCAACCTCTACCGCACGTTCGCCCGGCTGCGCAACACCTATCCCGTGCTGGCGCAGGGCAAGATGGTCAAACACCCGGTCTACAACGACGGCAACACCTCGCAGCAATCCATCGCGGCCTGGTACCGCGAACTGGACGGCGAACGGATGCTCGTCGTGCACAACTTCGGCCAGGAGACACAGATACTGACCCTTACCGACCAACCGGACAAGGCCGTAGGCGTCTCAGGTGAAGTGAAACTTCAGCGCGGCGACGCTTCGTCGAAACTGCTCATGGGTGCCTGGTCGTCGGTAGTGTTCGCGCTCTAAACAACTCGCCATGAAACGGTTGCCCGCATTACTTCTCGCAATGGTACTGGTTGCCTGCGGCACACGGCCGCAGCAACCGGCCGCCCACCCCGACTGGAGTTACAACTCGGTCGTCTACGAAATGAACGTGCGCCAGTACACCCCCGAAGGGACGCTGGCGGAGGCCGCACGCCACCTGCCCCGGCTCCAAGAGATGGGCGTGGACGTCGTCTGGCTGATGCCCGTCTACCCCATCGGCGTCAAGGAGCGCAAGGGAACCCTCGGCTCGTACTACGCCATCTCCGACTACGAAGCCGTCAACCCCGAATTCGGCACGCTGGAGGATTTCGACCGGTTCCTGGCCGAAGCCCACAGACTCGGGCTGCGCGTGATCCTGGACTGGGTGGCCAACCACACCTCGCCCGATGCCCGCTGGATCGAGGAGCGCCCGGCCGACTGGTATGTACGTGACTCGCTGGGCAACACCATCGTGCAGTACGACTGGACGGACATCGCCAAGCTCGACTACGGCAACGCGGACATGCGTGCCGCAATGGCGGCCGCCATGCGTTTCTGGCTCGACCGCGGCATCGACGGATTCCGCTGCGACATGGCGTGCGAGGTACCCATCGACTTCTGGCAGCAGACGCTGCCCGCACTGCGGAAGGAGTACCCCGGCATCTACCTGCTCGCCGAGGGCGAAGCCCCCGCATTGCACGACGGGGCGTTCGACGCCTCGTATGCGTGGGAACTGCACCACCTGCTGAACGACATCGCACAGGGACGCAAAAGCGCCGCAGACCTGCGTGCCTACGTCGCCAGGGATGCCGCTGCCATGCCGCGCGAGGCGTTCCGCCTGATGTTCACCTCGAACCACGACGAAAACTCGTGGGCCGGGACGGAATTCGAGCGCATGGGCGACGCGGCACGCGTGATGGCGTTCCTGACCTTCACGCTGCCCAACGGGCAGCCGCTCGTCTATACCGGACAGGAGATGGGGTTCGACCACCGCTTCGAGTTCTTCGAGAAAGACCCCGTCCCCGCGTGGGAACGCAACGGATTTACGGATTTCTACGCCGCCCTGATCCGGCTGCGCCACGAGAACCCGGCGCTCGCGGCCGGAGAACGCGGCGGGCAGGCCGCATACCCGCTCGGCGAACGAACACCCGACGGCCTGATGCTGTTTTCCCGCACGGCCGGCGGCAACGAGGTGACAGTCGCTGCGAACCTCAGCGCGGAGGAGGTCGCATTCGACCTGCCGTTCGAGGGCTCGCGCCGCGAGTTCTTCACCGGGAAGGAATACACGGGCGGCACCCGCACCGTGCTTCCCGCATGGCAATGGCTGGTCTTCGCACAAGACAGGAGATAAAAGTTGCGGACATGCGCCGGGGATGCGCGGAAACAGCGCCGGGAACCCGATAGCACCCGACGGGAATAGACAGTAAACCATCAGAGAAGCACGGGGATGCGCATGAGAAGCACAAGGATGCCCCGGGCGAAACGGGAATCGCTGGAAACCGATTTTTTGCTAACTTTACAAACGACAATATTTTGAACCGATTTTTCATGACACTCGCAGCAGCCGGACTGCTCTCCTGCACAGGGACAGGACAGTCCGCATTTGACCCCGCCTCGGTGGCAGACGCCTCGGGCGAGGTTACCCGCGTCGAACCCCTCTCGTGGTGGACGGGAATGCAGACCCCGCTCCAGTTGCTCGTCAACGGGGCCGGCATCGCGGCATACGACGTCCGCATCGAAGGCGGACAGGGCGTCGGGGTGAAGGCCCGCCACAAGGCCGACAGTCCTAATTACCTATTCGTGGACGTGGAGGTGCAACCCGACGCGGAGCCGGGCACCTACTACCTCGTATTCTCGCAGGGGGAACGACAGTTCAAGGTTCCCTATGAGATCGCGGCACGCGCCGAAGGCTCGGTCGCACGCAGGAGTTTCACCACGGCCGACATGATCTACCTCCTGATGCCCGACCGCTTCGCCAACAGCGATGCGTCGAACGACTCGACGCCCCACACGCGGGAGCGCGCCGACCGCAGCGCCTTCTTCGGCCGCCACGGGGGCGACCTGCAGGGGATGATCGACCACCTGGATTACATCGCAGGGCTGGGCGCCACGGCCGTATGGCCCACGCCGCTGCTGCTGGACGACGAACCCGAAGGTTCGTACCACGGCTACGCCTGCGGCGACTACTACCGCATAGACCCCCGGTTCGGCTCGAACGAACTGTATAGGGAGTTCGTCGGCAAAGCCCACGAGCACGGGCTGAAGGTGATTATGGACATCGTCACCAACCACTGCGGCACGGGCCACTGGTGGATGAAAGACCTGCCTTTCAGGGACTGGATACACCAGTTCCCCGAATACACCGGGACGAACGTCTGCTTCTCGACGAACATGGATCCCAACGCTTCGCGCTACGACCTCGACCTGCAGGAGAGCGGCTGGTTCGTGCCGTCGATGCCCGACATGAACCTCGACAATCCCTACGTGCTGCAATATTTCAAGCAATGGGCCGTGTGGTGGATCGAGTATGCCGGCCTGGACGGGTTCCGCGTCGACACCTACCCCTACAACGAAAAGGTGCCGATGAGCGAGTGGTGCGCGGCCGTACGCAGGGAATACCCCGGTTTCAACATCGTGGGAGAATGCTGGACGTCGTCGATCCCCCAACTGGCATACTGGCAGGGCGGCAATCCCAACAAGGACGGCTTCGACTCGCACCTGCCGTCGATCATGGATTTCCCGCTGCAGGAGGCCATCTGCCGGGCGCTGCCCACCGACTCGCTCCGCTGGGGCGAGGGCATGACGCGCGTCTACGACTGCCTGTCGCACGATTTCGTCTACCATGACCTGTCGAAAATGATGATCTTCGTCGCCAACCACGACACCGACCGCATCGGCGACATCGTACGCAGAAACCCCGACCGGCTGAAACTCTCGATGGCGATGCTGGCCACGATGCGCGGCATCCCGCAGATATTCTCGGGCGACGAGATGATGTTCACCTCGAAAGACCTCTCGCAGGGACACGGCGGGCTGCGCGTGGATTTCCCCGGCGGCTGGGAGGGCGACGCGGTGAACCTGTTCGACCCGGCGCAGCGCGATGCCGTACAGGCGGGGCTCTTCGACTACACGCAGCGGCTCTTCCAATGGCGCAAGTCGAAGCCCGTGATCCACAACGGCCGCACGATGCACTTCCTCTCGCGCGACAACACCTACGCCTATTTCCGTTATGACGACACCGACGCGGTATTCGTCTTCATCAACAACTCGCGGGGCAAGAAACAGGTGCCGTGGTCGCACTATGCCGAGATCGCCTCGGGGCTGAGCGACGGGCGCAACGTCCTGACGGGCAAAGCCACGGAGGTGGACGATACCACCACGGTCGGCCCGCGGCAGGCGCTGATCGTAGAATTCAAACGTAAATAACAAGACCGAACCATGAAGAAAATATTTTTATATATCTCCGCGCTGCTGGCCGGTGCAGCCTGCACGGCACAGGAGACGCTCCTCTCGCCCGACGGCCGCCTCCGCCTGGAATTCAGCCTGGCGGATGGAGGCCGCCCCACCTATACGCTCGATTACAAGGAGCGCCCCGTGATCCTGCCCAGCGGCATGGGGCTCGAACTGCGCGGCGAAGCCCCGAAGCTGGAATTCGGGGCTGAAATCCGCAAGGGCGAACCAGGGCGCCCGGTATCGCTCTACGACGGGTTCACCCTCGGGCAGGTGGCCCGCAGCGAGTCCGACCAGACATGGCGTCCCGTATGGGGCGAGCAGGCCGAGATCCGCGACCGCTATAACGAAATGGCCGTCACGCTGCGGCAGGCCGCGACAGGCCGCGACATGACAATCCGCTTCCGGCTCTACGACGACGGGCTCGGATTCCGCTACGAATTCCCCGAACAGGAGTCGCTGACCTATTTCGTCATCGGCGAGGAGAAAACACAGTTCGCCATGGCGGGCGACCACACGGCGTTCTGGATCCCGGGCGACTACGACACGCAGGAGTACGACTACACGGAGTCGAAACTCTCGCAGATACGGGAGCTGATGCCCGGCGCCATCACGCCCAACTCGTCGCAGACGCCCTTCTCGCCCACGGGCGTACAGACGGCCCTGCAGATGAAGAGCGACGACGGGCTCTACATCAACATCCACGAAGCGGCGCTGGTCGACTATGCGTGCATGCACCTCGACCTGGACGACCGGAATTTCATCTTCACCTCGCACCTTACGCCCGACGCACAGGGGTGGAAAGGCTACATGCAGGCGCCCTGCCATACCCCGTGGCGCACGGTGACGGTCTCGGACGACGCCCGCGACATCCTCGCCTCGAAGCTGATCCTGAACCTCAACGAGCCGTGCGCCTATGACGACACCTCGTGGATCAAGCCCGTGAAATACATGGGCGTATGGTGGGAAATGATCACCGGCAAGAGCGACTGGGCCTATACGCGCGACGTGCCGTCGGTACAGCTCGGCGTGACGGATTACGCCCGATGCAGGCCCAGCGGCCGCCACGGCGCCGAGAACGAGAACGTGAAGCGGTACATCGACTTCGCGGCGGCACACGGGTTCGACCAGCTGCTCGTCGAAGGCTGGAACGTCGGCTGGGAGGACTGGTTCGGGCACACGAAGGATTACGTCTTCGATTTCGTGACCCCCTACCCCGATTTCGACATCGCCGCACTGAACGAATATGCGCACGGGAAAGGCATCCGGCTGATGATGCACCATGAAACGTCGGCTTCGGTGCGCAACTACGAACGCCACATGGAAGCGGCCTACCGCCTGATGGACAAATACGGGTACAACTCGGTCAAGAGCGGGTACGTGGGCGACATCCTGCCCCGCGGCGAGCACCATTACGGGCAGTGGATGAACAACCACTACCTCTATGCCGTCCGCCGGGCCGCCGACCACAAGATCATGGTCAACGCCCACGAGGCGGTGCGCCCGACGGGCCTCTGCCGCACCTACCCCAACCTGATCGGCAACGAGTCGGCACGCGGCACGGAGTACCAGGCGTTCGGCGGCTCGAAGCCCCACCATGTGACGATCCTGCCCTTCACGCGCCTGCAGGGCGGCCCGATGGACTACACGCCCGGCATCTTCGTGATGGACGTCGCGGAGGTCAACCCCGGCAACCACTCGCACGTCAACGCGACGCTCGCCAACCAGCTGGCGTTGTACGTGACGATGTACTCGCCGCTGCAGATGGCGGCAGACCTGCCCGAGCACTATGAGAAATACATGGATGCGTTCCGTTTCATCGAGGACGTCGCACTAGACTGGGAAGAGAGCCGCTACCTGCTGGCCGAACCGGGCGACTACATCGTCGTGGCGCGCAAGGCCAAAGGCACGGGCGAGTGGTTCGTGGGCGGCGTGACGGACGAGAACCGCCGTACGGTGACGCTCCCGTTCGACTACCTCGATCCCGGCAAGGAGTACGTGGCGACGCTCTACGCCGATGCCCCCGATGCCGATTACCAGACCAATCCGCAGGCATATGTCATCCGCACCGGGAAGGTCAGACAACGCACGGAACTCGACGTGGAGATGGCGCGCGGCGGAGGCTTTGCAATCTCCATACGCGAGGCAACCGACGCAGACCGCAAACTCTGCAAGCTGAAATAACGGGCGATGCCTGCGGACGGCAATCATGCCGGGGCCCACACAGCCCCCTCAAAAAATCCTTTGCCCCTCGTTCTTTTCAAGAACAGGGGCTTTTTTATGCGTATTTTTAAAACGCAAAAGTTCGCCCCTATATTATTGACTCCAAACCATTTACACCCACAAATCCAAGATTAACACAACTGCTTGATTTTCAAAACAACATGGAGGCGGTCAATCAAAATTAACGAATCATTATAGCGGGGAAAATAAATTATTTTCCCCGCAACTGTGCTGCATCATCAAGTAGCTTTTTCGCTTTGCGCTCTTTGCTTGCAGCCCGCTCCAGTTGTTCTGCCCGCCGCCTTACGGCTTCTTCGTACCGTTCAACTTGGTTTCGGACGGTATCGCGCATGGCCGTGTGCTGCTTATCCCTGAATATCGTTTCCAACTCCATTAGCTCCTTTTCCTTGATCTCACCCCGCATTTTCACGTAGCGGTATTTCAGGTCGTTCGCAGCTAACAGCCGATTATTCTCTGAGATTCGGTAAATGAATGCGCCTTGCAGGAAAATACATCCCAGCATGACGAACATCGTCAGAAATGTTTTCGAAGAACTGATGTCGAGCGTATAGGTATGGCGGTGTTCCTGCACGGGCAGGTTTTCGGGCTTTGCCGCTGCTTCGACGGCTTGCCCGACCTGCTCTATCAACGTATGCGTCTGCCTGTTCTCCTTGTCGATCACCTCCAGTCTCCCTGCCAACTGCGCCAGCAGTGTGTTGTATCTGTCGGCAAATTCCCGCTCCTGCTCGGTTTTTACTCCGGGCAAGGCCGTATGCCGTTGCAGGCGTTCGAGCAGCTGTGCGATCTGCCCCTGCGAGAGCTCTGCGGCCTCTATCAGCCGTTCGATCCGTTCCAGCTGGATATTATCCAAACCTGTGTTTCCTGCGCCGCCTGCTTTAGCGTTTTTGATAGCTTTGACAAGCGTTTCCTTGAGGTCTTCATACATCTCAATCGAGAGGTCGATCTTATTTTCGTCGTTCATGGTTTCTCGGTTTTAAGGTTACAGTTTCATTTTGGCTCTTCTTTTCTGTTCTTCGAGTCTGCGTCGGTGTTCCATCGCAGCTATGGCCATCGCCTCGGCCGCGGCATCGAGCAGCGCCGTGATTCGTGCGATATGCTCTTCGGGGCTTTCTCCCGGCTTGCGCTGCAACTGCTCGGCCGACACTCCGACGGGCGAACCAGCCGGCAGCAGCGGAATACCCCCAGCCTTTCCGAGGTTTACCGATGACGGCTCTTCGCGTGTACTGCCGCCGCCCATGCCACCGAACAGCCCTGCAAATGCCGAACGGTAATTGCCTGCCGCCGCCGAGAGGTTCCCGAAGAGCGTGGCCCGGTGTTGGGTCTGCTGTTGAATATGATTGAAGCGGTTGTCGAGCTTCGTAAAGCTGAAAGCCCGGTCGATCTTCGATCCGGAGAACTCGAAACCGTTTTTCGAGAACAGAACACCTTGTTTCCGGTCAGTATTTCCGCAATACTTATAGCGGACGCCGATGCCCTGTTTTTCCAGTTGCTTCTCCAACCCTTTCCATCCGGCGCATCGGGGCAGACACCTTTTGATCGCATCATAGATTTCGTATCTGGTCTTGTCGGGTTCGCGCAGCCGCTCCCGCCGCACGTCGTCCTTTCCCGGCGCGAGATACAATCCGTACTTCTCGGTCAGCACCCGGCAGACCTTGGCGTTTCGAATCTTGATGTTCTTGTCCGAAATGGTCTGTCCGTCATTTCCGACCCGGTTGTAGACCAGATGACAGTGCGGATGGGGCTGGTCGAGATGGCGAACCAATAGATACTGCGTATCGGTGATGCCCATCGTCTGCATGTACTCCTTCGCAATCTGCGTCATCAGGGCGTCGGTCATCCGCGGGACGTCCTTGGGTGAAAAAGACAGCGAGATATGCCCGACGGTGTTTTTCAGTCGCGGGTTGAGCATGGTCTGGTCTTTAAAGTCCTGCACCATGTCCTTTACTTCCGGAGGCATGACGCCCTCGGCTTCCAATATCCGGGATTCTTCTTTCATCACGTAGCCTACCGTCCCCGAAAAAGACGATCCCGATATTACCTTACCGACCATCGCATATTTGTTTCAGGAGTTTTTCGATGGCCGTGATGATCGCCGCATGCCGTACCCTGACAGCCGCCAGACCTTTGGCATTGGCCAGCCGGGTCAGCTGGTTCAGATTCCGGGCGATGCCTTTGAGCTGGGCCATGAAATCCAGCTGTTCGCGTGTGATTCGCGCCCTTACCGTTCCTCGGTCGATCAGCTGGCGCAGCACTTCGGCAGGCGGTTGCCCTGCCTCGCGGCAGAGGGCCGAGAATCGGAGTTTCCGTTCGGGGCTGAGCCGCGTGCTGACGACGTATTTGCAGATGCGGCCGATACTGACTTTCGGACGTCCGCCCTGTTTGCTGTATGTTTTCTTCGGTGTTTCCATGACAGGTTGTTTCGATAGATTGTTCATGCTGTATATTGTTCAGACCAGCGGGATTTTACGCCGACCAGCGGGGAAGGCGCAGTTTTCGTCTACGAAAACACAACCTTGCCTTCCTTAAATCTTTACCCCTTTCCGACGCGGTGGTTCAATTTCCGCCGTTTCCGCTTTCAGGGCTTGCAGATTATTCCGACAAGAGTGATCTTGCTTATCGGATATAGTTTTCGTGGTCTTAGGTCGGTCTTTTATGCGGGCGATCAGATAGTCGTTTACGTCCTTGTGCCCGCTGTAAAAACTGCTTTGGTCGATTACCTCGCTGCGGGGGCAAAGACGGATCAGATCGGAGGTCGTTTTACGCCCGGCTTCGTCGTTGTCAAAGAAGGCGTGAATCACCGGATGCCGGGAGAGAAACGGGATGGCTTTGGGCAGGTTGACGACCGAGTTCAGAACCGCGGCGTCGATGCGCAGTCGTTCGGGGTGTTTCAGCGAGAGATAAGCGAGGAAATCCATAAATCCCTCGAAAGCGATTACCGTAACGGAACGGTTGTCGATGGTGGTGATGTGTTTGGGCGAGGAGCCGCCTTTGAACCGTGCGGAGCGGAGCTCCCACCCTTCGGCATCGTTGCGGAAACCGACGGCGAAAAAGGTGTGGTCCTGCACCTCGTAGCGGACTTCGCGGCAGAATGCCGCGGCAACAGACAGGACGATACCGCGCGAGGCGAGGTAACCGACCAATGCCGGATGCCGGAGCGAAGCGTCGGAGAGGATGCGGAACGCGGGAAGGGTGGCCGGACGCAAGACCGGCAAGGGACCTCCGGCAGCTGGACGCTCGCCAACACCCGGTGAAAGAGAAACGGAACCGGCGTCCCTTTTTTCACCGTTTTGCAGCCGTCGGACCGCTTCGCGGCTGTCGCACCGCTCCAACCGCATTACGAGGGTGCGCAATGTGCCGCCTTCGCCCAGTCCGAAGTCGTACCAAAGATTTCGCACGTAGTCCACTTTGAAACTCGGCGTGCGTTCTTCCCGCAAAGGGGAAAGATACATACCGTAGCCGTTGCATTCGTACTTGGGCTGGATGCCCCGCCGTGCGAGGAATTGCCTGATGCCGATATTTTTCAGATCATTCATAATGTTTGTTTTTCGAAGTTTAGCGATATTGCCTTACTACCTACTACATTCGCGTAATCGTTTGATAAACAATTTGCTATGCGTAGTAATGAAGTGCATGGCAGCTTACTACCGTAGTAATTGACGTAGTGGCGTAGTAAGATGTCGTAAGGTGTGTATTTTGTATTCTGCTACATGGCAGCCTATTCTTTTTCAATGTTTTATCGCAGTGTGTAGTAGCGTAGTAACTACAATCCGTAAGAGACGAAAGGGTTGGGTGAGATTTTTTCAATGACCCAGCCGTAGACGGGATTTCCGTTGACACGTTTCGAGCGTCGTTCGAACCCGGCCTTGCGCAAGGCTTCGCCCATACGTTTCTCGGAGAGGTTCAGCGACGAATAGCTGCGCAGATAGTCCAGAATCTCCACGGTGGTCATAAAGCAATCCGTGACGGCATGTTCCGGAGGCTTCTCGAACCCTTTCAGCAGCATTTCGTATTCGATGGTCTGGACATGGAATGCGGCGTTTCCCCGGTGCAGTTCTTCGATTTCGGTTTCGTCGAACCAGTAGCGGAATCCGTTATGCAGGAGTGTTCGGGCTTCGGCGTATACCTGATCCATATTGACCCATATCGCCCGGTCGATGTCGATGGATAACACCTCGAAGGGCAGGAAGCGCCGCGAGCCGGTCGGGTCGGTCAGAAAGTCGTTCCCGTTCACCGAGGCCATGAAGCTCGCCAAGTGGGGATACTCTTCGATGTAGACGTCGTAGGGCCGCCGGTATTTGACCGAAGGAGCCGTGATGAGGTTCTTCAGCTCGTTTTCATCCCGTTTGTTGAGCGCCTTCAGCTGGTCGTCGATGTTGATGAAGAGGTATTCGGCGACCAGCGTCAGCATGTCCTTGTTCTGCGGGTCGATCTTTCCCGTGAAAAGATAACTGGCGAGTGAGCGGGGACAGAGGTTGTCGAGCCATGTGGTCTTGAACTTTCCCTGCTCGCCAGTCAATACCAGACAGACGTGGTTCTGACATCCGAGGTCGTTCGTTGCATTGGCGACCACGCCGACGAGCCATTTGGTCAGGTACTCCGACCAATGCAGGGCGTTGCGCACAGTGACGGTCGCGGCCAGTTCGTCGATGGCCTGCGTTCCCGTTGCCGGCGGCAGTTTATGAAAATACGCCTGCACGGGATTCACACGCTCGGAAAAGTCGCTTTCGAGCATGCTGCGCAGGTTCTCCGCCGAGGTGGAGATGCCGATGGTGCGGTCGAGCTCCCGTCGGAAGGAGTTGAGCCGGTATTTGGTCACGGGGAGGAACTCGCCGTCGCTGCTGCGGAACTCCGCACGGCTTTTGACCGTGTTGTAGCGAAAGGCGTAATGCTCCCGCAGGAACTCCTCGATACGCTCGTTCCGGGACTGCTTGCAGGAGGCTGCAACGCTGTCTGACGACTTATTTGCCATCGCGCTCGCCGAGAATCCGTTGAATGTCCGAGGTGCGGTAGCGAACCTTGTTCCCGACCTTAACAGCTTTCAGATACCCTTTGCGATTCCAATGCCAGAGCGTCGCGTCGCAAATGCCGCATAGCTCTTTGACCTGCTCTTTGGTCAGGTATCGTTCCTTGCGGGCTTCAGCGACCTGTGTGGCCAACTCTTCTTTGGCGCGGTCGATAAGGCTTTTGGAGAAAGCCAACAGATCCTCGCCGCTTACCTCCAGCCGGATGCTGCCCGGAGCATCCCGGAGGATGGATAATAAATCTTTCATACATTGCTTTCCGCCCGTTGTGAGGCGCAGCCTTCCGGCGGACGGGAAAGCAACGCCGCCGCCCGGGAATCCGAGCGACGGCGCAAATATAATGTTATGATTGAACGATATTTAAGCGTTTAATTCGCGTTGTATTAAGACGAATTTGACGAGCCTTATTGCGATAGAAAATCTTTTATTTCCCGGATGACGAGGGCTTCGCTGCCCCGACTGCAGACGGTCGATCCGATAAGCAACGGTTCCGTCAGGCGGCTGTATGCTTCCTGTATGCCCCGCTCGTGGACGATGCGGATGTCAGAGCCGTATTCCGCTTGCAGGGCATCGCGAAACGGTTTGATGTTGATGGGAACTACCAGATAGCGCAATTCATCGAGTGCGATCTTCAGACGTGCGATGTCGGTCTGGGTGTGTCTCTTCGTGATGTATTCGCCGATCTTTTGCCGCAACACGTCGGGATGCGTGACAGCCGGTGAAAACATGTCCACCAATGATTTGGTCGTACTCGGCCGGCCGGGTTTCCTCTTTTCACCCGCATCTTCGGCCGGAAGAGTGCCCGCGGCCCATTCCAGCACCCGGTCGCTTTCGGCCAGCCGCATCGCTTCGCGGTGGGCATCCCAGTCCTGCTTGGTGCGCAGTTCTAATTTGATGGAGCGGGAGATCAGCAGTCTGATCGTGGCGCTCATGGTCATCTTCTGCAAGAATCCCAGATCGGGCGAGTGCCGCAGCTCTTCGCAACGCTCTACCATCCGTTCGAAACTCTTGCCGAAGTAGAGCCAGCAAAGCATCGCCGGGAGCGTGGAATCCTTGCCGGGCTGTTCGCACTCCCGGATGATCTTGCCGGCAAGGTCGTGTTGTCGGGCCGCCTGTTCGATCTCATCGACATGCTCGAACAGTCCTTCATTGGCTTTGTCGGACATGAGGCGCCGGTACCGGGGGATAAGGGACATGGCTTGGAATATGACCGACTGGCACCCTGCATAGTCACGGGCGTTCATCGCCTCTTCGAATGCGGCGTATTCGTCGGGGTGGGTGTTCATCCATTCCCGTAACTTCGCTTTGAAAGCCTCGTATTCTTGCTGGCCCATAAGTCGTTTCCTGTTACAATCCGATTTTCAGGTAAGAATCCCGCCGTCCGAGATACATATTCCGGTAATTCTCTTTCAATTCATCGGATAAATAGGAGTTGGCGATCAGCGTATCTAAAAGCGGATAAGAGGTGCAGAATTTGTCGAGTTCCCGTCGGATAGTTTTGTCGGGGAGCCCTAATCTTTTGCCGAATTCCCGGAAAGTTGTGCCGTTGGTCATTCCATAAGGCATAGATTCGGCGGCATTGTCTTTCAGCAACCCTTTGTCGAGGGCGAATATCCGGTCGTCTACATGCAGTTTGGTATTTATCAGGTCGTATGCCGGGGACAGACGGAAATCGCCTGATTCGGTTTCGAGTACCGAAAAATTTTTCAGATGGGCGTCGCCGTTGCAAATCAGAAAATTGAATATGATGAGATCGAAAAATTTCAGGGTCTCTACTTTCCATGCAGGCAGGTATCGTCGAATCAACTCTCCGCATTCTTCGTATGTCAAATACTCATATTTGTAATTCTTACCGCCGTTTTGCGTAGTCAGTCCGGCGAGCGATGCGAAATCTTCTTTTCTGCGCTTTGTGCCGTCGGGTTTGACATCGAACCGTTTGGTGATATAAGCCGGTTCTCCTCCTTTGAAAAAGCAAAGTCCGTTTGCGGCGGTTTCGATTCCGAATACCTGTGACGCGATTTGCATGGTCAGATTCTCATTCGCGGAACTATATATCCGGTTGCGGAAATCGCTTAACTTCGGTTTGAGGATATAGTAGCCTTGTTCGCCTTTTTGAGTTAAAGCCAGTTTACCGTTGCGAACGATCATCGAATATTTGGGTTGTACTCCCGACAGCGAGATTCGCTCCTGATTGTGCAGAAACTCTTCTTGGGCTGCGGAATTGTTGTCGTCATCAATGGGTGTATAATCCAAAAATGGAGACACTTGCCGGCCGTCGAACAGATGTTTTATCGCAATCGGAGAGTAGCTGTCATATCCTTCGGCCAATGTGGATGGGCAAATCGTAATCGGGTTCATTGTTATAGGGGTTTTACGGTTACTGCTCCGGCAACATCCGTTTGCGCTGTTGCCAGCAGAATGCCGAAATGGTCGTTTTCATCGATATGCAGCATGCGGGATTGAACGATGCGGTTGCGGCCCTCGGAAAGCATGTTGCTGAAAAAGGGGAACAGATAGGCTGATCTATACTCCTGTTGTGTTTTGGGTAATGTCAGACTGACGGCTGGCTGCATATCATCAGCATAGTATGTATCATCGTATTTGAAAACATATTCAGTCGGCGATATTTCTGTCAATATGCCGGCTAACTTGCCATTCATGTATACTGCCCCTTGTCTCATTGTATATTTGTACTTAGTTAATTAAATTTGAATAGTAAAGACATCAGAGTATGGAATAAGTCCGATCTCTCATTGGTCTTCTAAACCGGGAATTATGTTCTGACCCCATACTCTTTACATCAGAATCCGGATAGTTCGTAAGGTGTTTGAGCCCGCATTCGCAATGAAGGACCAAGATGTAAGCGATGTCGTTAGAACCAAAAAACGAACGGCCATGAGGTACATTGGAATCGACGTGAGCAAGGCTACATTCGTGGTAGCTTACTCCTCCGACAAAGGCGGGGAGATCCGTACTTTTAACAACACGACCGCTGGTATCAGACAGTTTATCGGGACTCTCCCCAAAGATGGCAGTATCCACTGTGTTATGGAGGCGACAGGGAACTACAGTGCCTTGCTGCTGTATATGCTCAATGTCGCCGGAATTACTGTCAGCATGGAGAATCCGCTGAAGGTAAAGAACTTCGCCAAAGCCATGCTCTCTACGATCAAGACCGATAAGAGCGATGCACGACTCATTACCTTGTACGGAGAGAAGATGAACCCGCGTCCTTTCAAGGTCCAGGGAGAGGCCATCCTGCGGCTCCGACAGAAAAGAACCGTCATTCGCCAACTTACTAAGCAGATTACCGCCATGTCGAACCTTCGTGGCTCTCTCGCATGTCTGCCTGTCCCGGACAAAGGTGCAACTCATACCGTAGACGAAACGATCAAGTTCCTTGAAAAGAAGCGTGACAGGCTTCAGTCGGAACTCACGGATCTTGTCGAAGTCGAGTTCAGCCGGCAACTCGCACTCCTGACAACCATCAAAGGTATAGGCATAACGCTCGCCACGGCGCTCATCATCACTACCGGAGGATTCACTTACTTCCAGAATGCCAAGCAGGTGTCCCGCTATCTCGGTATCTGTCCCACTTACGAACAATCCGGAACTTC
>ERZ773178.683-NODE-683-length-40305-cov-6.329665_pt1 | contig 40305 bp, 31 predicted proteins | sample MGYA00580533_ERZ773178 | MGnify/ENA primary metagenome ERZ773178 (study PRJEB29015, sample SAMEA2737859) | human gut metagenome | biome: human gut; feature: human-associated habitat; material: faeces | place: China | collected 2012 ...
TTGTGGGCTGCTGCGTGGTGCTGGGCGTGCTGTTCGCGCTGGTGGGCGGCGGCCCCGCTCGCGGTGCTCGTCACGGGGCTTTCGGTGGGCATCGTCGAATCGACCCAGGCCCGCAACAAACTCGCCCGCAACACCACCTTCATCCTCACCGTCGCGGCGCTGGCCGTCCTCGTGTTCTTCACGGGCTACCTGCTGCAACTTAACATCGGTCTGCAATGATACTTCCGCTGATCATCCTCTACGTCGTGACGCTCGTCTATCTGGCGATCACCGAGCGTTTCCGCAATTTCGCCTCGCTGATCGGCCTTCAGGGGTGGCTGCTGTTCGCCGTCGCCCTGGTGCGGCTGCACGCCATCAACCCCGCCGAACTGGCCTTCATCTGCCTCGAAACCCTGCTTTTCAAGGGCATCCTCGTCCCGGGACTGCTTTTCGCCGTCATCCGCCGCACGAAGATCAACCGCGTCTCGCGCTCCGGCTCCACGCAGTCCGGCTCGCTGCTGCTGTCGCTCGTGGCGCTGGCCGTGAGCGCCTCGGTCACCTATTACATCGCCGACACGACCATCGACCTGGTGTTCTTCGGCGTGGCCTTCTACTCGCTGCTGAGCGGACTGATCCTGATCGTCATGCGCCGCCGGATCTTCTCCCACATGGTCGGCTTTCTGGTCATCGAAAACGGCGTGTTCCTCTTTTCGACGGCCATCGGCGTCGAGATGCCGCTGCTGATCAACTTCGCCATCCTGCTCGACATCCTCATCTCGGTGCTGATGCTGGGCATCTTCTTCACCAAAATCGACGGCAAGCTCCATGCCGACGACGCCGATTCACTCACCAACGTAAAGGACTGACGCCATGATCTGCTACCTCATTTTCAGCGTCCTCATCGCGGCAGCGGCCTTCACGGTCCGCCGCCGGAGCCTGCTGCGCCTCACGGGCGCGGCCTTCTACGCCGTGCAGGCGGCCTTCGCCGTTCGGATCGTCGCCGGAGGGCTTTACGGCGAGACCTCGGCCGTGTGGTTCGCCTTCGACGCCGCGGGCACGCTCTTCTACTGCCTGCTCTGCATCGTCTCCGCCTTCGCCTTTTTCCACTCGAAGGCCAGCCTCCACGACTGCGACCTGCGCCAGACCCGCACCTACGCGGGCCTGCTGATGCTCCTGACCACAGCCATCGCGGGAGCCTATTTCGCCTCGAACCTCGCCGTGACGTGGATCTTCCTCGAAGCCACCACGCTCTGCTCGGCGGGCATCGTCTACCACCGCCGCACGGCGCAGGCGCTGGAAGCGGCGTGGAAATACGTCTTCGTCTGCTCGACGGGCATCGCCATGGCCTACCTGGGCATCCTGCTGCTGGCCGCCGCCACCGACTGCGAGTCGCTCGACTACGCCACCGTCGCCGCCGCGGCCCCGGGCGGCAGCGCCCTCTACCTGAAGACGGCCTTTCTGCTGATCCTCTGCGGTTACAGCTGCAAGGCCGAGCTGTTCCCGCTCTACACCGTGGGCGTCGACGCCAACTTCGCCGCCCCGGCCCCGGCCTCGGCGCTGATCTCCACGGGACTGGTCAACGCCGGGTTCCTGGCGTTGCTGCGGGTCTACAAACTGCTCGCCGCGACCGAAGTCTTCCCATGGGTGAAATCCGTGCTGCTGCTCGTCGGCGTGCTGTCGCTGGTGGTCGGCGCGCTGTTCCTGCGCCGCACCAACAACTACAAACGCTTCCTCTCCTACTCCACGGTCGAGAACATGGGCATCGCGGCCATCGGGCTGGGCATCGGGGGCATCGGGGTCTGGGCCGCCGTGTTCCACGTCGTCTGCCATACGCTCATCAAGAGCAGCCTGTTCCTCCAGATCGCCGTCGTGCGGCAGGTCTACGGCAACTACCGCATCAACCGCATCGGCGACTACATCCACATCAACCGCGTGGGGGCCGTGGGACTGCTCACGGGGATGGTTGTGCTGGTGGCCTTCCCGCCCTCGCCGCTGTTCCTCTCCGAGCTGATGATCCTCAAGCAAACCATCGCCGACGGCCGCTGGTGGCTCGTCACGGGCATCATGTTGCTGCTGTGCCTGGTCATCTACTTCTTCTGCTCGCGCCTGCTGCGCCTCTGCTACCAGCCCCGGCAGGACGAACTGCACCCCTCGGCGACCGACCGCGCACTGTCGTGGTCGGCGCTGTCGCTGCTCGCCGCCGCCATCGGGCTGGGGCTTTGGCAGCCCGCATTTTTCCGGGAACTGATCGACCGAATCGCATCGCTATGAATTACTACGTAACCGACAATACCGGCGCCTCCGTCGCGCTGAACGACATCCCCGAAGTCTCCTACGCCGCCTTCTACGAGGACCTTCGCGTAAAACTCTCCGACGCACGCTACCATGCGGCCCACTATTTCGCCCTCCCGTCGGGCGACCGCATGCGTTTCTTCCTGCTGCTGCTCGACGACGCCGAGCGCCGCGTGCTGATCACTTCGCACGCCACGGACTACTACGACGAGACGGCGCTCCCCTCGCTCACAGCCCTGCACCCGCAGATGCACCCCTTCGAGCGCGACATCTCGGAACGCTACGGCATCCGTTTCGACGGCATGCCGTGGCCCAAGCCGCTGCGGTTCCCCGCCGGGCGTTACGACCGCCGCAGTTCGATCGAGAACTACCCCTTCTACACGATGGAGGGACGCTCGCTGCACGAGGTCAACGTCGGGCCGATCCACGCAGGCGTCATCGAACCGGGGGCCTTCCGCTTCATCTGCAACGGCGAGCAGGTCCTGCACCTCGAAATCGCGCTGGGCTACCAGCACCGCGGCGTGGAACGGACCATGACGGCCGACGACAACGTGCTGCGCCAGACGCTCGTGGCCGAGAGCGTCGCGGGCGACAGCGCCGTGGCACACGCCACGGCCTACGCGCAGCTGCGCGAGAAACTGGCCGGAAAGGAGGGCGCACCAACGCCGCTCGACCGCGAACGAGCCATCGCGCTCGAACTCGAACGCATGGCCATGCACATCGCCGACACGGGGGCGCTCTGCATGGACGTGGGTTACCAGCTGGGACAGGTCGCCTGCGAGGCGCTGCGCACCGTGACGATCAACACCACGCAGGCGTGGTGCGGCAACCGCTTCGGCAAGGGGCTGATCCGGCCCCTCGGCACCGACCACCCGCTGACGGCCGAAAAGGCGGCGATGATCCGTGCGAACGTGCGCGAAATCGCCCGCCGCTACGACCAGGTGCGCCGCGACATCAAGTCGTCGCCCTCGCTGCTGGCCCGCTTCGAACAGTGCGGCATCGTCCCGCGCGACGAGATGCAGCGCATCGGCGGCGTGGGTCAGGCGGCCCGCGCGAGCGGTCTGGCCCGCGACATCCGCACGTCGCACCCCTGGGGCGTCTTCGCCGGGGCGTTGCGCCACGAAAGCATCGTCAAAACGCATGGCGACGTGATGGCCCGGCTGATGGTGCGCTGCCGCGAGGTGCTGCAATCGGCCGGATACATCGACCGCCTGCTCGACCTCCACGGACAGGAATGCGGGAACGCCGGACACCCGCGCCCGGACTATGCGGCGCCGCTGGCCCCCTCGTCGCTCGCGTTCGGACTGGTTGAGGGATGGCGCGGCGAGACCTGCCACGTTCTCCTGACCGACGCCGAGGGCCGCATCGCCGCCGCCCGCATCAAGGACCCGAGCCTCCACAACTGGCTGGCGCTGGCGCTCGCCGTGCGCGGCGAAGGGATCTCCGACTTCCCGATCTGCAACAAGAGTTTCAACCTCTCGTACTGCGGCCATGATCTGTAATCGCACCGTTTGGCAACCCTCATACACTCCGTTCGCTGCGTACCGCCGCGTTTACAAACCGGACCCAACTCCACCCCGCCCCGGCGGGGACTTAATGCCCGGAAAAGAATTGGCCGTCACGAGGCTTTTCGTTAATTTTGTTCAATTATTTATTCAAAAATGATCCTCCCAAAAATACGCGTACTGCACAGCCACGGACGGCAGGCGATCCCCGACCTCGACGCCGTGGAGCTGACCCCCGAATTCCGGGGCCGTCCCTGCCTGACCGAGACCCGGGACGCCGACGACGCCGAGCACGCCGCGGCCGTCTGCCCCACGGGAGCCTTCACGGCCGCGCCCCTTGCGCTCGACCTGGGCCGCTGCCTCTTCTGCGGCGAATGCGCGCGCATCGCGCCCCGCAACGTCCGTTTCACCAACGACTACCGCATCGGCTCGCCCACGCGCGAAGGACTTGTCGTCCGTCCGGGCGACCCCCGCATAGCGTTCGACGCCGGAAAGGTGCGTCCCGAAATCCGCCGCTGCTTCTCCCGCGCATTGCAGCTGCGCGAAGTCTCGGCCGGGGGCGACGCGTCGGTCGAAATGGAGCTGGGGGCCACGGGCAACGTCAATTTCGACCTCGGCCGCTTCGGCATCGGCTTCACGGCCTCGCCGCGCCATGCCGACGGCGTGGTGGTCTCCGGCCCCGTCACGGCCAACATGGCCGAGGCGCTGGAAATCTGCTACGACGCCGTCGCGGAACCCAAAATCCTCGTCGCCTGCGGTTCGGAGGCCTGCTCGGGCGGACTTTTCGCCGACAGCCGCGCCGTCGACCGCACGTTCTTCGACACCCACACCCCGGACCTCTGGCTGCCCGGCGCACCGACCCACCCGATGACCTACATCGACGGGATGATGAACCTGCTGGGCCGCAAAACCCGCCAATGACGATGCAACGGCTGACAACCATATTCGTCTCGTTCCTGAAAATCGGGATGTTCACCTTCGGAGGCGGCTACGCCATGCTGCCTCTGATCGAACGCGAGCTGATCACCAAACGCAAGTGGATCGAGCAGAAGGAGTTTTTGGACCTGCTGACCCTCGCGCAGTCGGTCCCCGGCCCGATCGCCGTCAACACCGCGGTATTCGTAGGCTACAAGGTCCGCGGACTGCGCGGCGCGGCGGCGGCCCTGCTGGGCACGGTGACGCCGTCGTTCGTCATCATCCTCGTGATCGCCATCTTCTTCGCCGGCATCCGCCAGAACCCCGTCGTCGACGCGGCCTTCAAGGGCATGCGCCCGGCGGTCGTGGCGCTGATCATCGGCCCGGTGCTCACGCTCTCCCGCGGCATGCACTGGACGATGCTGGTCGTCATCGCCGCCTCGGCCCTGGCCATCTGGTGGCTCGACTGGTCGCCGATCTGGATACTCGCCGCGGCCGCCGCGCTGGGCATCGCCTGGGAGTTGACAATGGCAAAAAAGGTGAAAGGTAAAAGGTGAGTTTTGCGGTTGAGCGAGGACAGAGACCGCCTGCGGGACATGCCGACTCCCAATTTTTAATTCTTAATTCTTAATTAGCGCAGCTATGATCCTCTGGCAACTCTTCATATCCTACCTCAAGATCGGATTCTTCGGATTCGGCGGCGGCTACGCCATGCTGTCGCTGATCCAGAACGAAGTGGTCGTGCAGCACCAGTGGATGACCGCCGCCGAATTCGCCGACATCGTCGCCGTGTCGCAGATCACGCCCGGTCCCATCGCCATCAACTCGGCGACCTACGTGGGTTACAGCGTCGGCGTCCAGACCGGACACACCTGGTGCGGCATCCTGGGTTCGGCAATCGCCACTTTCGCCGTCTGCATGCCGTCGCTGACGCTGATGATCCTCGTGGCGCGTTTTTTTATGAAACTCAAAGGGAACCGGCTGGTCGAAGGGGCCATGCGGGGCATGCGGCCCGTGGTGATCGGCATGATCGCCGCCGCGGCTCTGCTGCTGATTTTCCCCCACGGCGACAACCCCGACGACCGGAACTTCATCGACGCCTGGAGCTGGGCGCTCTTCGGCGGTGTTTTCGTGGGTTCGTGGCGCAAGGTCAACCCCATCCTGCTGATCGTCCTCTCAGCCGGGGCGGGAATCCTGATTTACTACGTATTCTAACCCGACACACCATGAAGAAATCCTTAAAAAAACAGTTAAAAAAGTGGAATATCGGCGACTATGTCCGCCAATTCTCGATCGTTACGGGCGGCGTGCTGCTGACGCTGTGGCTGACGGCCAAAATCGCCGACTCGGCAAAACAGAGGGAGGTGCGGCAGGCCATGCAGCTCGTTGCGCTCGAACTGCGCGACAACCTGCAAGTTATACAGGATTACAAATGAATATACAACGACGAGAAACGGGTCGCATACCGCCTGAAGGAGCATGATTTCTCGCTCGACGGCCTTCCCGCCGATACGGTAGCTTACTATACCCGGCGGATCACCGGCAGCATGGGAAAACCCTACCGCTTCCTGACCGACGCGCTGGAGATGTTCAAGACGACGGGCATCGCGTCCGACATCGCCGACAAACAGATCGTCATCGACCTTCTGCGCTGCTACAACGAACTCGGGGCATTCGACAACTCGATGAATATCTACTACGACCAGCGCATGAAAGCCATCCTGCCCGAACAGATGGGGGAAACCTTGTGGTCTGCGGATACGAATATCGACAAGGCATTCGGCAAAATGCTCGCCAGCAAAAAGGTGCGGAACTGGCTCGGTATGATTCCGAGGGCTTTCGACTCACGCTACTTCGAGACGAATGAAGAAAAGCTCGAAACAATGATTGCCGAGCTGGAAAAACGCTACCAGTAGATCAAGTGTCCGCGGATCGGTCAAAAGCCCCGCGATCAGTCCTACCGGCGGTGTAAAGATCACGCCGACGAGGAGTGCTCAATCGCCGTAGTCGTCCCGGTGGGCATACCCGACCGGTTCTTCCTCCGAAGTGGAAGAGCCTTCTTTAAGGAATATCCCGGAATCGAAGCGCCGGGCGGTCTGATGCAGGGGTATGGACATCTCCGTTCCGGTTTTCACAGGGCCAGCAGCATGGCCCCGCCCGTCAGCGCCAGCAGCAGGAACGCGGCGAAGAACAACAGCCCCAGAATGGCGACGACGGTTCCGACACAACCCCATCGCTGCCCTCCGCCGGGCAGCGGATCGGTCAGCAGGGCGACGATCAGCCCGACGAGCGGCGTGAAGATCAGGCTTATCAGAAACGCCCAGCCGAAGCCGATACGGCGGTGGCTGCCGATGATGCCCACCAGCACGGCGAGGAAACAGCCGCTCAAAATTCCGAATATCACTGCAAGAATACTCATATCACGTGTTTTAGTTTGATAACGATCATAGAATCCGTCTAAACTCACGGGCGCAGAACCGAAAGGAAAAAGGAACGAAGCCTCCGGGAGCTCCTAAAACCGGCGGGCCTCCGCAGGCCGGAGCTGCGGCCTGCCAACTTGCCCCGGCAAGTTGAAACCGATTTCTTATGCCCTTTTCGGCCGCTGCAATTTCGCAGTCTGCAACTGCCGTTCTGCGCTCGTATTCATAGAACCGGCGTCTTACGCCTGCGCCGCGGAACGCGACACGGGATTCCGACTTGAGGACGGCTGCCAAAAACACAGCGCATCCCCCGCGCCCCCCCGCAAACCCTACCGCGTAAACCGGTAATAGGTTCCCAACGGCAGCTGCTTGCCGGCCCGATCGGTGAAACACAGCTCGCCCCACTGCTCCTCGCGCGGCGCGCCGAACGCCTGCCTCACAGCCGTGCGTGCCAGCGTCGACGAGAGGCCCATCGAGTAGAGGTTCAGCACCAGAAACGCCCCCCGGGGTTCGAGCAGCTGCGCGCAGCACTCCAGCATCTCGCCGATGTTGTCCTCCAGAATCCACCGCTCGCCGCCGGCCCCGCGCCCGTAAGCCGGGGGATCGAGGATGATCCCGCGGTAAAGGCTCCCGCGGCGCACTTCGCGCCGGACGAATTTCAGCGCATCCTCGACGATCCACCGCACGCCCTCCAGGCCGCTCAACTCCATGTTCTCGCGCGACCAGGTCACCACCTGCCTGACCGAATCGACGTGCGTCACCTCGGCCCCGGCGGCCCGCGCCGCGAGCGTCGCCCCGCCCGTATAGGCGAAGAGGTTCAGCACCTTGGGGGCGCCACCTCGCGCAACGCCCGAACCGACAGCCGCAACACGCTCGCCATCAGTAGGTCCGTCTCCGGCCAAAGCCCGGCAGTTGTCGTAGATGAAATTCCAGTTGGCGGCCTGCTCGGGGAAGATGCCCACATGCTTGAACGACGTAAGCCCCAGCCGCATGCGCAGCCGCATCCGCTTATAGGCATACTCCACCACCCAGCGGTCGGGCATTCCGGGCGCGAGACGCCATTCGCCCCGCTCGTCGCTGCGCGCATCGCGCCGAAACGAAGCGTCGGCCATGCGCCGCCACTCCTCTTCGGCGAGCGAGCGCCTCCAGATGGCCTGCGGCTCGGGACGGCGCGTCACATAACGCCCGAAGCGTTCCAGTTTCTCGAAATCCCCCGTGTCGAGGAGTTCATAATCCCCGAAATCGGGCGTCAGCTGTTCCTGCATACATTATTTTATAAATAGTTACACACCTTCCGGCTCCCGCTTTTCAAGCGGATCGACCAGCGACATTTCGCAGGCCTCGCAGTCGAACGCCAGCCGGTAACGGTAGGCGCCGTGTTCCAAAAACAGGTCGCCGCGCAGCCGCGGATGCTCCCGGAGGCATTCGCCGATCTCGCGGCGGATACAGTAGGCCGAACGCAAGACCACATGCCCGGCGGTCGTCGACGCGAGGTCCAGCCCCCGTTCGATCTGCCGCACCCCGTGGTCGCGGTAGAACGCCTCGGCCAGCCGGTTGGTGACGTTCTCCTCGGCCGCAAGCCGTTCCGACGGGTATTTTGCGGCGGGATTCTCGGGCAGAATGCGGTGTTCCGGCCGCCGTTCGCGACGCGCTCCGGCAAGTGCCGCCAACGCTTCGCGGCGCAGTTCCGCAGCCAGCGACGCCGGCACGAACCACTCCGCGCCCCGCACTTCGGCTTCGCGGACCGCGAAGATCGTGTCGCCCGACTTCATCGCCTGCGCACGCAGTGCGGCGGCATTGGCGTCGGGATTCTTCGCCGGGTCGAGCCGCACGACCCGCACGGCCGAGGCCGCAACGCCCTCGCAATCCGTATAAGTAAGTTTCAGCCCTTCGGCCGTCGCCTCCGCCGCGGCCTTCGCCGGAATCACCCGCCGCGTGCGGCTGCGCTCCACGGCCAGCGTGAAACGGCGGTCGAAATTGCGGCGGACCTCCGCCCCGGGCGTGATCCCCTCCATGCGATTGGGCGTGATGCGGCGACCCTCCACGGCGTTGACGTTGGTCCCGGTCACGCCGCGCGGCGTCAGGAAACAGATGCCGTCGCCCGGCGCAAGATCGTGCGCACCGTCGAGCGTGAACGTGCCGCCCGAAACGCCCGCCACGCGGCCCACCCGTTCGCCGACCGCCTTCGGGGTGTCGAACGACGCCACTCCGGCGCGCTTTCCGTCCAGAAAATAGTCGGACTCCCCGCGTGTAAAACTCTTCGACGGATCGGGCGTGAAATCCGGGACGCTCTCGCCGACGGACGACCGCACCAGCCCCGGCCGCAGGGCCAGCGCCTCGTCCACCGCCCGGCGGTAGTGGGCCACAACGTTCCGGATATAAGCGAGATCCTTGAGCCGACCTTCTATCTTGAATGAAGTGACGCCCGCATCCAGCAGATCGCCAATGCGTTGCGAAAGATTCATGTCGCGCACCGACAGCAGATGCTTCCCGGCAATCCAGGTCCGGCCCTTTCCGTCGGTGAGGTCCCACGTCAGGCGGCAGGGCTGGCTGCACGCCCCGCGATTGCCGCTGCGCGCGGACATCGACCGCGAGAGGAAACAGCGGCCGCTGTACCCCACGCAGACCGCCCCGTGGACGAAGCATTCGACCTCGGCCGCGGTGGCGGCGCAGATGGCCCGGATCTCCTCCAGCGTGAGGTTGCGTTCGAGAATCACCCGCGCAAACCCCGCCTCGCCCAAGAACCGCGCCCCCTCGGGCGTGCGGTTCGAAACCTGCGTCGAGGCGTGCAGCTCCACCGGAAGGTCCATCCGCCGCAGAGCCATGTCCTGCACGATCAGCGCATCGACGCCCGCGTCGATCAGGCTGCGGGCCTGCCGTTCGGCGGCCTCCAGTTCGTCGTCCCACACGAGCGTGTTGAGCGTGGCGTGGACCCGCACTCCGAAGCGGTGGGCATACTCCACGACCCGGGCGATCTCCTCCGCGGAGTTCCCCGCGGCCTGCCGCGCGCCGAACCGCGCGCCGCCGATATAGACCGCATCGGCGCCGTAGTCCACGGCGGCCGCGGCCGCAGCGTAATCTTTGGCAGGAGCTAACAGTTCGACGAGTTTCATTTTTTTCTTTTTGCAAAAGTAACAAAAAGCGGTCAATATCGGGACGTCGCGGACGGAAAATCGCGGGAACCGCCGCCGGGACGGACATTATCAATTATCATTCAACGGCTTACGCCCCAAATGGTCAATATATAACAAACTCACATTTTTTTACCGGACCGGAAATATCCCTGCGATGACAATATCCGACAAACAAAACAATTGCAGCCGCAAAACGGCTGTCATTCTTCAAAATCATTAAAACTCAACCTTATACACACGCATAACACCGAAAAACAAACAATAAGAAAAGACTTTTACGACAATATTTTCAGGATTTCCAGAAAGCATTCGGGCAAATTTTCGTATATTGTGCCGCAAATAAACAAGTCCAAAAATTTCACACGATGCAATTTTCAGCAAATACGGTTCTCCGGAAACGGGATACCGTACCCATTCATTTTTTATTCCTAATCCAATTTTTATGAGAAGATGCTTTACGCTATTGACGGTTCTCGTCCTCTGCGCCTCAAGCGGCTGCGACGACAAGAACAAAGAGGAGGTCGCGGATGTGATCGTCCTCTCGCGAAGTAGTGTCGCGTTCGCCCAGAAAGGCGGAACGACCACCGTCGCGGTAGCCACGCCCTCCGACTGGAAGGTGAGCTGTCCGGACGATTGGGTGACGCTGGCCTCCGAAGAGGGCCTGCTGACCATCTCCGCGGCAAGCAATACGACCGACAATGTCCGCAACTCGAAAATCACCGTGGAAACGGCCGGCGACAAACAGGAAATCGCCGTTCACCAGGCATTCTCGTGGGAAACGGTCCTGCTGTCCACCACCGCTTCGGAGGAAATTTCGCTGGATTCCGAAGGTGAGAGCGTTCTCTTCACCGTGGTCTCCAACGGCCAGTGGAGCGTCACGAGCGACGCCGACTGGGTTTCGGTCGAAAGCGACCCGGTCAGCGGAACGGTACGCGTCGGCGCCCCGCGCAATCCCGACGCCCACCGCAATGCGACGCTCACCGTCCGGGCGACCAAAGGCTCCGCTACGGAATCCTGCAAAGTGACCGTTTCGCAAATCTCACGCGAGGAAAACCCCTACTACCAAATGCTGGGATATTACGGACTTCATGCGGAAAACTGGTATTACGGCCGTGAACCGATCGGCGTGAGCGGCACGGGTACGTTCTGCACCGTCGAAGAGAAAGAGTACCGCAAGAGTTTCTACATCAAGAACCTGTTCCTGACGGGCACGGTCGTGGAAGCCACCTATGACAAAAACACCCAAACCATGTCGATCGAACTGGGCAGGCTCTGCTACACCCGCGAGATCTCCCCGACGGTCTCCCGCTTCCACTACCTGTACTCGATCAACATGCAGGGCGGAGGTTTCCACAACGGCATGCTGACCGGCAGGCTGGGAGAGGGCTACAACGACGACGCGGACGAAACCCGCAAGGCGATCCTCCTGAACGGCTTCGAATCGCCGTACACCACGCTGGGCATCATCGGATATCAGGAGCAGCAGTGGCTGTCGTTCGGCGACCTCTACTACGCCACCGGCACGATGTATCTCGTAGACTGGGACATTCCGGCCGACACCGGCACGGCCCCGACCTCCGTCACCCGGGCCGCCGACGGCATCGCACCCTCGGGCAGCACCTTTCCCGTATCGAAACATTAAACCGCAGCACACATGAAAAAATTATATGCACTGACAGCTTTACTGCTCGGCATGACGGGGTGCTCCGAAGAGACGATCACCTACACCAACCCCGTCCCGGGCGACGAACCGTCCGGCATTGCGGCCGAACTGGGCATCTCGTCGAAAAACACATGGTTCGCCGCTGAAGACGAACGCAACGCCTCGATCGGCTTCAAGAGCCTGGGCGGAGAGGTCGTCGTGGACATCCAGACCAACACGACGTGGAAATACGACGCCGTCAACGCCGGCTGGCTGACCATCGAGAAAGACGACGTCGCCGACCAGCTCGTCCTGAACTGCGAGGGCAACAAGGTCGAGGAGCAGCAGCAGGCTACGATCACCATTACCGCCGGCGACAAGACCGCGACCATCTCCGCCACGCAGAACGCGTACGGCACGCTCGAAATCGCCGCATCGAAAAACAACTTCCAGATTCCCGCCATCGGCGAACTGACCGCCGAATTCGAAGTGCAGTCGACCGACGAAGACTGGATCTTCGAAACCAAAGACTGCCCGTGGCTGCTTCTCGAACAGCAGGGCGACAAAGTCACGATGACGCTCGACCCCAACGAGGAGATCGAGGACCGCGAAACGACCTTCGTGCTGATTGCCGGCGAGGGGGGGGGAAATCCCGTCTCTGAAACGATCCGCGTCACGCAGGACCGCGCCGTCTACGTCAACGTTTCGCTAAAAACCATTCCCCTCTCGCCCACTCCCACCGAATCCGACAAAAAAGAGTTGGGAATCAGATCCAACTACGACTGGGAGTACACGCTTTCCGAAAATTCCGACTGGCTCTCCGCCACGAAAACCGAGCAGGGACTTACAATCACCGCCGAGACCAATTCGAGCGGATCGTCCCGCACCGCAACCATCACCGTATCGGCCGGCGACGGCAAACAGAACCAGACCGAACAGGTCGTCACCGTCTCCCAGACCGGCCTGGACCTCGACGCCTTCATCCTCGGAATCGACATCACCTCGTCGAGCCTGAAGACCTATCTGCCGTTCGACAAGGCCATCGACGCCACCATCGACTGGGGCGACGGCAGCATCGAGGAGAACGTCACCTCGGCCTACCCCTCGCACACCTACACCGACCCGGGCTACTACATCGTCTCGGTCAAGGGCAGCGTGACGTCGCTCAACTCCTACGACATCCCCGACTACGGACTGGGCAACCAGTTCAGGGAGGTTTACAACTGGGGCCGCACGGGGCTGACCTCGATGGCGCGCGCATTCCAGAACTGCCGCGAGCTGAAACGGATTCCCTCCGACAACACCGAAGCCTTCGCCAAGGTCACCACCTTCCACTATGCATTCACCGACTGCCGCGTTCTCGAAGCCGTTCCCGACGGGCTGTTCGACCATGCAACCGAGGCGGAAACCTTCGCCTACTGCTTCCAGAACTGCAACATGGTCACCGAAGTGCCCGCCGACCTGCTTTACAACTGCACGAAGATCACCTCGGTAGGTTCGCTCTTCTCCGGCACGGCGATCACCCAGATCGACGAGGATTTCTTCTCTCGCAACACGGAGCTGACCGACTGTTCGATCATCTTCTCGAACGGCAAACTGAAGACGGTTCCCGAAAAACTCTTCGCCAACAACAAGAAGGTGACGACCTTCAACTCGCTGTTCGCCAACACCGAGTCGTTCGAATCCGTCCCGGCCGGCCTGTTCGCCAACAACCCCGAGGTCGACTCGTTCCGCATGCTCTTCTCGGGAACAAGCCTGAAATCCGTCCCGGCCGGCTTGTTCGCCAACAACCACAAGGTCACCAATTTCCAGAGCGCATTCAGCAAAACGGCCATCCAGAGCGTTCCCGCCGACCTGTTCGCAGGCTGCGACAAGGTGACGACCTTTATGAGCTGTTTCACCGGATGCAGCGAACTGCAAAGCGTCCCGGCCGAGCTGTTCAAAAGCAGCGGAGCCTTCACGACCGTGACGAAGACCGCCTTCAACAACATCTTCAAGGACTGCACCTCGCTGACCGAAGTGCCCGCAGGGCTGTTCGACGGCTTTACCCTGGTCACCGCCTTCAACGACGCCTTCAACGGCTGCGCGTCGCTCACGACGCTCCCCGCAGGGCTGTTCGCCACCAATACGGCGGTCACCTCGTTCACCAATGTCTTCAAAGACTGCACCTCGCTCAAAAGCATCCCCGAAGGCGTCCTCGGCGGACTTTCCAAAGTCACCTCGTTCTCGGGCCTGTTCGCAGGCTGTACGGGGCTTGAAGAGATCGGCGCCAACATCATCTCCGGCTGCGCCGCCTGCAAGAATATCTCCTCGATGTTCAAGGACTGCGACAACCTGAAAACCGTTTCCGCGGAGGCTTTCGCCGGCGCACCCGCGATCACCAGCATCGGCAGCCTGTTCGAAAACTGCACGCTGCTCGAAAGCGTTCCGGAGGATATTTTCGCCGGGATGCCGAATCTGGCGACCGCCACCAGCGTATTCGCGGCGTCGGGACTGAAAACGGCTCCCGCCGGTCTGTTCAGCCGCAATCCCTCCGTCACGACCTTCGGCAAGGTGTTCCAGAACTGCGCCGCACTGACGACGCTGCCCGACGGACTGTTCGCCGGCAACCCGAAAGTGACGACCTATTCCAACGCCCTGGAGAACTGCACGGCCCTCGAATCGGTCGGCCTCCTCTTCGGGAAGAGCACGGCCTCGGCCAAATGCGACCGCCTCTTCGCAGGGGCCACGGCACTGAAGAGCGTGCCCGCCGGAATCTTCGACGGACTGACCGGGGCGACGGCCTTCAACAACACGTTCTCCGAATGCTCCGCCCTGGAGACGATTCCGGCAGGGCTCTTCGCCAAGAACGTCAACGCGACCACCGTGGCCCAGTGCTTCCTGAACTGCACCCGCCTCACGATGGTTCCCTCGCGCCTGTTCGAAGCCAACACCAAGACGAAGACCCTGACGGAGATGTTCTCCGGCTGCTCGGGAATCGAAAGCATCGCGCCGGACGCCTTCACGGGACTGAACGGCACGTCGCTCAATTTCCAGAAGGCATTCCTCAACTGTACCTCACTCCGGGAGATCCCCGACGGGCTGCTGAAAACCACGCAGATTTCAACCTACACCAGCCTGTTCGCCGACTGCACGGGACTGGTCCGCGTCGGGTCGGAGGTGTTCAACTGCGCTTCGGCCACCATGTTCAATTCGGTCTTCGACGGTTGTACGTCGCTCGAAGAGGTCGGCAAGAACATGCTGGTCAGCCCCGTCAAACTGACCAGCGTCGCGAATCTCTTCCGCGATTGCGGGATGCTCAGGAGCGTTCCGGTGAGCCTGTTCGACGAAGCCGTGAAGCTCAAGACGCTGACTTCGACCTTCCAGGGCTGCGCGTCGCTCGAAGGCGAATCGCCCTACACGGTCGTCGACGGCGTGAAATACCACCTGTACGACCGCACGGCGGAGAATGCCGCCGCCTCGGGACTCACCGCGATCACCGCCGCCAAGAGCAGTTTCGCGGGATGTACGAAACTCTCGGACTACGACAAGATCCCCACCACATGGAAGGAATAGACGAACACAAAACGATCCCGAACATGAAAAATATGATAATATGCAGCATCGCAGTGCTGTCGGCCGCACTGCTGGCAGCCTGCACCGAAACCACCCGGATATGGCCGGAGGAGGGCGAAAGCAAGGCCTACGTGGAGGTGTCGAGCCAAAAAGTGATCTTCGACGCCGACGGAGGCAACGCCGTGATCACCGTGGCGACGAACGCCGACGGCTGGGACTACGCCGCCGAAGGCGACTGGTTCACCGTCGCCCGGCAGGACGGCAACGCCCTGCTGGTCGAGACCCTGATCAACGCCGGAGCCGAAACCCTGACGGGCAAACTCACGGTCAGCGCCGAGAAGAACGGGGAGACCGTTTCGCAGGAGGTCGCACTCGTACAGCGCGCCGAACGGAGCGTCAACCTGAGCGCCGAAGGCACGGCCAACTGCTACATCGCCCGGACCGGCGGCGTCTACAAATTCGACGCATCGGTCAAGGGCAACGGCGGCGGCGACGGAGTCAGCGACTACATCGCCAACTACGGACTCGCCATCGAGGACGGCGCCTTCGCCGAACTGCTCTGGGAATCGCGCCACGACGGCGACAAGACCATGTCGCGCGAAATCATCGACGGCGCGCCGATCTACCGGGGCGGCTACGTGACCTTCTCGACGGGGCGTTCGGAGGGCAACGCCGTGATCGCCGTGAAGGACATCAAAGGCAACATCGTCTGGAGCTGGCACATCTGGGTCTGCAACGACGAAATCACGGCGCACGACCACATCGACTCGGAAGGCAAAGTCGCCGCCGTGATCATGGACCGCAACCTCGGAGCGCTGAACAACACCCCGATGGACGTGGGCAACCGAGGCATGTTCTACGAATGGGGCCGCAAGGACCCCTTCACGCCTTCGTGCTCGCCCTACCACGCGGATACCGACGGCAACAACGTCCCGGCCTACAACGAACCGAACACCGCGATCGGCGACGGAACGGGAACATGGGTCTACAACGCGCAGGCCGCCGTGCTCGCCACGCCGCCGGCCAACATTCCCAATTCGATCCTGAACCCGATGACCTACCTGCAATCGCCGTACAACGGCCACGCCGACTGGTACTGCACGGGAACAGACCCGAAGGCCACGCATCCGGGACTGTGGGGTCCCGAAAAGACCATTTTCGACCCCTGCCCTCCGGGCTACAAGGTCCCGGGACCCGATCTCTGGGGCATTCCCGCCGGAAACAACTCGATCACCAACGGCGGCGCAGCGGCGGATTACGACGAAACCGGCGTCAGCGCCAAATGGGACTGGAACGCCTACGAAGACTGCGGGCGCCGCTGGAAAAACACCGGCGACTACTACCCGATGGCCGGCAACATCTACTACACGGACTACATCTCGGTGAGCATCTGCAACTACACGGGCGGCATGGCATTCTACTGGACCGCCCAGGCGACTCCCGATGCGACGAAGTCATCGGCCTACTTCGTGAACTTCAACCCCAACTGGTGCAATTACAGACTCGGCGAGCACGACTGTTCCGCACAGATACGCTGCATCCGGGAATAACACTAAAAACTGATCGTCTATGAAATATCCATTCAAATCGCTTCTCCTGGCGGCAACCGTCCTCGCGGCGGCATCGTGCGCCAAGGACGACACGCAGAGCGGCGGCGAAGAGACCGCGGGTCCCGTCATCGTCAACGCCTCCCCGGCGGCCATCGGCGGCGAGATCATCCTCAAACTGAAGACCGAGGCCTCCGGCATCGTGGAAAAGAGCCGCGCGCAGGGCGTTTCGAAAGGCAGCGGCATCGACGAGATCGACCGCATCCTCAACACGGTGAACACCGTACGTTTCGAACGGCTCTTCCCGGACGGCGGGCGTTTCGAAGAACGCACCCGCAGGGAAGGCCTGCACCTCTGGTATTACGCCAAATACGACCCGTCGGTCCCGACGAGCGAGATGGCCAGCCTGCTCTCTTCGTGCAAGGACATCGAAATCATCGAATACTCGCTGGCCGCCGAAACTTCGGACCACCGCCGCGCGGCATCTCCCGCCGCCGGGGCGCAGAGCGTCACCCGCGCCATCGCAGACGAGGTGCGCAACGTCCCCTTCCCGTTCAACGAGAGCGAACGCTCGCAGCAGATGCAATGGCACTACAACAACACGGGAAACATCTTCGCGCAGACGAGCCAGCTGGGCGCCGACGCCAACGTATACGCCGCCTGGCAGCTCTCGACGGGCAATCCCGACGTGATCGTCGCCGTCGTGGACCAGGGCGTCAAATACGACCACGAAGACCTGGCCGCCAACATGTGGGTCAACGAGGCCGAACTGAACGGCACGCCGGGCGTCGACGACGACGGCAACGGCTATGTGGACGACATTTACGGCTACAACTTCACCAAGGAGACCGGCGAACTGGATTTCTCGGCCGAACTGATGCACGGCACGCACGTCGCCGGCACGATCGCCGCCGTGAACAACAACGGCGTGGGCGTCTGCGGCATCGCAGGCGGCTCGGGCAGGGGCGACGGCGTGAAGATCATGTCGTGCGAGATTCTCGGCAAGTCGGAGTCCGGATCGTCGGGCGCCGGACTGGCCGGACAGATCCGCGCCATCAAGTACGCCGCCGACAACGGCGCCGTGATCTGCCAGAACAGCTGGGGATACACCGCCGGAACCATCTCCGTGACCGACTGGACACGCGGTTCCTACTCGGCGCTCTCGCGTGCCATGGAGTACTTCAACAAATATGCGGGACTGGACGAAAACGGCAACCAGACAGGCCCGATGGCCGGCGGCATCGTCCTCTTCGCCGCGGGCAACGACGCTTCGAGCGAGGTCTGCTATCCCGCCGCCGACGCCAACGCGATCAGCGTGGGCGCAACCGCGTTCACGGGCGCCCCGGCCTACTACACCAACTACGGCACATGGGTCCAGATCTCGGCCCCGGGCGGCGACCAGATGCTGAGCAACGCCTACGGCGGCGTTTACAGCACGAGCGTGGCCGCCGACGGCTCTTCGGGCTACGAAGGCAGCCAGGGGACCTCGATGGCCTGCCCCCACGTGTCGGGAGCCTGCGCGCTGGCCGTCAGCTATTACTACGGCGCTGAAAAACGCAAGGGCCTTACGGGCGAAATGCTCCGGCAGGCGCTGTTGAGCAGCACCCAGTCCGTCGACCGCTACTGCACCGGCAAATACCAGCAGTATCTGGGCAACATGGGCATCGGCAGCCTCGACACCTACAAGCTGCTGCGGAACATCGCCAAGATCGACGGCATCCCGGCGCAGCGGGTCGGCGTGGGCGACACCGTCAGCATCGACCTGAGCAACCACTTCACCGCCACCAATGTCCTGGGGTACACCGTTTCCGTTCCCGACCTCGTGAAGATCGAACTTCGGGGCGGAGTGATGAAGCTCACCGGCCTCAAGAAAGGCCGGACGACGATCATCGTCTCGGACGGCGCGGCCATTCGCAAACCGATCGAGGTAACCGTCGAATGACACATTCACTAACGCAAAAGAGAATCAAACCTATGAAAACCTTTTATAAATACGCGGCATTCGCGGCGGCGGCCCTCGCGGGACTGTGCGCCTGCTCGTCGGACGACGACGCGGCGGAGACCGGCTCCGGCCTGCAACCCGTCGCACAGCCGCAGATCATCGTCAGCGACCTGACGACCACCGGATTCACCCTCCGCTGGGAAGCCGTCGACGACGCAGGGTCCTACGTCTACACGTTCGACGGCGGGAGCGAGACCTCGACGACCGGCTGCCGGCTGGAATTCAACAGTCTGGAACGGCAGAAAGAGTATGTCGTGGCGGTCAAGGCCTGCCCCCGGGACCCGGCCGAATACACCGAATCCCCCTTCACCTACATCCACGTGCTGACCGACGATCTGGAGCAGCTTCCCCAGCCGAAGATCACGCTCGGCAGCGCCTATGCGTCGAAAACCGTCATCTCCTGGACCGAAGTGCCCGAAGCGGAACTCTACGAGTTCTCGGTCGACGGCGGGGAGGTGTCGACCACCCGAAACCGTACGGTCATCCTGTCGAAACTCGACAAGGGCCGCACCTACTCCTTCTCGGTGCGCGCCATGACGTCCGACGCCACGCGCTTCACCAACTCGGAAGCCGCACAGCTCTCGTTCGTCACCTCGGACGCCGACGTTCCGCCGCTGGTCATCGCCCCGACGACGATCATCTCCGACGCCGTGGCGTTCGACATCTACGCCTCCAGCGACGAAACCTACTATTATGAGATTCTCCCGGCCACGACCTTCGCCAAGTATTCGCCCGAAGAGCTGATGACCGCCTTCCAGACCTATATCGTCGAATACGCCAAAAAGCAGGGCATCAGCCTCCAGCTGGCCATGGCCTCGATGCTCAAGTCGGGAACCCAGAGCCTCCAGATGACGGGACTCACCCCCGAGTTGAGCTACGTGATCTTCGCCTTCGGCATGGACCTGCGGGGCAACATCACCTCGAACCTCTCCTCCACGCAGTTCAAGACCACGGCCGACGGCTACTCCGCCGGTCCGAACTACGGCGGCAGCGACTGGTTCACGCAGCGGTTCTACATCACCAACGCCTACCTCGCCCTGACGGGTTACGGCTGGACCAACTCCGTGTGGACCCACTGGAAGGGAGACGACGTGACGGACGTCCGTTACCGTACGCTGACGACCAAGCTCTTCAATCAGGTCTTCTCCGATCCCTACGACCAACAGGCCATCGCCGCATTCCTGAAAGACCCCAATTACGGAGTCCAGTTCAACCCCGAGCTGCTCTCGGCGACGGTAAACAGCGCCGACGGTTACAACGGACTTACGGAAGGAGTCAGCGCCGGCACGTCCTACACGCTGCTCACGCTGGCCACCTCGTCGAGCGGCGCCGAAACGGTCTGCGTCAACTCCGTCACCACGAAGACCAGCACGGCCGCAGCCGCGTGGTTCGCAGCCGCAGCCTCGACCAACGCCAACTACGGCCCGACGCACAACACCGTGGCCGGCGTCATGAAGGGCATCGACATCGCAACGGTGCGTTACGCGATTTTCAAACAGAGCGCCCTGGCGAACGTCAGCACGGACAACTATCCGGCCGTGATCGAAGAGTTCGGACACGACCTCAAGGAGGAGTACCTCCCCTACATCAACGGAAACGGCTTTGCCATCCTCTTCACCGGGGAGAGCGGCGTAACGCCCGAAACCACGTACGTCTTCATGGCGACGGCGACCAACACGGTCGGCGACAAAGTCACCAAATGGGGTTCGGCGACCACCAGCGCGGCTCCGGACGCCGCCCGGGCGAAGGCGCAGGCCGCAACCCGAACGGACGAACCGCTCCGGTCGCCCGCCGGGAAACCCATCGCCAACCCCGAGAAGTTCATCTACCCGATGGAGAGCGTCCAGCTGCCCGCCGGAGCGAAACCCGAAGGCGACCTCTGGACCATCATTCACAACACGCACAACATCAAATAAGAGTACATCTATGAACAAGATAGCAGCAATTCTCTGGTGCATCCTGTCGCTGGCATGGACGACGGCCTCCTGGGCGCAGAACGTCGCCGTCAGCGGCAAAGTCACCGGAGCCAACGGCGAAGCCATCATCGGCGCGAACGTTCTCGTGGAGGGCACTACGCAGGGCATCACGACGAACGTCGACGGAGACTACACCCTGACGAACGTCCCGGCCAACGCCACGCTCGTCGTCTCCTACCTGGGCTACAAGACCGAGAAAATCCCTGTCGGCAACAAGACCCGCATCGACGTCACGCTCCGGGAGGACACCGCCGAGATCGAAGGCGTGATGGTCGTGGCCTACGGTACGGCCAAGAAGGAGTCGTTCACCGGTTCGGCCGCCGTCGTCAAGGGCGGCGAACTCCAGAAGCGCGTCGTGGGCAACGTCACCAAATCGTTCGAAGGAACCGTAGCCGGCGTGCAGGTCGCCTCCGGCGGCGGCCAGCCGGGCGAAGCGGCATCGGTCATCATCCGCGGCATCGGGTCGGTGAACGCCTCGGCGACACCGCTATACGTGGTCGACGGCATCCCCTTCGACGGGTCGCTCAGCGCGATCAACCCCGCGGACATCGAGACGATGACCGTGCTCAAGGACGCATCGGCAGGTGCGCTCTACGGCGCCCGCGGAGCCAACGGCGTCATCGTCATCACGACCAAGAAGGGCAAGAAGGACAAAATCCGCATTTCGTACAAGGGCAACGTCGGAATCGCCTCGCGCGCCATCCCCCGCTACGACCTGGTCGACATGAAAGATTACGTCGAGATGAGCTACGAAGCGCTGCGCAACAGCGCCCAATACGGCACGGGCATGGATTTCGAGGGCGCGAGCCGCTACGCCGCCGCCAACCTCGGCCAGCAGATCGGCGGACTGAAGAATCCCGAATACTACAACCCGTACAAGAATTACACGTGGGAGACGCTGATCGACCAGTCGACGGGCAAGATCCGTTCGGATGCCAAAGCTGCATGGAACGAGAACTGGCTGGACGAAATCAGCGACAATTCGGCCATACGCACCGAACACATCGTCTCGGTGAACGGCGGTTCGGAACGCGCCAACTACGTCGCATCGCTGGGATACTACATGGAAGACGGCATTCTCCAGAACACCGACTTCTCCCGCTACACGGGCCGCGTGGGCGCCGATTCGCAGGCCAAGAGCTGGCTCAAGATCGGCATGAACGCCAACTTCGCCCACAGCGAATCGAGCTACCAGAGTTTCGAGGACGCAAGCACGGCGAACGTCTGGTACACGGCGCAGTTCATGGCCCCGGTCTATCCCGTCTACCTGAAGGACATGGCCGGCAACAACGTGCGCGACGCCGACGGGCGGCTGCAATACGAATACGGATCGGAGGATGACAACGGCTACGCCAACCGCCCCTCGGCCCAGGGCTTCAACTCGAAGGCCGAACTTTACAACAACAAGGCCTACTACACCCGCAACTCGCTTTCGGCGCGCAGCTACATCACCTTCGGGACGGTCAGGGAGGAGGCCCGGCTCTACGGACTGAAACTCACGATGAACTTCGGTACGGACTACACCGACTACCAGCGCACGCTGGTCTACGACAAGGAGCACGGCAACGCGGCCCAGCAGGGCGGACGCCTCAGCAAGACCAACACCCGCACGCTGAGCTACACGTTCAACCAGCTGCTGACCTACGACCGCACGTTCGGCGACCACTCCCTCAACCTGCTGGCCGGCCATGAGTACTACCGCTACAAGTACAACTACGCCCTCGGCGAAAAAACCGGCATCGTCGGCGGGATCGACGAGTTGGGACCCGCCGTGACGACCACCGACAACAACAGCTATTCGCACAACTACGGCGTGGAGTCCTACCTCGCGCGCATCAACTACGGCTTCAAGAGCCGTTACTACATCGACGCCAGCTGGCGAACGGACGGTTCGTCGCGCTTCCATCCCAGCGACCGCTGGGGCCATTTCTGGTCGGTGGGCGCCTCGTGGCGCATCTCCGAAGAGCAGTTCATGGAGAACACCCGCCAGTGGCTCGACAACCTCACGCTGAAGGTTTCATACGGCGTACAGGGCAACGACAACCTGGGAACCTATTACGCATGGCAGGGTCTCTACGACTACACGTGGCCCAACGCCACCGATGCGGGCGCCTTCGTCGACAAGCTCGAAAACAGGAAGGTGACCTGGGAGAAGAACGGCAACCTCAACGCCGGCATCGAAGCCACGATGTTCGGCGGCCGACTGGGCGTTTCGGTCGAGTACTACAACCGCAAAACGCGCGACATGCTGCTCAACAGTCCACTGCCGATCTCGACCGGATTCACGGGCTTCAACGACAACGTCGGCTCGCTGCGCAACCAGGGGCTCGAGGTCTCGCTGCGCGGAACGATCCTCGACAAGCGCGACTTCCGCTGGGACGCGACGCTGATGGGTTCGTTCAACCGCAACAAGGTGCTCTCGCTCACGGGCGGCCAGGATGTCATCACGTCGGGCATCCGCGTCATCGAGGTGGGGCGGCCGATCTACACCTTCTACCTGCCGAAAACGGCCGGCGTGGACCCCGCCACGGGCAAGCAGCTCTACTACGCCTACTGGACCCAGACGGTCAACGACGAGGGGACGCTGGTGAACACGCGCTGCGACGAGTACATCACCGACAACGTGGCGATGGCCACCTTGAGCAAATACTACCACGAAAGCCGCGAGCCGAAACTCTTCGGCAGCATCGGTTCGACGTTCACGATCCTGAAGAACATCGACGTCTCGTTCCTGACGACCTATTCGATCGGCGGATGGGTTTACGACGGACTCTACAACGGCTCGATGTACGTGCAGTACGCCGGCAACAACTGGCACAAAAACGCCAAACGCCGCTGGCAGAAGCCGGGCGACAAGACCGACGTGCCGATGCTCGAAGTGGGCGGCTCGTACGCCACGACCAGCAACTCGCTGATCGACGCCTCGTACTTCGCCATCAAGAACATCACCGTCGGCTACACGCTTCCCAAGCGCTGGCTCAAGAAGATCGACATCGAGTCGCTGCGCATCTACGCCACGCTGGACAACATCGCCATGTTCAACCACATGGACGGCATGGACCCGCAGTATAACTTCACGGGATCGGTGGCTTACAGCTACACCCCGTCGCGCGTGATCGCATTCGGTATCGACCTGAACTTTTAACCACGGGAGAAAACAACTATGAAAAAAGCAATATATCTTATCATCGCACTGATCGGCTTATCAGCCCCCTCGTGCAGCGACTCGATGCTCGATTTCTCCCCGACCGACTCGGGTTCGGGCAAGGAACTGCTCAAATCGGCATCCACGGCCATCACTTCGGTCAACGGCGTCTACCGCTCGATGTGGACGGCCGGATGGTCCACGACCGCAAACACCCACCAGTGCTTCGGCATCGCGGCCTACAACCTGGCGCTCGACTGCATGGCCGACGACCTGATCATGCAGTCGCAGGGCAACGGCTGGTTCTGGGGCGACCACTGCTACAACGTCAAGAGCAACTACACTTCGTCGGCCTTCCGGTCGTACGACGTCTGGTACGCCAACTACAAATGGATCGCCAATGTAAACTACATCATCGACGCCGAGCCGGAAATGGCCGGAACGGAGGCCGACGTGGCCTACGTCGCAGGACAGGCCTACGCCATCCGGGCGCTCTGCTACCTGAACCTGGCGACGTGGTTCTCCCGCGCCCCCTACAACTCCCTGACGGGCGCTTCGCGCTGGAACGAGCCCTGCGTACCGGTTTACACCACCGGCACGTCGATCGACACGGGCGGACAGCCCCGCGAATCGCTGCGCACGGTCTACGGCCGTATCGACCAGGACATCGACCGTGCCATCGAACTGCTCGAAAAGGCCAGGGAAACCACGCTGGCCGAGAATAACAAATCGCACATCAACCTCTACGTGGCCCTGGGCATCAAGTCGCGCGCCTGTCTGGCGGAAGGCGACTGGGACGGGGCATTCAAGGCGGCCAAGCGCGTGATCGACGAAGGCGGCTACGCCGTCGGCACGAAGAGCGACCTGACGAGCGGCATGAACTCGCTCGACAAGCAGAACGTCATGTGGGGCGCAGGCATTCAGGTGGCCGACCAGGCGGGCGGCTACGCCGGGTTCTTCACCCACATGGACAACAAGGAGGGCGCCTATGCCAAATCGGCGCCGAAGCTGATCAGCAAACAGCTCTACAACCGCATCAGCGCGACAGACATCCGCCGCGACTGGTGGGACCCCTCGGACAAGGAGTCGCCCTACGTCAGCAAAAAATTCTCGTTCGCCAACGTGGCCTCCTTCCTGGGCGACTACATCTACATGCGCGTCGAGGAGATGTACTTCACGGCCGCCGAAGCGGCCCTGCGGCTGGACGACCTCAAGAGCGCACGCGAACTGATGAACACCGTCATGGCCGAACGCGACCCGGGTTACAGCGCCAACAACCGCAGCGGCACGCTGCTCGGCGCGACGACCACGACCTGGACCGGATCGTTCCTCGAAAACATCCTCACCCACCGCCGCATCGAACTGTGGGGTGAGTACGGCCGGCTGTTCGACGTCCGCCGCCTGGGCCAGGGCATCGACCGCCGGACCGACGACGGCTTCTCCGAGGAGTGCATTTCGATGATGAACCGCCGGAACGTCAACATCACCAAAGCCGACACTTACGACTGGGTGCTGACCATTCCCAAAGCCGAACTGGATGCCAATCCGAACATCAACGAGGAGGACCAGAATCCCTAACGAGCCTTTGAACCGTTGAAAATCAAGTACACTATGAAAAACATATCGAAATATCTGGGTGCGGGACTGCTGCTCTTCACCGCGGCCTGCAGCCAGACGCAGGAGGGCGACCAATACACCCCCAACAAGGACGATGCGAAGGCCATCCACTTCATCCAGTCGTCCATCCAGAAGGAGTTTCCGCAGGACGCCGTGCAGGGCGTGATCAACGTCGAAATCGCGCGTCCGGGCAACAAAGGCGCCTACAAGGTCTATCTGGCGACCAAGGACGACGACTACGAGCTGTTCTCGGTTCCGGCCGAGGCGACCATTCCCGACGGCAGCCACTCCGTGACGGTTCCCGTCGAGGTCGACCTTTCGAACTTCGTCATGGGTTCGAACTACAAGACCACGCTCTACATCAGCAGCCGGGAGGCGCGTCCGGGCGACAACGCCGCGCAGGTGGCGCAGTACTCCGACAAGGTGACCCTTTCGGCCACCTACGAACTGGAGTGGAAGACGCTCTACCGCACCACCGGAGAGGGCGAAGAGATCCCCCAGCTGGCAACCTACCACTACAACGGGTACTATTCGGGCCGCGATTCGGGCCTGGAGGTCGAGAAAGCCGTGGGAGCCAATATCTTCCGGCTGAAGGACTGGGCCAGCGGCGTGACGTTCAAGTTCGTCCTCCACGACGACAACACCTGCACCGTGCCGGCGCAGTCGATCGGCTACTACAACTCGAACTACAACGAGTACGTCTACGTCGCCGACATGGCCGTTTACACCGGCAACGACTCGGCGTACGCCAGCTATCCCTGCACGTTCGACGGCGAGAGCACCTTCTCGTTCTACCTGATCTACTACGTGTCGTCGGGCTATTTCGCCCAGGGGACCGAGAAACTGGTCTTCGACACCGACATCGACACCACGCCCGTCGTGGAGATCGCTTTCGAGGGCATCGAGACCACGAGCACCGGATTCAAGGCTCCGAAACTCCACTTCTCGCCCAACGAATACACGAAGTACTACAAGGCCGCGGTCGTCGCCGGAGACATCACCGCCGACGCCGAACGGCAGCAAGAGGTGCGCCGGCAGCTGATCGACGACAAACTGGAGGCCGTGACCCCCGTGGTGACGCTCCTCGCGGACGACGCCTCGGTCTGGAACGTTCCCTCGGGCAACTACACCGCCGTGGCGCTGGCCTACGACTCGATCGAGAACCCCTGCAAGCTCTACACGCAGCGGTTCACGAACGACCCGAACGACGAATATGCTCCCCGATCGCTCGAATTCGAGTTCTACGCTCCGGAGAACAACCTCAACTACTCGCCCTACAACACGCTCATCTGGCAGATGCAGACCGCGAATGTGGCGGCGATGAAATATCTCTGCGTCAAAACCGCCGTCGCCGACTACCTGTGCGAAGCGCTCGGCATGACACTGGAGGAGGTGACCGCATCCCGGGGCTACGACGTTCCCGAGGAGATGATCGCGCAGCTCAACTCCCCCGAAGGCCGCGGCACGTCGTTCAGCCCGCTCGACGAAGGCAGCACGTACACACTCGCCCTGCTGATGTACAACTCGTTCGGCGACACGGCTTTCGTTTCGAAGAGCGCGTCGACGTTCGGTTACTTCGCCAAGGATTTCGACCGGACGAAGACCCTGGAGGACTTCATCGGCGCATTCGGCGTCACGGCGACCGTCGACGTCGATTCGCAGTCGTCCGAAAAGACCTTCCGCATGGACATCGCGCGCATCAACGACCGCGACGTGCTCATCAGCGGCATGACCGACATGCGCGACTTCGCACCCCAGCTGAAGGGCTACTACGACAAGGAGCTGCACATGCTGATCGTCGAACCCCAGTACGCGGGGATGTACAACGGCGCCTATGCGACGCTCGGCTTCTCGAACGGACTGTCGATCTTCTGGGGCGACGCCGGAATGGCCGTCGGCTACATCGGCGACACGCTCTACTGGGCTTCAAGCCCCTACTCGCCCGAAGAGGTCAACAGCTACATGTTCCTGCTCTTCAGCACGCCGCAGGCGTCGAGTTCGAGCTACCTGCGCCAGTACGCCGGTTCGAAAACCTACTCGTCCCTCAAGATGAAGCCCCTCCAGCAGGCGTCCGCACAGACCGCGGCCCGCGCCGCGGAATCGCGGACCGGAAGCATCGAGACCGGCGGACAGCGCTTCACGACCTACCTGACGGGCGAACGCGTCGCCGTTCCGGCGAAAGCCTCCGGAAACACGGCAGCGAAAGTCCCGGCCGAAGGCAAGCGTCTGCGCACGGACCTCGTGCTCCACACCCGCTGATCCGCAGCCCGCACAACCGAAAACCGGATTTCCGCTTTGGGCGGAAGTCCGGTTTTTTCATAAAATCGCAAAAAACGGCGTCTCGGCGTGACAGTTTGACGCGAATTTACTAATTTTGCAGGTTGTAAGGCGAAAACACAAAAAAACTCACGATATTATGCTTACGATAAAGCAAATCCGCGATGACAAAGAGGCCGCCGCACGCAAGCTGGCCAAGAAGGGCGTGGACGCCGCGCCTGTCATCGAAAAGATCATCAGCTTCGACGACCGGCGCAAAGCCCTCCAGCTGGAACTCGACAACACGCTGGCCGCCCAGAACAAGGCCGCCAAGGAGATCGGCGCACTGATGGGCCAGGGCCGCCGCGAGGAGGCCGAGGAGCGCAAACGCTTCGTGGCGGACCTCAAGGAGAAGTCCTCGCGCCTCGAAGCCGAGCTGACCGACGCCCGGCAGGAGTTGCAGTCGGCCATCGTCTCGCTGCCGAACTTCCCCGCCGAGATCGTCCCCGAAGGCAAGACGGCCGAGGACAACCTCGTCGTCAAGCTCGTGGAAAGCTACACCGCGCTTCCGGAAAACCCGCTGCCCCACTGGGAGCTGGCCCGCAAGTACGACATCATCGACTTCGACCTGGGCGTGAAGCTCACCGGCGCGGGATTCCCCGTCTACAAGGGCAAGGGCGCACGGTTGCAGCGCGCGCTGATCAACTATTTCCTCGACTGCAACACGGCGGCCGGCTACCTCGAAGTGGAGCCGCCCGTGATGGTCAACGAGGCTTCGGGCTTCGGCACGGGACAGCTCCCCGACAAGGAGGGGCAGATGTACCACGCCACGGTAGACAACTTCTACCTCGTTCCCACGGCCGAGGTTCCCGTGACGAACATCTACCGCGACGTGATCCTCGAAAAGGAGGATTTTCCGGTGAAGATGACCGCCTACACCCCGTGCTTCCGCCGCGAGGCCGGGTCGTACGGCAAGGACGTGCGCGGACTCAACCGCCTGCACCAGTTCGACAAGGTGGAGATCGTGCAGCTCTCGCTGCCCGAAAAGAGCTACGAAGCATTGGACGGCATGGTGGCCCACGTGGAGAGCATCGTCAAGGCCCTGGGCCTGCCCTACCGCATCCTGCGCCTGTGCGGCGGCGACATGTCGTTCACCTCGGCGCTGACCTACGATTTCGAAGTCTACTCCGAGGCCCAGAAACGCTGGCTCGAAGTGTCGTCGGTATCGAATTTCGAGTCGTTCCAGGCCAACCGCCTCAAACTCCGCTACCGCGACGAGGAGAAGAAAATCCAGCTGGCGCACACCCTCAACGGCTCGTCGCTGGCCCTGCCGCGCATCGTGGCCGCGCTGCTGGAGAACTATCAGACCCCCGAAGGCATCCGCATCCCCGAGGCGCTGATTCCCTACACGGGTTTTGATATTATCAAATAAGTTTTTATATTTGCACACACACATTTAACAATAAACACTCAACACAATGGCTTACAAAATTACCGACTCGTGCGTTGCATGCGGCAGCTGCATCGGCGAGTGCCCCGTAGAGGCTATTTCGGCCGGCGACATCTATGTGATCGACGCCGACAAATGTATCGACTGCGGCACCTGCGCAGGCGTATGCCCGAGCGAGGCGATCGTTTCGGAGTAACACGGAATATCCGAAAGAGAAGCACACCTCGGCAACGGGGTGTGCTTTTTGCGGTTTGAAAAGCCGCTTCCCCCACCCAACAACCAACGAATCATGGGCGATCTCGAAAAAATGAAAGCCGGGCTTTGGCTCCACGCCATCTGTCCTGAAATCGGCGGCGCGCTGCTGCGGACCGAGGAGCTGGTGTTCCGGCTCAACCAGCTGCCCCCGAGCCGCCGGGAGGAGCGGGAGGCGATCATTCGGCAGCTGTTCGGACACGTCGGCAAGTCGGTCTGCATCCACAGCCCGTTCCACTGCGATTTCGGAGCGCAGATTTCGGTCGGCGACCATTTCGTCGGCAATTTCAACCTGACGATCCTCGACGAAGCGCCCGTCACCATCGGTGACCACGTCTTCATCGGGCCGAACGTCGGCATCTACACCGTCAACCACGCCCTGCTGCCCGACCAGCGCAACGCGGGCATCATGCGTTCGCTGCCCATTGCCATCGGCAACAACGTCTGGATCGGAGGCCACACGGTCGTGATGCAGGGCGTGACGATCGGCGACAACACGGTGATCGGGGCCGGGAGCGTCGTCACGCACGACATCCCGGCGGGAGTCGTGGCCGTCGGCTCGCCCTGCCGCGTCCTGCGGGAGATCACCGAGGCGGATCGGGTAACGCCCGTATGAAAAAGAAAAAGCGCTCCGATCCGGGGCGCTTTTACGTCATTGCGAGGAGCGCAGCGACGCGGCAATCCGATTGCTGCGCTGTGGCATTACGGCCCAGATCAAGAATCAGACGAACCCGTCCGATAAGTCCTTCCACAATGAATTTTGAGAGTCTATTAACCCGATTTTCCGTTTCCGGCTCCAACTCTTGATTTGTTTCTCCCGGGCGATTGCATCCCGAACGTCCCGATACTCCTCGGCGTAAATCAACTTATGGACGTTATAGCGGCGCGTAAATGCAGACTGACCGGCGGCATGTTCTTTCATACGCCGGGATAACGAGGTCGTAACGCCGACATACAGCACCGTATGCAGTTTATTGGTCAATATATATACATAGCTGCTCTCCATGGCCGACTCTGCGTTTTTTTTCGGATTGCCACGTCGCCTGCGGCTCCTCGCAATGACGTAAAACCCCATCATTCTATTCGTAAAGCAAGTACTGCACCCGCTTTTCGCGGTAGCGTTCCACATCGGGAACCCAGCGGGCGCGGATCACCTCCTCCGAAGCCCCGGCCACGATCATCCCGCGCACCCATCCCGCGCCGACCAGCTTTTCGAACATCGGGGTGAAGAACCTGTCCCCCAGCCCCAGATCGCGGTAGGCGTCGATCACGTAGCGCAGCGAGAATCCCACTTCGCGGGCCTCGGAGAGCGGCATGCCGCGCAGGTCGACGCCGTGGCACAGCCGGCCTTCGAGCGGCGGATGTTTGGCCCCGGCCGTGGGGCGCGGCGTAAAGGAAAAGGCGCGTCCGGTCATATCGGGATGTCCATAGATTTCGAACGGGCAGTCCGTTCCGCGTCCGAGGCTCACGACCGTGCCCTCGAAGGGGCACAGCGCGGCATAGAGATAGACGGCGCGCGCAGTCGGAAGGTTGGGCGACGGAGCGACGGGCAAGAGGTATTCGGTGGCATGGGTGTAGTTGCGGCACTTCACGACCGTCAGGTCGCACGGCTTCGCCCACCCTTCGCCGACGGCCATGCGGGCGATTTCGCCCATCGTCAGTCCGTGGAGCACGGGGACCGGAATCGCCCCGACGCCCGATTTGTACTTCATGTCGAGAACGGGTCCGTCGACAAGATGCCCGTTGGGATTGGGGCGGTCGAGCACCACGACCCGGCGGCCGAAATCGGCGCAGGCGTCCATCATCCGCAGCATCGAGATATAATAGGTATAGAAGCGCAGACCCACGTCCTGCATGTCGACGACCAGCACGTCGAACGAGCGCATCGCCTCGTCCGAAGGCCGTTTCGCGTTGCCGTCGTAGAGCGAGCGGATGGGAATGCCCGTCCGGGCGTCGACCGAACTTGCGACCCGCTCCCCGGCATCGGCCGTGCCGCGGAATCCGTGCTCGGGCGAGAAGATCGCCGCGACGGCAAACCCTTCGCCGTGGAGCAGGTCGACCAGATGCACCCGCCCGGAGGCATCGGCTCCCGGCGCGCCGGGCAGCTCCGCCACGGAGGTCTGGTTGGCCAGCACGGCCACGCGCCGTCCCCGCAGCAGCGGGTAATAGGACGCCGTGTCGGTCATGCCGACGTTCACCTGCGCCGGAGCGGCGAAGGCTGCAAAAATGGTGAATACAAGGATAAAAACAGATCGCTTCATAGAGCAAAGATAATATTTTGCACCGAAAAATGCTATCTTTGCGGAAAAGCGCCTCTGCCATGAACCTTCGTAAAACGGATCGCTCCGAGCTGAACCTTTTCCCGGCCCTGTCTTTTCTGGTTGTCTGTTTCATCGGAGGCTATTTCCTTTGGGCAACGAAAGATGCGCTGCCCTCGGAGGCGGACAATACGGATTTTCGCTACGCTCCATCCCGGGCAAAAGAGTTAGCCCAGGAACTCGACTCAATCTATTCCTGCAAATCGGGACCGGGGATGGAGAAGTTTCTGGAGACATGGCATCGGAAATATACGTCCAACGCATCGGCTCCGGGCAACCAGAACGACACGCTGCGTAACGTTTACAATCTCTTTACCACCCTCTTCAATCCCGACCCGACGCTTCGCCCGAGGGGTTTCCGGAGCGATTCGGCCTACCGCTACGTCGTTATCCAATCGCAATTGACGTTCTGTGTCGCAGAGGACAGCATGTTCGATTATTATTACGAAAGCTCCCCTCCTCCCACATTTCCGACCGACGGATTTTACCTTCTCCGCAAAGCGGGAGCCTATTACAGGGTTTTGGACGATTTCCGACCGCAAATCCGGCAAGCGGGGTTAAAACAGCTCTATCTCACCGATGAATACAAGGATGCTCTCGAACTGTTTCTGGAGAAAAACGGATACTGGCCCGACGAAGAGCGGACATCCGCAGAATCGGGCCGGAAGCGGATGCGTTTCCTGCAAAACTACTGGTACGTCATCAACGGGCATTGGGAAGGATGGCATCTCGGAATCCCCGCAATCGGATACATCGTCCTGAACAAATCACTCGACAAGGCCGTTGCCGAGGTAGTGGAAGAGTACAACGGCAGCGGCGTCCTTCTACATAAGACGCATTCGGGCTGGAAAGAAGTGGGCGGACTTTATCATTGGGAGGAATAATCCCTACGCCTGCGCGCCGTATTCCATCAGATAGGCCTTGATGAAGGCGTCCAGGTCGCCGTCCATCACCGACTCCACGGCCGAAGTCTGCACGCCCGTGCGGTGATCCTTCACGCGGCGGTCGTCGAAGACGTACGAGCGGATCTGCGAACCCCACTCGATCTTCTTCTTCGAAGCCTCCAGCGCCTGCTGCGTCGCCATACGCTTGTCCAGCTCGCGCTGGTAGAGTTTCGAGCGGAGGATGCGCATGGCGTTCTCGCGGTTCATCAGCTGCGAGCGCGTCTCCATGTTCTCGATCAGGTACTCGATCGCCTCGCCCGTGTCGGGGTCTTTCGCGTGGTAGCGCAGGCGCACGGCCGTCTCCACCTTGTTGACGTTCTGCCCTCCGGCGCCCGACGAACGGAACGTGTCCCACTCGATGTCGGCGGCATTGACCGTGATCTCGATCGTGTCGTCGACGGCCGGCGATACGAACACCGACGCAAACGTGGTCTGACGCTTGTTGTTGGCGTTGAACGGCGACAGGCGCACCATGCGGTGCACGCCGTTCTCGCTCTTGAGGTAGCCGTAGGCGTATTCCCCCTCGAACTCCAGCGTGCAGGATTTCACCCCGACTTCGTCGCCGGCCTGGAAGTCCAGCACCTTGACCTTATAGCCGTGGGCCTCGCCCCAGCGGGTATACATGCGCATGAGCATCGACGCCCAGTCGAGCGCCTCCGTGCCGCCCGCCCCGGCGTTGATGTCGAGAATGGCCCCGAGTTTGTCCTCGTCGCGGCGCAGCATGTTGCGCATTTCGAGTTTTTCGATCTTTTCGAGCGTCGCGGCGTAGTGGGCGTCCATCTCCTCCTCGCTGACCACGCCCTCCTTCACGAAGTCGGGCATCAGCTGAAGGTCCTCGGCATCCTTGCGAATGGCGTCGTAATCCTCGACCCATGCCTTGATCCCCGCCACCTTGCGCAGCTGCTCGCGCGCCTTGTCGGGGTTGTCCCAGAAGTTCGGCTCCTGGGTTTTCTCCTCTTCGTTGCGCAGGTCGATGCGCTTCTGGTCGATGTCCAAACAGCGTTCCAGCGCTTCCCGGCGCTGTTCGATCTCCTTGATCTGTTCCGCAAGTACCATAATATGCTCAAAATTTCATGTTCAGTTTCCGTGCGGCGAACTCCAGGATGAAATCCGCCGTGCCCTCGTCGCCCAGCGGCGAGGTGCTGACGCAGAGGTGGTAGGTCGCCGCCTCGCCCCACGTCCGCGAGCTGTAATAGTTGTAATACGAGGCGCGCCGGGCGTCGACGCGCTCCATCATCGCGCGGGCCTCCTCCGCGGTGCATCCCTGCCGGCGGCGGATGCGGCCGATGCGGTCGGCATCGTCGGCCGTGAGGAAGACATTGACGCAGCGCGGATTCTCGCGCAGGATGTAATCGGCACAGCGGCCCACAAAAACCGCCGATTCACGCGCCGCGACGGCGCGGATCACGTCGCTCTGAATCTTGAACAGCGCGTCGTTCGACAGCACGTTCGTCACGCCCCCGTCGTCGCCCACGAACGGCGCCCGCAGGTAGCCGACCACGGTCGAAATCACGCCGCGCGACTCCTTCTCGTCGGCCTTCTCGAAAAACTCGGAGCAGATGCCGCTCTCGCGCGCCGCCAGGTTGATCAGCTCCTTGTCGTAGAGCTTCACGCCCAACCTGCGGGCGATGATCTCCCCGACGGTCCTGCCGCCACTACCCAGCTGGCGGCCGATGTTGATGACGAATTGTTCCATAGTCCTATCCCTCTTTGGCGGCGTTTTCCGCACCGATGGCCCGGAATTTCCGCAGTTGGTAAGTCAGCATGAAGAAAGCCACCAGCGAAGCCAGGAAGTCCGACAGCGGCATCGAGCACCACACGCCCCAGCTGCCGTTCCACTCGGTGCAGACGTCGAAAATGTGCGGCAGGAAGATCAGTCCGGGCATCAGAAACAGCAGCTGGCGCGACAGCGACAGGAAGATCGCCTTGCCGGCCATGCCGATGCTCATAAAGAAGTTGGTGGCCACCATCTGGAAACCGATGATCGGGAAGCAGAAGAAGACGATGCGCATGCCTTCGACCGCCAGGCGGATCAGCTCCTCGTCGGAGGTGAACATTCCCACGGCCAGGCGCGGCATGAACTCGCCGAGGAGGAATCCCGCGGTGGTGACGCACGTCGCGCCGATCATCGTCAGCTTCAGCACGCGCATCACGCGGTCGTACTGCTTCGCGCCGAAGTTGTAACCCGCAATGGGCTGCATGCCCTGGTTGACGCCCAGCACGATCATCACGAAGAAGAACGCCAGGCGGTTGACGATGCCGTAGGCGCCGATCATCAGGTCGCCGCCGTACTCCTTCAGCCCCTTGTTGATGAGGATGACGATGAAGCACGCCGCGAGGTTCATCAGGAAGGGCGACATGCCGATGGCCAGCATGTCGCGCACGATCTTCTTCCGCAGGCGGTAGATGCCGCGGCGGAAGTGGAGAAGCTCCTGTTTGTTCGAAAGGATGCGCAGCTGCCACACGAGCGAGATGACCTGCGCCAGCACCGTGGCGATAGCCGCTCCGCGGATGCCCCAGCCGAAACCGAAAATGAACAGCGGGTCGAGGATCGTATTGATGACCACGGTGTTGATCGTGGCGTACATCGACTTGCGGGGATGCCCCGAGGCGCGCAGCACGGAGTTCAGACCCAGATACATGTGCGTGACCACGTTGCCCAGCAGAATGACGGTCATGTATTCGCGGGCATAGCCGATCGTGGCCTCGCTGGCCCCGAAGAAATAGAGGATCGAATCGAGGAACAGAAGCGCCACGAGGCCGAACGCTATGCCGATGATCAGATTGAGCACCAGTACGTTGCCCAACACCCGCTGGGCCGTTTCGTAGTCGCGCTGGCCCAGGCGCATCGAAATCAGCGTCGCGGCGCCCACGCCCACCAGCGAACCGAACGCCGCGGCGAGGTTCATCAGCGGGAAGGTCAGCGCAAGGCCCGAGATGGCCAGCGGCCCGACCCCGTGGCCGATGAAGATGCTGTCGACCATGTTGTAGAGCGACGAGGCCGTCATGGCGATGATCGCCGGCACGGCATATTGCACGAGCAGCTTCCGGATTCGCTCGGTTCCGAGCTCCAAAGCCGCCGATTTTATCTCCGTCATAAGTTATATTCCCTTAAAAATTCCATTACCGGCCCGCACGTACGGCACGCACGCCCGGGGCTGCCTCACAGCACGCTATGCGCCAGCAGTTCGCGGCTGAATCGCGCGGGGTAATAAATATCGCAAATGTAATGCTTGGGGCAAGTGAAGCTCCACCCTTCGGCGCTCCGGTATTCGTAGTCATCCCCCCGGCTGATCCGCTCGGCCGGGTAGCAGCGGCGCTCGATGAGCGGAATGTCGACCTGCGAGAAGAACCGCCGCATCGCCACGTCGATGTACAGCCCCGTTCCTTTCAGCGCGACGCCGAGCCGCAATTCGCTGCCCGCACGCGAGGTCTCCCGTACGACGCACCACTCCAAAGGCATCCGGGCGGGCAGGCCGAACTGCACCCTGAAAAACCGCAAGGTATTGTACCGGTATGTCTCCATGTCTCTGTCCTTATCAGATAAAACGTTACAAATTCCCTGAAAATTCCGTTTTCGCCGCGGCCGGGTACTCCGGCGTGGCGCCCGCGCACGAACAGACGAAAGCCGCGACCTTCGACGCGAACGCCTGGGCCGGCCAGATGTCGTACCCGGCGGCCAGCATCGCGCAAAACGCTGCCGTGAACGAATCGCCCGCACCGACCGTGTCGACAGGGCGGACACGTTCCCCGCGGGGAATCACATAGGCCGAAATCCGGTTCCGGGTGAACACGCGGCTGCCCTCGGCGCCCTCGGTGAGGATGACCATTTCGAGGTTCTCCCGGCGGTCGAGCAACTCCCGGCACAGCCCGCCCGGATCGGCGGCGGGACATCCGGTCAGGCATCCGGCCACGCGCGGAGCCTCCTCGTCGCTGATCTTCAAAATATTGCAGCGAGCCATCGACTCCTCCAGCACCTCCCGCGAGAAGAAATCCTGCCGCAGGTTGACGTCGAACACGCGCAGCGTCGGCCGCTCCCGGCGAATCACCCCGTCGAGAAACCGGACGACGGTAGCGTGCGACGCCGCGCTGCGCTGCGCCAGCGAACCGAAGCAGACCACATCGGTCCGGGCGGCCAGCCGGGCCAGCGCATCCGACCACGTCATTGCATCCCATGCGCCGGGCAGAATCTCGTAGGCGTTGACCCCGGCGGCATCCCGGCGTTTGTCGACGACGCCGGTAGGCAGCTCCCCGACGCGGCAAAGCCCGTCGCAAAGCCCGCGGGCCTCCAGTTCGGCCGACACCGCGCGGCCGCGCTCATCGTCCCCGACCGCGCTGACCACATGCACCTCCGCCGCATCCGGGCCGGAAATCAGCCGGGAGCACTTGAGGAAATGATCGGCGAAATTGGCCGGCGCGCCGCCGAAGGTATATTCGTCCGTCACGACATCGTGGTCGTAAAGCACCTCGCCCAGTCCGACGGCTACGATCTTGTCCGGATTCCCCATACCAGCAGGCGTTTTATTCCAGTTCCCAGTCCGTGCCGTCCTTGCGGTCCTTGACGCGGATGCCGGCGGCCGTGAGTCCGTCGCGGATGCGGTCCGAGGCGGCCCAGTCCTTCGCCGCGCGGGCTTTCAGGCGTTCGTCCAAAAGCATCTCGACCAGCGGCGTCACGTAGTCGCGCCCCGAAGCCGTCCCGGCGGCCTTCTCGTCGCGCAGGCCCAGGATGTCGAAAGCGTAGCGACGCACGGTAGCCGTCAGCGCCGCGAGGTCGGCGGCCGTGATCGTCTGCGAGCCGTCGGCCAGCTGGTTGATCGTACGCACCCAGTCGAACAGCGCCGAAATGACCATCGGCGAGTTCAGGTCGTCGTCCATCGCCTCGGCGCAGCGCGTCTCCAGCTCGGCGGGATCGACCGTCGAGACCTCCGCGGGTTTGATCTTCCCGAGCGTCTCGATGCCCTTCATCAGGCGGTCCAGCCCCTTCTCGGCGGCTTGCAGGGCCTCGTTCGAGAAATCGAGCGTCGAGCGGTAGTGGGCCTGGAGCACGAAGAAACGGATCGTCATAGGCGAATAGGCCTGCGAAAGCTTCGGGTGCGACCCGGTGAAGAACTCCTCCAGCGTGATGAAGTTGCCCAGCGACTTGCCCATCTTCTGCCCGTTGACCGTCATCATGTTGTTGTGCAGCCAGTAGCGGGCCGAATCGTGGCCCAACGCGGCGGTCGACTGCGCGATCTCGCACTCGTGGTGCGGGAACATCAGGTCCATGCCGCCGCCGTGGATGTCGAAACGCTCCCCGAGGTAGCGCGTGGACATCGCCGAGCACTCCATGTGCCAGCCCGGGAAACCCTCGCCCCAGGGCGACGGCCACCGCATGATATGCTCGGGCGACGCCTTCTTCCACAGCGCGAAGTCGTAGGAGTGGCGTTTGTCCGACTGCCCGTCCAGCTCGCGCGTGTTGGCGACGATGTCGTCGAGGTTGCGCCCCGACAGCCTGCCGTAGTTGTATTTGGCGTTGTACTTCTCCACGTCGAAGTAGACCGACCCGTTCGCCTCGTAGGCATAGCCGTCGGCCAGAATCCTCTTCACGAACTCGATCTGCTCGATGATGTGTCCCGAGGCATAGGGTTCGATCGAGGGGGTCTCGACGTTGAGCGCGTCCATCGCCCGGTGGTAACGCTCCGTGTAGTAGTGCGCCACCTCCATCGGCTCCAGCTGTTCGAGCCGGGCCTTCTTGGCGATCTTGTCCTCGCCCTCGTCGGCGTCGTGCTCCAGATGGCCCACGTCGGTGATGTTGCGCACGTAGCGCACCTTGTAGCCCGAAGCCTTGAGGTAACGGAACAGCAGGTCGAACGTCACGGCGGGCCGGGCGTGGCCCAGATGCGGATCGCCGTAGACCGTGGGACCGCAGACATACATGCCCACGCGGCCCGGAACGAGCGGCTCGAAGACCTCCTTGCGGCGGGTGAGCGTATTGTAAAGTACGAGTTTGGAATCCATAATCGCAAATTAACGTTTTGAACGGGTAAAGGTACGAATTTTTACACGGAAACCGAAAAATAAATCGTACCTTTACGCCGATTATTATGAAATTTCAAGACTTACGACTCTCCGAGCCGCTGTTGCGCGCCATCGGAGAAAAGGGGTACACAGATCCCACCCCCATTCAGCAACAAGCCATTCCTCCCGTACTCGAAGGCCGCGACCTCCAGGGCTGCGCCCAGACCGGAACGGGCAAAACCGCAGCTTTCACGCTGCCGATGCTCCAACTTTTAGCCGCCGAACCGGCCCCCAAGGGACGCCGCCCGATCCGCGCCCTGGTGCTCACCCCGACGCGCGAACTGGCCATCCAGATCGACGAGTGCTGCCGCGACTACGCCCGCTACACCCCCATCCGCCACTGCGTGATCTTCGGCGGCGTCAACCAGCGTCCGCAGGTCGACGCGCTCCAGAAGGGCGTGGACCTGCTGGTGGCCACCCCGGGCCGCCTGCTCGACCTGATCGGGCAGGGTTACGTGACGCTCGACACGATCCGTTTCTTCGTGCTCGACGAGGCCGACCGCATGTTGGACATGGGCTTCATCCACGACATCCGCCGCATCCTGCCGCTGCTTCCCGAACGGCGTCAGACGCTCTTCTTCTCGGCCACGATGCCCGAGTCGATCGCCGCGCTGGCCGCGAAAATCCTCCGCAACCCGGTGCTGGTCACCGTCACGCCCCCGGCGTCGGTGGTCGAGACCATCGCGCAGACGGTCCATTTCGCCGAAAAAGCCGAAAAAAGCCAGCTGCTGATCGACCTGCTCTCGGCATCCGACGCCCAGCAGGTGCTCGTATTCTCGCGCACGAAGCACGGCGCCGACAAGCTGGCCAAAATCCTGAACCGGGCCGGCATCCGGTCGTGCGCCATCCACGGCAACAAGTCGCAGAACGCCCGCGTGAAGGCCATGAACGATTTCAAGTCGGGCGAGTGCCGGGTGATGATCGCCACCGACATCGCCGCCCGCGGCATCGACATCGACCAGCTGCCGCTGGTGATCAACTACGAACTGCCGGAGGTGGCCGAAACCTACGTCCACCGCATCGGCCGCACGGGCCGCGCGGGACACGAGGGCGCGGCGTGGTCGTTCTGCTCGGAGGACGAGTTCGAGTATCTCTGCGACATCCAGAAACTCACCGGACTTACGATCCCCACCGAGGGACCGGCTCCCGAATATGCCCTGCGCAAGGCCGCCCCGGCGCGGAAACCCGCGCAGAAGGCCGCACAGCGTCCCGCCCGCACCCAGGAGCCGAAACCGGCCCGGAACGCCGGAGCCAAATCCGCACAGCGTCCCGCCCGGGATGCGGACGCCGGACAGCAGC